>Ga0209371_1002389_pt1 | contig 10606 bp, 9 predicted proteins | sample AgamicAtAmrz_FD_187165 | JGI IMG/M metagenome (GOLD analysis project Ga0209371, IMG submission 187165) | Agave microbial communities from Guanajuato, Mexico - At.Am.rz (SPAdes) (version 2) | ecosystem: Host-associated > Plants > Roots > Rhizosphere | place: Guanajato, Mexico | collected 2012-06-07
CGCGCGGAAAAGCCGAGGGCGAAGATCGCCTTCACTTTCGCGCTGCTGATCGCTTTCAATATTGCAGCTTGGATCTGGGCCTGGGTCGCCTTTGCAGACCGTCCGTCTTTGCTTGGCATTGCGCTTCTTGCCTATATGTTTGGCCTACGCCACGCCTTCGATGCCGATCATATCGCCGCCATCGACAATGTCGTGCGCAAGCTCATTCAGGAAAAGAAGCAGCCCTACGCCGTCGGCTTCTTCTTCTCGCTCGGCCATTCCTCGATCGTCGTGATCGCCTCGATCCTGATTGCCGCGACCGCGGCTGCCATGCAGAGCCAGCTCGATTCCTTCCATGATATCGGTGGCGTCATCGGTACGACGGTTTCAGCGGTCTTTCTGCTATTGATCGGTATGGCCAATCTCCTCGTCCTGAAGGGCGTGTGGTCGGCCTTCAGAAAGGCGCAGAGGGGTGAGCGGATCGCAGAAAATGATCTCGACACGCTGCTCGCCGGTGGCGGCTTTCTGGCACGCATCTTCCGGCCCATGTTCAAGGTCGTGACCCGCTCCTGGCACATGTATCCGATCGGCTTCCTTTTCGGCTTAGGCTTCGATACCGCAACGGAAATCGGGCTCTTGGGGATTTCCGCCGCTCAGGCCGCACAGGGCATGTCCTTCTGGACTATCCTCGTCTTTCCGGCGCTGTTCACCGCCGGCATGTCGCTCATGGATACGCTTGATAGCACGCTGATGACGGGTGCCTATGGCTGGGCCTTCGTCAAGCCTGTGCGCAAACTCTGGTACAATCTGACCATCACTGCGGCGTCGGTCGTCGTCGCCGTCTTCATCGGCGGCATTGAGGCCCTGGGGTTAATCGCCGACAAACTCGGCCTCGAAGGTAGCTTCTGGAGCTTCGTCGGCGAACTCAACGACAATCTTGCCAATTTCGGCTTCGCCGTCGTGGGCATCTTCCTGCTGAGCTGGCTGATTTCGAGCGTGCTCTACAAGGCCGGAGACTACGACAACTTGCAGATCAATCGCTCATGACGCATCATCGCCCCAGGGATCGGGCATACCGTGACTGGAAATCGCCGCCCGCGGCTCCAGTCACATGCGATGAGGGGCCACAATCATGATCCACGCAAACAATCGCAACCTGGCGCTGGCAGCAGGCTGCCTATGCATCGTCAGTGCCGGCACGGCTTCCGCACAAGCCGTCGCAAATTGCCCATTGCAGCCTGCCGTCAGCACGACGCGCCAGATCTTGAATTGCGAAGCTGGGCTTAGCGTCACTGTCGAGCGTGGCGCTCACTACCGGTTTGCAGACCGAAACCATGATGGCCGGGCGGATGCTCTCGTACTTGACAGCAAGGCAGCGCTGGTTGATGTCGATCGCAACCGTGTTAGGGGCGGCTTCGAAGTGGTGACGCCGCAGGCGATCGCCGCCGTGCGCGGCACGCGCTGGGCCGTCGACGTGAAACGGGGCAACACGTCCGTGCTTGTCCTGCGCGGCCGGGTCGCGGTCAATAAGGTATCGACCGGGCAGCGGGTTACGCTAGGCCAAGGACAAGGCGTCGACGCCGACCGCGGGCGCTCCGTATTACGTGTCACCCAATGGGGACAGCCGCGCATAGATGCTTTGATGGCGCGCCTCGGCCAGTGAGATCCCGACATCATGCGCAGACCGCCGCTGCAGACGCTGATTGCGCTTTTCTTGACTGCCGTCTGGGGGATGGGCCTGGGCGTCGCGCATCTGCGCGGTGACATCCCCTTTGTCGACGGCGCCGAAGCGACGCTCACGAACCTCCGCAATACGCTCGGCGGCAGCTTACAGCCACCCGATCTCGTCACGATCATAGCCATAGACGATGAGACGTCGCGTATGGCGGGACACTATCCTTTGCCTCGCGCCACGCTCGCCAAAATGATCGATGCTATCGCCGCATTGGGGCCGAAAGCCGTCGCGCTCGATCTGCTTCTGGTCGATGCCGGCGACGAGACCGACGATGCGGCATTGGAACAATCGCTCAAACGGACCAAGGTTGTACTGGCCGCGGCCGGCATCTTTCCCGAAAGCCGTCAGCGCGTCACAGAAGATAGCAAGGAACCTCTCGCTCGCGTGCCCAGTGCACTGCAATTCCTCGAACCGCAGCAGCGGTTCGCCGATGTCGCAAGCTACGGCATTGTCAATGTGCAGACCGACAAGGCGGGCACGCCGCGTTTCGTGCCGCTGCTGTTTCGTAGCGGCGAGCGGATCGAACCATCCTTTTCGCTGCGTGTCGTTTCCACCGCAACCAACGAGCAGACAACCGTCATCTCCGATCATATCAAGATCGGTGACAGGTCCATCCAGACCGATACCGGCTATCTCATGCCGCTCTCGTTCTACGGTCCGCGCGGAACGATTCGCACCGTCAGCGCCAGTGCTGCGCTCAATGGACAATTGCCGGAGGCTGCGATCAGGGACCATATCGTCGTTATCGGCGCGACCGTTACCGGCGGTGGCGATGTCTTTCCAACACCCTTCGATCCCGTTCTGCCGGGTGTCGAAGTTATCGCGACCTCGATCACGCATCTGATTGCCGGAGACGGCCTGGTACGCGACCGCAACGTCCGTTTTATCGACCTTTATTTCGCCGTCGGGCTGCCGATTGCCGTTGTCAGCCTTCTTTCATGGCGACGCAGCACCATAGGCCTGATCATGGTGCTGGGCGTGGTCCTCCTTTGGTTTGCCATCAACGTCAGCGCCTTCAAGCACGGAATTTGGCTAAGCGCCGCCCTCCCGATTGCGGCAACTGTCCCGCCGGCGCTGCTGTTTGGCGCGATCCAGCTTTGGCTCGACCGCAGACGAGCTGCCCGCTTCGCCGAACAAAGCCAGCTCCTGCAGCGCATCCAGGCGCCTGGTCTGGCCGAGCATCTTGCGCGCGATCCCAGCCTTCTCGCAGAGCCGGTACACCAGAAGGCGGCCGTCGTCTTCATCGATATAAATGGCTTCACCGGCCTTAGCGAATCGATCGGCCCGACCGCCGTGCGTGAACTGCTGAACGGCTTCTACAATCTCGTCGACGAAGAAGTGACTGCATCCGGCGGTGCCATTACCAGTTTCATGGGTGACGGCGCCATGATCCTTTTCGGCCTGCCGCATCCCAAGCCTGCCGATCCTGCCAACGCAGCGCATTGTTGCATTCGCCTGGCTCATCGGATGAGAGATTGGCTCTCGGCATTGCCGCAGGGAATAACCTCGCGAATCGGTTTCAAGATCGGCGCTCATTTCGGCACCATCGTCGCCTCGCGACTCGGCGGCGGCGATCGCCAACAGATCACTGCGACGGGTGATACGGTCAACGTTGCCAGTCGCTTGATGGAGGTTGCCGCAGGTCACCATGTGGAGGCTGCCATCAGCGCCGACCTCTTGCTTGCGGCGGGTCGCGACAGCGCTCCCTTCAAAGAGGGGCATCTCAACGGCCCGATCGAAACAAGCCTGCGTGGCCGCGCCGGTTCTTTGAGCATATGGCTTTGGCGCGGCCGGCCGTGATCCGAGAGATCTCGGCGCGTCGGATCTTATTCGTACCACATGGCAGCGATTGAAATCACGAGGAGGCAAGCGAGTGAAATGTTGAGTGCTCGCCATTGCCAGGCCGTTTTCAAGAGGTGTCCGAGCATTTGCCCCAGAGCGCACCAAACCGCCAAAGAGAAAGCGGCGATAAGGCAGAAGGTTACGCCAAGTAGGAGTGCAAGTCTGGCCGGACTATCCGCCAGCGCGGCAAAGGAGGCGGCGGCGCCCATCGTCATCGCCCAGCCCTTGGGATTGTGCCAGAGCATCCAGACGGCGGCGAAAAAGCCCGTCGGCCTCGCCATCTGCCCGGCCTCGTGCGGCTGGCCGCTTCTGCCGATCCGAACGGCGAGCCAGAGCAGATAGAGGGATCCCAGCGTCTTCATGGCGATCTGCAGCATCGGCAGGGCCATCAACACGCTGCCGAGCCCGGCAGCCGCAGCGCAGGCCATGGAGCCCAGGCCGAAGGCAAAGCCGCCCATGACAGGTATCGAGCGGCGGAAACCGAAATGCGCGCCGGACGCAGTCGCGAGCGTGGTCGCACCGCCCGGCGTTATGGTGGAAACCAATGCGAAGAGTATCAGCGGTAGCAAGGATTCGATTGTCATACCCAGCCTTTCTCTAGTTGAAAAAGGCATAAGCGCCGTTCCAGCATCATGAAATCGAATATTGAAGGATCGCGGCATTAGCATTTATAATGCCTGCATGATCCGAAACTTTGATATTGCCCTCATCAGAACCTTCGCCACGGTTGCCGACCAGGGCAGCATGACAATTGCCGCCAATATGCTCCATATGACCCAGGGCGCCGTCAGCCAGCAGATCAAGCGGCTGGAGGATAAGCTCGGCTGCGCTCTGTTCGAACGGGACAGACGCGGATTGCGGCTGACGGAGGCCGGTGAACGCCTGCGCGGCAATGCTCGCCGCCTATTGGCGTTGAATGATGAGATCTGGGACGACATGACGGAAAGCACTGTTCGCGGCGGCGTCCGGCTCGGCGTTCCCTATGATCTTGTGGGCGCGACGCTGGCGCCCGTGCTGAAATCCTATGCCGAACGCCATCCGCAGGTGGAGATTTCGCTGGTCTGCGCATCGTCGCCGGAACTGCTGGAAGAGTTGGGGAAGGGAACCGTCGACCTCTGTGTGGTGGAGGAACCATACGGCACGTCGCAGGGCGAATGCCTTGCTGTGGAGCGGCTCGTCTGGGTCGGAGCGAAGGCCGGCAATGCCCATCGCAAGGTGCCGCTGCCGATCTCGATGGTCGCCGATACCTGTGCCTTCCGGTCGTCCGTCTTTGCAGCGCTCAGCAAGGATGGTCTGCGCTGGCGGACGGTCTTTGAGAACGGCAATATCGAGGCGACCACGGCAACTGTGCGGACGGACCTGGCCGTCACCGCCTGGCTCGCTTCGACCGTTCCGGCCGATCTCGATATCCTCGCCCTTGAGCAGGGTCTGCCCGAACTGCCGGTCTTTTCGATCAATCTGCATTTGCCGAAGAGTGGGGCAACGCCACAGGCGCTGGAGCTGGCCCGCCATATCCGAGATGGCATGATGCGGCCGCGCCAATCCGCGGCCGCCTAAGTTCCGTCTTCTGGCAGACCCGCCTATGCCGCCTTCGGCAGCGGACCGACATAGCGCGACTGCGGGCGGATCAGGCGTCCGTCGAGCGTCTGCTCGCGGGCATGGGCGATCCAGCCAACCGTGCGGCCGATCGCGAAGACGCCGGTGAAGGAGCTGCGGGGAAAGCCGAGAGCGTCGAGCAGCAGGGCGGTGTAGTATTCGACGTTGACGTCCAAGGGCCGATCCGGCTTGCGCTCCTTCAGTAACGCCAGTGCCGCCGCTTCAATGGCTTCCGCCAGGGCGATACGTCCAGCATCCGCCTGTCCGCTGGCAAAGATCGGCTTCAATGCCCTCTTCAGCGCATCCGCGCGCGGATCGCGGACGCGATAGACGCGGTGACCGAAACCCATCAGCCGCTCGCCGCGATCGAGCGCGTCAGACAACCATGTGCGGGCATTCTCCGGTTTGCCGACACCGTCAAACATATCGAGGACAGGGCCGGGGGCGCCGCCGTGCAACGGGCCTTTAAGGGCGCTGATTGCAGCAAGCACAGAGGAGGTCAAGCCGGCATGCGTCGAGGCGATGACGCGAGAAGCGAAGGTCGATGCATTCAGGCCGTGATCGGAAATCGTCACCAGATAGGCATCGAGGCCTGCCGTCTGCTCCGCCGTCGGCACTCGGCCCGTCAACATGCGTAGGATATCGGCCGATTGGGGGAGCGAGGCATCTGGCGCGATTGGCACGTCGCCCTTCTGCAGCCGTAAGACCGCGGGCAGGAAAACGGCGGGCGCCGCCATCAGGCGGATCGCGGTGGCGAAATCCTCACCGTCGGCCACGCGCGCCAGCAAGGCGCGCACGGCGTCCACCGGCGGCAGTGCGAGCAGAGCAGCATCGGCAGCCTCAACATGCGGGAAAAGCGCAGCACGAGCCGCGCCGAGCTGGGTTCGGATAGAAGCTGCGTCGATATGTTCGTCAAACAGGCCATCCAGCAGCAGCGCCGCAACATCCTCGAAGCGGCTGGTCGCCACCAGATCATCGAGCGACACGCCGCGGATGATCAGGCGACCGGCAGCGCCGTCGACGTCGGACAGCTTGGTTTCTGCGGCAATGACATCTTCAAGACCACTTTTCATTACGGTTCTCCTTTGACTATCCGATTAGATCGGATCTATTCCTATTGACGTCAATCTTGATGCAATTGATCAATATGAGGGCCGATGAGCTGGCTGACGGCAGAGCAGGCACTAAACCTGCTGGGAACGAAATCACAGACGCTTTACGCCAATGTCAGCCGCGGGCGCATTCGTGCGAAAGCCGATCCCGCGGATACGCGGCGCAGCCTCTATTTTGCCGATGACGTCAAACGACTGGCCACCCGCCAAGCCGGAAGACGCAAGACCGAGACCGTGGCCGCTGAGGCTATTCAATGGGGCGATCCGGTATTGCCATCGGCGCTGTCGACGGTTTCGAACGGCAGGCTTTTCTATCGCGGCAAGGACGTGGCGCGGCTTGCCGAAAGCGCAAGCCTCGAAGATGTCGCGCGGCTGCTTTGGGACATGAAGCGGCCGTTGCGGTTCGAGCAAAGTACGGCCCCGCAAAAACTTCCGTCCCTCGATGCCGCGTTTTCAGCATTGGCAGAGCGCATAACAAGCGACCTGCCATCACTCGGACGCTCGCTTCCGGCCCTGCAGAACGAAGCCGAAAGCGTGCTCGGTACGGTGGCTGAAGCCCTGGCCCCGGGCGCGTGGGACCAACCGCTGCATCGGCGCCTCGCGGCTGCCTGGAACCGCCCCGATGCCGCCGATATGATCCGCCGCAGTTACGTCTTGCTAGCCGATCATGAGCTGAACGCTTCGACCTTCACCGCGCGGATCACTGCATCCGCCGGCGCGACATTATCTGCTGCCACTCTATCGGGTCTTTCGACGCTGACGGGTCCGCTGCATGGCGGCGCATGGCAGAGCGTGCGCACGCTGATCGCGCGGGCAGCCACGACAGGCGTGGATGAAGTGGTCCGCAGCTATCTGGCGGAAGGACGTCCGCTGCCAGCTTTCGGCCATCAGCTTTATCCTGATATCGATATCCGCGGAGAGGCTTTGCTTGGCTGCTTCACGCTGCCGCCGCTCTTCGCCAAGGTTCGCGATGTCGGCGAGCAGCTGGTCGGGGAACGCGTCAATGTTGACTTCGCTTTGACAGCGATGACCCACGCCTATCATCTCCCGGAGGACGCACCGCTGATCATCTTCGCGCTGGCACGGACGGTCGGCTGGCTTGCGCATGCCATGGAGCAGGCCACCAGCGGCAGGCTCATTCGACCGCGTGCGCGCTATGTCGGTCCTCCGGTACCATGATCTCATTCTTACCGGACATCGGGCATCTTCTGCTCAGCTCACCGCTAGGTGACAAACGGCTTCGATATTGTGGCCATCGGGATCAAGAATGAAAGCGCCATAATAGTTTGGATGATAATGGGCGCGCAGGCCGGGAGCACCGTTATCGATTCCGCCGGCGATGATCCCGACCCGATGGAACTCATCGACGAGCTCCCTGTTTGGGGTGGCAAAGGCGATATGCGTGCCTGTTTGCAAAGCATCGCGCTGACCGATCCAGAAGAAAGCCTTCTGGCCAATACCGTAACCCGCAAATCTTTCGCCTTCGGCATAAAGGCGTTCTATGCCTATGGAGCGCAGTATTGTGTCATAGAAGATCTTCGATCGCTCGATATCGCGAACCCCGATCGTCACATGATCCAGCACATCACCCTCCAAAAGTGAGATTGAACTCTATTAACGCTGACCAACAGTGCCAGCATCGCGGTCGGCAAGCTCGACCCAAGCAATGACAAGTTTGCGGTTGGCAATCAGCCAGATCGTTGCCAGCGCGACCAAACCGACGACGATATTGGCAGCGACGAAGAGAATGGGAGCAAGTTGCGTGACCGGTCCGGCATCGCCACGCTCAACAAGGCGCATCGGGGCGGTTGCCAGTGCGGTCGCGCCGAAGGTGAAGGCCCAATAAGCGGGGCTGAAGCCTTCTTTCATGATCCAGGGCAGGAGGCGCAACATGATCAGCGCCTGCAGCAAGCCGTAGCCGATCATTGCATGGACGAGCATGTCTGGAGGGCCTTGCGTGACGCTGATATAGGCCAGCGCACCAACGGCCGGCGGAGCCAGCTGAATTCCAAGGGTCGGCCTTAGTGGCGGTGCCAGCGCAGGCCCCGTCAGCAGGCGATGCAGCAGGGCGGATTCGATGGCAAGCCACGCGAAGAAGCCGGCGCCGAAGAAAAGCTGCGCCCATTGCGGGAAGCCAAGTGCGGCGGCGACGATGGCGGTCACGAAGCTGCCGGCGACGCTTGGTAGATAGAGCACGGCGGTCGTCGTCGCAATATCGCGCTCGCCCTGCCAGAGCCCTCCCGTACGCCAGACGGAGAATGCCAGTGTGTAGACGGCGCCGATCAGAAATATGGTTTCGGCGCCGATACGCGAGTAGGGGAGGAGGCCACCGGCCACCAGCATAGCCGCGACACCGACAAGACCGATGAAGCAGCATTGGACAGGGTGCGCCACTTCCTTCAAGGCCTCCTCGCGCGCCACCATCCATTTCAAAGTATAGAGCACGATCAGCACCAGCCAGACAGCCAGTGTAATAAAGGTAAGAACTTCACCGATCAGTACCGGCAGATGCCAGATGCGGGCACCCACGCGCCAGGCATTGGCGAGACCGGAAAGCCCAAGAACCATGCCGAAAAACGAAGCCGGAACCAGCGGCAGTTTCAAAGACGCAGCCATATGCCCCCTTTTTGTGCCTTGTGTGAGGCCCACCTTAAAGAGAATTGTGCAAGGAATTCGAGATCGATGCTAAATTTATCAATGCGAATGAAAGAGCAAAATACAGCTTTCCCCGAAACCGGCAAAGCGCGATCATGGAGAAAAGCAAGAGGCTTCGGCATGCGAGATCACGGATGCGTGAGCACACGCATTTTTCTACGCTCCATGGCTCCTGCATAGCTCTCCCGTCATTTGTTCATTGGAAAACATTGCGAAATATCTCTATGCAGTATTCAAACGATTGAAACCGTCCTAGGAGACTGAAACATGCAAATCGGAATGATTGGCCTTGGCCGTATGGGCAACAACATGGTGCAGCGCCTGATGCGAGGCGGTCACAGCGCGGTTGTTTTCGATGCGCGCCCGGAAAGCATCGCGGGGTTGGAGCAGCTCGGCGCCACCGGCAGCAAGTCTCTCGCGGATTTCGTATCGAAACTTGCGAAGCCGCGCGTCGTCTGGTTGATGTTGCCGGCGGCAATCGTCGATCAGGAACTGGCTGCGATCGTTCCGCTTCTCGAAGAAGGTGACATCGTCATCGACGGCGGCAATTCCTATTATCACGATGATATTCGCCGTGCCGAAGAGCTGAAGCCGAAGGGCATCCATTATGTCGACGTCGGCACCAGCGGCGGCGTTTTCGGTCTCGAGCGCGGCTATTGCCTGATGATCGGTGGCGAGAAGGAAACTGTCCAGCATCTGTCGCCGATCTTCGCGACGCTCGCACCCGGCGTCGGTGACGTCGCTCCGTCGGCAATGCGCTCCGAAGAGGCTGCCAAGAACAGCACGGCGGAGCAGGGCTACCTGCATTGCGGCCCGTCCGGCGCCGGCCATTTCGTCAAGATGGTCCATAACGGCATCGAATATGGCCTGATGGCTGCCTATGCCGAGGGCTTCAACGTTCTGCGCCATGCCAATATCGGCAAGCAGGACGCCGAGAAGGACGCAGAAACCGCGCCGCTCTCGCACCCGCAGTATTATCAGTATGATCTCGATATCGCCGAAATCTCGGAAGTCTGGCGCCGCGGCAGCGTGATCACCTCCTGGCTGCTCGACCTCACGGCCGATGCGTTGCATGGCGACGCAGCGCTTTCGCAATATGCTGGCCGCGTTTCCGATTCCGGCGAAGGCCGCTGGACGATCTCGGCGGCGATCGACGAAGGCGTCCCGACGCCGGTGCTGAGCGCCGCGCTTTATGGCCGTTTCGCCTCGCGCGGGAACGACGATTACGCCAACAAGGTTCTCTCTGCCATGCGCGCCGGCTTCGGCGGCCACCATGAAAAGCCGGCAAAGTAATTGGTTGGCCTATCGATCCGATGATAGCGAGCCGGTGGGGCAAACCTCCCGGCTTTTTATTGTCCCGCTGCTTCCAGCAGAAAAACCGTGCTAAGCACTTTCCCCGGGGCTAACTTCAGCCCAGCAGATCGGGTCGCAGGACTATGACCGGAGTGGGCGAGCCCACATCAAGCTGCGGCGCACGTGGCGGGCGGATGACCAGGCAGTCAGCGCGCGAAAAGACTTTCATCATCGACGAATCCTGCTTCGAGAAGGGCTCGGCGAGCCAGCCGCCGTCGGCAGCTTTCGTCAGCGTTGCGCGCACATAATCCTGCCGCTGATCGTTCGCGGCAAAGGATACTGCAGCACGCGCAAAGCCTTCACGCTTTACCGGAGGCAAAGATGCAAGCTTTCT
>Ga0209371_1002390_pt1 | contig 10597 bp, 12 predicted proteins | sample AgamicAtAmrz_FD_187165 | JGI IMG/M metagenome (GOLD analysis project Ga0209371, IMG submission 187165) | Agave microbial communities from Guanajuato, Mexico - At.Am.rz (SPAdes) (version 2) | ecosystem: Host-associated > Plants > Roots > Rhizosphere | place: Guanajato, Mexico | collected 2012-06-07
GGGTAACCAGGCACGCGTGGCGGACGGTGCGACGGTGGTTTCCACCTCAACCCGTAACTTCCCGAACCGCCTGGGCACCGGCGCGAACGTTTATCTGGCTTCAGCAGAGCTGGCTGCGGTCGCTTCACTGTTGGGCAAACTGCCAACGCCGGACGAATATCAGCAGTTTATGGCGCAGGTTGATAAGACGGCGGTGGACACCTATCGCTATCTGAACTTCGATCAGCTGAGCCAGTATACGGAGAAAGCCGACGGCGTGATTTTCCAGACTGCGGTTTAAATCCTCAATAAGCGTTATTCAGAGCCGAATAGCGCTTTCGCGGTAAATAAAAGTCCGGGGCTGTTTTCAGTCCCGGATTTTTTATGGGCGTAAATCAGAGGATCGTATGAAGGAATCAGGCAGGTTCTTTGAAACCCTTTTTTAGAGTGGTTATTTAATCTATTGATTTTAAGTGGTTTTAATTAGGCACTAAAAAAAGGGTTTTTACCCGAGATGGGTCAATTTTCCCTGCAATACATGATGTTAAACTGAAAGCGTTACTGTTCACTGCCGCACAGGCAGCTTAGAAAACCAGCGAATCCCGGCGATCCGGTATCTCGTCGTTCACTGCCGCACAGGCAGCTTAGAAACTGAAGGTTCGCTGCCGGGAAGCCACCGAACGGTTCACTGCCGCACAGGCAGCTTAGAAAGTGGCTACCAGCGATTTCAGCATCCGCGCTGGGTTCACTGCCGCACAGGCAGCTTAGAAATTGCTCCACATTACTGATTCCTCAAACGTCGAGTTCACTGCCGCACAGGCAGCTTGATAAGTAAAATCACCGCTATTATGCGTAAATTCGCTGTTCACTACTGCATCAGCTGCTTTAAAAATCCCTGCCCACAAAACAGTAGTAGTTAAAAACCTATTTTTTGCACCTAAGGTTGTTCTGAAAAAACGACCTTCTTAAGGTGATTTCTTGTCCATATTTTAATCAAAAGATAAGGCATTTTTATATATGCCTTATTTTATATCCATTTGAATAGAAAGGATAAAACAATTCGTTAACATATAAATATCATTAATGACACTTGGTGGTTTATGGACTTAACAAAATTTACATGTCTATACATTGAGTTGCTTCCATTGCCGATAAACGTTATTTTTTTGCATTAAAGGCCCATGATTGCAATTTAATGCTGCATTATGGTTAAAAAATGGCGCAAAGCGATAAGGATTAGGCATTTTGAGCAACCACTTTTTTTTCGTCCAGGATCGAACAGAACTTAACCTTCAGCATCTTGATAGTGAATTCGCAGTTGAACATACGCATGGTGGCCATCTTTTCATTAAAAAAGAAGCCGGATTTGCTAAAACGATCTGTGACGGCAAGCTGGTCTTCTTGATTGGTGAGCTTTATAACGTAGCCGCATTACAAACCATGCTTGGTCAGGTGGAAGGTAACGTGTGGGCATTAAATAATGCAGAACTTTTGGCGCTGCTAAGAGCCAGGCTTGGCGATACCGCATTCTCATTAGTTGAAGGTGATTTCTGCTTATTAACGGTTGATGACAAAGGTGATATTGAGATTATTACCGATCCTCACGGGTTTAATCCTGTTCATGTGATTGAAAATGATAACTTATGGATCACTAATAATCTGAAAATAGTAGGGAAAATTGAAGGTGCCAGAGCTTTCAATTTCAAACCGGTTGAAGAAGTAATTGCACACTCAATGAAACCGGATGATTTTACTCCTGTCATTAATGGCCGGAAATTAAAGCCGGGATCTTTAAGCAAAATCAGAAGCGATGAGCAAAGTTATCACTACATTGAAACTCGGATGCTCAGTACGCTGATAAACAACAACCTGTTATCCTTAAAAAAGGATAGAGTATTTGAAATCATAGACTCAATCTTCACTGCAAATTTGCAGGGGGTCGCCAGGACAAACGCCACTATAGGCATTCCTTTATCCGGTGGCCTTGATTCAAGCTTAATCACCGCATTAGCTAGTCAATCTTTCAAAAAGGTTAAAACCTGGTCAATTGGCACAGAAATAAGCAATGAGTTTCCCTTTGCACAAATCGTTTCAGACACATTAGGTACTGAGCACGAAGTTAAAATTCTCAGCGATCGGGATGTAATGTCAGGTATTCTGGAAGCCATCTATCATAACGAAATTTTTGATGGCTTATCTTCAGAGATCCAGTCCGGTTTATTTAATGTATATAAACTGGCTTCTGGGAAAGTGGATGCTCTGCTGACTGGTTATGGTTCCGATCTGCTTTTCGGCGGCATCCTTAATCCTGGCTCATTCTACTCTGCACCGAACAAACTCCTTGCCGAACAGGTCTATCGCACAAAATGGACGGGCGAGTTCTCAACCAGCGGCGCAAGCCACTATGGTTTAAAAGTTTATCATCCTTTCTGGAATAATAGTCTTATTTCGTTCTGCCGTAACTTGGATCCTGATTTTAAAATTAAGGATAATGAAGTTAAAAACGTTCTCAGAGAATATACTGGTAGTCTTAAATCTTTGCCTGATGAGATTGTATGGAGGAAAAAAATTGGTATTCACGAAGGTTCCTCTGTAAATAAGGCTTTTGCTAACCTCCTTAATACCAGTGTTGATAATTATCAAGAAAAAACCAGGTTTGCCTACACGTTATATAAAGAGTTTATGCAGGAAAAACTGCTGCCTGAAGAAGCCACCCCAGAAAAGCTACGCGAACTAATGGCTAAATCTTAAAGAGAAACCTTATGATAATTAAAGAAAATGTAGGTGATATAAGACTGCTGATCCTGAATCATGAAAATAAACATAATCCCTTTAGCGAAAGTTTAGAGAATGCAATAAAAGCTGCTTTGCAAGAAGCCGATAGCGATCTGGATATTAAAGCCATCGTTGTCTATGGCGGTAAGGGGCGTTCTTTCTCTTCTGGCGGCGATTTTAACGAAGTGAAAAATTTGTCAGGCGGTGCGGAAGTTGAACGTTGGATCGATCGTGTGATCGACCTTTATACCACGGTATTAAAAGTGAGTAAGCCAACGGTAGCCGCCATTGAAGGATATGCTATTGGTATGGGATTTCAGTTTGCAATGATGTTTGACTATAAAGTCATGTCAAACGATGCGAAATTCATCATGCCTGAGCTAAAGCATGGAATAGGATGTTCTGTTGGTGCAGCAATTTTAGAGTTCACGCATAGCCATAATCTTATGAAAAAGATCGTGTATGAATGCAAAGAGCTGGATGCTGATGAATGCGAACGTTATCACATAGTAAATGAAATTAGTGACAGTGAAAATATTCTTGAACAGGCACTGGTGATGGCTCAGCAACTGGCTGGTTATCCTTCCGCCGCGTACAAAAATACCAAAAAATCGTTAAATTTGGGTTTTATAGAAAAGTTAGAAAAGGCAAGAGAAAGTTCCAAGTTAGTCCATAAACAGGCATTTGCCGCCAGAGATGCACAAAAGCATTTTCAAAAAGTCTTGGGCACAAAATATTAATAAAGGATAGTTATGACAAGCAAAGTACAATGGACACCGGTTATGAAATCTGGGTTTGGTGCACGCATTAATCCAGAGCATTTTCTTGAAGCCGGCACCGAAGAGCTAAAAAATTTAATGATGCGTCAGGGTTTTATTGTCGTAAATAATCTCAATATCGATGCTGATAAATTTCGCGATATCTATAGTAAATATGGCAAAATTGTAGAATATGCAGACGAGAAAATTCAGGTGGGTTTTGGGTATCGTGATACTTTAAAACTGGAAGGTGAAAAAGGGAAGATTGTAACAGGACGAGGCCAACTGCCTTTCCATGCGGATGGTGGGTTACTGTTATCACAAGTTGATCAGGTCTTCCTGTATGCGGTAGAAATTAAAAATATGAAGTTTCGCGGGGGCACAACCGTTTGCGATCACGCCCTGGCATGCCAGGAAATGCCAGATCACCTGCTAAAAGTTTTAGAAAATGAGACTTTTGAAGTTCGTGTACTGGAACATGGCTACTATGTTGATGTATCTCCTGCAGGCTGGTTTAAAGTGCCGGTATTTACCGACTTAGGCTGGGTTCGTAAGATGCTAATCTACTTCCCATTTGATGAAGGTCAACCAGCAAGCTGGGAACCAAGAATCGTTGGGTTCACTGATGAAGAAACGAAACGCTTTTTCTCTGAACTGGCGAGTTTTATGAAGAACCCACGCTATTATTATAAGCATTATTGGGAAGAGGGCGATCTGCTGATTATGGATAACCGTAGGGTCATTCACGAGCGCGAAGAATTCAACGATGATGCCATTGTTCGTCGTCTCTATCGCGGCCAGACAGCAGAAGTATAATTTTAATGGCGGGGGGCACCCCGCCATTACCTGGTGTGGAAAATGATTAATAAAGAAATATCCCTGTATAGTCGCTATAACAATATAACCCTTTTGTTTAAATTTATCCTGACAATATTATTAACTAACCGTTATAGTCAGATTGCTGCATTATGGGTTCTTAAAACGAGCCTGCGCCTTAGAATAACTTTTATTGCCAGGCTGCTTAACGGTGTATATTTTGGTGGGGAAACTCTAAGCCAGGCTGAAAAAATTGTCGCTGAGCTTGCTAAAAATAGAATTTTTAGCGTGCTTGATTACGCAGTTGAAGGTCAGGAAGACGAATTATTTTTTGAGGAGGCGACAGCTTCTGCATTAAGCCTTGTGCAGCTTGCTGTAAGCAATAAAAACATCCCCTATGTAGTTATTAAGCCTTCCTCGCTGGGGGCTACTCAAATTTATGAACATATCTCAAAAGAAGTTACCCCATCTCCTGTCTATGAAGTGCAATGGCAGGCTATTTTATTGAGATACGACAGGATTTTTCGCTTTGCGGAACAAAATAATATTCACATTATGATTGATGCGGAACAGTCCTGGGTTAACGCAGCCGTAATGCTTATCGCACAAAAAGGAATGCAGCTTTATAACAAAACCAAAGCGATCGTGACTATCACTATCCAGTGTTATAAAAAAGATGCTTTGAGTATTCTGGAAAGCATAAAACTGGACTCTGCAGAAAAAGACTATGTGGCCGGCGTGAAGATAGTCCGGGGTGCTTATCTAGAAGAAGAGAAAAAAGCGGGAGAACGCTCGCTTGACGTTTTTTTTACCAGAAAAGAAGAAACAGATAGAAACTATAATCTTGCTATCGATTATATCCTACATAACATTGATTATTTTTTACCTTTTTTCGCAACGCATAATAGCGATAGCCTGGAAAAAATTATGGATGCGACGCGATCCTATAACGAGAACTTCTGGGTAGGTCAGCTATACGGTATCGCTGATAGTCTTTCCCTACATGCCGTCAATAATGGGATTAAAGTTTGCAAATATCTGCCATATGGGCCTTTTGATAAGTCATTACCTTATCTTCTTCGCCGGATAGAGGAAAATGCCGTGGCTATAGAAACATTCCGAAAAGAAAATTTTTCGATAAAGAAAGAGCTGATGCAGAGAATAAAGGGACATTAAAATGGAAACAAAAAAAGTAAAATTAGTTTATGGTGATAGTGAAATAGAGATTATGTGCGATGAAACCATCCTTGAAGGTGCCTATCGAAACGGACTCAAGCTAAAGTATCATTGTGCCGCTGGTCACTGTGGAAGATGCAAGATGCAGGTTGTTTCCGGCGAAGCCAGGATCGATCATTCTGGCGGCATATCCCGCACGGATATTTCAGCAGGATACATTCTGACCTGCTGCTCCTATGCTCTGGAAAACATTGAGGTAAAATGAGAGCCTTTACTAAATTTTTCGTTATTTTTCTTTGTTTCTTTTCGGTGAATGTGCTTGCCCGTACCGATTTTTCTGAAAGTTTGATAAAGGGCGGGGACTATTACGTAGGTGACGTTTTTGGCAAGCATGATTATTTGCATCACGCTAATGTAAAAATAAAAAGCTTTTACATAATGAACACTGAGGTCAGCTACCAGCTTTACCAACAGGTCTATGCATGGGGGCAGAGTCATAACTATCTTTTTAATCCCGGCTGTAATGGCGCTATCTATGAAGATTGTCGCGATCCTGAATACGAACAAGGAAAGCATCCAGTTACCAGTATTGAATGGGGCGATGCGGTTATCTTTGCTAATGCATTGAGTGCCATCCAACATCTACAACCGGTATATTTGTCGAGTAAAGGCGGCCCTGTCCGTAGTTCGGATGAAACTGACAAACTGCATGAAGACGATCGTGCTAACGGTTATCGTTTGCCTGATATCAATGAGTGGCAGATTGCAGCACGAGGCGGGGATAAGGCATTGTTAAAAAATCGCTATGGCGATCGTTTCTCCGGGAGCGACAGGGCTGATAGCGTTGCCTGGTATCCGGCGTTTAACAGTAAAAATTTCGGCACAGCAAAAGTTGGCTCATTAAAACCCAATGAGGCAGGGATCTATGATATGAGCGGAAATGTTTATGAATGGATTAATGACAAGAGTAATGCTGAAGGCGTTACCATGTACTACTTCTGCGGGGGAAGTTATTTGGCGCATTCCGCCTCTCTGGCTAGTTGCGACAGCCATAGTGCAAAATTTGTTATGTCTGATATCGGCTTTCGGGTTGTCAGGAATGCAGATAATGAAAAATAAAATTCTGGCAGTAGGATTACTCTTTTCAGGCTTAGCCTGCGCGCAGCCTGACTATGTATCCTTGAAAAATGGGATAAATTTAATCGATATCAATGCAGATGGCGTAAAAGATATCGTTTTTTCGGCCATTTATGACAATAATACGTCCCATCCAAGCCAGACCATCAACGTTTTCATAAAGAATAAACATGGCGGTTACAACATTGTCCCTTATCCAGAAGCCAGCGGCTTTACATGGGCAGATGTCAGCCTTTCCGCTTCTACAACTAAAATTTATGATTACAAACTTATCAGGTCGCAAAAAAAATACTTTATGGTCAGTGCGGAAAAATTTGTTACCGCTCAGAACGGTAGCGATGTTTCTGATTTAACAAGAGTAAAAATAAGCCGTTATATTATGGTCGAAGGTGGAAACGATCCGGGTATTCCGGCTTTTCAGTGGAACCAGGCCGGGAGCTATATAACAAAAGAGAAGTATAATGACGTCGATGATGCACTGAAGAACATTAAAATGGATGATTTTAAATGAAATTGGTTATATTGATATTGACAATGATTTGGCTCCTTCCTTGTCAGGCCGCTACCGATAAGCTGTATAAGTCAGCAATACAGCAGGCTCTTGATAATCAGCAACCGCTTTGTCTTGGCGAAAAAAAATGGCCAACCAAAACGTACACGAAAGGCTATAGTTGGATAAATGCCAAAATGGAGGCGTTGAAAGAGGCAGGTCTGATTACCAAAAAAGTAGCGGCTGAAAAAATTGACTGGCGGCTAACTTCTTATGGCGAAAAACAATTCAAAAAATCCAACGACTTTTGCTATGGTAAATTTAAGATCAATAAAATAACAGATATTATCAGTAATAATGATGGCACTGTAACTATTGATTTTACATATTTTATTGCCAACTTGCCTGCATGGGCTAAAAACAAAGCGGTAAGAGTAGCCTATACCGATCTGGATAATGATTTAATGGGTATAAATCATGCCAGGTATGAAATTATGTTCAGGAAAGAGAGTTCAGGGAAATTAAAAGTCATTTCACAGCCATCTCAACTTGACCTGCTTTACTAAAGGTAATTATATTGGTGTGCTTAGCTTTTTGCATATGCTACGGAAAACATAAATATAAGCATGTTTTCCTTAGCATATTGAGTTAAGCCTGCATGATATTAAGTAATGAAGTTTGCAATTTTTTTATAACTTTATGCTTCCTGCAAAGCTGCGGCCACTTCCTGAGGGATGATGGGGCGGCCGTTGCTGAGGCAAGTGGCTACGAATGTTGCTTCTGCATAGACTACGCCGTCGACTAAAATCTCCTGAAGGAAATTGACTCGGTTGCGTTTTTCATTTTTACCTGGTTTACAGGTTACCTGTATATGTTGATCTGCCTTCAGGCTTTTACGGAAGCGAATATTATATTCAAGGATCATATGTAGCCGACCCGCTTCGGCTTCTTTTTCAAGATCGATTCCCAGCGCTTCCTTCATAAACGCATGGCGTGCCCATTCCAGATAGAAAGGATAATAAAGACCATCGACAACGCCCTGAAAATCGATATGGTCCTCATTTATCATATAATTTTTGATGAACATCACAAATCCTTGAAGAAATTAAGAAGCGTAAACCTCAGAGGGAGTAGAAAGTTTTCAAACTCTTTTTTTGATGTTTCTTTCCCTGTGCAAACATTTATGGCCATACTGATCGTGTCCGTTATGCCATAAATAAAGCTAACGCCGTGGTAAATATTTGAACTGCGTCTTTCTATATCGATTGCATTATTGGGATCTGCGTTTAACACATTATCCCAAATAACTGTTGATGTTCCACCTGCTTTTAGCTTTGTAAGTTCAAGTCCCAACTTTATCAACAGGCTGTCTTTATATTTACCATCATAGTAGAATCGTTTATCCCACTCTGCATAGCCGTTACTCTGATGCGCAGAAAGGATATTCGATTCGACTAAAAGCGTAGAAACATAAGTTACCCTTGAAAAGTTACTAAGGAAATTAATAACCTCATTACTGTACTTATGAAAGCCCAGCTTTACTTTTTCTGGATCCATTTTACTTTTCTGCACTCCACAATTTTGATTTTTTCTAGAATTAGGTTTTCTTCCCCTGGGATCAAAACTGCTTTTTCATCAAGTATATTCAATACGCCTACTTTTACTCCATTTTCATGGCGAATGTAGCAGAGTTTATTATTGTTATCTTCAATCTTATTTTCATTAGAGACAATGCAGAACTCACCAAAACTAACATAGGGTTCTCCATACATCCCTGCGATTTGGATTAATTCTACATTTTCAATAGAGCGACTGGCAAGTATAAATAATGTATCTTCATCTAATTTTGTAAACGCAGCGAATTGTGGCGGAAAGCCTTCCCCCGTTAAAATCCATTGGGACTCGACCTGTAAATCGTTTTTTTTGAAAAAGTCAGCAATATTTTCTAACAGATGTATTTTCTTTGCGGGGAATGAAGTTCCCGATTCCCAGCGTGTATAGGTTGCGTAAGAGATATCCCCACCTTGAGAGCGGATATACTCTACAACGTCGTTTGTCGACGTGCCGGTAGCTGCCCGGCAGCATTTCAGTCTTTTTCCTATCGTATCTAGCATGTATTAGCCCAAAAAAATTATTGACTTTAGGGTTATTAGTCAAATTTGTCTCGCTGACGCTCACAAACGCAACTATTTTGCACAAATCTTCTGTGCAAGGGGTAATTTGTCCAGCTTGCTATTTTTGTGTGATTTTAACTATATATAGTATTCAAAATGCAATATTATTGCAATCTTTATTCCTTGCTTTTATGTGTGATTTTTGATAAGAGAGCGTAATAGTTACTTTAGGGAAGGATAAGGTCCATTAATTACTACTGGGATCCTGATATTTTTTCGGTAGAGCAAATTGTTGATGATAAATTAAGCGGTTTGTTTAGTGCCTGCTTTAAAATATCTTATCAGGAGGGCAGTTATATAGCCCCTTTTCGACAGGCAATTCCCTCTCTTTCCTTTTCTTTGGCCCTTATGCTGCGATAATAGAAAGGTTAACCCGTTCACAGGAGCGGGCCGGCGCAGGCGGCAGATTGAGGCCGCAGCCCGGTAAGGTCAGAGGAAAGCAGTATGGAATATGAATTTTTACGCGACGTTACCGGCACGGTAAAAGTACGCATGTCGATGGGGCATGAAGCTATCGGCCACTGGTTTAATGAAGAGGCAGCGGACAATTTAGCGCTGCTGGATGAGGTAGAGGCCGCCGTCGCCGAAGTGAAAGGCAGCGAGCGCCAGTGGCAGCGCGTGGGCCGCGAATATACGATCTGGCTGGATGAAGAAGAGGTGATCGTGCGCGCCAATCTGCTCAGTATTGAAGGCGACGAGATGGAAGAGGGCATGAGCTACTACGATGAAGAGAGCCTGTGCTTCTGCGGCGTCGAGGATTTTCTGGCGGTGATTGTCGCCTATCGCGGTTTTCTTCAGGGGCGTTGATCCGCCTTCTTTGACATTTTTTAATCAATCTGGATGCTTTTATCTGCGATCGTGATCGTTTTTATTCACTTTTGATTCATTAGAATCAAACGGGGGGATAACCTTAAAACGAGGCAGGATGCTGATGAAACTGAAAAGGATGATTGAGAAAATTCCCGGCGGCATGATGGTCGTGCCGCTGGTTGCCGGAACCACCCTCAATACCTTCGCGCCACAGCTGCTGGAAATCGGCGGCTTCACCACGGCCTTGTTTAAACAGGGCGCCGCGCCGCTTATTGGCGCTTTTCTAATCTGCATGGGGGCCGGCATCGGTTTTGGCGCGGCGCCTCGCGCCATTCTTCAGGGCGGCAGCATTACGCTGGTTAAGCTGCTCGTCGCGGTGGCGCTTGGGTTTGCTGTCGATAAGTTCATGGGGGCGGAAGGCGTTTGGGGGCTGAGCAGCGTAGCGATTATTGCCGCGATGAGCAATGCCAACGGCGGTCTCT
>Ga0209371_1002391_pt1 | contig 10595 bp, 8 predicted proteins | sample AgamicAtAmrz_FD_187165 | JGI IMG/M metagenome (GOLD analysis project Ga0209371, IMG submission 187165) | Agave microbial communities from Guanajuato, Mexico - At.Am.rz (SPAdes) (version 2) | ecosystem: Host-associated > Plants > Roots > Rhizosphere | place: Guanajato, Mexico | collected 2012-06-07
CATGGCTCCTCCAATGCTTCTTTCGCCGCCCATCTCCCGAAGGATGGTGTAAATCAAATCGGGTGGTATTTGATTGCGTTTACGCCTGTTCTCACGCAAGTTTAAGAGCGATTTGCATAAAATTATGAGGCGAATCGCTATTTCTCGCTTGCAAGCTGGCTATCGGTCTCATGGGCCTCCATCAGAGCGTTTTCGCGATGGCTTCGGCGGCGGCAGCACCGGTTTCATAGGCGCCGTGCGCGGTAGAATAACGCGTCTTCGAGCAGGCTTCTCCGGCGAAGAACAAGCGCCCGTCATGGGGAGCGGCGAGGACGCCGCGGAGATCGGACGCACCGGGCGTCGCATAGGAATAGGAGCCGCCAAAGAAGGGCTCTCCCGCCCAGGCCGATGCGGCCAGCGGCGACAGCATCTTGCCGACATCGGCGCCGAAGACGCGCTTCAGCTGTTCCACCGAAAAATCAAACATCGCATCGACGCCCTGCCTCTCAAGATCGAGCGCAAGGTCGGCGGCGAAATAGGCCTCGATGACCGGGGTACCGAACGGCTTCAGCTGATACGCCCCCGTCCGGCGGCTATGCTGCGATCCCATCACATGCGCATCCTCCGGGAACATCCGAGGTTCGGCTGTGCGAAGAAAGAGCTTGTTTGCCAGGCCGAGCGGCAGGTGGGAGGCCGCTTCGATCTTCTCCGGGAGAGGGGGCCAGAAGGCGATGCGTTCGGCCGCAAGCACATTGGTGGAAACGGTGACAACGACGGCCCTCGCCCGCAGCTCGCCCTTGCCAGTCGAAAGCACGAGATGGCCGGCGCCACTGTGGTCGATGCGGTGGACCTCGGCACCAACAACGGTTCGCACCGGCAAGCCGTAGGTCGCAACCAAAGTGCCATAGCCCTGCCGCACGCGCCAGTCAGGACCAGGGCCGGGATCGTAGCGGCCAAGATCGATCACCGACGACTTGTCGAGCTCGCCCCCGGTCATGAAGGCGCCGACGGCGTAAATCCTTTCATTCCACGGATCGTCAGGAGACAACATGATCGAGAGATCGGCGTCTGCATCGCCCTCATACTCATAGACCCGCCCGAAGAAGTCGTTGACGGCGGCGGCTGCAGCCTTCGCATCGGGATCGTTCTGTTCCAACCGGTGGCCGCCGTCGCTCCAGGGCGCGGGCGCGCGATCGACGGTCAGACCCACCTCCTCGGCAATATCAGTCCAGGCGTTGGTGCGCGCGCCATGCAGCCAGCCGCAGCCCAAGTCGAGCGCGGCGGCATCGGCTCCGAACGGATGGATCGAGCGGGCGCGGCCACCGACGCGATCGGAGGCTTCGAGCAGGAGGACCGAGAGATCCGGCCGAAGCAATTGCAGCTGCCGGGCGGCACTCACTCCTGCCGCTCCGGCACCAATCACGGCGACGTCAATCTCGCCGCCTCTCCAGGATTCGATGGGCATTCCAATTCCTCTTCGCGCAAGCGCTGGAGAATAATCCAGCCGCGCGACTTGGTGCTATGAGGCTCGCCAATCCGCCGGCGCGAACCATGTCGCTCATGTGTAGCCGACCTCAGCGCGGCCTGTAAACGGGCGCAACGGCGGGATACCAAATTGCCGCATTGAGCTGAAACCGCGAATGTCGTACGTGCTTCATCCAGACAGATAGTGAGGAAGATCGTGCGGAAACGGACCTTCGGAACAACACTCTCGACCGCGACGCGTAGTATTGGAGGCGCTTGTGCCAACACAGCTCAATAAGACGGCAGCCACACGTCGCGCCTCTTTCAAATCGCATTCGGAAACACCGATGTTCACGAAGGAGTGGTCCATACCTGTAATCCTCGGCGTCCTCCTGCTCGGCGTCTGCGGACTGATCGCCTATTTCACCTGGACCCTCATGCCGCCGGCGGCGACAGCACAGAATCATGTCGGCGGAGCTGTCACAGTCAACGACGGCAATGGTCATGCGATTGCCGATCCCGCGCCGAAAAAGCAGCCATAGCTGTAGCCGCAGCTACACCGACCGATAGCGGAAAACGCTGGCCATGCCCGTGAGCGATAAGCTCGCACCCGGCAAATACGCCATCAAATGGCAGGCCCTTCCACCGGCGGCCACAAGACCAACGGCAGCTACAGCTTTACGGCAGCACCCTGGTTATAGGGCTGACTATCCGACGACGCACTTCTTGACGAAATGCAGCCAGCTGTCGTTGCGCCGGATGGTCGCGCGCGGCAGGCCGAACGGATCGTTGCCCGGCCGCGCCCGACCGCGGCGTGTTGTCGTCGCGGCGCTGTAACCGGCTTCATAGGCAAGCACGCGGTCAAGCGGCGTTTCGTCGCCATAGGGAAAACAGAAGGACGAAACGCCTTCATCGAGCAAATCCTCAAGCAGCTCGCGCGAATGCGTGATCTGACGGCGCGCCTCTTCCATCGGCAATTGCGGCAGGCGAACGTGATCGAGCGTGTGCGATCCCACCTCATGCCCCAGACTGTGCCAATGCTTCAGCTGTTCGACCGACATGCAAGGCGCCTGAGCCACGCCAAGGGGGACATCCCAGACATTGCTGCCGCCGATCTGGTTCGCCACAACGAAATTCGTGGCGGTGAAACCAAACTCCTGCAACACGGGCAAGGCATTCTCATAGACATTTGCGTAACTGTCATCGAAGGTGATGGCAGCGACTTTGCCGGCCTTCTCGCCACGGATGTAAGGCATTGCCTCACGCAGCGACACACCCTGAATTCCAAGCTTTTTCAGCCATTCCATCTGACGGCGGAAGGCTTCGGGATGGACGACCATGCTTCTGAACGGCGCCTTGCGCGACGGCGGCACCGCAATCTGATGATATGCGAGGATTGGAACAGCCACGGTGGATCGTCTCAGATGATGCGGCGCGAGCGAAGCGCGATCTTGGCGCGATAGAGCGGCCGCAACACCTCTCTGGAGAGCCGCTCTGCCAGTGTCTTGCGACCCTTGATCGTACTGCCGCCGAGCTGAGGGGAAATTTCACGCACGCCGCCAGGCAGGACCGAGAGCGGCGATACGCGCGTAAACCAGCTCATCTGCACGGTGGTATCGACGGGCCGGTCGAAGACGGAGGTCGCCTCCAGCAGGCGGATGGCGGCATCTCGGCTGACGAGCTGGGCTACCATGCCGAGACCGATCCTCGTCGGTTGAATGACATCGGTCTCCCCCTGGGAAAGAACACATCTGCCGTGCTCCTTGCCCATGCGAAATGGGAAGCGAATGAAAGAACCTGGCTTCAGGCAGGCCTTGGCGGCAGCAAAGGCCGCATGGAACGCGTCGTCGATCTCGACATCGTCCTCGAAGATGAGACCTGCGTCGATATTCTGCTCGACAATGGCAGCCCAAGCCTTGCGATGCGACAGAAAGCAGGCGATTTCGCCCGTGCTCATGGCAAACGGATAATATGGCTTCTGCAGCCGAGGACGATAGACACTGTCGATCTCGACGGCACTCAGAGTGCGGCCATCGACTGCCTCGATGATCTCGCTTTGCACCGGAAGCTTTGCAGCGAGCCTTTCGACCTGCGGCATGCGGTCACGGGCGCGATCCAGATGGATGATGAAGCCACGAATGACGGGTTGGCCGGGCGCGTCCAGAACAGCACCGACCGGATTGGACGCAGGAGCGAACTCGAATCCCGTATGAGATCTTTCGAGCGGCATCGCCGAAGACGGGTTGAATTCGTGGGCTTGCATGAATGGATACCTCGAGGTCATATTTCGCGAGGCTCTAGCAATCCTGAATGAAAGCGAGCTTAGGCAAACCTGAGGCGAAACTGAAAACGGTTGTTTTCAACGGGTCTGAACAACTGAAGGAAGCTAAATGAGCATGCTGATGCGACCGCTCGCCATCTTGTCTTCAACCCAGCGGCGTTCATCCAGCCAGGCATGGCGTTTCCACCCTTCCCAGCTGAAACCGCACAGCTTCACCTCCCACTCGTCGGCAGGCAATCGTGACAGCACATATCGGATGCCGAAGAAGCCGGTGCTCGGAAAGAGCTGGTGCATGCGGCATTGGCTCACACCGAGTTCCTCGCAGCCCTCGATGTAGAACTGTGGCGGCATGATGCGGATTTCCTTGCCGGCCGCGCCGACCAACTCGATCGTCCGCATTGTCCAATCGCTTCTTCGGCCTTTCAGGCGTGAGAGCAGATTGGGCTTGGGGTGATATTTGCGGATGATATCGGGATGATAGGCTAGCACGACTTCCTTTGCAGCCGTGAAAGTCGGACTGGTCAGAAAGGCCGGATCCGTCAATCGGCGCTGCATGGGCTTGCTGGAAGCTGCAAGCATGAGAATATCGGTGCGTGACCCGCTCAGGCCGATCGAGGCCTTCGGCTCGTTGAAACGCATTGCAAATTCTGCATTGTCCACGACCTCCGAAAGGTCACGCTGCAGCTTGCCATTGCCAATGATGATTGCCGTCTTGCGGGTCAAATATGAATATCCATCAGGTCTGAAATCGCCGACCTAACGGAGCCAAATGAAGCCAAACTGAATGCCGGATCAGGGAAGGATGCATAAATCCTGACGCGAACCTGAAAGCCGTCGCAATGTCACCTACAAGCAACAGCAGTGCCTGAAAACCGCGCTTCAGCTCAGATCTGCATGCAGTCTGTGGGCCGCGCAAACCCGAGTGAAATCGCAAATGGACAGCATGCTGCCGAATCAAAAAGGAGCCCAAACGGGCTCCCGAAAATCACGCTGAAGTGGATGCCTGTCCTATTCGACCGAATTGAACTTCTTCACCTGAAGGAAATTCACTGCACTTCCGCTGAAGCGTTCAGGATCGATCGACGCCGTCTGCACCTTGAAACCATCCGTGTAAACGGCAGTCGGCTGGGCACGGAGCGTCGGGCTCACGAAGCGCGGCGCCTTGACCGGGCGGTTCACGATCTCGACCCGGGCCTTTGCGATCGCCCATTGCGAGATCATCTTCTCCGTCAGCGTCGGCGCGGTCGTCACCGTTGCGCGGCCCGAATCGGCCACGACGGCGTCCTGCTTGTTCGGCCGGCCGCCCTTAGTCGCGATACCGGCGGCAATCGGACGTTCCTGCGGCGTCGTCGGCTCGAATCCGTCGTTGAAGCGACGGCTGCTGGCCTTTACCTCGTTGCGGACCGGTGCAAGCGCGGCCACCTGCATCGGCATTTGCTGTGCCGGTCTCTGCTGCGGCAGGACGGCGGCAATTGCCTGCGTCGCATCGTTACCGGCAGCCGTGCCGTTACCGGCGGGCGCCAGTTGATCCTTGGACGCGACGTTGTTCGACGGCTGCATCATCGCAACAGCATTATTGGCATCCGATCGATCAGGACGGCTTTGCTCGAGAGCCGCAATGACCGAAGGCGAAAGTGCACCTGCGTCAGCCTGGTCGTCGGCGGCCTCCTGATCGGCATCGGCTGATGCCAGGAGGCTTTCGGCCAATTCCGGACGCTGTGCCGGCACTGGAACGGCAGCCAGCTGGCCTTTCATGTCGGCCTCGGCCGATGCCACTTCGGCATCCCCCGGTGAACGGCGGTCAAGCAGAGCCGGGACGGGCACATGATAAGAGCGAAGATCGGCATATTGCTGCTGGTCGCCCGTATCCGGCATGGCGGCGGCAAGCGCATCCTGCGCCGCGTTACGCGACGGCGAGACGAGGGCGGAAGCCACATCGCTGCCGGCAGGCTGATTGCCGAATGCCGGGCGAACCTGCGGAACGGGCGCGTTTACGCTGGCAACTTGGACCTGGGCCGGAGCCGGAGCGGCGCCATCGTCACCATCATCACTGGCAGCCGGAGCCGGCTGGCCCTTGCGGGCAGCCGAGGCGACAGCCACCGGTGCCGCCGTCGTTCCACTATCTGCATTATCCTCTTCCTCATCCGCACCGCCACCACCGAACAGGCGGGCAAAGAAGCCGCGGCGCGGCGAAGAGGAGCTGGCAATCTGGATATCGTCGGACGACATGCGGCGCTTGTAATCGGCGACTGCCTGCTGATAGCCCGGCAGCGGCCGGCCGTCGGCCGGAATATGCATCGTCTTGCCATCAGGGAAGAGGCGGACGAGATCCTGGCGATCCATGCGCGGCCATGCGCGCACGCCGCCGACGTCCATATGCACGAAGGGCGAACCGGAGGTCGGATAATAGCCGACGCCGCCCACCTGCAGCTTCATGCCGATTTCGCGCAGTTTGGTGAGCTTGACGTCCGGAATATAGAAGTCCATCGCGTTGCCGAGCATGTGCTGGCTCTTCTTGGCAACGCCGGTATGGGCGGAGCGCGTGCGCAGCATCTCGTTGGTGCCCGGCGAACGGAAACCGCAGATCACGTAGATGAATTCGTGCGAACCGCTTTCGCGGTAAACTTCCCAGATCAGGTCGAAGAGGCGCGGGTTCATCTTGGTCGGCTGATTCTTGCGCCAGTCGCGCAGGATGCGATTCAGCTTCTCCAGGCCGTCCGGATCGAACTTGCCGTTGCGCTTGTAGGTGATGACGGCCTTCTCGCCGGTATGGACGTAATAGATCTTCAGGCTGCGGGTTTCACCGCCTGCCTGAGAGGGAGTGCCAACGAAAACAGGGGTAGAAACGGCCAAAGCAAGGAGGCCAACGGCTACGACCTTGGCCACCTTGCTAAATAGGTTAGAGCACGCAGAATGCCAGCTCAAGCTATTAGGCTTGGTATTTGCACTCAAATTCGGCAATTCGATCCCCGTCCGACAGACAATGTCGCATCGTGTTCCAAATGGCTGTCAATTGCGGTGACACGATGGCAAAAATGCCACACATGGTCGACCCCTTCATACATGGTGAACGATGCACTAACAAGTGCTTTACGACGGGTAACAAAATATGCTTGCCTAAACGTTAAGCTTTCTTCACGCCGCGTTTTTTTGCGGGTCATCCGGGTCTATGCCGTAATCTTTCAACTTACGGTAGAGAGTTGAGCGGCCGATACCCAGCTTTCTCGCGACTTGACTCATCTGCCCACGATAGAATTTGAGGGCAAATCGGATCAATTCTTCCTCGACATCCGCCAGTTTTCTGACATCGCCTGATGTATTCGTGCTGACGATGACATTGTCGGAAGCATCGGCTGAAGCAAGCGGAGTGGTTGCAGCCGATCCGTGCGAAACCCCGTATGGGACTCGTTCGCTTCTTTCAGCCGCCAGAAGTTCAGCCGAAGAGGCGTGCGAATTATCCACAACCAAGGTCGGATGCTCGGCGGCGAAATAGCCGGGCAACTGCGCGGCGATCTGCGGGAAATCCGTATCGAGCAGTTCGGGGCCTTCGGAGAGAACGACCGCGCGGAAAACAGCGTTTTCGAGCTGGCGGATATTGCCCGGCCAGTCATAGGCGGTTAGCAACGCAAGTGCGTCGTTGCTGATGCCGAGCGGATGATCGAGCTTCTGCTCCAGCGCAAACCGGTCGGCAAAAGCGCGTGCCAGATGCGGGATGTCTTCCTTGCGGCGACGCAGCGCCGGCATGGTGATCGGAAAGACGTTCAAGCGATAATAGAGATCCTCACGGAAGCGCCCGGCCTTGACCTCTTCGATCAGATCCTTGTTGGTCGCCGAAATTAGCCGGACGTTGACCTTTTGCGCGACGCGCGCGCCGACGGTCTCGATTTCGCCCTGCTGCACGGCGCGCAAAAGCTTGACCTGGACTTCAAGCGGCAGGTCGCCGATCTCATCGAGGAACAGCGTGCCGCCGTCCGCCTCCATGAATTTGCCGACATGGCGCTCGGTTGCACCTGTGAACGCGCCCTTCTCATGGCCGAACAGGATGCTTTCGACGAGATTGTGCGGGATCGCACCACAGTTGACGGTCACGAACGGCTTGCCGGCGCGGTCGCTGGCGGCCTGGATGGCACGGGCCACCAGTTCCTTGCCGACACCCGATTCGCCTTCCAGCACGACTGGAATATTCGATTGCGCCGCGCGATGGGCCAGATCGATCACCCGCATCATCGCCGGGCTTGCCGAGACGATGTCGTCGAAGGTGATGCTGCTCGAGCGCGACTTGCGCCCGGCACGGGCCTTAGCCTCGCGCTGGTCGAGCTTCAACGCGTTGGCGATCGATGCCGCGATACGCTCCGGCGATACCGGCTTGACGACGAAATCGAAGGCGCCGGCGCGCATCGCCTGCACCACGGTATCGATACCGCCCTGCCCCGTCTGCACGATCACGGGCAGATCGATGCCCATATCGTTCAGGGCGCCCAGGAACTCGATGCCGTTCATTTCCGGCATCATGAGATCGAGCACGATCACGTTGATCTGATCGTTGCCGCGCTTCAGGAACTCAAGGCCGAGACGGCCATTTTCTGCCAAATGGGCAACGTGTCCGTGCCGCTCGATGGCATTCTTCAGCAGACGGCGTTGAATCGGATCATCCTCAACAACGAGAATCTGCGCGCCCCCCTTGGCGCTATTGTAAACGGTCATTGGTGCCTCACTTCATGCGAAACCTGAGGCGAAGATCGCAGAAAGGCTTGAACATGAAGTTTTGCCAAAGCATCGCATTTTAATCATTATGACGAATGTAAAAGCGCTTATGATTCAACCTTCGGTGCAGAAAAATCAGGCCTTGCAGTGGGCTTTCCAGCCGAATAGACACGATACGGATCGGACGATCCGAAAAATAAAAGCAGAGGAAATTTCGCCCATGAGCCCGACCTCGCTCCACCCCCTCATTAATTTCTCGGCCATTAAATTCTCGGCAAGCCCGGCAGCTGGCCAGGCGCTTGGAGACCTGCCGGCCTGGAAGCTAAGCGATCTCTATCCTTCCTCCACGTCCCCCGAGTTCGTCGGAGATCTGGAAAGGGCCGGCAAGATGGCCATTGCCTTCGAGGAAAAATGGAAGGGGAAGCTTACCGATGCCGCCGCCAAGACAGGCGACGCCGGCATCGGCGCGGCCATAAAGGAGTATGAAGCGCTTGACGATATCATGGGCCGTCTCGGCTCGTTCGCCGGGCTCACCTACTTCTCCAATACCATCGATCCGAACAACGGCAAGCTCTATGGCGACGTCCAGGCAAAGCTCACGGACTATTCCTCTCACCTTTTATTCTTCCCGCTGGAGCTGAACCGCATCGACGATACGGTGATGGACGCCTGCATGGCGAATGACCCCGCCGCCGGCCATTATCGTCCCTGGATCGTCGACCTGCGCAAAGACAAGCCGCATCAGCTCGACGACAGGCTGGAGCAGCTGTTCCTGGAAAAATCCATGACGAGCGCCGCCGCATTCAACCGGTTGTTCGACGAAACGATGGCTGAGCTGCGCTTCGAGATCGACGGCGAGAAGCAGCCGCTGGAAGTCGCCCTGAACCTGCTGCAGGAGCAGGACCCCGAAGTGCGCCGCAAGGCAGCAATGGCGCTTGCCGAAACCTTCAAGGCGAACCTGCGCACCTTCACGCTGATTACCAATACACTCGCCAAGGACAAGGAAATCGCCGACCGCTGGCGGGGCTTCGAGGATATTGCCGACAGCAGGCATCTCGCCAACCGCGTCGAGCGCGAGGTGGTGGATGCGCTGGCGGCCGCCGTACGCGAGGCCTATCCGCGGCTTTCGCATCGCTATTATAAGATGAAGGCCAAGTGGCTCGGCATGGACCAGATGAACTTCTGGGACCGCAACGCGCCGCTGCCGGAAACGCCCAACGCGCTGATCCCCTGGAAGGACGCGAAGGAAACGGTTCTTTCTGCCTACGGCAATTTCGCGCCGGAAATGGCCGCGATCGCCAAGCGCTTCTTCGACGAGGAATGGATCGACGCGCCGGTGCGTCCGGGCAAGGCGCCGGGCGCCTTCGCGCATCCGACCGTGCCGTCGGCTCACCCCTACGTGCTGGTCAATTACATGGGCAAGCCGCGCGATGTCATGACGCTGGCGCATGAGCTCGGCCATGGCGTGCATCAGGTGCTGGCCGGAGGCCAGGGCGCACTGATGTGCCAGACGCCTTTGACTCTAGCTGAGACAGCCTCCGTTTTCGGCGAGATGCTGACCTTCCGCGCGCTGCTCGACAAGACCACCGACAAGCGCGAGCGCAAGGCGATGCTCGCCCAGAAGGTCGAGGACATGATCAACACGGTCGTCCGCCAGATCGCCTTCTATGAATTCGAGCGCAAGGTTCATACCGCCCGCAAGAATGGCGAGCTGACGTCGGACAATATCGGCGAGCTGTGGCTCTCGGTGCAGGCGGAAAGCCTCGGGCCTGCGATCAAGATCTCCGAGGGTTATGAGACCTATTGGGCCTATATCCCCCATTTCATCCACTCGCCATTCTACGTCTATGCCTATGCCTTTGGCGACTGCTTGGTGAACTCGCTCTATGCCGTCTACCAAAACGCCGAAAAGGGCTTCCAGGAAAAGTATTTCGAGCTCCTGAAGGCCGGCGGTACCAAGCACCATGCCGAACTTTTGAAGCCTTTCGGCCTCGACGCAACCGATCCGTCGTTCTGGAGCAAGGGCCTGTCGATGATCGAGGGGCTGATCGACGAGCTGGAAGCGTTAGATAAGGGTGCCTGACACCCAACCGCTGAAGAAGTGCTCAATGGCCGACGCCATACCCTACGTCCTCTTCAGGGACGACAGCACAGGACAGGTGATGAT
>Ga0209371_1002392_pt1 | contig 10593 bp, 9 predicted proteins | sample AgamicAtAmrz_FD_187165 | JGI IMG/M metagenome (GOLD analysis project Ga0209371, IMG submission 187165) | Agave microbial communities from Guanajuato, Mexico - At.Am.rz (SPAdes) (version 2) | ecosystem: Host-associated > Plants > Roots > Rhizosphere | place: Guanajato, Mexico | collected 2012-06-07
GACAATGCGAAAGACAGCGTCGTCGACGTATCCCAGGTGAAGCCATACATCATGCCGGCGCCCTCCCCGGGAAAGCGACGCCACGGCGAAGAATCGTCTCCAGCCAGCGCATGAAGGCAACCAGAATGAGCGCCATGATGAAATATCCGATGAGCGTCAGCGAGTAGATCGTCACGCTGTCGAGCGTGATGTTGCGCAATTGCTGCGCCTGGAAGGTGAGATCGCTGATCGAAATGAGCGACACCAAGGCGGTGTCCTTCAGGTTCTGGACAGCGAGATTGCCGAAAGCCGGCATCATTTCGACCACAGCCTGTGGCAGGACGATATGGAAGAGCGTCTGGCCCTGCTTGAAATTCAGGGCGCGCGCCGCCTCATGCTGCGTGTCTGGAACCGCCTGCAGCGCCCCGCGCACTACCTCTGCGCCATACGCGCCGATGTTGAGCGCCAGGCCGGCGATGCCCGTGGTGATGGGATCGAAGGAGATGCCGATCAGCGGCAGCGCGTAATAGAGCCAGAAAAGCTGCACCAGAAGCGACGTGCCGCGAAAGATCTCGATATAGACGATCGCGATTGCGGAGAGCAGCCGCCCTCCGGCAAAGCGCGCAAGGCCGGCCGCAAAGGCGAGGATGGCACCGAGAAACATCGAGGCAACGGCGATGAGCGCCGTCACCTCCGCGCCCTTCAGCAATGCCGGCAGATAGTGTGTCCAGCTCATGTCCGGGTCACCTCCGTTCCAGAATGGGAGGGGCCGAACGACCGGGCGATCGTCCGCAGACGACCGCCGGGTCGTTCTTGACTATCGATAGGCTCATTTGCCCGCGCACAGGTCTTCGGTGCTCTTCGTGCGCGCGGCCTCGACGCTCTCGGCGCTGAGACCATAGGACATCAGGATCTTCTTGTAGTCATCGGTCTTCTTGAAGGCTTCGAGAGCAGTATTGAAGGCCTTGTAGAGTTCCTTGTCCTCGGGCCGGAAATCGAAGCCGCCATAGCTTCTGACGGATTTTCCATTGATCACCGGATCGGTGAAGGGCTCGGCATGCTCGACATTCGTGCTGCCCTGAACGAGCTTGGCGACAGTCAACTCGGTTGCCGCATAGGCGTCGGCACGGCCGGTCTGGATCGTGGACAGCGCATCCGCGTTCGCCTGGATCATGACGATCTGGGATTCCGGAATGCCGAGACCATGGAAGAAGTCCAACTGATCGGCACCCGAGACGATCGCGACCTTGAGCGACGGATCCTTCTTGATATCCTCATAGGAATGCAGCTTCTTCGGATTGCCCTTCGGCACCAATAGTCCCTCGCCGTAACTGGAGTTCGGCGTGGTGAACTGCACCTGCTTGCAGCGCTCCGGCAGGATATTCTGCTCGGCGGCAACGAAATCGAAGCGCTTGGCCTTCAGGCCGGGGATCAGCGACCCGAACGGCGTCACGGTCCACTCGACTTCCTTGACACCCATCGACTTCAAAACGGCGGCGGCAACATCGGGGCCGATGCCCTTGGCGGCACCGCTCTCGTCCATGTAGCTGTAGGGAACCTCATTGGCGCTGGCGCCGCGGATGTAGCCATCCTTCTTGATCTGCTCGAGGCTGGCGGCATGGGCTGAAACGGCGAGGCCGAGGGTTAGGCCCATGGCGGCGAGGCTGCGGTAAAAATTCGATCTCATAGTTCACTCCTCTGTGGTTGAAATTCGTCACCGGCTGTCCGGTTTTCCGGATCTTTGCCGATAACGGGGTGGTGACCCGCGCCGCGCTGTCGCGGCGCGGCAATTCAGGGCGCCTCCGTCAATGTTGCGACGACGGCTAAGCAATCCCCGGTTTTGATGAGGCCGGGGAAATGACGTGCGGCGAGAACACCATCCAGCGCCGCCCGATAATCAAGGGGCTCGGATCCGGTGCGGCCGATCGGATGGATGCGGGCGATGATCTCGCCCCGCGAAACCATTCCACCCAGGTCCTTGAGCGGTTCGAAAAGGCCGTCGGCCTCGGAAAAGACGAAGCAGTCTGACGACGGCATATCAAGCCATTGTGTCGCTTCGACCTCCGGGGCGCCTGCGACGATTCCGGCGTGCTTCAGGACATTCAGAACGCCGCGCTTGGCAATGGAAGCCGTGCGCGCCGATATGGTTCCACCGCCCGAAAGCTCCGTGGTCACAAAGACCTTGCCCATCTCCTCGGCGGTGGTGTCATACATGCCGACGGCATCGATCTCGATCATCCGCATGGAATAGGGCGCAGAAAACGCGGCAACGCCATCGAAGCAGGCCTTCTCCTGGCTCCTATCCGGCAAAGCATGCGCTGCGGCATAGGGCAGGAAATCGAGGGTGCAGCCGCCCGAATGAAAATCGAGCACGATATCGGCAAGCGGCAGCAGGTAGCGGGTAAAATAGTCGGCGATCTTCTCGGTTACGCTACCATCAGGCCGGCCCGGAAAACTCCGATTGAGGTTGCCTTTGTCGATCGGCGAGGTGCGCGTTGCTGCGCGGAAGGCAGGGTAATTCATCGCCGGAACGATGATGATCCTCCCCTTGATCTCCTCCGGCTTCAGCGTGCGGGCGAGATCGAAAAGCGCAACGGGCCCTTCATATTCATCGCCATGATTGGCCCCGGTCAAAAGCGCCGTCGGCCCTTTGCCATTCCTGATGACGCAGATGGGGATCATGATCGAACCCCAGGCGGAATCGTCGCGCGACCAGGGAAGGCGCAGATGCCCGTGCTGGATGCCGTCGCGATCGAAATCGACTGACGGTGTAATCGGCGATGGACGTTTGGATATGCTCATGCTGTTCATCTCAGGCGATCACTTCACGACAAGCCGTCGGGGAACGTTGGAGAGGCACTCGACGCCGCTCTCGGTGATGACGATGCTTTCGGTGATCTCCATGCCCATGTCTTCCAGCCAGAGGCCGGTCATGAAATGGAAGGTCATGCCCGGTAGCAATTCGGTGCGATCGCCGGGGCGCAGGCTCATGGTCCGCTCGCCCCAATCCGGCGGATAGGAAAGGCCGATCGGATAGCCGGTGCGGTTGTCCTTGACGATCCCGTATTTCTTCAGAACTGCAAAGAAGGCATTGGCGATATCCTCGCAGGCGTTACCTGGCTTCGCGGCGGCAAGGCCGGCCTCCATGCCCTCTAGCGTCGCCTTTTCCGCATCGAGGAAGGCTTGTGTCGGCTTGCCGAGGAAAACGGTGCGCGACAGCGGGCAATGATAGCGGCGATAGCAGCCGGCGATCTCGAAGAAGGTACCCTCGCCGCTTTTCATCGGCTTGTCGTCCCAGGTCAGATGTGGGGCGGAGGCATCGGCACCCGACGGCAGCAAGGGAACGATTGCGGCATAATCTCCGCCGAAGCCGTCGACGCCGCGAATGCCGGCATCGTAGATTTCGGCGACCAGATCGGACTTGCGAATGCCCGGCTCGACTTTCTCGACGATCCGCTGGTGCATGGCTTCGACGATACGACCTGCCTTGCGCATATAATCAAGCTCGGTCTTGCTCTTGACGGCACGCTGCCAGTTCACGAGCCCTCTCGCATCCTTGAAGCGCGCATTCGGCAAGTGCTTGACGAGCGAGGCATAGGCCGCGGCGGTGAACCAGTAATTGTCCATCTCGACGGCGATCGAGGCGTTCGCCCAGCCGCGCTCCTCTATGATCTTCGAGAGCAAATCCATCGGATGGCGCTCGTTCGACTGCACATAGTGATCGGGATAGCCGATGATATTGTCATGGGCGAGATAGGCCGTGCGCTTGGCGCCATTGGCATCCTGGCCGCGCCCGTACCAGATCGGCTCGCCGGTATCAGGCACCAGCACGCATTGATGCACATAGAAGGACCAACCGTCATAACCGGTCAACCAATGCATATTGGATGGATCGGTGACGATGACGAGATCGACACCGGCCTTTTCCATGGCGCGGCGCGTCTTTTCGAGCCGCTCGGCATATTCGGCGCGGGTGAAATTGAGGGTCGGTTCGCTCACGCTTAGTCTCCTGATGCTTTTGTCGTTTCGATCGCTTGGCCCGCTCCGGCCGACATGGCGCGGCGATGGGCAAGGGTGGCAATGGCGGTATCCTGCACGCCCGTCCCGGTCAGATCGCAAAGCGTGATCGTCTCGGGCGACCGGCGGCCTGGCACCTTGCCGGCGATAATGGCGCCGAGTTCAGGGAAATCGGCGCTCTCGCTCACAAGCCCCGCGGCGATCGCATGATGAAGCTCGCCCAGCCGCCGCGTCTGTTTCAGACTATCGGCAACATAAGGCGCGGCCTTCAGGATGGCGGCTGGGTCGATCTCGTTCTTGTGTTCGGCGTCGGAACCCATGGCAGTCACGTGCTGGCCCGGCTGCAGCCAGGTGGCATCGAGGATCGGCTTGTCCGCCGGTGTGGTGGTGACGATAATATCGGCGTCGCGGCAGGCCTTCTTGGCATCCGCCTCCGCCACGACGGGAAAGCCGAGTTCCGCCGTCAGTTCCGTCGCGAGTTTGTCGGCCTTTGCCTGATCGCGCGCCCAAATCCGAGCAGCTTCGATCGGCCGAACCAGCGTGAGCGCACGTAATTGCAGGCGGGCCTGCATGCCGGCTCCGAGAATTGCGGCAATCCGGCTATCCGGGCGGGACAGGTGCCGTGCGGCCACGGCCCCTGCCGCGGCGGTTCGAACATCCGTCAGATAGCCATTGTCGAGCAGGAGCGCCTCGACCAGGCCGGTGCGAGCCGACAGGAGCATCATCAGCCCGTTGGTGCTTGGCAATCCAAGTGATGGATTGTCGAAGAAGCCGGGGCTTACCTTGATCGCGAAACTGTCGAGATCGGGAACATAGGCCGTCTTCACGTCAACCTCGCCGCGATGGGCGGGAATATCGAGCCGCATGATCGGCGGCATTTCCACGGCCTTCGTCGCCAGCGCCGCGAATGCCTGCTCGACGCAATCGACGGCATCGTTATCGAGCCGAACGATCTTGCGAAGATCTGTTTCGGTCAGGATCAGCACACGGGTCATGGCGCCACTCCCCTATCGGGACCACTCACGATTGCCCGATGGGTCGCCGGATCGATATTGCCTCCGGACACGATAACAACCGTCAGACCATCGGGCTTGATCTTGCCGGCGAGCAAGGCCGCTATCCCGACGGCACCCGCCCCTTCGACGGTCAACCCCTCGATCAAGGCCGCATGGCGAATGCCGGCGGCGATCTCCTCCTCGCTAAGCAGGATGACATCATCGAGAAGCGCCAGGCACATTCGGAACGTCAGCCGGTTATCGAGCCCAATGCCGCCACCCAGCGAATCCGCCAAGGTCTCTACCTCCTGCACATCCGTTGGACGACCGGCCGCAAGGCTCGCCGCCATCGCCGCACCGCGCTCCATCGAAACGCCGACCACCTTGGCGGCCGGCAGACGGCTCTTGATCGCGGCTGCAACACCCGAGGCCAGCCCGCCGCCCGACAGCGGTACGAGAACCAGCGCCGTTTCCGGCAAATCGTCTGCGACCTCGAGCCCGAGCGTGCCCTGACCGGCAATGACATCGGCGTCGTCGAAGGGCGGAATGAAACACATGCCCTCATCACGGACGAGGCGCTCGACCTCCAACATCGCATCATCCTGCGAGTGCCCGACGATACGGATGTCCGCGCCAAGATTTCGGATAGCATCGACCTTGTTGGCGGGAACAAGTGCAGACAGGCAGATGGTCGCGCGAGCGCCCATCGTCTTGGCCGCATGGGCAACCGCCCTGCCGTGATTGCCGGTCGATGCCGTCACAAGCCCACGCGAACGTGCCTTTTCGTCCAGGCGCAAAAGCGCATTCGTGGCGCCGCGAAGCTTGAAACTGCCCGTATGCTGATGGTTTTCCAGCTTGAGATGAACCGGAACGTCCGTCCGCTGAGACAGCGCTTGCGAAAGCCGCAACGGCGTGCGCAGCACGTTTGGCGAAATGCGCCGCCGCGCCGCTTTTATATCCTGCAACGTCACCATCATCGTCATGGCACACACCGATGCCTTGCCGATGATGCAACCGGCGTCATCACGAATTTCATCTTTTTCTCGCGCTGGATGTTCATGACATCAGCGTGAAAGAGACAATGGATCATGTCAATCTGTATATTGTTTCATTACAATTATAAGTGCACCTTCCAAGGCTGACAGCCGAGTGAGGCAATGTCAGCATGGCGCACGCTTGGCGGATCGCCAGGTGCATGGGATTTCGTATTCGTGCTGATGCCGGCGCGGCGGCAGTTGCTGTGCGCTACGTTCAAAAAGACGTCAGGATTTCAGCGCGTGCCTGACCCTCAGGATCGCAAGGGCGACTGCTCCGATCACCACGGGAATAGAGATCAGCATGTAGATTGGATTGATGTGAAGGCCGGCATGATCCGCCGTCTCGATCGCGACCTTGATCAGGCTCAGAAGGTAGTAGCTGATGGCGATGATCGAGAGACCCTCGACCGCCCGCTGAATTTTGACCTGGGTTTCGGCGCGCTCGGCCATGGCCTGGATCTGAACGGCGTTCTGGACCTCGATCTCCACCTGGATGCGGGTCTGGAGCAAATCGATCAGATGCATGGTCGCATGCGATAGCTGCTCCAGGCGCAATGCAGTCGCCTCACAACTCCTGACTGCCGGTCTGAAGCGGCGCGCGACGAAAACCCCGAAACGCTGAAAACCTGGGACATGGGTCTCGCGCAGCTCGGCGATGCGTTCCTCGACGATCTTGGCATAGGCTGCCGTGGCACCAAAACGATTGCGCGTCTGCGCCGCCGCGGAGATCACCTCCGCGGAAAGCTGGGAAATCTCATCAAGCAGTCGCTTATGGTCTTCGGCGGAGGTCGATACGTGGCGATTCGTCAATTCGACAAGCTTCCGATCGTAGCCACCAAGAACAGGACCAAGCCGCCGCGCCTCCGGAAAGCCCAAAAGCGCCATGACACGGTAGGTCTCGATTTCATAGACCCTGCGGACCATACGGCCGAGCCGGTATGCATTGAGGTCATGGTTGAAGAGGATCGTGCGGCTGGTGCCGTTGTCTCCGACGCGAAAATCCGAGCAAACGAGTGCGGCTCCGCCGCCGATCGTGGACGCCGCCGTATCGCCGAATTGAAGCGCCGAAAGGAGAGGCCCAAGTTCGCCCGGCGCCGATCCGCAAATGAGAATTTCCAATCGGCAGACGAACGACCAGTCGGTCAAGCCGGCGAGCCGCGCCGCCTCATCGATCGACAGCGAATCCGCGGGCCAGGTCGAGGGTTCGGCCTCAAGAGGCGTAACTCGGGTGACAGTGACGAATTCGGTATGAAACTCGACCTGTGTCCGAGGGCCTTCGATTGCATCCTCGGCAACGACGACACGGTGACTCAGGTCGGAGATCGAGGGTGATGTGCCCGACAGGGCGATATGCTCGACGAGCGCCGGACCCGAAAAATAGATCGATGGCCGCGCGTGAAGTTCCGAATTGAAATCGACTGCCACCGTTTTCGCCCCCCCAAGCAAATGCCTGCTCCAATCGTATGCCGGCCATTGCGGCAATCGGCAATGCTTCGTTGCCTGCGACAGAGTGTCCCGAGGTTTTGAAGGCAACCCTGTTCGGCTGAATTCTGACATAGGGTAAGCTCGACGCAACCAACATCGATCGCATGACTTGCGAACCGAGGCTTTCGGTAGAAAATAGCGGCGAACGCACGGCCAGGCTCAGAGAACCACACAACCGGCGGTTCGTCCTGGAACTGTTGAAGGGGGGACTTGCATGACAAATGCCGCAAGCCTGGGATTGCCTGGCCTCCTGGGTCAAGACCATACGGGCATCACCGTTCCCGATCTTGACGAGGCACTCGACTTCTTCGTCCGAATACTCGGTTGCAGGCATGCCTATACCTTCGGCCCGATCGGCGATGATGAAGGCGATTTCATGCGCCAGGCGCTGGGCACTCATCCACGCGCCCGCATCAGGCGCGCGGCGCTTATCCGCATCGGTCACGGCTCCAATCTGGAGCTCTTCGAATATGAGGCACCGGGCCAGCGCCGCCTTGAGCAAAAGAACAGCGACATTGGCGCCTTCCATGTCGGACTTTACGTCGAAGACATTCAGGCGGCCAAGGCCTACCTCGATGCACAAGGCATCACGACCCGCCTCGGACCGCTCCCCATCAGCGAGGGACCGAATGCCGGACAGAGCATCCTCTATTTCCAGTCCCCCTGGGGCTTGCAATTGGAGGTCATCAGCTATCCGGAAGGCATGGCCTACGAAAAGACGGCCGAAACGATCCTTTGGTCGCCAAAATCTCCGGAAAAATGATTACAGGCAGCTGAGATCGGCTCAGATGTGCAGGGCATGGCCAAGCGCTTTCAATGCGGCTTCCTGCAGGCTTTCGCTGCGGGTCGGATGGGCGTGGATCGTGCCCGCAATGTCTTCCAGCCGCGCGCCCATCTCGAGTGCCAGCGAGAACGCGCTTGACAGTTCCGAGACGCCGGCACCAACCGCCTGCAGACCGAGCACCAGATTGGTGTCCGCGCGCGCTACAGCCCGCACAAAACCATCTTCCGACTGGGTCGTCATCGCCCGACCGTTGGCAGCGAAGGGAAAGAGACCGACGCGGATTTCATAGCCCTGAGCGCGCGCTTCATCGGGTGAAAGCCCCGCGGTGACGATCTCGGGATCGGTGAAGCAGACAGCGGGAATGGCGCGTTTATCCCAGACACGCTTGCGGCCGGCAACGATCTCAGCGACCATCTCCCCCTGCGCCATGGCACGATGGGCAAGCATCGGCTCGCCGGTGACATCGCCGATGGCATAGACACCGCGCATGGATGTGCGGCAGCGCTCATCGATGCGGATGAAGCGGCCGGCGCGATCGAGATCGAGTTCTTCGAGACCCCAACCTTCCGTGCGCGGCTTGCGCCCGACTGTGACGAGAACCTTGTCCGCGGCGATCCGTTCTTCTTCGCCAGCAGCGGTCTCGATCAGCAGCGCCTCTCCCGAATAGGCTTTCGCCGTGGCTCCAGTCAGCACACGCATGCCGAGCTCATGCAGACGCTTGGCAACCGGCTTGACGAGCTCGGCGTCATATTGCGGCAGGATTTGCGACATCGCCTCGACCACCGTGACCTGCGCGCCCATCTTGGCAAAGGCAGTGCCGAGTTCCAGGCCGATATAGCCGCCGCCGACGACAGCAAGTGTATTGGGCACACTCGTCAGCGACAGCGCCTCGGTGGACGAAAGGATCTCTCCGCCAAAGGGCAGCAGCGGCAGCTCGACCGGCTCGGAGCCTGTCGCAATGACAACCGTTTCGGCACGGATGACCTGAGTTCCGGTCTCGGTCTCGACTTCGACAGTCTTGCCGTCACGGAACGTCGCCTGCCCATGCACGATCTTGACCTTGGACTTGCGCAGGAGCCCAAGCACGCCGCCGTTCAATCGGCCGACGATACCATCCTTCCAGCGTATGGTCTGCGCGAGATCAAGCTTTGGCGCCTCGACGGTGATGCCAAGCGCATTGGGACTGGTCATGTGGCTGACCTTTTCGAACTCCTCGGCCGCGTGAATCAGCGCCTTGGAGGGGATGCAGCCGATATTCAGGCAGGTGCCGCCGGCCGTTGTGGATTCGACGATGGCAGTATCGACACCGAGCTGTCCGGCGCGGATGGCGCAGATATAGCCGCCGGGTCCGGCGCCGATGACGAGGAGCTTGCAGACGATTTCTTTCATGTCATCAACCTTCGATGAAGATCAGCGCGGGAGTTTCCAGCAGGGCCTTGATCCGCTGCACGAAGACTGCTGCGTCCCAGCCGTCGACAATGCGATGGTCGAAGCTCGACGATAGGTTCATGATCTTGCGCGGGATGAACTGGGCCCCGTCCCAGACGGGCTGGGTCATGATCTTGTTGACGCCGACGATCGCGACTTCGGGATGGTTGATGATCGGCGTCGTCACGATGCCGCCGAGCGCGCCGAGCGAGGAGATGGTGATCGTGGAACCGGACAGCTCCTCGCGTGCGGCGGTGCCATTGCGGGCAGCGTCGGCGAGGCGTGTCAGCTCGGCGGCGCAATCCCAGATCGACCTAGCTTCGGCGTGGCGGACGACCGGTACGGTCAGGCCGGAGGGCGTCTGCGTGGCGATGCCGATGTGGACGGCGCCGTAGCGGGTGACGACACCGGCATCATCGTCGAAGGTGGCGTTGATACCGGGCTGCTCGCCCAGCGTCTTCACCATCGCCCGCATCAGGAAGGGAAGAATGGTCAGCTTCGGCTGATCGGGTTTGCGGCCGGCATTCATCGTCGCCCGCAAGTCTTCAAGGTCGGTGACATCGACCTCTTCGACATAGGTGATGTGGGGAATGCGCGAGGCTGCGAGGCGCATCTTCTCGGCGATGCGCCGGCGCAGGCCGGTGATCTTGATCTCCTCGACATCGGTCTTGCGGGCAGGCCCCGTTGGAGCAGCGATTGCGTGCTGCATGCCATGCGCGATGAACTGATCGAGATTGTCATGGGTGATGCGTCCCGCTGGCCCAGTGCCAGGCACCTGGCGCAAATCGACACCAGCCTCCTGGGCACGTAACCGGACGGCAGGGGAAGCAAGCGGACGCTCCGCCGGTTCTCGGGGAACCGGGCGCTC
>Ga0209371_1002401_pt1 | contig 10530 bp, 11 predicted proteins | sample AgamicAtAmrz_FD_187165 | JGI IMG/M metagenome (GOLD analysis project Ga0209371, IMG submission 187165) | Agave microbial communities from Guanajuato, Mexico - At.Am.rz (SPAdes) (version 2) | ecosystem: Host-associated > Plants > Roots > Rhizosphere | place: Guanajato, Mexico | collected 2012-06-07
GGCAGCGGATGCCTTCATCCACCCCTTCGACGATCCACTGCTGTGGGAGGGCCATGCCTCGATGATCGACGAGGTGCTGGCCGATGGCGTGCGCCCGGATGCCGTGGTGCTGTCGGTCGGCGGTGGCGGCCTGTTGGCTGGCGTCGACGAGGGCCTGCGCCGCAATGGCCTGGACAGCGTACCGGTTTATGCCGTCGAGACGCAGGGAACGGCCTCGCTCAATGCCTCGATCGACGCCGGCCAATTGGTGGAGATCCCGGCGGTTTCCGGGGTGGCGACCTCCCTCGCCGCTCGCCAGGTGTGCCGCCGAGCGTACGAGGTGGCCAGGGAACGCCCGGTCATTCCCGTGCAGGTGACCGACCGAGAGGCGGTGGATGCCTGCCTGGCCTACCTCGATGACCACCGCACCCTGGTCGAGCCAGCCTGTGGCGCTTCCCTGGCGCTGCTGTATGGCAACAAAGTCTCCCTTGGCGAGCTGGACAACGTGCTTGTGATCGTCTGCGGCGGCTCCACGGCCACCATCGAATCGCTGTTCGCCATGCGTGGCTGATGCCTGCCTTCAATGCGCCACCCACGCTCTACCCTCGGCCATGGGTGGTCGGTCGGGGGTAGGTGACGGTCGAGAGCCGAGGTACTACTCAATATGAACGACACTACTGCGTTTCGATGGGAGGCCCACGCCTGCCTGCCCCTGATTCCCGGGCAGGACATGTCCGGCCTGGCCCGTTACCGGGACGCCGGCTTCCACCACGTGTCGGTCAATGTCGGCATGGACATGACCCCCTTTGCCACCGTGATGCAGGTAATCGCCGGGTTTCGAAACTGGCTGAGCCAACATCACGGGGCGTTCGTACTGGCCGGCACCAGCGCCGACCTGAACGAGGCCCGGAAGTCAGGAAAGCTGGCCATCTCATTCGACCTGGAAGGCTCGAACATGCTGCTTCAGGACCCTGCCATGGTCGGGCTGTATGGAGCATTGGGCGTGCGCCAGCTCCTGCTCGCCTACAATCGCGACAACGCTTGCGCCGGTGGTTGCCACGGAGCAGGCACCGGCCTGACGCCACTTGGCCGTGACGTCGTACGCATGGCCAACGCCTCGGGCATCGTCATCGACTGCGCCCATGCCAGCAAACGCGCGAGCCTGGAAACCCTGGAGCTATCCAGCCGGCCGGCGATCTTCTCCCATAGCAACGTCAAGGCGATTTTCGATCATCCGCGCACCATCGACGATGAGCAGATCGATGCCTGCGCCGCCCAGGGCGGCGTTATCGGCCTTACCGGCCTGGGCATTTTCATGGGCGACCCCGAGGCGTCGGTAGACGCCTTCGTCCGCCAGATCGACTACCTGGCCGAGCGCGTCGGGACAGCTCACATCGGCCTGGGCCTGGACACCGAACTGCATCCCGAACACCAGGATCTGCCGGACGATGCGCTCGAGGAGGACTGGTGGCCCCAGGCGTACTACGGGCAGATGAACGGCCATCGGCAGTTGCAGCCAGAAGAGCTCGGCAGGGTGGCCGAGCGCCTGCAGAATCTCGGTTATGCGCCTTCCGATATCCGCGCCATCTTCGGTGACAACTTCATGCGCATTGCACAGGCCACATGGCCCGGATAGACCGGCCGCGTTGGCGCGGCGCGCTGGCAAGCGGCGGCTTACAAGGGCCTCGTCAAGGGCGTATAGCTGCGTTTGTACAGCCGGTTGCCCACCAGCTTCAACAGCATGGTGCGGCCCCAGCCAGGTAGCCGGCGCATCTTGTCCCGTGCGGCGCACTGCTGCTGCACCCAGTCGACGCGGGGCTTGCGTCGGCGCGTGTAGTCACCCAGCGCCTCGCTGATGCTCGAAGTACTGCCAAGGGTTGCAGCCAGGACCAGCGCATCCTCCATCGCCATCCCTGCCCCCTCCGCCATGCTCGGGGAGGAAGCGTGCGCCGCATCGCCGATCAGCACCCTGTTGCCCCTCACCCACTCGTGCATGACGACTTGCTCGATCGGGCTGACGTGAACCTGGGCGTGATCGGGCTGCCGGGCGATGAGCGGCGCCAGGGGGGCTGCGAAAGCGGCGAGCAGCGCCTCGCGTGGAAGCTCGGTCAGCTTGCCCGGCACCTGGGATTCGCTTACCACCATGTCCGCGTAGACGTAAACCTCGCCATTGCCGATCGGGATGGCCAGCAAACTCATGCCGTCGGCCAACATGACGGTCCAACCCTCGACGCCGACGCTGTCCTTGGTAATAAAGCGCCAGCACAGATTGCCGGTGTACGACGGCCTGACAGCAGGGAACAGACGCTGGCGTACCTGGGAGTTGATGCCGTCCGCACCGATCACCAGGTCGTACTCGCCCAGGGTGCCGTCCGAGAAGGTCACCCGGCTTGTTTCGCCCAGCGGCTCGATACCGGTAATCGAAGTGCCGAAGCGAAGTCCGGTGCCGACCAGCGAATCGCGCAGCGCACCATGCAGCGCGGCACGAGGCAGCGCCAGGCACGGCCCGCAGGACGACCAGACGTCCTCGGTCCGCGTCACGCTCAGCGGCCTGCCTCGGCTATCCAGGATGCGCTGGGTCGCGATCGGCATGGCGCGCGCGGCAACCGAGTCGAGCAGTCCCAGGCCCTGCAAGGCTCGGGCGGCATTGCCCGGCAGGTAGAGGCCGGTTCCCCCCTGGGCAACATCGGCCCGCTGTTCGATCAGCTCGGCGCTGAAGCCCTGCAGTTCCAGGGCCCTGGCCATCGCGAGGCCGGCGATACCGCCGCCCACTATCAGTATTCTCATCCGACGGCTCGCTCTGTGCTCTGGCTGTGACGATAATACCCTGGGCCGCGTAGATGAGGTCTACCGCCCGCCGGGTCCTGCGGGCCGACAAGGATTGCCGCTGCCGGGGCATATCCAGCGACACGGACAGCGTCACCCCATGCTGAAGTTCGTCGTCGGCGTGTCGGTGCCTGTAGCTGCCGCCCAGGGACAGGCCCTCGCCGAGGCGCTGACTGACGCCGAGGTGGCCGCGCAGGCTGCGCTCGTCCGGCCGATGACCGGGTAGCTCGAAGCCGACTGCCGGTCGCTATTTCTCCACCCGCCGCAGCGCCCGATAGAGCGTGGAGCGGTGCACCTTGAGCACCTTGGCGGCCTGCTCGACCGAGTGCCCGTCCTGGTTGATCAACCGTTTCGCCTGGTCGATCTGCTCGCTGGTCAGCGTGGGTTTGGCACCGAACTTCACGCCACGGGCCTTGGCCGCCTCGCGGCCGTCCTTGGTTCGTTCGAGGATCAGCGAGCGCTCGAACTCGACGATACCGGCGAATACCGCCAGCACGGCCAGGCCATTCTCGGTGGTGGTGTCCGCCCAGGGTTCGGACAGGCTGCGCAGGCCCGCGCCGCTGATATGAATGCGCTCGGCGATTTCCAGCAGCTCCCGGGTGCTGCGCGCCAGGCGATCGAGCTTGGTCACGGTGAGCACGTCGCCAGGGCCCAGTTCGCTGAGCAGGCGGGTCAATTCAGGGCGATTGCGCCAGTTGTTCTTGGTCTGCTCGGACACCAGCCGGGTACAGCCCGCCAGTTCCAGGCCGAACAGTTGGCTGAGCAGGTTGGGCGTCTCACTGGCGCGCGCGTAGCCCAGGTAACGGGGGCCGTTCTGCCCCGAATCCGGCTGGCTCATCGTTGGGCAGCCCCCATCGGGGCGTCCGGGGAGGCACTGCAGGAGGTGTGTGGATTCATTGGCGAGGAGTGGCGAGACAAGGCTGGAATCACGCTGCGTGTGCTCTGCGCTGGCGGCATGGCCAGTGCGGATTGAACCTGCCTTGCCGCAACGGCGGAGGCACCCGCGCAATAACCTACACCAAGCGCTACGGCGAGAAAAGGTTGGGTATGCGCTCGCCAAATGCAGGGGCCACGGGCGATACAGGTCGCCAATGGAATTTGCTCCGGGGCGACGCCGCCCCCTCAACCCTGTCGGCGACCACAACGAAAACGCCGTTACCTTGCGATAACGGCGGCGTCTGCTTGCAATAGGTGATCAGGCGGTCAGCCGGGTCAGCGCTTCGCGGTACTTGTCGGCGGTTTTCTGCGCGACATCGGCCGGTACGGCAGGAGCCGGTGGCTCCTTGTTCCAGCCGGTGGACTCCAGCCAGTTGCGCACGAACTGCTTGTCGAAGCTCGGCGGGTTGGTGCCTTCGGCGTAGCTGTCGGCCGGCCAGAAGCGGCTGGAGTCAGGGGTCAGCACCTCGTCCATCAGGGTCAGGGTACCGTCTTCGTCGAGGCCGAATTCGAACTTGGTGTCGGCGATGATGATGCCGCGGGTGGCCGCGTATTCCACCGCTGCCTTGTACAGGGCGATGGAGGTGTCGCGCACCTTGGCGGCCAGTTCGGCGCCGATGATCGCCTCGCACTGGGCGAAGCTGATGTTCTCGTCATGATCGCCCACGGCGGCCTTGGTCGACGGGGTGAAGATCGGCTCGGGCAGCTTGGCCGCTTCCTTCAGGCCGGCCGGAAGCGCGATACCGCACACGGTGCCGCTCTTCTGGTATTCCTTCCAGCCGGAGCCGACGATGTAACCCCGCACGATGGCTTCAACGGCCACCGGCTTGAGGCGCTTGGCGACCACGGCACGTCCTTCGACCAGGGGCAGCTCGGCGGCCGGCACCACGTCTTCGACGCGATCACCGGTGAAGTGGTTGGGCACCACGTGGGCCAGCTTGTCGAACCAGAAGTTGGAGATGGCGGTGAGGATCTTGCCCTTGTCCGGAATCGGCTGCTCGAGGATCACGTCGAAGGCCGACAGGCGATCGGTGGCGACCATCAGCATGCGCTTGTCGTCGATCTCGTAGAGGTCGCGGACTTTGCCCGAATAGATTTTTTTCAGGCTCAGGGAAGGTGTGGTCATGTCGAGCTAGCGCCTCGTCGCGGGAAAGTCGCGCCGCACGGCGTCAAGCGGACGCGTCACGGCTGTAAGGGTCGGCAGAAAACGCCCTGCCTGTGAAAACAAAAGGCGAAACCCAGGGGTTTCGCCTATCGCCAACCACGTGCCAGGAATCCCTAGCCGAGGTTCTCCTGGATCATGTCCAGCACCCGGCGGGCCACGTCGGCCGGCGCCACGGTGTTGATGTCCTTCTCGACGGTCACCTGCACGGTGTCGCCCACGGCGGTCAGGCGCACCTGGTAACGCTCGGCGCGTGCCTCGACGGCGTCCTTGTCTTCCGAGCCACCGAACAGGCGCTTGAAGAAGCCCGGCTTCTCGTTGTTGCGCTGCGGGCCTTCGGCCAGGTTGACGTAGTAGACGCCCAGGGTGCGGTTGATGTCGTCGACGCGCAGGTCGGCCATGCGCAGCGAGCGGCCGACGCCGGACCAGGCGCGGTCGAAGTCGGTGCTCAGGTTGAGGATCGGGTTGCCGTTGCCGTCCTGGGACAGGGCTACGCGGTTCGGCGCATCGAAGTCGCGACCGGCCAGCAGCGACACCGAACCGCCCTGCTCCACGCTGCGCGTCAGGCTGGCCTGCAGCTCGTCGAGCAGTGCGGCGTCGAGGGTCTTGTTGACACTGCGCTCGGTGAACGGCACGTCGGCGCTGCTGCCGGCCGGACGCTGCGCGGTGACGACGAAGATTTCGCTGGTGTTGCGCTGCACGCCAGGCTCGAGGCGCACGTGCACGCGGGTTTCGGTATTGCTGTCCAGACCACCCACGCGGCCGGTCAGGCGGCTCTGCATGCTGCTCGACAGGGCGTCGAAACGCTGCCAGTCGGTGCTGAATTCACCGGTCTGCGGGCGTTCGTCGACGATGCGGAAGCCGCCGTCCTCGAAGAACTGGCGAGCCCCTGGCCAGACTTCGGCCGGCACGCGCTGGGCGACCAGCCAGCTGGAGTCGCCGCTGTTCTGCAGGCTGAACTCGCTGACGTTGTCGCTGACCACCAGTGCCTGCGGGCGCGGCACCTCGTATTCGCCCTTGGCATCGCTGTCGCGGATCTGCTGGGGAACCGGCAGCAGCGGGTCGAGGCGCTTGGCCTCGACGTCGGCGGGCAGTTGCATCGGCGCGGTCTGCCGTGCGCCCAGGTAGTCACTGCCGCGGTCGCGGAAGTAGCCATTTTCGCCCCAGATCCAGCCACAGCCGCTGGTGCTGGTGATGATCAGGGCAAGTGCGGAAAATCCGGCCAGTCGCTTCATGCGTCGTAGTTCCTCGATTAGACCAATACACCGGACTGGCGCAGGGCCTGACGCAGCGGTTCGTGACAACGGGGGCTCAACCAGGTCAGCGGCAGGCGAATGCCGTCGGCCATCATGCCCATTTCATTCAGGGCCCACTTCACCGGAATCGGGTTGGCTTCGATGAACAGGTTCTTGTGCAGGGGCATCAGGCGGTCGTTGATGGCCCGGGCGATCGCCGCTTCGCCGCGCATGGCGGCCGAACACATGTCGCTCATGGCGCGCGGCGCCACGTTAGCGGTCACCGAGATGTTGCCCTTGCCACCGAGCAGGATCAGCTCGACCGCAGTCGGATCATCGCCGGAATACAGGTGGAAGTTCGAGCCGACGCGGTCGAGGATGTCACGGGCGCGCTGCAGGTCGCCGGTGGCTTCCTTGATGCCGATGATGTTGTCGACCTTGGCCAGCCGTTCGACGGTCTCCGGCAGCATGTCGCAGGCGGTACGGCCCGGCACGTTGTAGAGGATCTGCGGGATGGCCACGGCTTCGGCGATATGGCGGAAGTGCAGGTACAGGCCTTCCTGGGTCGGCCGGTTGTAGTACGGGGTGACCAGCAGGCAGGCATCGGCGCCGGCGGTCTTGGCATTCTGGGTCAGCTCGACCGCTTCGCGGGTGGAGTTGGCACCGGTGCCGGCGATGACCGGGACGCGCCCGGCGACCTGATCCACCACGCGGCGGATGACTTCGATGTGCTCGTTGACATCGAGCGTCGCCGACTCGCCGGTAGTGCCGACCGCGACGATGGCATGGGTGCCCTCTTGCAGGTGGAAGTCCACCAGTTTGCTCAGGGCCTCCCAGTCGAGATTACCCTGCGCATCCATGGGCGTGACCAGTGCCACCATACTGCCCGCAATCATGCAACCGCTCCTGCCGAAAAAGAGAGCCGTAATGGTACTGGCGCCACCAGCCTTGCACAAGCGACCAGGTGGCTGTAGTTACCGGCATTACGCGCGTTCGACAGCACGGTCGAGCGTATCTGGTCATTCCCCTGGCGGGCGCTTTTCGCTACCCTGCGAGTTTGTTTGGCGCTGTCTATTGCGCCGGGCGTCCAACGTTTAGGAAGGCTGCATGTCCACCCCCCCAGTTCGCGAACAATTCCTCGTCATCAGTGCGCTCGGCAGCAATGCCATGGAGCTGACCAATGTGCTGTGCCGGGCCAGCCATGAAAACCGCTGCGCGGTCATCAGCACGCGCCTGAGCCGCCACGGCGAGCTCAGCGCCCTGGTACTGCAGGTGTCTGGCAACTGGGATGCCCTGGCGCGGCTGGAAGCCGGCCTGCCGGCACTGGCCAAGAAGCACGAGTTCACCGCCAACGTGATCCGTAGCGCCGCCCAGGAAGTGCGCCCCCAGGCGCTGCCTTACGTGGCCTACGTGAGCTCGGTGTACCGCCCGGACATCCTCAACGAGCTGTGCCAGTTCTTCATCGACCACCGTGTCGAGCTCGAAGCACTGACCTGCGATACCTACCAGGCGCCGCAGACCGGCGGCACCATGCTCAATGCCACGCTGACCGTCACCCTGCCGGCGGGCACCCAGATCAGTTGGCTGCGCGACCAGTTCCTGGATTTCGCCGACGCGCTGAACCTGGATGCCCTGATCGAACCCTGGCGCCCCCAGAATCCATAAGGAGCCCTGCCCCATGGCCATCGCCATCGACGCCCCCGTTCCCGACTTCAGCGCCCCGGCCACCGGTGGCGACTTCAACCTGGCGGCCTGCAAGGGCAAGCAGTTGGTGATCTACTTCTACCCCAAGGACAACACCCCGGGCTGCACCACCCAGGGCCAGGGTTTTCGCGATGCCCATGAGGCCTTCGCTGCCGCCAATACGATGATCGTCGGGGTGTCCCGCGACAGCTTGAAGACCCACGAGAACTTCAAGGCCAAGCAGGGTTTTCCCTTTGAGCTGATCTCGGACAAGGACGAAAGCGTCTGTGGCCTGTTCGACGTGATCAAGCTCAAGAAGCTCTACGGCAAGGAATACCTGGGCATCGACCGCAGCACCTTTCTAATCGACAAGCACGGCGTGCTGCGCCAGGAGTGGCGCGGGGTGAAAGTGCCCGGCCATGTCGACGCGGTACTGGCCGCCGCCCAGGCCCTGAACAAGGCTTGATACAGTTGAAAAAATGCCGCTCTCGAGCGGCATTTTTCATCCCCCCAGGGTTACGCCTTGCGCAACCAGTAGCGAAACACCCCGGCCTCGCTTTCCTCGCGCAGCAGCGCGTGGCCGGCCAGGCGTGCGAAGGCTCGAAAGTCGCGCTGCGACCCGGCATCCGTGGCCGACACCTTGAGCACCTCGCCACTGGCCAGGCCATTGAGCGCCACCTTGGCCTTGAGCAGCGGCAGTGGGCAATTCAGCCCACAGGCATCCAGCTCGGCCTGATGCTCGCCCTGCCAACTCGACACATCACTCATACCACCCTCCCGTTTGCAGGCCGACAGCATAACCCAGGGCCCGTCGGCGCTGGTCAGGCAAGTGCCCGCCCGGCTACAGTACGGCACTGATCAAACAAGAGCCTTGTGCATGAATGTTCTGCGCCCCACCCTGCTGACGCTCGCCTGCCTGCTGGCCCAACCGGCCATGGCCAGTGACCTGCCCTCCCTCGGCGACGCCAGCTCCGCGCTGGTCTCTCCGCAACAGGAATACCAGTTGGGCCGTGCCTGGCTGAGCATCGTGCGCGGCCAGGTCAGCCAGCTGTCGGACCCGCAGCTCAAGGACTTCGTCGAAAGCAGCGTCTACCGCCTGGCCGAGACCAGCCAGGTCCAGGACCGGCGCCTCGAATTCGTGCTGCTCAACAGCCCGCAGATCAACGCCTTCGCCGCGCCCGGCGGGATCATCGGGGTCAACGGCGGCCTGTTCCTTTATGCGCAGACCGAAGGCGAATACGCCTCGGTGCTGGCCCACGAACTGGCGCACCTGTCGCAGCGTCACTTTGCCCGCGGCCTGGAAGCCCAGCAACGCATGCAGCTGCCGGTGATGGCCGCCATGCTCGCCGGTATCGTCGCCGCTGCAGCCGGAGCCGGCGATGCCGGCATCGCCGCCATCGCCTCGACCCAGGCGGCGGCCATTCAGGAACAGCGGCGCTTCTCCCGGCAGAACGAGCAGGAGGCCGACCGTATCGGCCTGGTCAACCTGGAGAAAGCCGGCTACGACCCGCGCTCGATGCCGAGCATGTTCGAGCGCCTGATGCGTCAGTACCGCTACGACCGCATGCCACCGGAGTTCCTGCTCACCCACCCGGTCTCCGAATCGCGCATCGCCGATACCCGCAACCGCGCCGAGCAGTTCCCTGGCGGTGGCACCGAAGACAGCCTGCGCTACCAGCTGATGCGCGCGCGGGTGCAGCTGACCTACGAGGAAACCCCCGGCATCGCCGCCAAGCGCTTCCGCGCCCAGCTCGACGAAAACCCGAACATGGACACGGCGCGCTACGGCCTGGCCATCGCCCTGACCAAGGGCGGCCAGTTCGACGAGGCGCGCGAGGTACTCGCGCCGTTGCTGCAGAAGGCGCCCAACGACATCACCTACAACCTGGCGCAGATCAGCCTGGACTCGGCGGCCAATCGCCTGCCGGCTACCGAGCAACGCGTCACCCGCCTGCTCGAGCTGTACCCCAGCAACTACCCGGTGAACCAGGCGCGCATCGACCTGCTGCTCAAGCAGCGCAAGATCCCCGCCGCCGAGCAGGCGCTCAACGACCTGCTCAAGCGGCGCATGAAGGATCCGGACGTCTGGTATCAGGTGGCGGAAGTACGCGGGCTGAGCGGCAATACCATCGGCTTGCACCAGGCCCGCGCCGAATACTTCGCCTTGGTCGGCGACTTCAACCAGGCCATCGAACAGCTCGACTTCGCCAAGCGTCGTGCGGCCAACAACTTCCAGATGGCCTCGCGCATCGACGCACGGCAGAAGGAGTTGATCGAAGAGAAGCGGATGACCGAGGAAATGCTGCGCGGCTGATGGCGCTGCAATGAGCGGCACGAGCGATCGCCCGTGCCGCTGATGATCAGGCGTTGCCGGCCAGCTTCAGGCGGGCGGCCTGGGTGAAGTCCAGCATGCGCTTGAGCGGCTTGATGGCCCGCGGAATCAGGGCGGGATCCACGAACACTTCGTTGCTGCCCTCGCGCAGGCACTGCAGGGTGCGTTGCAGGGTGTTCATGGCCATCCACGGGCAGTTGGCGCAACTGCGGCACGCCGCGCCGTTGCCGGCGGTCGGCGCGGCGACGAACGCCTTGTCCGGGCACAGCTGCTGCATCTTGTAGAAGATGCCGCGGTCGGTGGCGACGATAAAGGTCTTGTTGGGCATGCGCTGGGCGGCGGCGATCAACTGGCTGGTCGAGCCGACCGCATCGGCC
>Ga0209371_1002403_pt1 | contig 10525 bp, 13 predicted proteins | sample AgamicAtAmrz_FD_187165 | JGI IMG/M metagenome (GOLD analysis project Ga0209371, IMG submission 187165) | Agave microbial communities from Guanajuato, Mexico - At.Am.rz (SPAdes) (version 2) | ecosystem: Host-associated > Plants > Roots > Rhizosphere | place: Guanajato, Mexico | collected 2012-06-07
ATCCGGAACAGCAAAGAAGGCAAATTTTCAAGCTCCTTATCTGGGAGGAAAAACTGGTACTACGAATGATTATAAAGATTATTGGATGGTCGGTTTATCTAATGATTTAACTGTTGGTGTTTGGGTCGGAAAGGATGCCCCAACCAATTTGAAAAGCATTGAAAGCAATGCTCCCCATCTTTCTATTTGGAAAAAGATATTGATACCATAAAAAAGCACCTGTTCAAAAAATGGACAGGTGCTTTTTTAGATTGGCAAGCTGCCAATGATAGCGTTATATAGCTTGATACATAATAACAGAAATCCTGTAATCATGACAGCCCATGTTAATACTTGAAAGAAAATATAAAAAATGATTCCGCTAAAATTCAGACTGCCGCTTGCAGAGTTAACGAAATAAACAAAGTAAACAAGTGTCGTCACGACAAAGATAGCAAGAAGGATAATATAGCTGTATACACCGAACAAGGAGAGAATACTGCCGCAAAAATAAATGAAGCTTCCTTTCCTTGTTTTGATTAAGCTGTCCCCTTTTGAATCAATGGAAAAAAACAATAACGATAACCCATTTAAAGTGTCTGCAATCAGTTTAAGTGCAGATAACGCCATAAAAATAAACACGCAAAAAAACAGCAGCAATGCAAGCCTAATCCCTGTCTCTGAGAAAAATTCCAACAAACCCTCATACATCCCCAGCCTTTTAAAAAGGTCAATCACTGTTGACTGGATGCGGATTGCAAAAGATAAGCTAAAAAAACTGATAGAAAAAAGCGGAAAGTAACTAGTCAGATATGTATTCATCTAATTCCTTTAATAACTCCTTATGCTAAACATTGGTAATAAAGATATAGCTCTTATTGTATTAGGAAATGCCTTATTAAGCAAAAACCATCTTTCTAAAAGCTTACTCCTCTCTATTTTTTCCTTACATATTGGTTAATACACAAAGTATGAACAATTTTAATGAAGCTTTAAAAACAATATGTACCAATCCAATACAGGGCTTAATAAAGGAGGTTTAAGCACATACTATTATTGTCCTACAAGAAGGGGCAAATTATAACTGGGGTGAAGCTAAATGGAAAATATTCGTGAAGGTTTAATTCCGACTGTTTTAGGTACTGCAGTAACTACAGCTGGCCTTGTAATGAAGCAGAACCGCAAAATCGACTCTATGGTTTCCAATACGGTGTTTGGCTTTGGCTTAGCACATATTGTATTAGGAGCGATTGATTTAGTGGAGCACCGCAACAAGTAATGAATTTATGCATTAGCGCGAAGCGGCTTTTTCGTTTCGCCTAGTGCTTTTTTTATTACGCCAAAGGACATAAAAGTGCCTAAAGTGTACATATGAAAAACTGGATAGGAATACGATAAAGTAGCCACTAACAGAAACCGATTGGAGTGAATAATATGTTAAGACCTTCTCATCGTGTTTATCCTTATCAGCCAATTCCCATTCACCCATATTTGCATTATCCTTATCCCATTCGTCAGCTTCCGGAAGTAAAGCCAGATCAGTTTGTTAAAAGTGCGCAAAGCAGCATGGCCCTGTTAACAGATGCAAATACACTTATAACAAGATTCCAATCAAGAGATTATGCAAGAAGAGTTATGCAAGCAGCTCAAGCCTCCAATTCCAGCGCTGTAAATGAATTACTTCGCACAAGCGGAATTAAAAACCTCCCAAAAATTAAATATAATCCGGATGGAATCACACTTGATTTTGACAATAAGAATGCTCCTCCATGCTGTTATTTAACATTGAAGCTGCGCTGGAGTGAATAATAAAAAAAACTCCCGCATACAAATAATGCGGGAAAATACTTTTAATAATAAGGGTATGGGCCGTACGGAGCTGGACCATATGGAACCGGTCCATAAGGGACTGGCGGTCCATAAAAATAAGGTCTTGGTCTAACTAGCGCACCTCCGACTGCTCCTCCTACTAATCCACCTATTAATCCACCAACTAATGGTGCTCCAAAGAAAATTCTTGAATCTTGAGGACGATATCTATATCCATACATATGCACGCATTGCCTCCTCTTCTTTATTTGTAGCAGTATACTCTATTACATATGCATCTGTCCCTCTTTTGGACTGGGCAGCCGCCTTCCCTGTAAAAATTCTCCCTTAATAGGCTTGGGGATTATCATTATTTTTCGCACCTTTCACCCACTGCTTGTTTATACTATAGGGAAAAAACTTGAACTACAGGAGGCAAGGGCATAGAGATGAATGAGTTGTTTGATCTAACAGGCAAAACAGCTATTGTAACAGGCGGGGGACGAGGGTTAGGTAAAGAGATGGCCGCTGCATTAGGCGAAGCAGGTGCCAACATTGTTATTTGCTCAAGAAAGCTAAGCAACAGCAGTGAAACAGTCGAGTTTCTTAAAGAAAAAGGTATACAGGCATTGGCACTTTCTTGTGATGTTTCCAATCAAAAGGATATCGATCAGGTTATCGCAAAAACTGAAGAACAGTTTGGCTCCATAGACATTCTTGTTAACAACAGCGGCACTTCCTGGATAGCACCTACATTAGATTATCCGGAAGATAAATGGGACAAAGTGATGGATGTAAATGTTAAAGGAACCTTTTTGTTTTCCCAAGCTGCTGCCAAAAAAATGCTGCAGCAAAAAAGCGGAAAAATTATCAACATCTCCTCTGTTACAGCTAACTTCGGCACACACCCTCTTTTCTTAGATGCAATTGCCTATAATACGAGCAAAGGTGCGATTATAACTCTAACTAAAGAACTAGCAGTAAAACTAGCTCCGTATAATATCCAAGTCAATGCAATTGCTCCGGGCTTTTTCCCAACAAAAATCACTTCTGTATTAGAGAAACATGAAAAACAGCTATTGATGAAGATTCCAGCACATAGAGTCGGCCATTCCAGTGACTTAAAAGGGTTGACACTATTATTGGCAGGCATAGGTTCGGATTATATAACAGGACAGACTATTGCCATAGATGGCGGTTTGTCATCCATGCTCTAAGCTTTGCAAAGGTGTGACAAATCTGATTTGAAAAAGAAAGGATGTTAACAAATGGGTCAGGTTACATTAGATGTATATGATTTACTCAAAAAGGGAGGAACCTTCCTTCAGTTTCAAATTAACAATATGATTCAAAATCAGCTCAACCATTATTCATTAATCAATGTCGCAAAAACACAAACAAATGCCCTTACAAAAAAGATAAAAAAACTTCAACAATATACAGAACAAACAGCTGCTGTTTTAAATTTGCCTACTAAGACAGACCTGTCTAATGCCACACAGCTTATCCTGCAATCAGAAGAAAAAATCGACAATATTGACGACCAGCTTTATCAAATTACAAAAATGCTTCATGAAATGAAAGAGCTTGTCGCAAAGATTGCATTAAGCAATCATGAATCAATGGATGCTCCACTATCTGCAAGCTTAAGTGAAGAAATTGCCAAACAAGAAGAGGAGATTGCCACACTTCAACAAGAGATGCTGCAAGTTAAACAAAAAATGGCCGAACAAAAAGAGCAGCTGATTATAACGGAAACACCTTCTGTTGATCCTTACAAGGTGAACTGATATGGTTTTAAAACGATTCTCTCATTTTTTGGATGCACTTTCGGAGGATGAAATACCTGTCGGCCTCTCTGAGAAATATCCAATCTGGAAGAAAAACAAAGCAACCCTCTGGTATTATCCTTCTAAACATAGAAAGTTTAAAGAACCGATTTTCTTGATATATTCTGTCGTTAACAAAGCATATATTTTAGATTTAGCTCCATCACTCAGTCTGATTGAGGCATTTACAAATGCCGGATATGACACCTATTTAATTGACTTTGGCACTCCAGGTTTCGAAGATCGCAATACTACAATTGATGACTATATTACGAAGTATATTGAAAAAGCATACACAAGAGCACTGCGCCATGCTTGCACAAACGAGATGACAGTTATTGGCTTTTGCCTTGGAGGGACATTGGCAACCGTTTTTGCAGCTATTACCGATCAAAAAATAAAAAACCTTATTTTAGCTGTATCTCCGATTGACTTCTCCCAATTTCCTATCTTTGACAAATGGCAGAAAGCCTTGCGCGACGGGGAAGTGAAAGTCGATGATTTTATTGATACCATTGGAATGGTACCGCCTGATTTCATTAAATACGGAACAAGGCTTATCGTTGCTCCTGTATCATACAGTCACTATCTGGCATTATTAAACCGCAGTGATGATCCAAAATACCGGGAAAAATGGCTGCGGATGAACAAATGGACGCTTGATCATATCCCGCTCCCTGGCAAAGCCTTTAACCAGCTCATGAACGACTATGTCCGCGATAACAAGATTGTTGAAGGCGGTTTAGAAGTTAACGGAATTCCTGTTGATTTTCGGAATATTACTTGCAACCTGCTTGTTTTTTCAACCAAATATGATCCCCTTGTTCCGAGTGAATTGTGCGAGCCGATCATGGATCTTGTGGGAAGTGAAGACAAGACATTCATCCTGTTTGAAGGCGGGCATGCATCGTTAGTTGCCAATAAATCTATGCCTTTCCCAATGGAGGATTGGCTACTCAACCATTGCACTCCAGTTGATGATGATTGTTAAAATGCTAAAAAGCTGCATCCCTTTGGATGCAGCTCTTTTAATATTTTTTATCCCTCTTGATTAAATCTTTCAACCAATAGCGCTAATGTTCTTGTCATAACACCTGTTGCTCCTGCTTTCTGCAGTTCTGAGCTGTTATTTGTATAAGAAGTACCGGCAATATCAAGATGTACCCATGGTGTTCCTTCCGCAAACTCACCAATAAAAGCACCTGCCACAATGGCATGTCCTTCTCGTCCAGGAGAATTGTTCAAATCAGCAACCGGGCTGTTTCTGACTCTTTTCTTATGGCTTTCAAATATCGGCAGTCTCCAAATAGGCTCTCCTGCTTCATAAGATGCTTCTAGCACTTGTTCAAACAGAGCTTCATCATTTGTCATTGCACCAGTTGTTTCCATACCTAGTGCAACAATCACACCGCCAGTTAATGTTGCTACATCCACTAAATAACCTGCACCGTGTTGCTTCGCATATGTGACAGCATCAGCAAGCACGAGACGGCCCTCTGCGTCTGTATTTAATACTTCAATAGTTTTGCCGCTCATCGAAGTGATAACGTCATCTGGCTTAAAAGCAGAACCGCTGATCATATTATCTGTTGAAGCAATGACAGCAACTACATTTTGTTCTGGCTTAAGCTCTCCAATGATTTCCATTGCGCCAAGAACAGCAGCCGCACCGCCCATATCTGTTTTCATGCCGACAATCCCGTCCTTCGGCTTAATAGAATAACCGCCCGTATCAAAGGTGACTCCTTTTCCTACAAGACCGATTACATCTGTCCATTCTTCTTTGCCCTGATACTTAAGGACAATCATTTTTGGCGGTTCGGTCGAGCCTTGATTCACTGCAAGAATAGCTCCCATTCCAAGCTTGAGCATATCCTCCTTCTCCAGAATCTCAACCTCAAAGCTGTATTTTTCTCCAAGCTGCTTTGCATACTCAGCCATATCAGTAGCTGTCAGCATGTTACCAGGCAGGTTGACAAGTGTTCTCGCAGAGTTTGTTCCCTTTCCGTATGTATAGCCTACAATTGCAGCAGCACGTACTTCTTCTTCGTCTGTTGCGCTGTAGAGAATTACTTCCTCAATCTTTTTCTCTGGCTCATTGGATTTTTGCTTATAGCCTTCAAACTCGTATGTAGACAATGCTAATGCTTCTGCTAATGCATGGGAATTGTCAAGAGCATCTAGAGTTTCCGTCACAAAGGATTCTACAAAAACGGCTGCTTGCTGATACTTAGCTTTAGAAAGCTCTTGAAATACAGCTCCATAAATTTCCTGCACTTCATGGAAGGTAAGCTCCTTTTGTTTTCCTAACCCAGCAAAAACAATTCTTTTTGCGCCAATTTTACCGAATGTATGCACAATATGTATGTGTTTTTTCTTTGCAGACAGATCGTTTTCCTTCAGCAGATTAGTTAATTCTCCTCCAAAGACTTCATCAAGCTCTGCTAATTTACCTTCCAGTTTAATAGACTTTTCAAACAATCCAATTACTATACATTCTAATTTATCTGTAAAGTTCCATTCTTGTTTAAAGTTAAACATATATTTTTCTTCCTCCATTCTGTTGCTGCTTCTTTTCTATTATAGCGGACTGCGAGATATTTCGTATAGCTAATTAGTTTTCTTCCCAAGATAATATTGCTTTTTAAGTAGAACTCCAGTAATTTGGTTATGTTATAATAAGAGAAAGCAATATCTTTCAATTAACACTATTTCCATAATTATTGACTTTTATTATTGGATTGGAAGGACTTGCTTTTCAAAAAGATTTAATTTGCTGCAATACGGGTAGTGTTTTATTTTAGAGAGAATACATAACCTTGAGGTGATTTTTTTGGATCTGCTTATCAATTTTCCTTTTTTAGCAAGTCTTGCAGCAATTTTCTTCGCTCAGTTTGTTAAGGTCCCAATTACTTTTTTTGTTACAAAAAAAATTGACTGGTCCTTGCTTACAAGCACAGGAGGCATGCCAAGTTCTCATTCAGCTGCAGTAACAGCACTCTCAACAGGCGTTGCCTTAGAAACTGGCGCTGATTCCCCGATTTTCGCCGTGTCAGCTATCTTTGCGATCATTACTATGTTCGATGCAACTGGTGTTAGACGGCAGGCTGGGGAACAAGCAATAGTGCTGAATCAGCTGGTGGATGATTTCAATAAATTTGTAGATGATGCTAAGGGCTGGCAGCAAAAGCCTGAACAGCAAAAGAGAAAGCAGTTGAAAGAGCTCCTCGGACATAAGCCGATTGAGGTTTTCTTTGGAGGACTTACCGGGATAGCTTTAACACTCATTCTCGATTTAATTTTTCACTAAAAAAAGTTCCACGGAGAAATCTCCTGTGGAACTTTTTTTTATTTGCTTTCTGCACTTGTGTATTGCTGGCGGAAAACCTGCATAGATTTCGCTTCATTAAACGCTGTTAATGTTTTCTCTGTCAGTTTCCCTTTGCCCATTTCCACTATGTATACGTCTACTGTTTTCTTGCCCCATTGGCTATATACGTCGTCTACTGTTTCATAGTATAAATCAAGCTTATTCCCTTTGATGGCAGAGCCAGTGTCTGCAACAACTCCAAATCCATAGCCTGGGATAAATAGCACGGTCCCGATTGGGAATACACTTATATCTGCAGCAATCGTGCTGTATAAATCACGCTTCACCTTTACACCAGAATAGGTGATGCCAAATGACGGATGACTAGGGTTTTTTCCTGTTGATTCAAAGCCAGCCGTATAACCAGTAGCCACAACTTGTTTCTTTGGATATTGGGACCAATCTCTTTCTTCAAGCAAAGGCGGATTGCCTGTTACCTCTGTACTAGAAGATATTTGTGTGCTTGCTGCAAAAGCTTCCTTCAAATTCTTAATTCCAAATCCAATCTTTTTAAATGTATGATCTAAATAAGAATCATCCTCTGTTTCATTACTGTCTGAAAGATGGAATGAGCTCGCTTGTACTCCTGAAATGGATTGAAATGTTGTTAGTAGTGCTGCAATGAAAAGTAAGGTCATTCCGACCCTTCTAAAAATTTTTTTACTTGTCATATTTTTCAACTCCTCCAAAACTATTCATTTCCCAAAATGGAAACAATTATTCACAAATAGTTTAAAAGAGAAGCCATTTACCTAGTAAATTAACAAAAATTGCTATAAAATACCGGTTTTTCACTAGTATAATTTGGTTAACAGCCGCCTATTTATCTTTTTCTGCACTCTTTTTTAGGTATTTTACATATTTTAAGAGGAGATTTAAAAGAGAAAAAAACTGCCTCTTCCATTCGGAAAAGGCAGTTTTTGTTTAGCACTCTTCAGGCGTACCTGCGTTAACTGCTGTGCGGAAAGAGGAACCGCATCCGCAAGATGCGATGGCGTTCGGGTTGTCGATTGTGAAACCGCCGCCCATTAAAGATTGTTTATAATCAATTTTTGTGCCTTTTAAGATGGCTGTGTCATTCTTATCAACAAGCACTTGAATACCGTGCTGCTCTGTTACATAATCATTTTCTTCTTTTTCAGGTGCAAAGCCCATTCCGTAAGAAAGTCCGCTGCAGCCTCCTCCTCTGATTGCAACCCTAAGATAAGAGCCTTCCTCTTCGTTGTCTTTCATCATTTCTTTAATTTGCAATGCTGCCGCATCTGTAATATGAAGTACTTCTTCTGTCATAATAAATCCTCCCTTTCTGATGTTTCTTCTTCCTTATATTATATACCTCGCGACAAAACTACTCAACTTGTGCAACTCACCAAATATATACCAATTAATTGCAGAAGCATGACAACTGTTATTTGATAATATTATTAATTTTTTAAATAATCGTTACTTTAATAGGTAATTCTCCTTAATGTTATGTATAATAGTAGTATAAATTAACTAAATTATTTTTGGAGAGGTATGAGAAAATGACCACCATTGAACCTCTTTATGATAAAAATTGTCTATGTCCATTATGTACCACCTCTTTTACAACAAAGAAGCTGCGTTCCCGATTTATTAAAGCAAAAGGGTTTGATTCTGACTTTTTTCCATTTTATGAAGAACATAATCCGCTTCTTTATTATGTCAATGTCTGTCCTGCCTGCGGTTTTGCGTTCGCAGATCAAGCAGAGGTCCGTTTAAATGAAGCAGAAAAAGCAATCTTAACAGAAAAGATTTCAAGCCAATGGAATCCGCAAAACTTTGGAGAAAGCAGAACGATAAGAGACAGTGTAAAAACATATAAACTTGCTGCATATGCTGGGATTCTAAGACATGAGAAGCATATTTTGATAGCTGGTTTATACATAAGACTGGCATGGCTTTATCGAATGCTGGAGGACGTAAACGAGGAAACTCGCTTCATGAAGCTGGCGTTATCTGAATACGAGCTGTCTTATTCAACCGGAGACTTCAGAGGAACTCAAGTTTCTGAAATAAAGACACTATATTTAGCAGGTGAGCTTTGCAGAAGAACAACAAAAACAGAACAAGCTGTTAAGTATTTCTCAAAAGTAATCGAACAGCAAAGCAAAACGATTGAAAAAAATATTATCAGTCTCGCAAAAGATGGCTGGCTAAAAATCAGAGAGCTGCAAAAAGCTTAAAAGCAGGCGAGTTTCGCCTGCTTTGTCTGTGTTCCTTCTATTTAAAACATCGGATTTTCTTCTATATGCTTGTACACATTCTGAACAAGCTCTTCAGGTGTTTCACCTGTCACCATTTCTCCGTCTACAAGGGCAAATAAAGATTCCCCGCACTGTCCGCACATGCCTAAACAGCCATAATCTATTACATCCAGTTTATCATCCTGCTCTAATTGGAGCTTTGCCGGTTCTGCCCCGGATGCTAGATTGCTTAAACAAAATTCAATAATCGGTTTAAACAATATAATCACCTCTTCAATAACACATATACTAACTTTTTTTATTTTATTTATCAAGCTTAACAGTATGTTTGTTATTTCTTCTTCAATTAAGAATAAACCGGCTAATCCTCATAATATACTTAAAAATAGTTAAGGATAAAATGCTTCGAAAAAGTTGTATATATTAACAACCTTTGTTCAAATACAATATGAATGTCCTTTTTAGGGAGGTTTTATGAAAAAACTAATTATACTTGGAGGCGGCTATGGCGGCATGATGCTGTTGTCCCGCCTGATTTCTAATCTGCCATATAACATAATGGTTATCCTTATTGATAGAGCCCCTTACCATTTTTTAAAGACAGAATACTATGCTTTAGCCGCAGGCACCGTCACAGATGAGCATATTAGGATTCCCTTTCCTAAACATCCCCAAGTTTCCATTCTAAATGCAGAAGTAGCAAGTATTGATTTACCATCACATAAAGTGAATCTCGTAAATGGAGAAAGCATCGTTTACGATGATTTAGTTATTGGCTTAGGCTGCGAGGATAACTATCATGGCATAACAGGAGCCGATAAGTTTACACACAGCATTCAAACGAGAAGCCGCTCACAGATGACTTACTCAGAGCTTAATCTATTGGCGGAGGAATCAAGGGTTGCTATCATCGGCGGAGGCTTAAGCGGGGTGGAGCTCGCCTCTGAAATTGCGGAGAGCCGCCAAGATTTGCATGTTACCTTGTTTGACCGGGGAGATACAATCCTTTCATCATATCCTTCGAAGGTAAGCGATTATGTGGAGAAGTGGTTTGGAGAACGAAATGTGGAAATAATCAAAAATTCCACTATTACCTTAATTGAAGAGAATACGGTATACAATAATGGAGAGCCTTATCCCTTTGACTGCATTGTTTGGACTGCTGGCGTCAAGCCGAACAAAATAGTTCTCGATCTTGCGGCAGACAAAGATAAAAAAGGGCGAATACTTCTCACCGATCATCATCACTTGCCTGATGATGACAAAGTATTTGTAGTTGGAGACTGCGCGAGTCTTGGCCTGCCACCGAG
>Ga0209371_1002405_pt1 | contig 10520 bp, 6 predicted proteins | sample AgamicAtAmrz_FD_187165 | JGI IMG/M metagenome (GOLD analysis project Ga0209371, IMG submission 187165) | Agave microbial communities from Guanajuato, Mexico - At.Am.rz (SPAdes) (version 2) | ecosystem: Host-associated > Plants > Roots > Rhizosphere | place: Guanajato, Mexico | collected 2012-06-07
AAGCGGGGAGAGGGGTTCGAGCTGCGCAGCGACGGCTGGGGCGCGATACGGGCGGGCAAGGGACTGTTTATCACGGCGGACGCCCAGGTGAAGGCGCAGGGCGAACAGCTGGAGATGCAGGCCGCACTTGGCCAGTTACAGCAGGCGCTGTCGCAGGCGCAGGCGCTAAGCAGCGCGGTGGAAACGGCTAAGGCTGAACTGGCTGATATAGAGTCACAAAAATCCCTGCTGGCAGAGAGCCTGACGGAGCTGAAAAAATCGGCACTATTGTTGAGCGCTCCGGCGGGTATTGCTCAGGCCACCCCGGCCAGCCTACAGCTCGCGGCGGGGGAAAATATCATTAGCACCAGCGGTAAAAACACCGATTTTAGCGTAGTAAAAAAATTCACCGTGGCAGCCGGGGAAGCTATCAGTCTGTTTGCAAACAAGCTGGGGATAAAACTCTTTGCCAGCCGGGGAAAAGTGGAAATTCAGGCACAGAGTGATGAGATGACGCTGGATGCACTGAAAGATATCCGTATCTCCAGCAGCGAAGGAAAACTGTTTATCAGTGCTAAACAGGAAATCATCTTAACCAGCGGCGGCGGATATATTCGCATCGCTGATGGATCAATAGAGTGCAGTGCGCCGGACAACATCATTCAGCGTGCGGCGGTGTGGCAAAAGTTTGGTGGACAGAGTATCAACGTGGCGGCTCAGCAGTGGAGTACCAGTGATTTTGCGGTAACGCCAACGGTGCTGCGCCTGTCAGACCGATCTCCCGTGGCGGGCCAGCAGTTAATTTTCAAAAATGGAGACGGTATCCAGCCAACCCTGCCAACCTCGGCATCGGGGGCGGTGGATACGCAGAAAAGTATCAATATTGATTCACTCAGCGCTACTTTGCCGAAAAAAAGCTAAAGGAAAGGTGCCAGGTGGCGTAACGACAAGGTAAGCCCCTGAACAAAAAGGATGGAACGAATGGCGGAAGACAAACCAGCGGTAACCGATGACGGTCAGCCTGTAACCTGCATACTGCCGGAGTGGGATCGGCACGGGCAGGTTAACTGGAACGGTATTCAACACCAGAAAAAATCATTAAATGCCAGGGCTGTTTTGCTACAGCCACCCCTTAAAGTTATTCCGGTTATTTTCCTCCCCGGGGTGATGGGGACTAATTTGATGTCGGACCAATCTGAACAGCCACAGGCCATCTGGCGTGGTGACAGTATGGGGGGCGTTTATTGGGATTGGGCGTCGAAAAATGGAGATAATCGACGAAAGCTGCTCAACCCGGATACCACCATAGTGGATAACCGTGGCGCTATTGATGAAACCCTCTTTTCTCCGCTCTCCGATGACGGAAAACTATTCCCAACCCGGCGGGAACGCGGCTGGGGAGAGGTTTTATCCTTCAGCTACGGAAAGTTTTTAAGCGTCTTTCAGGGCGCGTTGCTGGATGACTGGCAGCAGGACCTGGTTAATTACGCAACGCCCGCCGGGAAAAAGGGCGGAGTCCTGAGCCAGCTGGTGGGCGCGCATCTTTCGGAAGACAAAGGGGCGCAAATCACCGGCGGAGCCGTGATGACCCGGCAGGAGCTTGACCACTTTCAGAATTTTTTATTTCCGCTGCACGTGTATGGCTATAACTGGCTGCAGGATAATAAAACCTCGGCCGGGGGGCTGGTCGCCTGCATCGATAAAATAATTGACCTCTACACTCACCAGCACTGTCACGGCATGGCCTTTCCCGCCGGCCAGGAGAAAGTCATTATCGTCACCCACTCCATGGGGGGGCTGGTGGCGCGCTATGCGTCGCAGATTTCAGGGGCGCAGGATAAAATACTGGGGATAGTTCACGGTGTTATCCCGGACCTGGGTTCCCCGGCGGCGTACCGCCGCATGAAAGTCGGGGCAAAGCAGGAGGGCATGGCGGGGGCCGTGCTGGGCAACACGGCGCAGGAGCTGATGCCGGTATTGGCGCGCGCTCCGGCGCCGCTACAGCTGTTGCCCTCCGCTAAATATCTCGGTGGCGCGCCCTGGCTGACGGTGGAAGGGGGCAACGAGGATGGCAGCGACGTCAGGCTGCCGAAAACGCAGGATCCGTTCGGCGAGATTTACCTCAATGAAACCCTGTGGTACCGCCTGTACGAGGCCGACATTATCGATAAGGATGCGGCGGTCATTGAGAGTAACTGGAATGCCTATGTTAAATTAGTTGACCGGCCTGTCCGCCAGTTTATTACGCAGCTGGATAAACGGGGATATCATCCCAATACCTATGCGTTTTATGGTCATACAAAACCCTCTGACGGGACGCTGAAATGGAAGAAAACCTCCCACACCTTCCCGAAAAACTTACATCCGGGTGACAGAAAACTGCCCAATAATTACCGGGAAGTTCCGCTGCCGTTTAACAAATCTCAGATCTATCAGGTCGTTTCATCCAGCACGGAGGGCGATGGTACGGTCCCGGTGCAATCCCTCAGCGCCATACGGCGTAGCAGCAGTATCAAAAGCGTGCTGGCAACCGATGTTGACCATCAGGGCGCCTATGACGTCAAAAGCCTGAAAGATATCCGTAACAGACCGGCCCTGAAGTTTACCCTGCGGGCCATCGTGAAAATGGTTCAGGAGGTCCCGGCCCCGTGAAATATATTCAAAAATTTATCGTACTGACTTTTATAACGGCCGGCCTGTTTTTAACGGCACCGGCTACAGCCGCCGCATTACCGCAAAAGGAGCGCGCCGTGATCGACACCCTGTTTGCAAAGACTAAACCGCAGTGCATCGGGCGCTACGTGATTGACGTCCCGGAGTCCTTTAACAACCAGCTGCACAATATGATTTTTATCGATGACTTTAAAATCAGCAGTAAATGGATCTATCCACCGGCCTTCCAGCAGCGGATAAGGCTCAGGGAGCAGGAGCTACGGGAAGCGATTAACAAACCCGAAAATGACCCGCAAAACGCTCCGTTTATAAAAGAAAAGATCCTGCTTCCTGAAGGTAAAGGCGTTATTTTTGACAGGAACATTTCGGGAGAGGACGATCTTGGCAGGGTTTTAGAGGCTCATGTGTATGTTAATATGACAGCTTTTATTATTACCGCTGAAATACTTGATTTGTCAGATATCAAGTATTTAAAAAGGAAAAATACATATATTAAGGCAGGTTTTACTGAAGCTCAGATGAATGAAAAACCAGCCAGGCTGGCTGCACTACAGTCGCTGATATCGCGCTTAAGCGGCAGAAAGGATGAAGAGATCCCGAAAGAGAAAGGCGTGTGTATTCCGAACGCGTTTATCAGGGACGATGGCGCTAAACACATTGAAAAAATCACCTTCCGATACGTAAATGATGACTTAAGTTTTGGTCTGTATACAAATAACGAATTCATGGGGTCGGATGACACCCTTTTTAATCGCAGCGCGCAAATAAATGAGGCGCTGAAAACATCGAATAAGTACACCATTAAAAAAGAGGCGCGTTCACCGAACGGCATCCCCGCCGAAATGTGGCTGTTTGGTGGTAACCAGACCCTCAGGAACGAGGAAACAAACGAAGATGAAAAAAGCACCTTCTATAATTTTATCCTTTCTGCCAACGAGCGGGATGCCACGCCTGAAAAACCTCATCTTAACATTGGCCTCAGCAGCGAGTACAAAAAGACGCGCTACAGCGAGGCGCAGATGATTGAAATCTGGGACCGGCTGGTGAGTTCATTACGCTATAAATAATCGATTATAGTACTTAGGTAGCCAGTATTTCCTGAAAATCTCGATAGCAACAGACCTGAAATAAATCTATCCTTTCTTGGTAAATATGTGGGCTTAATTTTCACTATTAATATTGCTGGGTATTTATCTTCTCTGTTATAAAAATTGTAAGGCAGGTAGTGGTAAAGTTTTATTTTGGGTGAGTATTTTTTAATGTTTACACTTGTTAAAGTAAGGAGGCGCAATGAGCGTAGGGTTTTTTTTAAGAATTGGTGATAGCAGCACCTGTGGCGGGGAAATTTTAACGGGTGATTCAAGTTTTTTATGGGATGGTGTTGCTGCTGCAAGAGCAGGGGATATGGTTTCATGCGGTAAGCATGTCGGTACATTTAGAATATTAGCAGGTGTGGAGGACACATTTGATGAGGGAGTGACGTTGGCTGGCTCACTGGAAAGCTTTAGTTCCTGTCCATGCTGTGCACGATTTATCCCTTCTGTTCAGGACTTTTATTCTAAATAAATAGCGCGTTTGCTTTAGTGCTGATTTTCAGTTTGTACTCTGAATAGAGTTATTAGCGCGATGAAGATAAAAGAGTAAGTCATATTATCTTTGTGCTTCATCTCGATGTGAATTAAGTATAAAACGGAACGGTTATTAATATGGCATGGCCTATACCTGATATTCCAGAAAAACAATCATTACCCAGGCTAAAACTTTGGTTATGGATGGTTGTATTGCTATTTATGCTGTCAGCAGGCGTCCTCTCCAGCTTATGGATGTTGAAAGCAACGGATTATATCAACGTGTTGTTATATGGTGTTCTTCCTGCTTTTTTAATTTGGCTATGCGTGTTTGGCACGGTGTTTAATCGCTATGAGCAGTCAACTGCTGCCAAACTGAGTTGGGATGCTGAGAAAGAACAGACCAAAACTGAATGGCAGCATTGGAGCCGACGACAGCTTGCAGTGGTCGGAAATGTTCTTTTTTCCCCTGAAGAGAAAGGGATGGAGGCGCTATTAGGAGACTTCAAAGATGTCCCGGCGTATCCTAAAAAAGCCCGTTCGCTATTCGACTCCTTGCATAATTATTCCTCATTGATGAGTAAGATAGATCTACAGCTTGAACAGCAATATCCTCACTATCGTTATTTATTGAATTCTATTTATGTTTTACAGGCTTCCGGACGATTTGATAAAAAGAGCAATGAAGCTATTTTTCAGCAATGGGATTTGGTTCCTGAAACCTTTAACTCCATCGAACCGCTCCAGTCTCTCTATGATTCAAATGATAAATATGGATTAATTCTGATTATTTGTCTGCAAGACTGGTCGTTATTTTCTCCCAAACAAGCTAGTGAAATTATTTCAGCGCAGCTTATCGTCTCACCTGATTATGCTCATCAACAAGCTATGCCAGTTATTGCTGGGTTGAATCGCATAATGCCACTGGAGCCAGGAGGGTTCACCAGCGATCTAAATATGTTTTTTGAATATAGCGGTGCTGATAAAGACAGTCTTGAATATATCTGGATCTCTGGTAATACAGAAAAAACGACTACAGATATTATGCAATATGCGAACGGTAACCAGTGGTCATTACCGGAAAGCAAGTTTTTACATTCTATTGACTTTTCATTTGGTCCACCAGGAGAGATGGCCTTACCGCTTTCCTTAGCAATGATGGTTGAAGCCGCGAATAAAACAGACAGAGACCAGCTGCTTATATATCAAACACCGCAACAAACAGGAGCACTTTGTCTCATTACCCGGGAGCTTTATATATGATGGAACAAAAAAAGCAGCCTGTAGCGCGTTATGGTTCGTGGGGATATTTTCTCCTGATTATGGGGCTGGCGGGAATAAGTGCATTACTGCTGTATATCAATCAGGATAGGCTGAAGAGCGCAGGGATGGCACCTCATACGGTTTGGGCAATATGGGGGGCGATATTTGCCATCTTGCTCTTTGGTCTGATTGGCTCACCGCTGTGGTGGCATTGGAAACAAAGAAAAAACCAGGAAATTTACAAGCCACAAACTGTTAATAAAGGGCTCAAATCAACATCTGCTAATACCTTTGATACAGGACGAAATCTGGCCAGCATTAAGAAATATCTCCGCGCCCGCTACGGCCTGTTCTGGCGCTTCAAAGTGCGTCTGCTGCTGGTGGTAGGCGACGAGGCTGCTCGCGAAACCCTGCTGCCCGGCCTGAAAGAGCAGCAGTGGCTGGAAGGTAACCGTACCGTGCTGATTGATGGCGGCAGCCTGGGGGGCGAAGTGGACGCCGAAAAATATCACGCGCTGCGCAAACTTCGCTGCGGCCGTCCGCTGGACGGCATTATCCGCGTGCTGGATAAAGAGCAAAACCTGACGTCGCAGCAGAGCGATAGTGATTTACGCGCGCTGGAGAGCATCGGCAGCCTGCTGCGCTACCTGCCGCCGGTATGGCTGTGGCAGCTATGCAGCAGCGGCTGGTCGCAGGAGGGACGGCCCGAACAGCCGGTCGGCGCGACGTTTCCGCTGCGCGCGCTGCCGGAGGATATCGCCTTACAGCTTAACCACCTGCTGCCGATGTTGCGCAGGCAGGGGATGGCGCAGATTGCGCAGCACCGGCAGCACGACTTTCTGCTGCGCCTGGGCCAGCAGCTGGCGCGCGGCGGTATTGCGCGCTGGCAAACGCAGCTGTCGCCGTGGCTACAGGGCGCGCAGCAGCGCATCATCCTGCGCGGCCTGATGTTCAGCCTGGCGGAAAGCCGTGGGACGGCGGAGAGTGCGCAGGTAATGCCGCGCCATGCCCTGACCTTATCTGCCGCCTGGCAGGGCGTGGTGGATGACTGTACCCGGCTGCGCGGCCGTCGCGTCGGGATGCCCTGGCAGCAGACGCTGGCCTGGGCGCTGATGACGATGGCTGGCGTGTGGGGCGCGGGCCTGCTGGTTTCCTTCGCGCTTAATCGCCACCAGATAATCAGCGTGGCGGAGAAGGCCCGCGCCGTGGTGCAAACTCAGGCGGTATCCGATCGACAGCTGACCAGTCTGTACGCGCTGCGCAACGAGGCCGGGCTGCTGAAACACTGGCATCAGGAAGGCGCGCCCTGGTATCGGCGTTTCGGCCTCGATCATCATGCATCGCTGCTGGCGGCGATGATGCCGTGGTATGGCATAGCGAATAACCGACTGATCCGCGATCCGGCGGACGTCGCGCTCCGGCAGCAGCTGAACGCGCTGGCGGACCTGCCGCCGGAGAGCCCGCTGCGCGCTACCCGGGCAAAACCCGGCTACGACCAGCTGAAGGCCTGGCTGATGATGGCGCATCCCGAGAAGGTGGACAGCACGTTTTACGCCACGGTGATGAAAACGGTACAGCCAGCCCGCAGCGGGATCTCGCCCGGCTTATGGCAGAGCCTGGCGCCGGATCTGTGGGCATTTTATATTGCCGAGCTGCCGTACCAGCCACGCTGGGCCATCACCCCGGATGGCCCGATGGTCGCTCAGGTCCGTCAGGTGCTGCTCCAGCAGATTGGCCGCCGCAACGCCGAAAGCACCCTGTATGAAAACATGCTCAAATCGGTACGCCGCAACTTTGCGGACGTTACGCTGGAGGATATGACCAACGGCACCGATGCCCGACGCCTGTTCACCACCGACAGGATGGTGCCGGGCATGTTTACCCGCCAGGCCTGGGAAGGCGGCGTGCAGCAGGCTATCGACAAAGCGGCAACGTCACGGCGTGATGAGATTGACTGGGTGCTCAGCGACAGCCGCCAGGGGCTTGCCGCCGATCTGTCGCCGGAAGCGCTGAAAGCGCGCCTGACGCAGCGCTATTTCACCGATTTTGCCGGTAGCTGGCTCAACTTCCTTAACAGCCTGCGCCTTAATCCGGCCAGCAATATTGCCGACGTGACCGACCAGCTGACGCTGATGAGCGACGTCCGCCAGTCGCCGCTGATTGCGTTGATGAACACGCTGGCGTGGCAGGGGCAGACGGGCGAGCTGCGCGAGGCGCTGTCGGACTCCCTTATCAAATCGGCGAAGGAGCTGGTGGGCAGCAGCAAAAAGCCGGTAATCGACCAGAGCGCCGCCGGGCCGCAGGGCCCGCTTGACGACACCTTCGGCCCGCTGCTGACGCTGATGGGCAGAAATAAAGCCGCCAACGCCCTGTCGGGCGATGACAGCCTGAGCCTGCAAACTTATCTGACGCGCATTACCCGCGTGCGCCTGCGTCTGCAACAGGTGGCGGGCAGCTCCGATCCGCAGGAGATGATGCAAACGCTGGCACAGACGGTGTTTCAGGGCAAAAGCATCGACCTGACGGATACCCGCCAGTACGGCAGCTTGATTGCCGCCAGCCTGGGCGAAGAGTGGAGCGGCTTTGGCCAAACGATGTTCGTGCAGCCGTTGACGCAGGCCTGGGAGACGGTGCTGCAACCGTCGGCGGCCAGCCTCAACGACAGGTGGAGCCGCTCGGTGGTGGCCCTGTGGCGCAGCGCGTTTGACGGGCGCTATCCGTTTGCTGCCAGCAGCAACGATGCTTCACTGCCGATGCTGGCCGAATTCCTGCGCAGGGATAGCGGCCGTATCGAGCGTTTTCTTAACGCCGAGCTGAGCGGCGTGCTGCATAAAGAGGGCAGCCAGTGGGTACCGGATCGGACCAACAGCCAGGGGCTGACCTTTAATCCGGCACTTCTCAAAGCCCTTAACCAGCTTAGTCAGCTCTCTGACGTGCTGTTCACCGACGGCAGCCAGGGCATCAGCTTTGAACTGCAGGCGCGTCCGACGCCGGGGGTGGTGCAGACGCTGCTGACCATCGACGGTCAGCAGCAGAAATACTTTAATCAGATGGCCGAATGGCAAACCTTCCGCTGGCCGGGCGACACCTTCAAACCCGGTACCCTGCTGACCTAGAGCACCGCCAGTGCCGGGGCAAGGCTGTTTGGCGATTACAGCGGCACCTGGGGGCTGATCCGCTGGCTGGAGCAGGGCAAGCGCCGCCAGCTGGACCGCAGCCAGTGGATGATGATGTTTACCGCTCCTGACGGCAGCAACCTGCAATGGGCGCTGCGCTCGCAGCTGGGCAGCGGCCCGTTACAGCTGCTGGCGCTGCGCAACTTCAGGCTACCGGCAGAAATTTTCAGCGTTGATGCCGCGCTGGCCGCCAGAGCGCTGGCGGCTGATAGCGAGATGCCCGCCATGGAAGGAGAAGATGAATGACCACGCTACAGCATATCGTGACCGCCTGCCACGCAGATCAAGCCGCGCTGATGCGGCTGGCGCAGGCGCGGGCGGAAGACTGGCGCGCCTGGCTGCTGCCGATCCGTGACGTACAGCCAGCGGGCGATGAACCCGGCTATGACGATGATTTTCAGCTTATCCGCGAAGAGGTGAACAAGCTTTCGGGCATTGATACCACGCTAATCTGCTCGCTCACGGAAAAGCTGTTGACCACGGTAAGCAAGGATCTGCGCGTGGCGACCTTTTATGTCTGGGCACGGCTGCATCAGGACGGCGAAGCCGGGCTGGCGGAAGGGCTGGAGCTGCTGGCCGCCATGCTGCAACGCTTTGGCACGCAGCTGCACCCGCAGCGCGAGCGCAGCCGCAAATCCGCGCTGGAGTGGCTTGGTAGCGGACGCGTACTCGACAGCCTTTCGCTCTACCCGGAAGTAGATATGGCCACCATGCAGCGCATTACCGGCGCGCTGCTGCTGATGGAACAGGCCATGCAGTTGCTGGCTGAGGAGCATCGTCCACAGCTCGCCGGGCTTTATCTGGCGCTGGAAAACCGGCTGGCGCAAAGCGGCGGCGCGGATAGTCTGGTTCCGCAGACCAGCCGGGAAGATCGCGCATCCTCCTCCGCTGCGTCGTCAGCGGCCGCACCGGTAATGACAACCGTCACTTCCGGTCGTGACCTGCTCGATCAGGCGAAAATGCTGGCGAAATATCTGCGCGATCGGCCGGGCGGCTGGCTGGGAGGACACCATCTGATGAAAAGCATTCGCTGGGATACGCTGACCGAACTGCCGCCGCTTGACGCCAGCGGGCGCACCCGCCTTGTGCCGCCAAAGCCGGATCATCGCGCCCATCTCAAGCGTCTTTATCTTCAGCAGAGCTGGATGGAGCTGCTGGAGCAGACCGACGACCTTTTTGCCCAGGGCGTTAACCATTTGTGGCTCGATTTACAGTGGTACACCTGGCAGGCGCTGACGAAAGCGGATCCGGATGCGGTGCGCGCCGATATCCTCTGTCGGGACCTAAAAGGACTGCTGTCACGGCTGCCGGGGCTGGAGGCGCTGGCGTTTAACGACGGCACGCCGTTTGCCGATGAGGTCACGCTGAACTGGATCAATCAGCAGGTGATGGATGACCCGGAGAGTTGGGCCACCGATACGGTAACCGCCGTCCCGCAGGATAATGAAGCCGTGCTGACGCTGGAGCCGGAGCTGCTGGCGCTGGCGGACAGCGAGGGGGTTGAGGCCGCGTTCGTCTGGTTACAATCCCGCCCAGGTATGGCTTCCGCCCGCGATCGCTGGCTGATGCGTCTGCTGATGGCGCGCGTGGCGGAGCAATATGCCCGTAACGATCTGGCGCTGCACCTGCTGGGCGAACTGGACAGCGGCGCGCAGACGCTGACGCTGCCGCAGTGGTGCCCTGAACTTTTATTTGAAGTTCGCGCGCGACGACTGAAGCTGCTGCGCAACAAAGCTGCACGCAGCGAAACGGAAAAAGATCGCCTTCAGCCAGAGATGGACACGCTGCTGAGCGGCCTGATCGTACTCGATCCGGCCCGTGCGGCGGTGCTGTGTGGGTAATTGTCATTCAGAAAGGAATG
>Ga0209371_1002410_pt1 | contig 10508 bp, 8 predicted proteins | sample AgamicAtAmrz_FD_187165 | JGI IMG/M metagenome (GOLD analysis project Ga0209371, IMG submission 187165) | Agave microbial communities from Guanajuato, Mexico - At.Am.rz (SPAdes) (version 2) | ecosystem: Host-associated > Plants > Roots > Rhizosphere | place: Guanajato, Mexico | collected 2012-06-07
AACGACAGAACCTCGGTATTTATCGTCAGCAGTTGATTGGCAAAAACAAGCTGATTATGCGCTGGCTCTCGCATCGCGGCGGTGCGCTTGATTTCCAGGAGTGGCAGGCGGCGCGCCCTGGCGAACGCTTCCCGGTTTCCGTGGCGCTGGGCGCCGATCCAGCGACCATCCTCGGCGCGGTGACGCCTGTGCCGGATACGCTTTCTGAATACGCTTTCGCCGGGCTGCTGCGCGGCACTAAAACCGAAGTGGTAAAATGTCTTTCTAACGATCTCGAAGTGCCTGCCAGCGCGGAAATCGTGCTGGAAGGCTATATTGAACCGGGTGAAATGGCGCCAGAAGGACCCTATGGCGATCACACCGGCTATTACAATGAGATAGACAACTTCCCGGTCTTTACCGTCACGCACATTACGCAGCGCGAAGACGCTATTTATCACTCCACCTATACAGGCCGTCCGCCAGACGAACCGGCGGTGCTGGGCGTGGCGCTGAACGAAGTGTTCGTACCGATCCTGCAAAAGCAGTTCCCGGAAATTGTCGATTTTTATCTGCCGCCGGAAGGGTGCTCTTATCGCCTTGCGGTAGTCACCATTAAGAAGCAGTACGCCGGACACGCCAAACGCGTCATGATGGGTGTCTGGTCATTCCTGCGGCAGTTCATGTATACCAAGTTTGTTATCGTCTGCGATGACGACGTGAACGCGCGTGACTGGAACGATGTTATCTGGGCTATCACGACGCGTATGGATCCGGCGCGCGATACGGTAATGGTAGAAAACACGCCAATTGATTACCTGGATTTCGCATCGCCAGTTTCCGGCCTTGGCTCAAAAATGGGACTGGACGCCACCAATAAATGGCCCGGCGAGACTCAGCGCGAGTGGGGCCGTCCCATTAAAAAAGATCCTGCGGTCACGGCGCGGATAGACGCTATCTGGAACGAGCTGGCCATTTTCAATGACGGTAAGGGCGCCTGAAGCGCCGCCGTCGCGGTTTGCCTTATTGACCCGACAGAGGGAACGCATGACAATCTTAAGCTGTAAAGTGACCTCGGTAGAAGCTATCACGGATACCGTGTATCGCGTTCGTTTAGTGCCTGAAGCGCCGTTTTCTTTTCGCGCGGGCCAGTACCTGATGGTTGTGATGGACGAGCGGGATAAGCGTCCCTTCTCCATGGCCTCCACGCCCGATGAACACGCTTTTATTGAGCTGCATATCGGCGCCTCCGAGCTTAATCTCTACGCGATGGCGGTGATGGATCGCATCCTGAAAGAGCGTGAAATCGTAGTGGATATTCCTCACGGCGAAGCGTGGCTGCGCGACGAAGAAGATCGCCCCATGATCCTGATTGCCGGCGGCACCGGTTTCTCCTACGTGCGCTCAATTCTGCTGACCGCGCTGGCGCGCAACCCAAACCGCGATATCACGATTTACTGGGGCGGGCGCGAAGAGAAACACCTTTATGATTTGCCGGAGCTGGAAGCCCTGTCGGTGAACCATCCTAATCTTCGTGTGGAACCTGTAGTAGAACAGCCTGAAGAGGCGTGGCGCGGGCGCAGCGGCACTGTGCTGACGGCAGTTTTGCAGGATTTCGGTACGCTGGCGGAACATGACATTTATATCGCTGGCCGCTTCGAAATGGCGAAAATCGCCCGCGATCTGTTCTGCAACGAGCGCAACGCGCGTGAAGATCGTCTGTTTGGCGACGCATTCGCGTTTATTTGATTACTTTTGCGCTTCACCCGGACCCTCTCTTCTTGCGGGAGAGGGTCTGCCTCAGCGGATAAACGTAAACAGCGGCTTATCTTCTTCCAGCAAGCACAACAGCATGACGCTCGGTTTTGTCGCGCTCCTCAGCGTGGCGGTTAACTGCGTGGCAATGTGCTGACGGCCAATTTTACGGTCGTACCGCTCTACCTGAACGCTATCCGGGACAATTTTTAACGCATTAAGCGCCGTCAGCCCTTCTGGATTTTCTTTTAACTCTTTTTTTGCCTCGTCCAGACAGCGCTGCACCAGCGTCAGCTCGGTAGAGGCCGTTTGTGCAAAAACAGGAAAAGCCAGAATGCAGAAGAGAAGCGAAAAGATTTTCACGATGGATACCTTTGTTAAGAGCCACGCCTTCCTGGCGAGAAAAGCAGCATAACAGGGAGAGTATAAAAGAAAAAACCCGCCCCTGACAGGCGGGAAGAACGGCAACTAAACTCAGAAAATGACTCAGACTCGCTCAAATACCGTGGCGATGCCCTGACCGAGACCAATGCACATGGTGGCGAGGCCAAACTGGGCGTCGCGTCGCTCCATCAGGTTAATCAGCGTGGTGCTAATGCGCGCGCCGGAGCAGCCGAGCGGGTGGCCCAGCGCGATGGCGCCGCCGTTGAGGTTTATCTTCTCGTCTATCTGCTCCATCAACCCTAAATCCTTAATGCATGGCAGGATCTGCGCGGCGAACGCTTCGTTCATCTCGAAAAGGTCGATATCGCTGGCGGCAAGGCCCGCTTTCTTCAGCGCCAGCTTTGAAGCCGGAACCGGGCCGTAACCCATGATTGAAGGATCGCAGCCGACCACCGCCATAGCACGAATGCGCGCGCGCGGCGTCAGGCCCAGCTCCCGGGCGCGGGATTCGCTCATCACCAGCATAGCGGCGGCGCCGTCGGAAAGGGCGGAAGAGGTGCCCGCCGTCACGGTACCGTTCGCCGGGTCGAAGGCGGGTTTCAACGTCGCAAGGCTTTCCACGCTGGTTTCCGGACGGATGACTTCGTCATAGTCATAGCGCTTTAGCACGCCGTCGGCGTCATGGCCGCTGGTGGGGATGATTTCATTTCTAAAATGTCCCGCCTGGGTCGCCGCCCAGGCGCGCTGGTGCGAGCGGGCGGCAAACGCATCCTGCATTTCCCGGCTAATGCCATGCATGCGGGAGAGCATTTCCGCCGTCAGCCCCATCATACCCGCCGCTTTCGCCACGTTGCGGCTTAAGCCGGGATGAAAATCAACGCCATGGCTCATCGGCACATGACCCATATGCTCCACGCCGCCGACAAGACAAGCCTCTGCATCGCCGGTCATTATCATGCGAGCCGCGTCGTGCAGCGCCTGCATAGACGAGCCGCACAGGCGGTTTACCGTAACGGCAGGCACCGAGTGCGGAATTTCCGCCAGCAGCGCCGCGTTGCGGGCGATGTTAAAACCTTGCTCCAGCGTCTGTTGCACGCAGCCCCAGTAAATATCATTAATGGCGTTGGCTTCCAGCTGCGGATTGCGTGAAAGCAGGCTGCGCATCAGGTGCGCGGAAAGATCCTCTGCCCGCACGTGGCGAAAGGCGCCGCCTTTGGAACGGCCCATCGGGGTGCGGATAGCGTCAACAATTACAACCTTCTCCATACTTCGCTCCTTAAGCCGTTTTCAGTTCGCCAGCCGCCTGGGCGGGTTCAACCTGAGGGTAATAGGGCTCGTTGCGGCGCGCTTTTTCACGCAGCCCCGCCGGTACTTCATAAAGCGGCCCCAGCGCCTGATAGCGTTGCGCCATATCCAGATACTTCGCACTGCCCTGTGTATCAAGCCAGCGGAATGCGCCGCCGTGGAACGGAGGGAAGCCCAGCCCGTAGACTAATGCCATATCCGCTTCCGCAGGGCCTGCGATAACGCCTTCTTCCAGACAGCGAACCACTTCATTAACCATCGGGATCATCATGCGGGCGATAATCTCTTCATCGCTGAAGTTGCGCTTCGGTTGGCTGACTTCAGCAAGCAGGCCGTCTGTTGCGTCATCCTGCTCTTTGCGCGGTTTGCCTTTGCTGTCTTCTTTATAGCTGTAAAAGCCTTTACCGTTTTTCTGGCCGTAGCGGCCGGCGTCGAACAGCGCGTCGATAGCGTCGCGGTAATCTTTCTGCATACGCTGCGGGAAACCGGCCGCCATAACGGCCTGCGCGTGGTGCGCGGTATCAATGCCGACCACATCCAGTAAATAAGCGGGGCCCATCGGCCAGCCGAACTGTTTTTCCATCACTTTATCTATCTGGCGGAAATCCGCGCCGTCACGCAGCAGCTGGCTGAAACCGGCAAAGTAAGGGAACAGCACGCGGTTGACGAAAAAGCCGGGACAGTCGTTTACCACTACCGGAGTTTTCCCCATCTGGCTGGCCCAGGCCACCACTTTGGCGATGGTTTCTTCAGAGGTTTTTTCGCCGCGGATCACTTCCACCAGCGGCATGCGGTGCACCGGATTGAAGAAGTGCATGCCGCAGAAATTTTCCGGGCGTTTAAGCGCGCTTGCCAGTTCGGTGATAGGAATGGTCGAGGTGTTGGAAGCCAGCACCGTATCGGGGCGCACCTTCTCTTCGGTTTCCGCCAGCACCGCTTTTTTCACCTTCGGGTTTTCCACGACCGCTTCTACGACAACATCAACGCGATCGAACCCGGCGTAATCCAGCGTCGGATGAATAGTGGCGATAACGCCCGCCATCTTCAGCCCGTCGATTTTGCCGCGCTCAAGCTGTTTATTGAGCAGCTTGCTGGCTTCGCCGATGCCGAGCGCCAGCGATTTCTCATTAATATCTTTCATGATCACCGGCACGCCTTTCCAGGCGGATTGATAAGCGATGCCGCCGCCCATGATGCCTGCACCCAGTACGGCGGCCTGCTTCGGCGCTTCAACCGATTTCGTCAGTTTCTTCGCCTGGCCTTTTACGTACTGATCGTTTAAGAAAATGCCGACCAGCGCGCGCGCTTCGCTGGAATGCGCAAGCGGCACAAAACTTTGGTTTTCCAGCTCCAGCGCTTCGTCGCGCCCAAGGCCCGCCGCCGCTTCGATAGTCTTCACGGCGGTCATCGGCGCAGGATAGTGTTTACCGGCGGTTTGCATGACCACGCCTTTTGCAATGGTGAAGCTCATGGCGGCTTCAATCTTGCTGAGCTTCAGCGGCTCAAGCTTCGGCGCGCGTTTCGCTTTCCAGTCCAGGTCGCCTTTCATGGCCTGGCGCAACACGCTGAGCGCCCCTTCGCGTAATTTGTCAGCATTGACGACGGCGTCCACCAGGCCAAGCTTCAACGCCTCTTGCGCGCTGACATCTTTTCCGGCGGCGATAATTTCCAGCGCGCTATCGGCGCCCAGCAGACGCGGCAGGCGAACCGAGCCGCCAAAGCCCGGCATGATGCCAAGCTTCGTTTCCGGCAGGCCGATACGCAGGTCCGGCGTGGCGATACGGTAATCGGTCGCCAGCACGCATTCGCAGCCGCCCCCCAGCGCATAGCCGTTAATGGCGGAAAGGGTGGGGACCGGCAGATCCTCAAGACGGTTGAAAATGCGGTTGGCGAAACGCAGCCAGTCGCTTAACTGCGCCTGCGGCACGAGGAACAGGGAAAGAAATTCGTTAATATCCGCGCCAACGATAAAAGCCGCTTTCTCTGAGCGCAGCAGCAAACCTTTAAGATCGGATTGTTTTTCCAGCACATCTAATGCGTGGCCAAGGCTTGCAACGGTCGCGGTGTCGAGCTTGTTAACCGAGCCTGGGGCATCAAACACCAGTTCGGCGATGCCATCTTCCAGCCAGTTAAGGTACAGGGTGTCGCCTTTGTAGAGCATGTCAGTCTCCTGAATCCAGCAAGGTGATCTGGTCGTACCAGATGAAGCGGAGTGTGGAGTTGATGTTAATGAAATGCAAATTTCTCTTTAAATATTTGCAAACTTGATCACGGATGGGGGAAACCCGTTTGTGCAGATAAGTTGTGCTAAGATGCCGGGGTTTAGGACTAATAGGTGAAGGGTAAATTATGGATTCGTTGGCTGCTCTTTATAAAAATCATCTGGCTACGTTACAGGAACGTACCCGTAATGTGCTGTCGCGCTTTAATCTTGATGCGCTGCTCATCCATTCTGGTGAGCTGTTCAACGTCTTTCTTGATGACCATCCTTATCCGTTTAAAGTAAACCCGCAGTTTAAAGCCTGGGTGCCGGTGACCCAGGTGCCGAACTGCTGGTTGCTGGTGGATGGCGTCAACAAACCGAAGCTCTGGTTTTATCTGCCGGTCGATTACTGGCACAACGTAGAGCCGTTGCCGCAGTCATTCTGGACGGACGAGATAGAGATTATCGCACTGCCGAAAGCGGATGGCATCGGCAGCCAGCTTCCTGCCGCGCGCGGTAATATTGCTTATATCGGGCCGGCGCCGGAACGTGCGATACAGCTGAGCATCGCTGCCGATAAGATCAACCCGAAAGGGGTTATCGACTATCTGCACTACTATCGGGCTTATAAGACGGATTATGAACTGGCCTGTATGCGCGAAGCGCAGAAAACGGCGGTAATAGGCCATCGGGCCGCGCACGAAGCTTTCCTTTCCGGAATGAGCGAGTTTGATATTAATCTCGCTTACCTGACCGCCACCGGCCATCGCGATACCGACGTGCCTTACGGCAATATCGTGGCGCTCAATGAGCATGCCGCCGTGCTGCATTACACGAAGCTTGATCAGCAGGCGCCCGCAGAGATGCGCAGCTTCCTGCTGGATGCCGGGGCGGAATATAACGGCTATGCGGCAGATCTCACCCGTACCTGGGCCGCCAGCAGCGATAACGACTTTGCGCAGCTGATAAAAGACGTGAACGACGAGCAACTGGCGTTGATTGGCACGATGAAAGCGGGCGTGAACTACATCGATTACCACGTGCAGTTCCATCAGCGCATCGCGAAGCTGCTGCGTCGTCATCAGATTGTGAATGACATCAGCGAAGAGGCGATGGTGGAAACCAATATTACCGGGCCGTTTATGCCGCACGGAATCGGTCATCCGCTGGGCCTGCAGGTGCACGACGTGGCGGGATTCATGCAAGACGATACCGGCACGCACCTTCCTGCCCCGGAAAAATATCCTTATCTGCGCTGTACCCGTGTGCTGCAGCCGCGCATGGTGCTGACCATCGAGCCTGGCATTTACTTTATCGAGTCGCTGCTCGCGCCGTGGCGTGAAGGGCAGTACAGCAAGCATTTCAACTGGCAGAAGATTGAAGCGCTTAAGCCGTTCGGCGGCATCCGCATTGAGGATAACGTGGTGATTCACGAGAACGGCACGGAAAACATGACGCGGGATCTCAAGCTCGCCTGATGGAAAGCTGGCTTATTCCGGCGCAGCCGGTCACCGTTACAGAAGAGATAAAGAAAAGCCGCTTTATTACGCTGCTCGCGCATACCGATGGCGTGGAAGCGGCGAAAGCGTTCGTCGGGCAAGTGAAGGCGGAGCATCCTGATGCCCGTCATCACTGTCAGGCCTGGGTGGCGGGCGCGCCGGATGATTCACAAAAGCTGGGCTTTTCCGATGACGGCGAACCCGCGGGAACGGCGGGTAAGCCGATGCTTGCTCAACTGCTCGGCAGCGGGGTAGGCGAAATTACCGCCGTGGTGGTGCGCTACTACGGCGGTATTAAGCTTGGGACGGGTGGGCTGGTGAAAGCCTATGGCGGCGGCGTGCAGCTGGCGCTCAATCAGCTCGTCACGCTCCGCAAAGTGCCGTTAACTGAATATACTTTGCTGTGTGATTATGCACAGCTCACCGGTATCGACGCTCTGCTTAAGCAGCATGAGGGGCTGATAGTGCACAGCGATTACCAGGCGGGCGTGACGTTGCGCGTGGCGCTGCCTCATACGCAGGTGGCGTTGTTTTCTTCAAGGCTTGCGGATTTTAGTCGCGGCGCGTTGCATTTGTTACCGGTTGAATAATAATCCCCCCTCGTTTTTTTGATCCCTAAGGAAGCGGCTGATGCATTTTCGCGCCATAACCCGAATCGTTGGACTACTGGTTATTCTCTTTTCCGGGACCATGATTATCCCTGGACTGGTGGCCCTCATTTACCGGGACGGCGCGGGCCGTGCCTTTACGCAAACCTTCTTTGTCGCGCTGGCGATAGGCGCGGTGCTCTGGTGGCCAAACCGCCGGGAGAAAAAAGAGCTCAAATCCCGCGAGGGGTTTCTTATCGTCGTTCTCTTCTGGACGGTGCTGGGAAGCGTGGGGGCGTTGCCCTTTATCTTTTCTGAACGGCCGAACCTGACGGTTACCGACGCCTTCTTTGAATCCTTTTCCGGATTAACGACCACAGGCGCAACAACGCTGGTGGGGCTGGACTCGTTACCCCACGCTATATTGTTTTATCGCCAGATGCTGCAGTGGTTCGGCGGTATGGGGATCATCGTGCTGGCGGTGGCGATTCTGCCTATTCTGGGCGTCGGGGGGATGCAGCTTTATCGCGCCGAAATGCCAGGACCGCTCAAGGACAATAAAATGCGCCCCCGCATCGCCGAAACGGCGAAAACGCTGTGGCTGATTTACGTTTTGCTTACCGTTGCCTGCGCGCTGGCGCTGTGGTTCGCCGGAATGTCCGCTTTTGACGCCATCGGCCATAGTTTTGCGACTATCGCTATCGGCGGTTTCTCTACGCACGATGCGAGCGTGGGCTATTTTGACAGCCCTACCATCAATACCATTATCGCTATCTTCCTGCTTATTTCCGGCTGTAACTACGGCCTGCACTTTTCGCTGCTGAGCGGACGTAACCTGAAGGTTTACTGGCGGGATCCGGAGTTCCGGATGTTTATTGGCGTACAGGTGACGCTGGTGGCGGTCTGTACGCTGGTGCTCTGGTTCCACGACGTTTATAACTCCGCCGTGATGACGTTAAACCAGGCGTTTTTTCAGGTGGTCTCAATGGCGACTACCGCAGGCTTTACGACAGACAGTATTGCGCGCTGGCCGCTTTTCTTACCTGTGCTGCTGCTTTGTTCCGCTTTTATCGGCGGCTGCGCCGGGTCGACTGGCGGGGGGCTTAAAGTGATTCGTATTCTGCTGCTCTTTAAGCAAGGGAACCGCGAACTGAAACGGCTGGTTCATCCCAACGCGGTTTACACCATTAAGCTTGGCAACCGCGCCTTGCCGGAACGCATACTCGAGGCGGTATGGGGGTTCTTCTCTGCCTATGCATTGGTATTTATTATCAGCATGCTGGCGATTATCGCGACAGGGGTGGATGACTTTTCGGCTTTCGCCTCGGTCGTCGCAACGCTGAATAACCTGGGGCCGGGGCTTGGCGTGGTAGCGGATAACTTCGCCAGCATGAACCCGGTCGCGAAATGGGTCCTGATGGCGAACATGCTGTTTGGTCGTCTGGAAGTTTTTACTCTGCTGGTGCTGTTTACACCTACCTTCTGGCGCGAATAAATGGAGTCTGTATTGAAAACCCTTATTTTGTTTTCTACCCGAGATGGACAGACGCGTGAGATAGCGTCCTTTATCGCTTCGGAACTAAAAGAGCAGGGCGTGGACGCGGACGTTATGAATTTGCACCGTGCGGAAACTATCGACTGGTCGCTCTATAACAAAGTCGTCATTGGCGCTTCTATCCGCTACGGACACTTTCACGCGGCGCTGGACGCGTTTGTGAAAAAGCATCATGCGGAACTGAACGCTTTACCGGGCGCTTTCTTTTCCGTAAACCTTGTCGCGCGTAAGCCAGAGAAACGTACGCCGCAAACTAACAACTACACGCGTAAATTTCTTCTTCATTCGCTATGGCGTCCAGACCACTGTGCGGTGTTTGCAGGCGCTTTGCGTTATCCGCGTTATCGCTGGTATGACCGTTTCATGATTCGGTTGATTATGAAAATGACAGGCGGGGAAACGGATACCCGTAAAGAAGTGGTCTACACCGACTGGAAACAGGTCGCGGCTTTTGCCCGGGAAATCGCTCGTCTTTCGCACAATCCGCGCAATGGTTAGGCGTATTGCCTGGGAAATGACCGAACGATAACTTTTTTGTATTTTTCTCTTGTCAGCGCCGAAACAGGCCCTATAATGCGCCTCCACTGACACGGCACAACGGCATATACGCCGGCCTGGCAGCAAGAATCAAAACGGAATTAAGCGAAATTAACGCTTGACTCTGAAGCGGGAAAGCGTAGTATACGCAACCCGCGCCGCTGAGAAAAAAGCGAAGCGGCACTGCTCTTTAACAATTTATCAGACAATCTGTGTGGGCACTCAGATGAACTGGATTCTTAACGTCGCAAGACGAAAAATGAATACCAAGTCTCAACGAGTGAACACGTAATTCATTACGAAGTTTAATTCATTGAGCATCAAACTTTAATTGAAGAGTTTGATCATGGCTCAGATTGAACGCTGGCGGCAGGCCTAACACATGCAAGTCGAGCGGTAACAGGGATCAGCTTGCTGATTCGCTGACGAGCGGCGGACGGGTGAGTAATGTCTGGGAAACTGCCTGATGGAGGGGGATAACCACTGGAAACGGTGGCTAATACCGCATAACGTCGCAAGACCAAAGTGGGGGACCTTCGGGCCTCATGCCATCAGATGTGCCCAGATGGGATTAGCTTGTAGGTGGGGTAACGGCTCACCTAGGCGACGATCCCTAGCTGGTCTGAGAGGATGACCAGCCACACTGGAACTGAGACACGGTCCAGACTCCTACGGGAGGCAGCAGTGGGGAATATTGCACAATG
>Ga0209371_1002411_pt1 | contig 10505 bp, 14 predicted proteins | sample AgamicAtAmrz_FD_187165 | JGI IMG/M metagenome (GOLD analysis project Ga0209371, IMG submission 187165) | Agave microbial communities from Guanajuato, Mexico - At.Am.rz (SPAdes) (version 2) | ecosystem: Host-associated > Plants > Roots > Rhizosphere | place: Guanajato, Mexico | collected 2012-06-07
GTGCTGTTCTTCGTGCTCGTCTCCATTCAGGCGGCGCTCGGCATCACCACGCTGCTCATGCATGTGGATATTCACGTGGCGCTCGCTCATCAGGGCATGGCGCTGATCGTGCTCGGTTTCGCCGTTGCCCACTGGCGCGGTTTCATCGGCGAATATCCGGCGCCCGTTGCGGTCGAAGTCAGGGACTGAAGCGGCTTAGAACTGCCCGAGCACCGTTTTGATGGTGGCCGCGACGGCGAGTTCGTTGTCGCGTTCCTCCGCATTGCCGTCCTCTTCGTGCCACGCGGCAGAAAGGCAGCCATAGGCAAAGGCATATTGCAGCAATAGCCGTTCGTCCCGTTGCAGAGCCTTCGCAAAAATCGCCGCCATGGAGGCGATGCGCGCTTCGCTGCGGGTGAGATCGAAACGGTCGAGCGGATTGGAGAACATGTTGGCGACATCGAGCGCCGCATCGCCGATCAGGCCGGCCGGGTCGATGATGATCCAGCCGCGTTCACTGCGCATGATGTTTTCATGGTGCAGATCGCCGTGCAGCGGCTTCACATCCCGCTGCCGGTCGATCAGTGCCTGCGCCAGCGTGGCCGCCTCGATATAGGGGCTGTCCATGCCGTCGGTACGGTCCTGTTCGGCCTTGCGGAACAGGCTCTCGAAATAGAGCGGCAGTGTCAGCAGGCTTGAAGGCGGCTGTTGCTGCGATGGTTGATGATATCTGAGCAGGACATCGGCGGCGATTTCCGTGGTGGCGTCGTCGTTGCCGTCACGAAACAGCACGTCGCGCAGGGTCTCGATGCCGGCATGTTCCATCAGCAGAATATCGTCGGAGCGGTCGAGCAGTTCCACGCAACCGATGCCGGCGCGCCATTTAATGAAATCCGCGCCGCGAAGGCTGTCCTTCAGTACTTTCTTTTTCAGAACCTTGGCGACGGCAAGGGAACCGTCGCCGCGCGTAAGCTCGTAGACCACCCCGGCCGGCGTATCGGCAATAGGTTTCGCGGCCTCGATATTCCACGAGGCCGGAAAAGAGGGCGGGGCAATGTTCATGAGAAAAGTCTCATGCGGAAAGCATCAGTTCCATGTTCTGCACGGCAGCACCGGATGCGCCCTTGCCGAGATTATCGAGCAGCGCGACAAGGTTGATGTGTTCGCCGCCCGGCGTACCGAAGACGAACAGTTTCATCGTGTCCTTGCCTGCCAGTTCCTCGGCGTCGATGCGCGCGAGCCCCTTGCTTTCGGCAAGCGGCACCACATTGACGATGTCCTGTCCCGCATAGTGGGCGGTCAGCGCCGCATGGATCGTTTCGACGGTCGCGCCTTCCTTCAGGTCGGCGGCAAACAGTGGAACCTGCACGATCATGCCCTGCGGGAAACGCCCGACGGAAGGCGAAAACAGCGGTGCGCGGTCGAGCTGGCCGTGAATGGTCATTTCCGGCACGTGCTTGTGCTTGAGCGTCAGGCCATAAAGGAAATTATTGGCGCTGATCGCGTCATCGCGGCTCTGGTCTTCCATCTGGGCGATCATCTGCTTGCCGCCGCCGGTGTAGCCGGAAACCGCGTTGACGCTGACGGGATAACCGTCCGGCAGCAGGCCTGCGGCGCGCAGCGGGCGCAGAAGCGCGATCGCGCCGGTCGGGTAGCAGCCCGGATTGGCGACGAGACGGGCGGAACGAACCTTCTCGCCCTGTTCCTTATCCATTTCGGCAAAGCCATAGGCCCAGTCCTGATGGACGCGATAGGCGGTCGAGGTATCGATGATGCGGACATTGTTATTGCCAGCCACCATGGAGACCGCTTCCCGGGAAGCATCATCCGGCAGGCAGAGGATCGAAATGTCGGCATTGTTGAGCATATCCTCGCGCATCGCCGCATTGCGGCGCTCGGCCTCGGGTATGGACAGCAGCTCAATATCGCGGCGACCGGCAAGGCGCGTGCGGATCTGCAGACCCGTGGTGCCGTGTTCGCCATCGATGAAGATCTTCGCTGTCATATCCTTGTCCTGACTTTTCAAAGGGTTGCGAGGGCAATCGGAATCAGTTTGGCAGGCGCCGGTTTCTTTATCAGCCGGCCTTGGCCAGCCGTTCGGCGCGCAGGCCAAGCATATACATTGCAACGGTGGCTCCGGCAATGGCGGTAATGTCAGCATGGTCGTATGCGGGCGCGACTTCCACGACGTCCGAGCCGCGAATATCGAGCTGGCCAAGCCCGCGCAGAACGGAGAGAATTTTAGCGCTGGTCGGCCCGCCGGCCACCGGCGTTCCGGTTCCCGGCGCAAAGGCGGGATCGAGGCAATCGATATCGAAGGTCAGATAAGCGGGCATGCCGGCCGTATGCTTGACGATCAGCGAGGCGATGTCGCCCGCCCGCATCTCCTCCACCTCATAACCGTGGAGAATGCGAATGCCGAAATCGTCAGGCGCATGGGTGCGGATGCCGATCTGGATGGAACGGTCGGGATCGATCAGACCGTCACGCACGGCGCGCGCCACGAAGGAGCCATGGTCGATGCGCTTGCCGTCATCGAACCAGGTGTCCTGATGCGCATCGAACTGCACCAGCGCCAATGGCCCGTGTTTGGCCACATGCGCCTTCAAAAGCGGCCAGGTAATGAAGTGATCGCCGCCGAGCGTCAGGAGGTAATCCGTCTTGGAAATGATCCGGCGCGCTTCCTTTTCGATCGTATCAGGCGTTTTCCAGTGATTGCCATAGTCGAGCAGACAGTCACCATAGTCGATGGTCGGCATATGGGCGAAAAGATCGCGCGCGAAAGGATATTGCGGATCGTTGTCGAAGATCGCCGAGGCGCGGCGGATCGCCTGCGGCCCGAAACGGGCGCCCGGCCGATTGGAGGTGGCCGCATCGAAGGGAATGCCCCAGACGGCCGTCGATACGCCCTTGAGGTTCTTGGTGTATTTGCGCCGCATGAAGGAGAGGACGCCCGCATGGGTCGGGTCGGTGGCGGCCGATGTCAGGGTCGTTGCGGTGAAGGCATGGTCGATGGTTTTGCTGGGCATTATTTATCCGCCTTTTCTGCAAGATCGGCGAAGTTGCGAATTTTGATCGCGCGACCGTCGAAGCGCGCGACGATTTCAAGTTCGCCGCCCATCGCCTCGATGAACCGGCGTAAGGTCCCAACATACATATCAGCGCGCTTTTCCAATTTTGCGACAGAGCTTTGGCCGATATCAAGCGCCTGGGCTATTTCGTCCTGCGAGAGTTTCAGCGCCCTGCGAACATCCGCAAGGTCCATTTCTTCTTCCAGACGATCTGCTTCGGTTTTCGACTTAACACGCGCGTCGTCCGACATCCGGTTGCGCAACCGCGCAAAACTGTGCCTACCGCTCATTGTGTTTCTCCTTTTTCAAGCTCGGCCAGATGCTCGTCATAAAGGTCGTCGGCAATCGGGATCATGCGATCATAAAACCGTTTGTCTCCCGTCTTGTCGCCGCCAATCAAGAGGATCGCCATTCGACGGGGATCGAAGGCATAAAAAATCCGAAACGGCTTTCCGTTACTTTGGATTCGCAATTCGCGCATATGCGCGTGACGCGATCCATGAATGCCGCTCGAATAGGGGAACGGCAGGCGAGGGCCACGTTCTTCCAGTTTCTGAACATGAGCGTCGATGCTGATGTGTTCGCTTTCTTCAAGCGTTTCCCACCATGTTCCAAATTCGTCCGTATACTCGACGATATAGCTCATGCCGCAATATTATTCCCTTGAAGGAATAATTCAAGGTGCCGTCGGGGCAAAATAAAAAAAGGCGGAGCCGAAGCCCCGCCTTTCGAAGTTCTGAACGAACCGTTCGTAGAAGCGATTAGCGCTTCGAGAACTGGAACGAACGGCGGGCCTTGGCCTTACCGTACTTCTTACGCTCGACGACGCGGCTGTCGCGGGTCAGGAAGCCGCCCTTCTTCAGAACGGAGCGCAGGCCCGGTTCGAAGTAGGTGAGGGCCTTGGACAGGCCGTGACGAACGGCGCCGGCCTGACCGGACAGACCACCACCGGCAACGGTGGCGATGATGTCGAACTGACCCGTGCGGGCAGCGGCGACGATCGGCTGCTGAAGGATCATCTGCAGAACCGGACGTGCGAAATACGTGGTGAAATCGCGGCCGTTGATGATGATCTTGCCAGAACCTGCCTTGACCCATACGCGGGCTACGGCGTTCTTGCGCTTGCCGGTCGCGTAGGAGCGGCCGAGGGTGTCAACCTTGCGGACATGCACGGGAGCCGAAGCTTCCGAAGCCGGGGCGAGGTCTTTCAGAGAGGAAAGATCGGCCATTATCAGGCGCTCCTTACGTTCTTCTTGTTGAGCGCGGCAACGTCGAGAACGACCGGCTGCTGTGCTTCGTGCGGGTGGTTGGAACCGGCGTAAACGCGCAGGTTCTTCATCTGACGACGGCCGAGCGGACCGCGCGGGATCATGCGCTCGACGGCCTTTTCAACGACGCGCTCCGGGAAGCGGCCTTCGATGATCTGGCGAGCCGTACGCTCCTTGATGCCACCCGGGTGACCGGTGTGCCAGTAGTACTTCTTGTCGGAATACTTCTTGCCGGTGAGGGCAACCTTTTCCGCGTTGATGACGATGACGTTGTCACCATCATCGACGTGGGGGGTGTAGGTAGCCTTGTGCTTGCCGCGCAGGCGGGTTGCAACGATGGTGGCGAGGCGACCAACAACGAGGCCTTCGGCATCGATGATGACCCACTTCTTCTCCACCTCAGCGGGCTTCTGAACGAAAGTAGACATGGATTTCACTTTCTAACGTGGACCCGTCATCCTCTTTATGAAAGAGCATACGGGCGTTTCTTGTTGCTTGGTTTGGTTGCCATCAGGGGCAACCGCAAATGACCCTATTCCGGCTGGAATCCGATCTGGCGCGCTTATACGGTGCGCGAGCGAAAGCGTCAATATGACGGATTCTGGAAGTCGTAAAAATAATATAGCAAAAACAATGGCTTGGTTATGGGGTATTATTTTACCCCATCGAACGACCCTGTTTTACCCCAGTCGCATCACCAGAACGCCTGCTGCAATGATGCCTCCGGCAAGATAACGCCAGATGCTGGCGCGTTCTTTGAGGATCACCACGGAGATCACCAGCGCGAAGAGAATGGAGGTTTCCCGCAGCGCCGCGACGACGGCGACGGGCGCCTTGGTCATGGCGTAGAGCGCCAGCCCGTAGGAGAGAATGGAGCCGCCGCCGCCAATCAGGCCGCGCCACCAGTTGCGCCGGACATGGTCCGCGACCGGGCCCACGCCGCGCTGATAAAAAGCGAAGCCGAAAAGCAGCACGGGCGGCAGAAGCGACATCCACAGCGTATAGGAGATGGCGTTGCCGGACAGCCTTGCGCCGACACCGTCGACGAAGGTGTAGGATGCGATCACGAAGGCGTTGAGCAGGGCGACCATGATCGCCTTTCCGCCACCGCGCCGCGCCTCGAAAGCGAGCGTCAGGATGCCGCCGGAGATGACGGCGATGCCGGCAAGGGCCAGCGGGCTTAAAATCTCGCTCAGGAACAGGCTGCTCGTCGCCGCGACGATCAGGGGCGCCACGCCGCGCATGACGGGATAGACAAGACCGATGTCGCCGATCGTATAGGCGGCGGCGACAAGCCGGAAATAGGCGAATTGCAGAACGGCCGAAGCGATCAGGAAAGGAATGGCGACCGGCGCGGGAAATGGCAGGAAAGGCAGAAACGGCAGCGAACAGGCCGCAGCGCCCGCCGCGATCAGCGAGGCGTCCAGCGATTTGTCGGATCCGGCTTTGACCAGCGCATTCCATCCGGCATGCAGCATCGCGCCCAGGAGCACCAGAAGAAGAATGTCAAATGTCACAATAGAGACTCGCTCGCGGGCTATTCTGGGCAACCTACAGCATCGGCTTGAAAACCGGAATCGATTTTCGGCGAGGGCGGTAAGCCTCTCCCGATTGTTCGAGCACGCGTTTTGCGACCGGGAAACCGCTCGCAAACGGCATACGGTCACTGCGGATACTACAACGCGCGTAAAATTTATGCTTTGTGCATGTCATGGCGCCGGGGAATGATTTTGCGCCGGGTCGATATGGCGTTCTGCTCATGATTTCATCCGTCAGACAGAGGCATGAGCGTCCCACGCACAGCTTATGGTTTCGCCTCTGGCCTAATTTTCACTTAAAATACTACCAATTTTGTCAAATATTATTGCCCGGTGCGCCATGGCGCTTGGGGCGCAAAGTGTATCAATCGGGCGAAGGCGCGCATGAAAAGAAATTTCATATCTTTCATGAATCGGCACCTGTAACGTTGTAGATTTGTATATAGATTGATTTGCAGAATAACTTTCTGAAAATTAGATATCTCTAATTTTCTTGTGAACGGAATGAAAACAAACAGGAGACGAAGAGCGCATGAATTGCACGCTAATGTTGTTTGAGCCCTTATTTGCAGCAATTCGCGTCATTTTGAAAACTGGACGAAAATAGTCCATACACCCGCCATTCCCGCGCTCTGGTGAAATCATTTTGCGTGAGCGAAAATGTGCCGCTGCGCGACGAGGAGACTGCCGCAATGGCGATTTTCAGTCGGGCAGGGGTTCAAGAGAGCGAAGAACCTTCCTAAATGGAAAGGGCGGGCGCAACCGGCAGCGTCAGGAACGCGTCAGTGGAATTATGCAGGAGACGCTATGCTCGCGGCGCTTTCGAATGGCGCAGCTGCATTGGTATTCTTCAAACCATGCGACGCTCCAGAAGGGATAAGTTGACATGCAGCATGATAGTTACGAGCCCGATTACGTCAGAAAAATTCTGACCGATGTCAAAACCATCGCCCTGCTCGGTGCTTCGCCCAACCCGGACAGGCCGAGCCACGGCGTGATGCGCTTCCTGCTGTCGAGGGGTTATCGTGTGTTTCCGGTCAATCCCGGCCAGGCAGGCAAGGAGATATTGGGGCAGAAGGTCTATGCCAGACTCGCCGATATTCCCGAGCCGGTGGACATGATCGACGTTTTCCGGGCGCCGGAATATTTGTCGGCAATCGTCGAGGAGGCGATATTGCTGCCGGAGCGGCCATCGGTAATCTGGGGCCAGCTTTCCGTTCGCGATGACAATGCCGCCGCCAAGGCGGAAGCCTACGGTATGGAAGTCGTAATGGACCGTTGTCCTGCAATTGAGTATCCGCGTCTCAATATTGTGCGATAGTTGGTACGGATCGGACTTACCATTTGGCGGCAAGGCATTATGATCCCTCCGAAATTCCAATTGGAGGAAACATCATGCCGAGCAGCAATCCCGGGTTTTCGACGCTGGCCGTTCATGCGGGCGCGCAACCCGATCCGACCACCGGCGCGCGTGCCACGCCCATTTATCAGACCACGGCCTATGCTTTCCGCGACGCCGATCACGCCGCCGCCCTGTTCGGATTGAAAGAGTTCGGCAATATCTACACCCGCATCATGAACCCCACCCAGGCGGTTCTGGAAGAGCGTGTGGCAGCACTTGAAGGCGGCACGGCCGCGCTTGCCGTTGCGTCCGGCCATGCCGCGCAATTGCTGGTCTTCCATACGCTGCTGCAGTCCGGCGACAATTTCGTCGCCGCCCGCCAGCTCTATGGCGGCTCGATCAACCAGTTCGGCCACGCCTTCAAGGGTTTCGACTGGCAGGTCCGCTGGGCCGACGCCACCGATCCGGCCAGCTTCGAGGCGCAGATCGATGAGCGCACCCGTGCCGTCTTCATCGAAAGCCTTGCCAATCCCGGCGGTACTTTCGTGGATATCGCCGCAATCGCCGATGTCGCCCATCGGCACGGTCTGCCGCTGATCGTCGATAACACCATGGCGAGCCCCTATCTGCTGCGGCCGCTGGAACACGGCGCAGACATCGTGCTGCATTCGCTGACGAAATTCCTCGGAGGCCACGGCAATTCCATGGGCGGCATCATTGTGGACGGCGGAACCTTCGACTGGTCTGCGACGGACCGATATCCGGCGCTGTCACAGCCCCGGCCGGAATATTCCGGCGTCGTGCTGCACCAAACCTTCGGCAATTTCGCCTTCGCCATCGCCTGCCGCGTGCTGGGATTGCGCGACCTCGGTCCGGCGATCTCGCCCTTCAACGCCTTCCTCATCCTGACCGGCATAGAAACCCTGCCTTTGCGCGTTCAGCGCCATTCCGACAATGCGCTTGCCGTCGCGAAATGGCTGAAGGCGCATCCCAAGGTTGGCTGGGTGCATTATGCGGGGCTGGAAGACAGCGACAACCACGCCATCCAGCAGCATTATTCGCCAAAGGGGGCGGGCTCCGTCTTCACCTTCGGCGTCAAGGGCGGTTATGCGGCCGGCAAGGCGCTGGTGGAAGGGCTGCAGCTCTTCTCCCATCTGGCCAATATCGGCGACACGCGCTCGCTCGTCATCCACCCTGCCTCCACCACCCATGCGCAGTTGACACCGGAACAGCAGACAGCCGCCGGCGCCGGGCCGGATGTGGTTCGCCTGTCGGTCGGCATCGAGGACGTCAAGGACATCATCGCCGATCTCGAGCAATCGCTCGCCAAGGTTTGACCTGGTGGCTCACGCGCTGCCCGCGTGACACCCAATAGTATTTTAGTGTGATTGAGCGGCCGCCGGAAAACCATGGAACAATGTGTTTTCGGCGGCAGCGGATTTGAGTGTAGGCCCCTGCAGTCCCATCGCGAAAGATACGCCATATGAAAAACCGAACCGGAATACTCCGTATTGTCACCCTTCTCCTTGCAATCGGGGTCGCGGGTATGGCTGATATACCGGTCGTGGCTTCGGTTTCGCCGGCAAAGGCCGAGGCGGAATATTTCCCGACGCAGCAGGATTTTGTCGGAAAATGGAAGCTCACCGGCGCGACCAGCCGCCCGCCGCGCGATATGAAGACTGCGCCGACCTCTCAGCAGGAAGCGGATGCGACACTGCTCCAGGAGACGGTGACGACATTTTACTCCGCGTTTGATTATCTGGAGATCACGGCGGACGGTCGTTACAATTTCCATCAACCCGGCGATCCCTCAGGTTCATGCGTCTGGTGCGGCACATGGTCCTTTGACAAGAGTTCGCTGTGGCTGAAGCTGGATACCGCGCCCCGGCTCGATATATATGCGAAGGACGGCGATATACAGATGACGTACACGGCCGAACCCGACAAGAAGTCGAAATACACCTGGCTGGTTTTCGGCTGGACGAAGATGGAGTAGGCACGGCGTTTCATCGGCGGCAACGCCCAACCGGGACACCCAGGACTATTTGACGAAGAGCCCACAATTGAGCAAAGCTGTATTGCCAACCATATTTGACGGACAGGGGACGTCATGACGAATTTTCTGTCCTTAGATGATGTTACCGAGCTGGAATACGGTGCGCCCGCGCCGGAAAGACTGATTTCCGGCGATCCCAAATTCACCACATGGAATATCGAGGAAGCTCCCGGCGGCATTTATGCCGGCATCTGGCAGTCCACGCCCGGCAAATGGCGGGTGGTCTATGACGAATGGGAATATTTCAACATCCTCGAAGGCCATTCCATCCTGACCGAAGACGGCGGTGCGCCGCGCGATCTGAGACCGGGCGACCGCGTTATCCTGCGTCCTGGCTTTACGGGCACGTGGGAGGTCGTGGAAACGACGCGCAAGGACTACGTCATCCGGCTTTGATGGCGCGCTACCAGCGTGTCATGACGCCGAGTGATGGAATTTTCTCGTCGATAGATATCAATGCCATGTTTTCCAAAATAGATTGAGCCGCAAGAATTCGATCGAACGGATCGCGGTGTTCGCCCGGCAGCATGGCGCTTCGAACCATATGAGCGCTGTTGATGGGAAGTTCGAGAAAGCCTTCCTGTTCAATCACACCCGCAAAATCGGGAAGTATGAGCGATGCACCGGGCAAACGGCCTCGTGCGAATTTCGTGGCAATTTCCCATGCTGAGGCCGCGCTCGCTGATGATCTCGCGCGCATCCGGCGAAAGCCGGTCATGGTCATTCAGCCACCAAAGCAGTGCATGGGTATCCAGTAGATATTTCATTCGGTCGCGAACTCTTTAAGTTCGTCTTCCGTCAGCGGTTCGAAGAACTCAGGTCCGACCACGAGCACGCCCTTAAAGCGGCCCGGAACACGTCGGCGTTTTTCGTGTGGAACAGCGCCCGACTTACTCTCCGAAAGACCCACCGCATCCAATTGACGCGATAGTCTCTCAAGATGCGCCGCCAGTTCGGTAAAAACGACCGAAGGGGGCGTCGTCATATCCGTTTTTTTCTTCGACTTGGTTGCCAAGGCATTTGCCTCATCACTATTGGACGAAAATACCATAACGCATCGGGGACGATAAAAAAACTACTTCACCAACTGAGATCGAGCCGCTCCAGACCATGGAAATGATAGACATCCTTGACCCTGGGCGGCTCGGCGATCTTCAGGCCCGGCAGGCGTTTGAAAAGCAGGGGCAGGGCAAGGTTGAGCTCCAGCCTCGCCAGCGGCGCGCCGATGCAGAAGTGGATGCCGGCGCCGAA
>Ga0209371_1002417_pt1 | contig 10478 bp, 9 predicted proteins | sample AgamicAtAmrz_FD_187165 | JGI IMG/M metagenome (GOLD analysis project Ga0209371, IMG submission 187165) | Agave microbial communities from Guanajuato, Mexico - At.Am.rz (SPAdes) (version 2) | ecosystem: Host-associated > Plants > Roots > Rhizosphere | place: Guanajato, Mexico | collected 2012-06-07
GGGCAAGAATCCAAGTGCCTACGGCATCGAATGCGCGATCGAGGAGCTTGCCTACAAGCTCGGCATGGATCCGCTCGAGATAAGGCTGAAGAACTATGCCGATCACGACTATCAGTCCGGCAAGCCGTGGTCGACTCGCCGGCTGCGTGAAGCGCTGACTGAAGGTGCGGAAGCCTTCGGCTGGTCGCGGCGCAGCCACGCGCCGCGCTCGATGCGCGACGGCAAGACGCTGATCGGCTGGGGCATCGGCTGCGGCACTTTCCCGGTCATCCGCGCACCGAGTGAAGCGATGATCCGTATCCTTGCCAATGGCCGCGTCGAGGTCGTCAGCGGTGCCATCGACATGGGGCAAGGCACCTATACGATCCTTGCCCAGAGCGCCGCTGAGGTCTTTGGTATTCCGGTTGATCAGGTGGAGGTCTATCTCGGCGATTCACGCCTGCCGGGTTCGGCGATCGCCGGCGGCTCGATGCTGGCAGGCTCGATCATGGGAGCCGTCCATAAGGCGGCGGTCGCAGCCCGTGACGAGCTCATCGGCCTTGCCCTCAGCGATGCCAATTCGCCCTTCCGCGATACGGGTGCGAATACGCTGAATTTTGCCGAGGGGCGCATCGTGGCGCCACGCGGCGAGACGCCATCGCTGACGCTGGCGGAACTGATGTCCGCGCTGAAACGTGAGGAGATCGAAGTCCGGCGCAATACCCTGCCTGACGGTGCGAACGCGCAGGAGCAGCTTCAGGCCTGGACCACCATGGCTAGAGTTCAAGGGCCGACCATGGGCGATTATTCTATGCACAGCTGGTGCGCCCACTTCGCCGAAGTGCGGGTCGATGAGGACTTCGGCACGGTGCGCGTCTCGCGCATGGTTTCCGCCTTCGATTGCGGCCGGCTCTACAATCCGAGGCTGGTCGAAAGCCAGTGGCGGGGCGGCATCATCATGGGCATCGGCCAGGCACTTCTCGAAGAGGGGCTAGTCGATCAGCGTAACGGACGCACCGTCAACAACAATGTCGGCGATTACCTCGTGCCGACGAATTCCGACATCCCGGATATCCAGGTGATCTCCGTCGGCGTTCCGGACCATAATGCCTCGGCTCTCGGAGGCAAGGGCGTCGGGGAAGTCGGTATCGTCGGTGTCGCGCCTGCCATCGCCAACGCCGTGTTCCATGCCACCGGCAAGCGTGTCCGCGACCTGCCGATCACGCTCGAAAAGCTGCTCTAACGACAGTTCGGCTTGAGCCGCATTGCGTAAATGCGTGCGGCTCAAATGCCTCCTATCTCAACTCCGGTGCGGGGGTGTTCTTCAGCAGATTTCCTCCCCGCGAGCGTTGCCATTTCGGCAATCAGAAGGCCGAAAATCGGCGCTTCTTCAGAACGCCCCCTTTTGTCATAGTTCGTCGAAAGCGCCCTTGAGAGCGCTGCGAGGCGAACGTCATGGCTTACGTAATCACCGAACCCTGCATCGATACGAAGGATGGCGCCTGCACCGCCGCCTGTCCGGTCGATTGCATCTACGAGGGCGGGCGGATGTTCTACATTCACCCGGACGAGTGCATCAATTGCGGCCTCTGCCTTTCGGTGTGTCCCGTCGACGCCATCCTGTGGGATGAGGAAATGCCGGCGGAACGGCTGTTCCTGCGCGACGTCAACCGCGATTTCTTTGCCGACGGCGTAACCGGCTGGGGTGCCCCCGGCGGCTGGGACAAGAGCCGCACGACCGGCCTCGATCATCCCTTCGTGGCGGCTTATGATTGTGCGCCCGAAAATCGCTTGTGATGCAAAGATGTCCTGATTGGGTGTCTCCGCTGCCCTTTGGGCAGTGGTTGTGCCTCTCGCGATATCAGGAAATGCCGGGCCAGCTCGCATAATAGGTACGCGTCGCTTCCGACAATGCGTTGACGAGAGGCCGTTGCTTCTCAAGTCTCGGCAGATCGGCTCTTGCCTGCGCCAGGAGTTCTGCAAGGGCAGCGTCGAAGTCGACGCCTGTCAGTTCGCCCTCGCGCATCACCTCGCGGCCAGCCACGACAAGTCCGCTGGCATATTGCGCGCTCATGCGCGTCAACAGGACCTCCGCCTCGTCGACATCATCGAACAGCGCTTCGGCGATTAGGGCTTTATAGTCGATGATCGCAAAGTCTTCCGCACGCTCGGCATTGATGACCTGCCTCCCAACCCGGATTGCTGCGTCGAAGACATTCTCGGCCGTCAGCCGCCGCGTCAGGTTGCGTCCTCCATGCAGCAGATAAAGGAGACGCATTTCCCGCCACAAATCCTGATCGTCATCCAGCCCTGTGCCGTCGAGGCCGATGGCGAAGGCGGGACCGCCGAGTTCGGTCATGGATGCGATCGGAGCGATGCCCGAGCGAAGGCGCAGATTGGCTGAGGGATTGCTGACGAGCTGCACGCCGCGCTCGGCAAGCAGTTCAAGTTCGTCGGGGCGCAATTGGACGCCATGGGCGATGGCGAGTCGCGGCGACAGGAAGCCCATTTTGTCGAGATAGCTGACGACGCCCTCGGGAAAACGACGGTCCAGCCATAGGCGCTGGCGCGGACTTTCGAGCAGATGCATGTGGATGCGTCGATTATGATGCGCGGAAGCCTCCGCAATCGCCTCCAGAAGCGCGTTCGAGCACCATTGCGGCCCGATCGGCCCATACTGCACATCGACCAGCGGGCTGATGTTGGTCGCAGCAACCGCCTCGACGGCGGCAAGTTGGGTCGAAATCGGAGCGTAGGCCGGAATCGTTGATTCCAACGCCTGCCAATCACTTGCGGACAGAAACGGCTTCAGGCGTTGCGGCCCGCCATCATAGGCCCAGGCATCATGGTCGAGCAGCGGACAGGAGAGCGCAAGTCGAATACCGATATCGCTGGCGGCCCGCATGACGGCGGATGCCTCGTCGACCAGACGATCGACATTGAGCGAGTTGTGGCAGTGCATCGTCGCGCCGACGCCGGTTTTGGCCAGTCGGCCGAAGGCGACAAGCGCCTCGAGATAGAGATCGGTGCGCGGCCGCAGCCTCAAGCCGGGTATCCACACCTCGAGCGCCTCATCGACGGCGCCAAAATCGAGCGTGCGAATGCCATAGCCATGGTCATGGGCGTTGACGGGCGAGGGCAGGATGAGGTCGCCGGGCTGCAGGCGCAGGGATTGGGCTGCCGACGGCAGTTCAGCCTGTTCAGCGACCCGTTGAGCCGGCGCATGGCCGGGAGTGAGCAGCAATCGCACGGCCATGATCGCCTTCCCTATCGTGAAACCAGCGCGTTGATCTTCTCGCCGAACTTCGCCAGTTCCTCACCCATCGATTGAGCGACGACTTCTGTCGCATGCGTGAGCTGGCGGCGACGAGAGACGACGATGCCGACCTCAAGATTTTGCAGCTTCGATCCGGCGATCGGCAGGGCGACGGCGTCGCCTGCCTCCAGTTCGCGCAGCAGCCCAAGAGGTGTGAAGAAGGCAACGCCTTCGCCGGCGAGGATCATCGGCTTGAGCATCATCTGATTGTTCGTCGCGACAAGCGTTCGCCCGACGCGATTGAGCGCGCCAAGTTCCACTGCGATCATCGAACTCATGACTTCGTTGTCGAGCTGCAGCAGCATGTTGAACTGGGCGCATTCCTGCAGTGTCACGGACTTCTGCCGCGCAAGCGGGTGGGTCTTGGCGACGATCGCCATCAGCGGCATGCGCACGCCGTGGATCAGCTTCATGTCATGCGGCCGGGCGAGATCGAAGGTGATGCCAATATCGACGTCGCCCTCGGCGAGAAAGCGGAAGATGTTGTTGTAGTTATCGGTGCGGATACGAAAATCCACTGCCGGATGCTTCTTGTGGAAACTGGAGACGAACTCCGGCAGAAACTGGATCGCGAGGCTGTCCAGGGCGGCGATATGGACGCGGCCTGTGCTCTTGCCGTGGAGATCGCCGAGATTAGATTTCATGATCTCATATTCGTGCAGCGTTTCCTTGGCGTGGCGCAGCACGATTTCGCCGGCGGACGTCAGCCGCAGCCCGTCGGAAAAGCGTTCGAAGAGCGGTGTTCCAAGCTCGTCTTCGAGCTTTTTGATCTGGCGGCTGACGGCGGAGGTCGCCACATGCAGCTCGTCGGATGCCTTGCGGATCGATCCGGAGCGTGCGACCTCGGCGAAATACTTCAGGATGCTGGCATGCATGAAAAGTCCTCGGCGATCTCGCAGCTATAGCATGCCTATCTGCCGCGCCAAACGGGCGCCCGCTTCTCGCGGAAAGCCGCCACACCCTCCAGGGCATCCTCGCTTTTCAGCGCCTTGATGAGCGCCGGCGTGCGCAATGCCTGAGCCTCGGCCGGGCTCAAATGGGCGGTGCGATTGACCGTCTGCTTGATGGCCCGGAGCGATAGCGGCGCACAGGCGACGATGTCCGAGACCCAGCGATCGACAGCCGCATCCAGCCCTGCGGCCGATACGACTTCGTTGACGACGCCATAGCTTGCCATCTCATTCGCACTGAACTGCCGCCCCGTCAGCATAACGGCCATGGCGCGGTTGAACGGGATCTTGCGCTGCAGGAGCACCATGCCGCCATCGAGCGGCATGCGGCCGACGCGGGCTTCAGGTAGACCAAAGCGGGCCGTTTCCACCGCAATGACGATATCGCAGCCGAGCACCATCTCGAAACCGCCGCCCAGCGCGTAGCCGTTGACGCGGGCGATGACGGGTACGTCGAGCGAGCGGCGGAACGCGAGGCCGCCAAAGCCGTTTTCCCGGCCGACAGTCCAATAATCCACGCCGGAACTGCCGCTGCCACCCTTGAGGTCGGCGCCTGCACAAAAAGCCTTTTCGCCTGAGCCTGTCAGGACGACGCAATTAATATCGTCGCGCTTCTCGATCTCCGCCCAGATCGACTCAAGTTCGGCTTCCGTCTCGGCATCGACGGCGTTCATCCGGTCGGGCCGGTCCAGCGTGACGCGGGCGACGCGGTCTCCTACGGTGAAGGAGACGCTCATGCTGCGTCTCCCTGCACCTCGGAAAGCGAAGCCAGAATTTCGTCATTGTGCTGGCCGAGCTGCGGCGGAGAAATCCGCACGGTCACCTGTGCGGCCGACATGTCGATTGGCGAGCCGATCAAACGGATCGGACCGGCTGCGGTCTCGCCTGCCTCGAGGATCATCTTGTTGATGATCGTCTGCTCGTCCTTCAGCGCCTCGGGGAGTGAACGCACCGGCGCGCAGAGGATGTCGACGCCTTCCAGCCGTGCAATCCAGTGCGCAGTGCTGTTCTTGGCGAAGTTGTCGCGGAAGATCGCCTGCAATTCCGGCCGCCGCGCCATCTGGGCATCGAAATCCTTGTAGTGCGGATATTGCGAGAGGTCCTCGATCTCCAATGCCTCGCAGATGTCGCGCAAGGGGTTCGGCTTGAAGGCGCCGACCATGACGATCGCACTGTCGGTTGTCTCGAAAACACCCGTCAGCGGAAAGGCGCCCCAGTTCAGATCCTTCTGGCGCATCAGATGCGTCGTACCCTCCTGCATCTGCATGGCGATCATGGAGTTGTAGAGGCTGACGGCGACCTGTTGGCCTTCGCCGGTCTTGTCGCGTTGCAGCAAGGCGAGCAGGATGCCCTGGACGAGGTGCATGCCGGCAGAATAATCGGCAAGCGGTGTGGCATAGATCGAGGTCGGGTGGCTGTTGTCCGACTTGCGGCGCATGACGCCGGAGACGGCCTGCGCCAGCACGTCCTGGCCGCCCTTGTGCTGATAGGGGCCGGTCAGCCCGAAACCCGTGCCGACGGCATAGATCAGGCGCGGATTGATCTTTTTGAGATCCTCATAGCCAAAACCCATGCGTTCCATGACGCCGGGCCGGAAGTTGTTGACGACCACGTCGGCAGTCTCAAGCAGCGCCTGGACGGTCTTGCGGGCGCTGGGCTCTTTCAGATCTAACGCCAGGCTCTTCTTGTTGCGGTTGAGCGAGCAGAAGACCGGGTTGTTGAGCCCGTCCGGATCGGAGCCCAGCGACCAACGCGAGAGATCGCCGATCTTCACCTTCTCGATCTTGATGACTTCGGCGCCATAGTCGGCCAAAACCTGCGTGCAGGAAGGGCCGAGCATGACCTGCGTGAAATCGATCACGCGGATTCCGTCGAGTGGCAAAGTCGTCATTCTGCAGCCTCCAAATATGTTGCGTTCTCCGAGGGAATGTCGCCTGGATCGGCTCCCTGAGCCCGCATCTGCTTCTGAATTGCCCGGATATCGGCCTTGCGAACGGTCGTTCCGGCATTGAGGGCAACCGTTGCTGCGACACCCGCCGCTTCGCCCATCGCCATGCAGGGCGGGATCTCGCGGCTGGATTTCTGTGCCTGCGGCGTTGCCGAATAGTGCCGGCCGGCAACGATCAGCTGATCGACCTCCCTGGGCAGCATGGCGCGGTACGGCGTGTAGTAATCGCGGCCGCGGCAGACCGTGTCGGCAAAATGGCGGCGGGTCATGACGTCGTCCTTCGTCACAACATAATCTCCCTGCAACAGCCGCGTCTGGCGCACGCCGGTCTGCGGCGCGAAATCGACGATGTAGGCATTCTCGAAGCCGGGCATTTTTTCCCGCGCGAAATCGAGCAGCTTTGCGATCCGCGAGCGGCCTTCCATCTCCGCCTTGGTCAGGTCGTCGACCTTCAGACCGCTCAGTGTCGGCATATGCGGGCAGTTCAGCCAGACGACGCCTGGCAGCGGCGTCTTCAGCCACCAGAAGGACCAGCAGCCGCCGATTAGCCGCTTGGCTTCGTGATCGAGCGCCTTGAAGACTTCCGGCTCCTGCTGTTCGAAACGCTCCGCCGCTTCGGTATCGACGCCACCCCAGCGCGAGACCGTCGTCAGAATGAAGTTGGATTCGACATGGGAAGCACCCGCGCTTGCAGCGACATCGAGATCGCCCGTCGTGTCGATGACGACATCGCCGAGGATCGCCTGCATGCCTTCCTTGGTCTGGCAGATGACGCCCTTGATAGCGCCACCCTCGACGATCGCCGAGGAGAACCAGCTATGTGTCCTGAGCTTGATCTTCGCTTCGGCGATCATGTCATAGGCGGCGCGCTTGAAAGCGTCGGGATCGAAGGCGGCCGAAAAACAGATCGGATGCGGCATCGACTGGGTGTGGAAATCGAAGAGGCCCCAGCGCGCCCAGCGCTGCCAGGCCTCCGGCGTATCGCGGAATTCGATAAGGCGATCGCGATCGGTCGGGGTCACGCAGAGTCCCCAGCGCTTCATACGCTCGATCATCTCCATGCAGATACCGCGCACGGTGATTTCGAGCTCGTTGATCATGTCGTCGAGCACGAGCACCATCCCACCGGCGGCAAGTCCGCCGACATAGGGATAGCGTTCGAGAAGCGTGACGCTGGCGCCGTTGCGTGCGGCCGAGACGGCTGCGGCAATGCCTGCCGGGCCACCGCCGACGACAACCACATCGGAGCGATCGACGACACGGATATCCCGTGCAGGCTGGTGAATGACCTGTTCCATTGGTGTTCCCTCGATGTTTTCTGAGCTTTAGTGCTGGCCGGCCGGCTTCCAGCGGATCATCTTCGCCTCGGCGATCGAGACGATGAAGAAGAGGATCACGGCCAGCAGCGCGGCAATGACGACCGTTGCGTAAAGCAGCGGCGAGCGGAAATTGTAGGTCGCCTCGATGATGAGCGCGCCGAGCCCGAAGCTGGAGCCGATCCATTCCGCGACGATCGCGCCCATGACACTGCTTGTTGCGGCGATCTTCAGCGCGGCGAACAGGAATGGCAGCGAGCTTGGCAGACGGACCTTCCAGAGGATCTCCGAATTGCTGGCCGAAAGCACCCGCATCAGGTCGAGCATTGCGGGGCTGGCGGAGCGAAGTCCCTGCACCATGTTGACCAGCGTCGGGAAAAAGCAGATGAGGCCGGCAATGATGATTTTCGGGGCGACGCCATTGCCGAAGATCAGGACCAGGATCGGCGCAAGCGCGATGATCGGGATCGCCTTGACGAAGACGGCAATCGGATAGAAGGCCTTCTCGGCCGTCGCGCTATGGACGAACCAGATCGCCAGCAGTATGGCGACGAGATTGCCGAAGACGAAACCGAGAACGGCCTCGAGCACGGTCGGCAGGAAGTTTCGCATCAGTGTCGCGGCATTGTCGCGAAAGGCGTAGAGCACATCGAGCGGGCTTGGCGCCATGAAGGTCGGGATCTTGAAGATCCAGATGACCGCCTGCCAGAGCACGATGCAGCCGAGTGCCGCAAGAATCGCCGGCATATGCGAGGAGAGAACGCCGACGGTTGCGTCGAGGATGGCGACCTTGCGCGGCGCCTTGGCGATGTGGCCGATGTCGGAGTGCACGGCGTTGCTCATATGCATTCCTCCAGCAGCGCGCGCAGATGCGCGGTCACCTTGATGAAGTCGACCGTGTCGCGCATCGCAAGAGCGCGGGGATAGGAAAGATCGACCTTCATGAACTCTTTCACCCGGCCGGGGTGGGCCTGCAGCATCAGCACGTGCTGACCGAGGAAGACCGCCTCCGGAATGGAATGGGTGACGAAAACGATGGTCGTGCCCGTTTCGCGCCAGATGCGGAGCAGTTCCTCATTGAGCTTGTCGCGGGTGATTTCATCCAGAGCGCCGAAGGGTTCGTCCATCAGCAGGATGCGTGGCTTTGTTATCAGGGCACGGGCGATGGCGACGCGTTGGCGCATGCCGCCGGACAATTCGTGCGGCAGGGCATTTTCGCGACCCTTGAGGCCGACGAGAGCGAGCAGTTCCATGGGATTGGCGTAGGAGCTTTTGTCGTGCCTGCCGACTTCCAGCGGCAGGCGGACATTGTCGATGACGCTCCGCCACGGCAAAAGCGTTGCCTCCTGGAAGACGAAGGCAAAATCGCGACCCTGGCGCGCCTCTCGTGGCGGTCGGCCAAAAACCGAAACCGAACCATCGCTGATGTGAACGAGATCGGCAATACAGCGCAGCAAGGTCGACTTGCCGCATCCGGACGGCCCGAGCATGGTGACGAACGACCCCTCCGGAATATCGAAGGAGACATTGGAGAGAGCGGTGAACTCGTTGCCCTTGTCGCCGAAGCGAATGTCGAGATCGCGAATGGAAACGGCAAGCCTTGCCGTTTTGACGACCGGCAGCGGCTGCTGCTTGATGGTGGCGGCGCTCATCATGGCATTCATCCGATCTGCTTGCGGATATCGGTCGTCGCGTCGAGAATCGCCATGGTGGCGACGTCGTCGACGGTCGGTATTGCTCCCGTAAACTGCTTGAGATCGGCGTAAGCCTTGATCTGCGCTGCCCAATTGTCCTTGTTCATCGCGCCCCAGCCGGTCTGCTTGGTGCTATCGCCGAAGGAGAAATCGATGACCGGGTGGACGGCTTCAAGCTCGCTGGCCTTGTCGAGATTGGGGTATGCCTCGACCAGCATGTCGACGGCTTCTTCCGGATGGTCGCGGACGTAGCCCCAACCTTTGGCGGCAGCCTTGGTGAAGCGCACCAGCACGTCGGAATGTTTGTCGAGCTGTTCGTCGGTCGTATAATAGACGTTGGCATAGAGCTGCAGGCCGGCATCCCAGAGCATCATGTCGACACGCTCGTCGCCGAGCACCTTCAGCGCATTGGTGTTCGTGACCCAGCCGGTGACGGCGTCGGCCTGGCCGGTCATCAGCTGGTTCATGTCGGAACCCATGTTGACCATCTTCACCTTGTCTTCCGGAATACCGTTTTTGGCCAGCAGCGCGCGCAGCAGGATGAAGGCGGTCGGCTGGGTAGCGATCGTCTTGCCGATCATGTCCTTCGGCTCGCGAATCGGCGCCTTTTTCAGCGAGAAATATGTAAAGGGATGCTTGCGGTATCCCGCCAGAAATGCCTTGACCGGCATGCCGGCCGAGCGGGCGAGCATGACGGACGGGCTGGAGGAAATCTGCCCGATGGTGGATTGGCCTGCTGCAACGCCGGCGACTCCATCGACATTCGGGCCGCCGGGGACGATGGTGAGATTGATGCCCTGCTCGGTGAAGAAGCCCTTCTTCTGTGCTGCGACTTCGCCGATGAGTCCGTTGGAAGCAAGCCAGCCGAGCTGCATGCGCACTTCGGCAACATCGGCGGCCTTGCCCGCACGGATGCCGACGAAGGTCTGGGTCGCAGCGAGACCTCCGACCAAGGCGGCATTGGACAGGAAACGGCGACGATTCATCATGAATTGAGACATGCTGATAGTTCCCCTGTTGATTGGGCGATCGGACTTTTCGTCTCGTTATCCACCAATGCCAGGGATGATGGGGGAATTCAGCGTTCTAATAAAGAACAATTATGCGCACTATCGATTGCCGAAAAGGCAACGGTTAAGAGGGCGTAACTCATGCCTTAGCTGCTGTGTTCGTCGGGAGAATGCAGCCGCCGACGATCGGCGGACTTTGCGAGATCGGCGGCGAATAATGATGCATCAATGCTGTATGGGATATTCGAGCTGCAGCGCGACGATA
>Ga0209371_1002418_pt1 | contig 10474 bp, 8 predicted proteins | sample AgamicAtAmrz_FD_187165 | JGI IMG/M metagenome (GOLD analysis project Ga0209371, IMG submission 187165) | Agave microbial communities from Guanajuato, Mexico - At.Am.rz (SPAdes) (version 2) | ecosystem: Host-associated > Plants > Roots > Rhizosphere | place: Guanajato, Mexico | collected 2012-06-07
CAAGCTGCAACGCCGGCACGCCGATCAGTTGCCGCGGCTCGATGCGGCGCTGCAGGCGCTGATCCGCAGCGGCGAGGTCGAGCGCATCCGCCGCCATTACCTGGGCGCCGAGCCCGGTAGCGCTGCCGCGAAACGCTGAACAGGGTGGCAACGGGCCGGGCGTGCCGTGCACAGGCCTTGGAAAACAGCGAAATATGGCGGAACGCGGCGCCGCTTCGACCTCTCTTAGCTAGCAGACAAGCTCGTCATGCCTCCGATTAATGCGCTCGCCTCGATGATATGGATCAGTTGACCAAGCCAGCCCCCACCGAAACCGTTACCGAGCGCCTGGGCTTTACCGCCAATGGCGGCAAGGTCGGCGAACTGCTGCGCAATCTCGACGGCAGCGCCTCGCCATTGGGCGCGCCCGGCGACTGGTCAGTGGCCCTGAAGACCCTGATGGCCACCATACTGCCGGTGAAGGCGCAGATCGTGCTGTTCTGGGGCCCCCAGTACATCGCGCTATACAACGACGCGTACGCGCCGAGCATCGGCAACAAGCATCCCCGCGCCCTGGGGCGACCGGCAGTGGAAAACTGGTCCGAGCTTTGGGACGACCTCGAACCGCTGCTGCGCGGCGTGCGCGAAACCGGTGAAACCTTCGCCGCCAAGGACCGCCCCTTCTACATCGAACGTCATGGCCGCGGCGAAGCGGTGTACTTCGATGTGTCCTACTCGGCGGTGCGCGAGGCAGATGGTTCGGTAGGCGGCGTGCTGTGCGTGGTCAACGAAACCACCCAGCGCGTGCAGTTCGAACGCCGCCAGGCCTTCCTGCTGGAACTGGGCCAGGCACTGCCATCGATCACCGAGCCGGACCAGGTCGAGGCCCTGGTGTTGCGCAGGCTCGCCGAGGAGCTGAACGCCACGCAGATATTCTTCGCCGAAAATCTCGATGCCGGAGCGGCATTGAGCCGCCACAACGCCTTCACACCGACGGCGACCGGGCAACCGCTGCAACCCTACAGTGCCGAACAGAACGGGCGGCTACTCACCGGCCGGCCGCTGATTCAGGAGGGCGTCGACGGCGCTCCGGCCGCCCTGCACGTGCCCGTGGTGCGCCACGGCGAGCTCGATGCGGTACTGGTCATCGAGCATGACAGCGGTCACGTATTCTCCGATTTCGAAGCCCACCTGGCCGAGGAAACCGCCAAGCTGGCCTGGGCCTGGATCACCCACGCCCGCGCCGAAGTGGCGCTGCGTCTGAGCTCCACCCAGCTGTCGGCGATGTTCGACCAGGCCGCTGCCGGCATTGCCGTGTGTGACGCCGGCATGAACCTGGTGCGGGTGAACGACCACTACTGCCAGATCGTCGGGCGGCGCCGCGAACAGCTGCTTGGCCAGAGCCTGTACGAACTGGCCGAGTCGGGCGAAAGCGCCTCGGTCGCCTCGGCATGCGAATACAGCCTGCGCCACGGCCGGTCCTTCGACAACACCCGCTGCTACAGCCGGCCCGACGGCAGCATGGTGTGGGTGCAGAATCACGTCTCGCCGCTGCTCGACGAACAGCACAAGGTGGCCGGCACCATCTGCGTGAGCGTCGACATCAGCGAACGGGTGCGGGCCGAAGCCGAGCTGCGCGAACTCAACGAGTCCCTCGAAGATCGCGTCGCCACCATGGTGGCGCAACGCGAAGCGGCCGTCGCGCAGTTGCATGAAGCGCACAAGATGGAGATGGTCGGCCAACTGACGGGGGGTATCGCCCACGACTTCAACAACCTGCTGACGCCCATCATGGCCTCGCTGGAACTGATTCGCCGGCGCCTGCCGGACGAACGCTGCGCGAAACTCGCCGACGGGGCACTGCAGGCGGCCGACCGCGCGCGCATCCTGGTCGGGCGGTTGCTGACCTTCGCCCGCCGCCAGACCCTCAAGCCGCAGCCCGTGGCGCTGTGCACGCTGATTCGTAACATGCGCGACCTGATCCAGCGATCGCTGGGGCCGATGGTCGAGCTGCGCATCGATATCCCCGAGCGCATGCCCACGGTGTTCATCGACCCGCATCAGCTGGAGCTGGCGGTACTCAACCTGGCCGTCAACGCCCGCGACGCCATGGACGACAATGGCCGGCTGTGCATCACCGCCGAGCTGAACGACGTGCATGGCGAGAACGGCGCCGGGTTGAGCAGTGGGCAGTATGCCCGCCTGGTAATGAGCGATTCGGGCTGTGGCATGGACGAAGAAACCCTGCGCCGCTGTGCCGAGCCGTTCTACTCCACCAAGGGGGTGGGCAAGGGCACCGGCCTGGGGCTGTCCATGGTCCAGGGCTTGCTGGTGCAGTCCGGTGGCGGCTTCGCCATCGACTCCACGCCCGGGCAGGGTACCCGGGTCAGCCTGTGGCTGCCGACCACCGACGCGCCGGTCGCCTGTGAGAAGCCTGAGCGCGATGAAGAGGTACCCCATGCACCGCGGCCGACTCATATCCTGTTGGTCGATGACGAAACCCTGGTACGCGATACCACCAGCCTGCAGTTGCAAGACCTGGGCTATCAGGTGACCGAAGTGGATTGCGCCGCGGCGGCCCTCAAGCTGATCGACGAGGGCCTGCGCCCCGATGCGCTGGTCACCGATCACATCATGGAAAACAAGACCGGCGCCCAGCTCGCCCAGGAGTTGCGCCAGCGGCTACCGGGCCTGCCGGTGCTGATCATCACCGGCTATGCCAACCTGACGCCGACCCAGATCAGCAGCTTCGAAGTCCTGGCCAAACCTTTCCGCCGTCGCGATCTGGCCGACCGCCTGATGCAACTGCTGACCCCTGGCCCGAGCTGAGCGACAGCCTGCTCAAGCACCTTCCAGGCCCTGATTGAACGGCAGCGGCGGTAGCCTGACGATGCTGCCGCCGAGCTTCTCGACCAGCGCTGGCGGCGCTTCGTCGGACAGCTCCACGATGTGGCCGGCCAGCGGCCCTTCACTTTCGGCGTCGGGATAATCCTCGATCACCCACTGCTCGACCTCCTCCCGGCTGATGCCCAGGGCCTGGGCCAGCACGCTGCTGCGTTGCTCGGCCCACAGGGTATCCATCGGCTTGCTACTCATGGGTCACCTCTTCTCGGCTGGTAGGAAGGAACGTGCGGCGGTCACTCAAGCCGGGGAGCCCATCTGCCGGGCCGCAACCTGCAGCTCAGGCGTCGCCAGTTGCTGACGCAGACGCAGCACCAGTTGGGAAATGGAGCGGGAACTGGACAGCTCGCTGCGCTGGATACCGCTCACGCAGAGCAGCACCTGATCGTCTTCAGGTGCACGGATCTCCAGGGTCATGGTGTCATCGGCTTCGATGGTGCAACGGCAGTTGAGTGGCAGAAAGGCGGATTCCATGATCTGCCGTTGTTCCAGGATGGACATCATCACAACTCACCTCGAACGCTGAGCGCGTATTTATAGTATGAAAAAAGAACTGCCTGGTGACAGCCCGATAGGCTGTGGTTAAAACGTGCATCAACGATGCCAAAAAGTTTTCCAATAAAAACAGCGGTGTTCAAAATATTCGTCATGCACAATGCAATAACCCGCTCCTGCACTCCGGCATTTTGCACGCCGGATAACTTGACCGACCTGACTCGCCATCCTGAAAGTTGCCGTTCATCCTATAACCCGCTATTCATTTCGAACGAAATCTGCAGAATTCAATTCGTACTTCCTGAGGCACACCTCGCCCTGAACAATAAGGAGATGAAAATGGCTCATAGCAATCCAGGCAACTTTGCAAATGATCGTACGAAAGCGGCAGAGGCAGGCCGCAAGGGTGGCAAGAACAGTGGCGGCAACTTCGCCAATGACCGTGAAAAAGCCGCGGAAGCAGGCCGCAAGGGCGGCCAGAACAGTCATGGCGGTGGCGGCAAGCGCGCATCCTGACCGCGACAACCCAGGCCCCGCATCGGGGCCTGGCTTTGATAGGCGATAAACGCTGCTGATTGCGAAGTGATACATGGGCGAACAAATTGTACATACAATTAATATGTACAACTTATTCCACCATCTCGGCCGTATCAATCCACCAAAGTTGTACAACAGCACCTCTTTCAGAAACAACTCCTGCTGACAGGGTGCAACTTTCCATAAATAACACTTGGCGCTAACTTTTCCGGTGGCTCCCCGGCAATTTCATTCAACGATAACTTCACTACTGCATGGCAACCGGTTAGCCAGGCTTCACTTAGTTATACAAACTCACGCTGCTGATTAAGACCGCGTACAACTAGCCGTCCTTGAAGCGGTACAGGCCGATCGAGCACAGCCATACAAGATTTCCGCCGACCACCCCGGCACAGTGAAGCCTTTCACACAGGAGGCTTCATGAACACCGCAACCGCACCTCAGGGACACCCCCACGATTGGGCGCTGCTGTTTTTACGCGTGACGGGCAGCCTGTTGCTGCTGGTCGTGCACGGGCTGCCCAAGGCGCTCAACTTCCAGGCCGAGCTCGGCTTGATCGAGGATCCGTTAGGGCTGGGCCCGCACCTGACCCTCAGCCTGGCGATCTTCGCCGAGGTGCTGTGCCCCCTGCTGATCATCGCCGGCGCCTTCGTCCGGCTGGCCACGCTGCCGGTGCTGGCCGTGCTGGTGGTATCGCTGGCCGTCGTGCACCCCGAGTGGAGCCTGGGCGAAGGGCAATTCGCCTGGCTGCTGGCGATCATCTTCACCACCCTGCTGATCGCCGGCCCCGGCAGGTTCGCCCTGGGCAAACGGCTGCCGTGGCAATGAGGCGCCTCGCCTGGGTGCTGGCAGCCGGTACGGCAGCGGCTGGCACGCCTGCCTGGGGGAGCGAACAGCCGGGATGGAGCCTGCTCAGCCGCCACTACGTTCTGCACAGCGATACGCGCACGGGGCCGGCGCAGGCTGGTTATCGACAGGAATGGGCACAGGGTTTCATTGCCGAGCTGCATTCGGGATTCACGCCTGGCCCGCTCGGCCTTGGCGTGGATACCCATGGGTTCTTCGGCCTGAAGCTGGACGGTGGGCGCGGCCATGCCGGTACCGGTCTGCTGCCCCGTGACTCGGCTGGGCGCGCCGAGCGCGATTACGCTTCGGCTGGCGCGGCGCTGAAGCTGCGTTATGGCAAGAGCCTGCTCAAGGTTGGCGAGATGCGTGTCGCCACGCCAGTGTTCGCCACCGCCGACAAGCGCCTGCAACCGGAGTATGCCACCGGGCTAATGCTCGACAGCCCCATGTCGCCCTCGCTACAGCTGCAGGCCGGGCGTTTCACCGCCTTCAGGAACCAGGCAAACAGCTCAGGGCGCGACGATTTCAGCGGTTACGGCGCCAGTACCCGCGGCAGCGGCATCAGCCTGCTCGGCACCCGTTACTCGCCTCCTGGGCCATTTTCCGCAGCGTTCTATGCCGCCCAGCTGGACGACACCTGGCGCCAGGCCTATGTGAACCTCAATCGGGTCGACGACGCACTGACCCTGGATGCCAATCTGTATCGCACCCGCGATCAGGGCGCCGCCAATGCCGGTGCCATCGACACCCTGGCCTACAGCCTGGCGGCGCGCTATCGCTACGGCGCCCAACGGCTGATGCTGGCCTATCAGCGCATCGAGGGCGACACGCCATTCGACTTCGTCGGTGGCGACTCGATCTACCTGGCCAACGCGATCAAGTATGCCGATTTCAATGGTGCCAACGAGCGCTCCTGGCAGCTTCGCTACGACCTCGACATGAGCGCCCTGGGCGTTCCCGGCCTGAGTGCCATGGCGCGCTATGTCACCGGCCGCGGTATCGATGGCAGCCAGGCCCCACGAGGTGGCGCCTACCACCCCTATGATCGGCAAAGCGGGCGCTACGTGCCGCAACAGGGTGACGGCGGCAAACACTGGGAGCGTGATATCGAGCTGCGCTACCAGGTGCCCGGCGGCGCGGCCAAGGACCTGTCGGTCGCCCTCTCCCACGTCGCCCACCGTGCCAACGCCGCGCAAGCCGGTGGTGACATCGATCGCCTGTACCTGGTGGTCGAGTACCCGATCGGCGGCGCCTTCTGAGCGAACCCGGCCCACCAACACCGGGATCGCCGAGGACAAGTCGTGACCGATTCGACACACGGCAGGCGTGGTGACTGAAATCCTCGGCGCAAGCGTCTACAGTCGAACTGTGGGGCGTGGCGGCGATGGCGGTTATTGGTCAAACAATCCGAACTTTTCGCCGTTCCCGCACCCTGTAAGAACACTGCAACCGACGTACGGGAACACCATGATCAAATCCGCCAAACACCGCGCCACCGTGATCTGCCACCAGCAGGGCAAAGTCCTGCTGGTGCGCAAGGCCGACGCGAAATGGACACTGCCAGGCGGCAAGATCGAAGCCAACGAAGGGCCGGCCGAAGCGGCGCTGCGCGAACTGTGCGAGGAAACCGGGCTGGACAGCCAGGCCCTGGAATTTCTGGCCCTGCACCAATTCGACAGCCGCCCCCACCATGTCTTTCGCGTAGCGGTGCCGGAAACCCTGGCCGCACGGCCGCTGAACGAAATCGCCGATTGCCGCTGGTTCTCCACCGTCAACCTGGACACGGCGATCAAGAAATCCGCACGCAAGCTGCTTGAGCTGTATTTTCCCAAGTCCGGAGAGCCCGCCTGAGGGACGGCGATGCCGGGCTCAGGCCTGCAGGTCGCCTTCGATCATCTCGTGAATGCGGTTGGCGATCGCCTGCATGGTGAAGGGCTTGGTCAACAGGCGCATGCCCGGCTCCAGGTGGCCATTGCCAATCACCGAGTTCTCCGCATAGCCGGTGATGAACAGCACCTTCAGTTCGGGGCGCTCCAGGCGAGCCAGGTCGGCCAGCTGGCGGCCGTTCATGCCACCCGGCAGGCCGACATCGGTGACCAGCAGATCGATACGCACGTCGGACTGCACGATCTTCAGCCCTGAAGGCCCGTCGCCGGCTTCCAGGGTGGTGTAGCCCAGCCCTTCGAGCACCTCCATCACCAGCATGCGGATCGCCGGCTCGTCGTCGACGATCATCACCGTTTCGCGGCCGGCATTGTGCCCGTCGGTCTCCTGCTCGATCGGCTCGGCATCCGCCTCGTCACTGCCGTAGAGGCGTGGCAGGTACAGGCACATGGTGGTGCCCTGGCCCAGCTCGGAGTAGATGCACACCTGGCCGCCGGACTGGCGCACGAAGCCATAGACCATCGACAGCCCGAGGCCCGTGCCCTCGCCTATGGGCTTCGTGGTGAAGAACGGCTCGAAGGCGTGCTCGATCACCTCCTCGCTCATGCCGGTGCCGGTGTCCGTCACGCACAGCGACACGTACTGGCCCGGCGGCACGTTGCGACCACGCGCCGCGTAGTCGTCGATCCACTTGTTGGCGGTCTCGATGGTCAACCGGCCTCCCTGGGGCATGGCATCCCGGGCATTGAGGCACAGGTTGAGCAAGGCGTTCTCCAGTTGCGGGCCGTCGATGAAGCTCGACCACAACCCGGCGGCCAGCACCACCTCGGTGGTGATATGCGGGCCGACGCTGCGGCGCACCAGCTCTTCCATCCCGGTGACCAGGCGGTTGACGTTGGTCGGTTTGGGATCCAGGGTCTGCCGGCGCGAAAAAGCCAGCAGCCGGTGGGTCAGCGACGCGGCCCGCCGCGCCGCGCTTTGCGCCGCACTGACATAGCGGTCCAGATCGCCCAGACGCCCCTGGCCGAGGCGCATCTGCAGCAGCTCCAGCGAACCGCTGATGCTGGTCAACAGGTTGTTGAAGTCGTGGGCGATGCCGCCGGTCAGCTGACCCACCGCCTCCATCTTCTGGGACTGGCGCAGGGCATCCTCGGCCACCCGCAGACGCTCCTGCTCCTGCAGCCGCTCGGTGATGTCGTAGACGAACTGGTAGGCGCCGATCTGCCGGCCCTCGCTGTCGTTGAGGCGGCTGAAGTGCATCTCGTAGTGACGGGTCCCCTGCTCGGTTCGCAGCGGCACCACCACCTCGAACTCTTCACCGGCCAGCGCGCGCTGCCAGGGGCCGAGCACGGCGTCGAGGTGCTCGGGCTGGTCCCTGAGGGCGTCCTTGAGGTTCTCGCCGATCTGCGGGCAGCTGCCGAACAGGCGCTCGTACTCGCGCATGCCCGAGCCGTTGATGGCGATCCAGCGGTAATCGAAGCCCATGATGAAGATCAGCGCATCGGCACCGTCCACCACCCCGGCCAGCACCCGCCGTGCCTCGATGGCGTCGCGCACCCGGGCTTCCAGGGTTTCGTTGAGCTGGCGCAGCGACGCCTCGACCTGCTTGCGCTGGGTGATGTCTTGGAACAGCACCGCCACCTGCTTGCGGCTGGCCGGGCCAACGCGAAAGGCGCTGATCTCCAGGTGACGGCCGGTGGCGATCAGCTCCTGCTCGAAGCGGATCGGCTCGCCGGTGTGCAACACATGGGCGTAGCGCTCGACCCAGCTGTCCGCCTCCTCGCCCACCATCTCGCGCAGCTTCTGCCCGACCACGTTGCGGATACCCGCGTGCTCGGCATAGGCCGGGTTGGCCTCGATATGGATGTAGTCGCTGAGCGGCCCGTGGGGACCGTCGAAGAATTCGATGACGCAGAAGCCTTCATCCATGGTGTTGAACAGGAATTCGTAGCGCTCGCGCTCCTGGGCGAAGGCGTGCTCGACACGGCGCTGTTCGGCGACGTCGAGTTCCTGGATGAACAGGCCTTCGACCCGGCCCAGGGCATCGAACTGCGGCTGGTAGTTGAAATCCAGCTGCTGGCCGGGTCGGTCCGGCACCTCGAAATTGCGCGCCCGCACCGCACGACCGCGCCGATAGGCCTCTTCGAGCAGGTCGATAAAGCGCCGCGCCATGCGCCCGCTCAGTACCTGTCGGGCCGGCTGGCCGATTACATCGCCCAGGCCCAGCAGGCGCTGGTAGGCCGGGTTGACGTGTTCGAAACGCAGGTCGGCGCCACGCAGCACGGCCATGGCGGCCGGCGCCTGTTCGAAGATCTGCTGGAAGTGTTCCTCGCCGGCCGTGACGGGGCAGCTACCAGTGGCGACCGCCAGACGAGCCCGCAGATCGGCATTCTCGGCCTCGAGCGCGTGCAACCGCTGCCGAAGCGCTTCGGCGTCATCAGATATCACGATAGGACCCAGGCCGGCAGAGGGAAGAAGCGAAGCGAGGCGCCATTGAAGCCTGTCTGGCGGTTTTTTGCCACCGAACCGGCAATTTATCTGCGGCAATGGCCACCACCGCGCGCCGCCGCGACGACGCGCGGTGGCCCGCGCGCCGAGGTGGCTCAGCGGCTGCCGCTCACGCCAGTTTGAAGCGGTTGACCTGGGCCTGCAGATCGGCGCCCAGGCGGGCCAGATCGATGCTGGCCGCCGAGGTCTCCTCGGTGGCAGCCGACGACTGCTCGGCCACGTCGCGGATGCTCGACACGCTGCGGTTGATCTCCTCGGCCACCGAACTCTGCTGCTCGGCGGCGGTGGCGATCTGCTGGTTCATCTGCTGGATTTCCGAGACCGCGGCATTGATCGCGCTCAGCGCGCCGTTGGCCTGCTTGGCGGCATGCACCGTGGTTTGCGCCTGGGTGCAGCTCTGGCCCATCATCGCCACGGCTTTTTCCGCGCCGCTCTGCAGGGTTACGATCAACCCTTCGATCTGCTCGGTGGACTCCTGGGTACGCCGTGCCAGGGCGCGAACCTCATCGGCCACCACGGCGAAACCACGCCCCGACTCACCCGCCCGCGCCGCTTCGATGGCGGCGTTGAGGGCCAGCAGGTTGGTCTGCTCGGCGATGCCCTTGATCACGTCGAGCACGGTGCCGATATTGCCGCTGTCATGCTTGAGCGACTCGATGGCATGGGCCGAGTCCTCGATGGACATGGCCAGGGTCTCGATGCGCGATACCGCCTGCTGCACGGTCTGCTGGCCCTCCTGGGTCTGCTCGTCGGCGTTACGGGCGTATTGCGCGGCCGATTCGGCATTGCGCGCCACGTCGAGCACGGTGGCGGTCATCTCGTTCATCGCGGTGGCCACCTGCTCGGTTTCCATGCGCTGCTGCGCGACTCCGGCGCTGGTCTGCTCGGTCACCGCCGACAGCTCCTCGGCCGCCGTGGCCAGTTGTGCCACGCCATTGCCCAGGCGCCCCAGCAGGTCGCGCAGGCTCAGGGTCATGTCCTGCATGGCCTGCATCAACTGGCCCAGCTCGTCGCGGCGGTCCGCCACGATATCGCTGGACAGGTCGCCGTTGGCCACCTGGCGCGCCACGCCGACCACGCGCTGCAACGGGCCGACGATCAGGCGAGTGATCAGCAGCGCGCACAGCACGCCCAGTACGAAAGCGATGGCCGCGGCGCTGAACAGCAGCGTCTTGGCCTGACTGGCATCGCTGTTGAGCAGGCCGAACTGCAGTTCCAAGGCTTGACTGGAGCTGGCCGCCACCTGCCGGGCGCGCTGGGTCATGTCGTCTTCGGTGGTGGCGTAGTCGGCGATCGCCTTGCGCATGTTGCCGAACTGCTGGTT
>Ga0209371_1002434_pt1 | contig 10441 bp, 9 predicted proteins | sample AgamicAtAmrz_FD_187165 | JGI IMG/M metagenome (GOLD analysis project Ga0209371, IMG submission 187165) | Agave microbial communities from Guanajuato, Mexico - At.Am.rz (SPAdes) (version 2) | ecosystem: Host-associated > Plants > Roots > Rhizosphere | place: Guanajato, Mexico | collected 2012-06-07
CGGCGATGGTGCCGAACATTACAATCGTCGCGCCGCCCAGCACCGGTTCCGGAATATGCTGCACGAAGCCGCTGACGGCCGGGAAGAGTCCCAGCACAATCAGCATCAGCGCCACCACAAAACCCACGTAACGGCTGGCAACGCCGGTCAACTGGATGACGCCGTTGTTCTGCCCGAAGCAGGAGTTCGGGAAGGTGTTGAAGATGGCGGAAACGCAGGAGTTGAGGCCATTCGCCAGCACGCCGCCTTTCAGTCGCTTCATGTAAAGCGGGCCGGAGACCGGTTGCTCAGAGACATCAGACGTTGCAGTGATATCGCCGATGGTTTCCAGCGACGTCACCATAAAGACCAGCATCAGCGGCACCAGCAGGTTCCAGTCAATGCCGAGGCCGTAGTAGAGCGGCGTGGGCACCATAATGAGCGAGTCATTCACCGGCGCACTGCTTTGCGGCAACATGCCCATCGCCCACGCCAGCAGGTAACCCACGGCCATGGCGATAACCAGCGAGGCGACGCGCAGATAGGGGTTGCGTTGGCGGTTAAGCAGGATGATCACCACCAGTACCGCGCCAGCTAATAATAGGTTTTTCGGCGCGCCGAAGGTGTGATCGTTCATTGCCGCGTAGCCGCCGCCGATAGAGGTCAGCCCTACCTGAATCAGCGAAAGCCCGATAATCATCACCACCACGCCGGAAACCAGCGGCGTGATGATACGGCGCGCCAGGTGCAAAACACGGGAAAGCAGCATTTCCGTGCAGCTTGCCAGCATCAGCGTGCCGAACAGCGCCGCCATCATCGTCGGCACATCCGCGCCGCCGTTTTTCAGCGCCAGACCGCCCATGATAAGCGGTGAAACAAAGTTGAAGCTGGTGCCCTGAATAGAAAGCAACCCGGATCCCACCGGCCCCCAGGCTTTAATCTGGATGATAGAGGCCACGCCGGACGCAAACAGGGACATGCTGATGATGTGCTGCGTATCCTGCGCCGGTAAACCAAGCGCCTGACAAATCAACAGCGCGGGCGTAATGACCGCGACAAACATTGCCAGCAAATGCTGACAGGCGGCGAACAGCGTTTGCGGCAGGGGCGGCCTGTCTTCAAGACGGTAAATCAGTTCACTGGCACGAGTAGGCGCAACCGATTGCGCTTTTTCAGACTCTACGGTATCAACGGACATCAACGGCAATCCCACGATGGAAAAGCGGCCATTTTATCGGACTGAATGGTAAAAGCAAACGATTGCATAACGGGCGTAACTATATTTAAACGCACCAAAAAAGGATTTTATATAACGCTTTCACAGCCAGGAGAGGCATGACTCAATAAAAGCAGAGTCACTACTGGAGCGCCTAAAAAGCCAGCAGGGAAGTCTGGTAAGAGGGGGAGTCGCAACGCTGCGGCTGCGGCGTAGCCATTCTTATTGTTTCCGGCTTGAATGCATAGCATCGAAAACGCCCACCTTGCGATGGGTGTGATGATTAAAGCCGTTCAATCTGCACGGTTACGGTGCTGTTAATATTACCTGCAACCGCTTCCTGATTGGTTAGCTGCACCATTTGCAAACCAAAGGTGCCTCCTTCCTGCGCAACCAGGCGACCTGTATTTAATGGCACTGGCTCATTCTGGCTATTAAAAATGCCGATTCCCACGCCTTTTGCCGCAGTTTCATCAGTCAGAGAGTTTGCCAGCACCGTGCCGTCGGCACCGTCGGCAACCCCCATGAATTTGTAGGCAATTTTACCCTCATCCGCCAGTTTGTCGCATTCCGGGCCGCCATCAACGCTGGCCTGAACGGTAACGGGAGAAGTAGCATTGTCGCCTTGTTTAATGAGCGTATCTGAGTTTTCCAGCACAGATACGGAGCTCTCACTCAGCGCCACGCTACAGGTAAATTCGGCTGGTTTCAGCGTCCCTGAAATGATGATATTAGCTGACATATCTTTAGCCTGAGCTGTGCCAGCCATAAGCAGCGTTGCGCTTATCAGGCCCGACAATAATTTTTTCATATCATGATGTCCTAATTAATGAGTACGTACGGTCTGGTATTAATGGATTAACCCAAACCGCGCCCTTTACAGACGTTCAATCTGCACCGTCAGGTTTGTCGAGACGTTACCCTGCGTCGACTCCTGGCCTTTCAGGCTCACCAGTGAAAGATAAAGGGGGAAAGAAGCCGTTAAGTTGCTTGCCTCCCCGCTCTTATTAGCGCCGGGGAAGGTCGCGACCGTCACGTTGGGCGTGATGAGTTTGTGCTCAAAGTCGGTGAGTTGAATGCCAATACCCTGTGCGGCAGTACTGCTGGTATCAGTATTCGCCAGGGTATTTCCTTCGATGCTATCCGCAGTACCAAGGAATTTCAGGCCGATATTTTTATAGCCTTCATCGGCATCGCAGTTTTTGCCGCCCAGTTGCACATAAACATGGTCGTCTGCATTGAAGGGGTTAATATCACTACCCTGAACAGGCAAATTTTTATTTTCATGATGAAGGGTAAGCACATATTTGCTCATTAATACGGTGCAGCCGCTTGCCGCTGTTTGTAGCCGACCGTAAATCACCATCTCGTGCCCGATATCCTGCGCCTGCACCGGAACCGAACCGGCGATAAGCGTAGCGCCCAGAGCGAGTGTTAATGCCAGTTTTTTCATAAAAGTCTTCTCATTTAAAAAACCTGATAAACGTATTCAGCGGGTTTTTTATTTCAGAGGCGCACAACTTCAATGGTCAGTGCGCTATGAATATTGCCTGCTTCCGGCGTCTGGCCATTAAGCTGAACCATATGTAAGCCCAGGCTAATTGGCATCGCGCTATTTATAACTGGACGGTAAGTATTAATGTTGAGCGGACTGCCGTCAGTAGCATACAGACCAACCCCTACACCTTTAGCTGCGCCTTCGCTGCTATCCGTATTGGCAAGCACCGTTCCATTGGCATTATCAACTGTGCCTGTGAATTTAATCCCTACGCGCCCGGCTTGAATTTTATCGATGCAAACCAGGTCGCCTCCAACCGTAACGGTAAACGTACTGTTGATATGGGCCGCAGCGCCATCCTGTATGGGTAATTTATCGATTGAATCTTCAAGCGCGATGGAGGTGGTTGAAGGAAGGACCGTACAATCCCCTTCGCTTGGCGCGCTTAACACACCATTAATATCCACCACAGCGGAGCGATCTTCCGCGTGCGCTGCGCCTGCCACGAAAAAGGAAGAGAGTAATAAACCCAGTATCGCTTTTTTCATTTTAATATCCTTATAAGTATTAATTGGATAAAAGTGAATTAATCCGAAAGCGCACCGGCTTACAGACGCACCAGGTCAAGGGTCAGGGTGCCATGAACGGTTCCTTCGGTCGGCGTTTGACCATTTAACTTAACCAGTTGCAGATTAACTTCACTGATTACCCCGTTAAGAGGGATCACACCGCCGTTAATATTCAGCGGTGTTTTATTTTTATCAAAAACACCAATGCCAACGCCTTTTGCGCCATTTTCGCTTACATCATTATTGGCGATTACCGTCCCATCGGCATCATCCGCAACCGCATGTAATTGAATGGAAAGCTTTTCAGGCGCCGGGCAATAACCCCCCACATTGCCGATGGAGATAGGCAAATTTTTCGGTGCTGTAGCATTGGTCCCTTGTGGAATAAGCTGGTCAGTTTGACCACTCAAGGAAACAGACGATTCGACGTAAATATAGCAGTCAGAATTACCGTTCATAACGGTACCGCTAATCTGCAGTGAAGCTGAATTATCTTCAGCACAGGCAGCGCTGGCGGCGAATAAAGAAGAGAGCATCAATGCCATTAATGCTTTTTTCATTTCCACTATCCTTATACAAAGCAAAAAAGCCTTCGTGACGTCACGAAGGCTTTAGTTATGCTTACAGACGTTCGATCTGAACGGTCAGAGAGCCCTGAACGGCGCCTACGGTCGGTTCCTGGCCTGCCAGTTTCACCAGACCCAATTTCAGAGAATAGCCGTTGGTCGTTGCAGCAACAGTATCGTTAACTTTGACAACTTCATCATCGTAATTGTAAAGACCAACACCCACGCCTTTTGCTGCAACATCTGCGCTGGCAGTGTTTGCAAGGGTGTTACCGTCTACGCTATCCGCAGTGCCGAGGAATTTATAAGCCAGTTTGCCTTGGGCAAGAGAAAGCCGGCAATTGTCATCACCTTTAATATTCATGACAACAGTTTTTGAATTAGTCAGTTTTTGACCGGATTCAACCATTGTAGAAATATCTTCATTCAGGGCGACACTGGTATCAGAAAGGTCGACAGAGCAGTATGAATCGTTAGCAGTAACGGCACCCGTTACCGACAGGGTGGCAGAAACATCATTCGGATTTGTTGTTGCCTGAGCAGCGCCAACCATGAACAGTGCGGAAACAGCCAAACCTAATACAGTCTTTTTCATAATAAATATCCTTATATTTTCCTTGAATGTGAAATAGGCGAAGCGCACTCCCCCTTTATGGAAAAGGGTAATAGCACTTCCATATTTCTTATTGGGTTGTGAATCTTTTAAAGATAATTAATACGTAGCGTTATTTGCGCCTTTACATTTCCCTTTGTGATTTTTTCATTGGTTTTGGCATAGCGCACAGCAAGGGGCAAAGCGAACCCGTTTTGCTGTTGCGGCAATATTATTTCCATCGGTCGACCCGGGAACAGGACGCTACTGTTATAGAGCATCTCAATCCCTACGCCGGATGCCGGGTTATCTGGCGCAACATTTTTAAATATTGACGGTATTTGAGGGTCGTTCGCGCCTTCAACATTAATGCTGGCTTTTTTGGTATTCAGGCATAACAAATTAACGCTCACGGGATAAGGCTTTTTAGCTTCGCTGCTGGCCAGTTCCGTTGCATCTATAGGCGGCAAATCAATTTGCGGGTTTGGCACCTGAATAGCGCAGTGCGCTTTCGCTGCTAATACATTTACCGCCATATTCACTACCAGCGAGTTATCATTAAGGGAAAGCAACGAAGGCAACCGCAGGTTCAGCGTTCCACTCTGCATAGCGCCCGTTTTCACTGCTTCAAAACGAAGCGTTAAATCATCGGTAGTAATAGCGGCCTGGGATAAATCAGCAACCGGGGCGCTGAAAGGCAAAACCCATTCTTTGCGCGTGGCGCCCGGTTTGTCATAAATCACCGTCAGGCGCAGGCCCAGACCCGGTAGAGCGGTAGCGAAAGTGTTAAACCCTGTCTGTCGCGCCGTCATTCTCCCGTTCAGCACTTTCCTCACTTTCTCCAGACATGCGCTGGTAATGGGACGATGCGAGCCGGTCAATTGCGCCAGCGAAGCCTCTTTTTTATAAAGCACGGCCCCGACCGGCTCCGCCGCCACGCGAGCCGGCAACTGCACCGTAACCGGCACCGTTAAATTAAGCGGTTCGCTTCGCTTTATGTCCTGACACTCTGCCGCTATGGTCACGGCGCTGTGAAAAACCGTCGTTAAGATTGCTGCCCTGGCCAGGCGAGAAATGGTTTTCTTCATGATTATCAATGACACTCCACAGCCAGTAAGGCGACCGGCAGTTTTGCGCCGCTTTTCGCCGGTAATTCCACAGGCGCGGAGCACTGCTGTTTATCACCCCAGGTAAAACGCACCACGCCTTTATCCGGCGCAGTGTTCAAATAGACCTGCCCCGCATCGCCGACATAATACGTTTCGTCATTACCTTCAATGCGCGCCCGGGCGCCAAAGGGCAAATAGTCGCCGTTGTGTTTAACCGTGAGCACCGCTTTACGCCCGCTTACCGCCGCAAACCGGGCCATTACAATCGCGTCTTTCGTCGGCACGACCTGGGTAGAGGTGCTGGTAAAATCGACCTCTTTACTGGCTCGTGTATCAATGCTTAACGGGTTGCGGTGATACGCGCGTAAATCTGGTACCAGCGCATAACCGCGCGAATCGGTCGCGATATTCTGTCCGCCCTCCAGCGCCACATCCGGCGTGTTGGGAATGGCGACCAGCGCCAGGCTATTATTCGAGTAGCGGCCAGCGGTAATGCCATGACGATGGGCGACCAGACTGCCCGACGCGTTCCACGTCATGTACTGGTTCTCATCGGCGTTATAGGTGATGTTCATTTCGCCGTACCGGCCCTGATAGTCGAGACCTGCCGAACCGCTCTGGGTATCACTCTGGCCATGCTGCGAAGCGTAGGAGAGCTGCGTATTCCAGCTCAGATCCTGACGATCGCCCACTTTCCCGGTGATCCCGACCTGGTTCGACAGGTCGCCCTGCAAGCCGGATGTCGCCGTGTAGTTGACCATCGGCTGAGCGCGCGGGAACGCTTCGCTAAGCGGCAGCGAAAGCGTCAGCGCCAGTTGTTTATCCCATTGCGGATCGCCTTCATTACGCGTCATGCTGTAAGCCAGCGAAAAACTGACCATTTTATACGAGCCGTTCCAGCCTACTTGCCACATCCGGGAAACGGAGTTATCTCTGTTTTCGCTGCGGTTTAGCGTGGCGAAGAAACTGTGTTCGTCAGTCACCGACTGGTTAACCGTCAGGTTGTACTCGCGACGTTTGCGGGTGTCGGCAAACAGTGTTTCCGAATCCGCCCAGTCGCTGAACGACAGGTAATCACTCAGGTAGTAGCGATTGTCCAGTTGGATCTGTGTATCCGTTTCCGGGATGTCATTACGGTAAGTCAAACGCACCATATCGCCGGTATATTCCGGCGAGTTTTCCCGGCGCCCTCTACTGCGCGTAACGTCCAGAGCGATGCCGCCCAGGCTCTGGAAATCAAAGCCCAGGCCAAGACTGAAGGCTTTAAATTTATCCTGATACTGACTGCCACCATACACGGTGGCGTTAAGGGGTAACCCCCAGGACAGCGCGGCCTGCAGAATTTCAGGCTTGTCATTGCCAGAGTCGGAAGACGAAAGGTAGCGGCCCGCCGTCAGGTTATATTTTATCTGCCAGGTGCGCAGCAGTTGCGGGACGCTGGAGTACGCAACGGTACTGCGCGACTCGGAGCCATCAGCTTCCGTTACCACCACCTCGAGCTTACCGCCATTGGATACCGATGACAGATCGCCAATCATAAAAGGCCCTGGCGGCACGGAACGCTGATAAATCACGTTGCCGTTTTCACGCACCGTTACGCGCGCATTGCTTTTGGCAATACCGCGAATAATCGGCGCGAAGCCCGTGAGCTGATCCGGGATCATGTCATTGTCAGAGCTTAGCTGCGCACCGCGGAGCAGCAGACTGTCAAACACATCGCCAGGCGTGCTGGCATCGCCGAGTGTTAATTCGCCTTTAAGGGCATGGATAGCGGTCTCGACATAATTACTGATGCTCTTCCAGCCTTCATCTTTACTCACCGTTGCGTTGTTACGGTAGCGCCAGCGGCCAATATTGATGCCATTAGTGAGGTTGGCGTAGACCGAGTCCGATACGCTGTCATTACGCGAAAGGTATTGCTGACCAGAAAGCTGGTACATCGTGATAAGCGCAGGAATACCGTCGTCCCACTCTTCCTGTGGGACACCCATCAGCGATTCATCACGCAGCACCGTCTGGGGAATAGCGATCTCCAGCGCCAGTTTTGAGAAGTCAAAACTGGCGCTGGTGCCAGGCACCTGCTCTTCCATGGATACGCAGGTGTTTTTAAGCTCATTATCCTGTGCTTTTGAATCCACTTTGCTCATATCCACTCCCAGTGTCTGGTAAGTTTTATAAGAGAGACACGGAACCAGTTGTTTCTCTTTATTCAGTTCAAATCTGACGCTGCTGACCGTCACTACGCTGCCATTTACGCTGATATGTACCCGGTAAGTTCCGGGCGGCTGATAACCCTGGCTCAGCAGGCTGGTATCGCTGATGGCTGCGTTTCCATTCACTGCCTGTAACAGACCAGGGTCAAAATATTCACCTGCTAATACTGAGCGAGCGAAAATCGCCGTTGCTACAAAAGAGGCAAGCCACTTAATCCTTGTGCCGTGCATAACGTCCTGTTAGTTAATTAAGACGTTGTGTAAACGTTTTAGAGGTGACGCCAAAGTCGTTAATAGCGCTCCATTCCACGCCTGCGCCAGCCGCTGGATTATGTTTAAGACGATAAGTTTTGTTCCCAAAAGGCGGGATAACGGTGTTGTTGTCGATAACGGAAACCGGTATAGATTCTTTATCCACAGCGATCTCACCCAGCACGACATAAAAAGGCGACGCGTTATCCACTTTCGCCGTATTACCGGAAAGCGACCAGTGCAGGTTTTTAACCGCGTCGCCCGGATCGCCTTTCAGGCCGGCAGGGCGGAAGAAAAATTTAATACGGTTGTTTATCGCCAGCACCATGCGGTTTTCAACTTTTGACTCTTCATCGTTCAAACCCGGTACGCCTTTCACGTCCAGCCAGAAAAGACTTTCACGATCGGCGGGCAAACCATTTCCCAGATAAACGACACGAATAACGTTATCGCTTTTGGGCGCGAGTCGGAATAAAGGCGGCGTTACAACAAACGGTAAATTCTTTTTAACCGTACTGTCGCCTGCATCCAGCCATGACTGAATAAGATAGGCGCGCTCTTCATTACTGTGAACCGTAACAGAAGCATCGCCATCTTTTTCGTTGTAAATCAACCTGTCAGCATTTAAAGTTAATGCCGCATGAGACATTCCTGACCAGCAAGCCGCAGTCAAAAGAGTTGTCAGGAGTAATTTTTTCATTTTAAATCCATAAGAACGCAGTGAGAAATAACCTGCGAAGTAATTAAAAATTACCTCAAAGGTGGCTTTTTATATTAAATAGAATCAGAGTCTTTCAATTTGTACGGGTAATTACGCCTAGTCGTGGGCGTCTGGTTTTTTAATTTCACTATGCCTACCCGAAAGAGCAGCGGCCTTCCAGCGTCGGTTTCAGGGTAATATTGGGAACAATAACTTCACCTCCCATACCGTCATAAACGCCAACGCCTGCTGCTAATAGGTAATAATCATGCACTGCACATTATTTATTTTTACATCCGGTCAATCTGCACGGTTACTGAACTTTGTACTGAACCGGGGGTAGGTTCCTGATTTTTTAACTTAACCATCGCCAGATGAAATGGGTAACTATTAACACCTTGCATAATGTATCTGGCGCTAACGTTCGGCGTAATAATTTCGCCTGACGCGTCATAAACGCCTATGCCCACGCCTGTTGCGGCGGCGCTACCCTCATCGGCATTGCTAAGCGCAGAACCATCTCCGGCGACGGTACCCATGAAATTGAGCGCAATGCCTTTACAGTTGTCTCCCGTTAAAAAGGCCGACACGGCATCCCGGGAAATGGCATCAGAAAGCGGTTGTCCCTGTTCCGGCAAAGCAGCAACATCCTGGCTTGCCAGGTGCACCAGTGAACGGCTCAACTCAACGGCGCAACCACTGGTGCTGTCCTGTACTGACCCACTAATATCCAGCACGGCCGGAATATCATTAGCGGCAATGGCTACAGCAGACGTTAATACGCTGCTTATAGCGATGATTAATGCTAATTTTTTCATCGTGGAATCTCATTTTAGAATGGTGGGGATTTATTTAACCCAGATGGTGGAATAAATATCCCATGCATCACCATCACCAGGTTATTTTGATCATAGAGCGGCTGCATAAAAAGAGTCAAATTCCCCCCTGCGATGTTATCTTGTCAGGGCGTTAAATGTATTCTCTTTTTGAATGTATTAAGTTTTGATATTTTGTGCGGCAGGTTTTTTATAAGAATATGGCCCGGGTAAAAAGAGCGTATTGCTAATAAATAGAGTTTTGGGATTTTCTCAATCAATCAATTCAAAAGATCCATTTATAGAAAAAATGAAGAAATGATAAGTGGACAGAAGGTGATTGACGGAGTGAATTTATTTTTATGTCGAAGAAAGTGTAATCTATTATTTATGCATTAGAGTATTTTTCCGTTTCCGGCATCCAGCGCTCAATCAAAGCGGCAGCCTGTTCAGGAAAATACTCATGAATATGGCGGGCGATGCGCTGCACTTCAGGAATAAGCGCTTGATCGCGCAGCAGATCCGCCACTTTAAACTCCGCGTTACCCGTCTGGCGGGTACCAAGCAGTTCGCCCGGACCACGGATTTCCAGATCTTTTTGGGCGATGACAAAACCATCATTGCTGTCGCGCAGTACCTGCAGGCGCACCTGCGCCGTTTTTGACAGAGGCGCTTTATAAAGCAGAACGCAATGCGAAGCGACGGCACCGCGCCCAACGCGGCCACGCAGCTGATGAAGCTGCGCCAGGCCGAGGCGCTCGGGGTTTTCGATTATCATCAGGCTGGCATTTGGCACATCCACGCCAACTTCAATGACCGTGGTCGCTACCAGCAGATCAACGTCGCCCTGCTTAAAAGAGAGCATCACCGCCTGCTTTTCCTGGGGCTTCATGCGGCCATGCACCAGCGCCACTTTTAGCTCCGGCAGGGAG
>Ga0209371_1002435_pt1 | contig 10440 bp, 7 predicted proteins | sample AgamicAtAmrz_FD_187165 | JGI IMG/M metagenome (GOLD analysis project Ga0209371, IMG submission 187165) | Agave microbial communities from Guanajuato, Mexico - At.Am.rz (SPAdes) (version 2) | ecosystem: Host-associated > Plants > Roots > Rhizosphere | place: Guanajato, Mexico | collected 2012-06-07
TGCGCGCCACGCCGTGCGGTGTATCAAAGCCGGGTTCGTAATCTTCGTAGGTGATATCGAGCGCATCGCGTTGGGCGGTAAACGTATCCAGCCCCATCTCATCATGCCAGCTGCGCATATCCATCGGCTCCGCCCACGGCGACCAAATCCACAGCGTCACCGTGGCAAGATCGGTCTGCGCGCGGGCGATATCGAGACTTGCCGGATAGCTCTGCCAGAAATTACGGATGCCAAAAGCGATACCGCCCTGCGGCGAGCCCAGATAACCGACGCCTGCGGCGCGCGTCCCGGTGGCCGACAGCAGCCAGCTCTGGCTGTCGCCAGTGCGTTTGTGGATCTGATAACCGTCGGGGTGATGTTGCAGCAGGCGATAACTGCCAAACGCCGGAATGGTTGCCAGCCGTTCGGCAACAATCGGCGTAAAGTCGCTCAGTGCAGGCGTTGCTGTTCCCTGCAACTGGGCGGCAATCACTGCACTGCCCGGATCGCGGCGCAGCCCGGTTAGCCCGCGCACCGCCTCGCGAAAGATGCCGCCCTGGTCGGAAACAAAACGTACGTGGCGATCGTGCAGCGCTGCCTGTTGCGGTGCATCAAAGGCCAGCCCCACGCCGCTGATAGCGCGCTGCGGTTGCTCGTTGTCGTACAGCAGCGTATGCATCACCCGAACCGTGGCAGAACCGGCGTACCAGTAGAGCCGGACCACAAACTGGATCACCGCGTCGTTCTCTTTGCGGTGCGTGCCCCGCAGCGTCAGTACTGCACGCTGCGGGCCGTTTTGTTCGAGAACCACAGAATCGGCATGGCCTGCCAGGGTGTCGAAGATCTGTGTCCCCGACGCTTCGTCGCCAGTGCGGGTGCGCAGCACCAGCCGGCCATTCGTCAGCGCCAGGCGTTGATCCTGCCAGATCTCCTGCACCAGCGAATCGCCGCTGCGCGCGATCGTTGCCCGTATGGCCCCGGTATCGATGATCCAACCGCTGTCGGTTTCCGTGGCGATGCCCGCCGTCGTCGTTTTCTCCTCGGTGGGGACCACGGCCAGATGCGCGCCGCGCGGTACCGGGCCGCCCAGCGCATGCGCCGTCCATTTCAGCGATCCATCCGGCCACCAGGCGAGCGGCCAGCTTTGCAGTTCCCGCTCGCCGTCTTGCGTCTGCAGTTTAAAAGCACTGTGCGCCTGCACGTTTCCCTGCGGCCAGGCCACGCCCCAGGTCACGCCGCTAAATGACGCAGGCTGTTGCTGCTCCAGCCAGTGCAGTTGCACCTGATTTTTCGCCGTGTTGCCGTCACTTTTCCCGGCGGCGATACTCCGGCGCGACCAGAACGGCAGCGTCATGCTGAGCAGGGCGCTGTCGCGCAGGAAGTGGCGGCGCGAGTAGGGGAAATCACCCATTTATCTTACCCCTTAAAGTCCCAGCCAACGGTAACGCCGAACAGGCGTTCATCCGCCAGTTGCCCGTAGGCAGAGCCGTAGTCGCCCGCTTTGATCACGCGGTAGTACGATTTATTGAGCGCGTTTTGCAGCCACAGCGAGACGCGCCAGGTGTGGTTATCCTGCTTGCCGCTTAAGCCGGTAGAGAGATTCAGCACGCCGTAAGAGGGAATGCGCGTGTAGTCGGAGTCATCCACCGTACCGTAGGCCCAGCTACGCCAGGAGTACTGGCCGGAAACAAAGGCCTGCACATTATCGAATGCGTTCCACTCATAACGGGCGCGGGCGTTCCAGCTCAGACGCGGCGAGCTAAAGACGCGCTTGCCGGTGAGATCGCAGGTGGCGGGGGCATTGGCCTGCAATGAGATTTCCGCCGGGCATTTGGCGTTTTTGAAATCGAGATAGCTGGCATCCAGCAGCGTGCCGTTCAGGGCGAGGCTCAGTCCTTCCGTCGGGTAGATTGCAAGCTGCGATTCAATGCCGCGGCTACGGTATTTACCGGCATTAATCAGGTAGCTGCTGAGCGTCTCTTCGTCGTAAGCCGTGGTCTGGAAGTCGCGCACTTCGCTCCAGAACAGCGCGGTATTCCACTCGACTTTGCGTTGCAGCCAGTGGGTTTTTACCCCCAGTTCAACCGAACGGGTTTTTTCCGGATCGATATACAGTGAATCCAGGCCTGCTTTCGCCGCCGCGCCTGAGGAGACATTCAGGCCGCCGGATTTCTCGGCGTAGGCCAGCGTCAGATAAGGCGTGATATTGGGTGTGGCGTACCAGTTCAGGCTGGCAGTGGCCGCGGGAAGATGGTTGGTTTGCGACAGTTTCCCGGAATCAAAATCGCTTTTATTGATGCGGCGGAAGGAGCCGGTTTTCTTCTCATAAGTGCCGCGCAGGCCGGTTATCAGATCCAGTTGCTCATTCAAATGCCAGGTGCTGTTGGCATACAGCGAGACAGCATTATCATTCAGCTCGCCAAAACGCTGCACATACTTGCCGGTATTGCTGGTGCTGCCGTACCAGGTGGTTACGGTGGAGCCGCCGTAATAGTGGTCATGCGCGAAGGTATCGAGGTTCTCGCCCCAGTAATCAACGCCGACGGTATAATCCACGATGCCGCCTTTGGGCGAGTCGAACCAGAATCGCTGCTCCCAGATACGATCGTGTACATCCGCGCCGCTGTTGGCATACAGCGGAATACTTAACCCATCCGCGGTTTGCGGCAGATAGCGGAAGTAACGCCATGACGAGAGCGAATGCAGCGTGTAGCCGCTGTTCAGGCGCAGATCCGCCGTCAGCGAAGTGCCACCTTGGGTGACGCGGGTTTTTGACTCATCGTCCAGCGCCACTTTACGGCCTTTTATCACCGTTGCGCCAACCTTGCTGGCCCGGTTGAGGAACGTATCCGTACCGTTCACCGCATGGGTATCCACCAGCGACATCACCGGAAAGCTGGTGGCGTCGCTGTAATCGCCAATAAAGCGGACATCGAGGTTGTCCGTCGGTTGCCACAGTAACTGACCGCGCACGCCGTTGCTGCGGCTGCCGCCGAGTTTATTGCCGGTTAGCACATTATCGACGTAGCCGCCTTTTTCCGTGTGTGAGAGATTAATACGCCCGGCGAGGGTGTCGGTTAGCGCGCCGGAGGCCATCAGTTTCGACTGCACGTAACCCCGTTGGCCGACGGATTGCTCCAGTGAATATTCAGGCGTGAAGGTCGGTTTGCGGCTGCGGATATCAATCGCTCCGGCGCTGGTATTAAAGCCATACAGCGTGCCTTGTGGCCCTTTCAGCACGTTAACGCTGTCGATATCCAGCAGATCGTTAGAGAGCATCCCCGGTCGTGACAGGCGCACGCCATCGAGAAATTGCCCGACGCTGCTCGGCATACCGATATTGATTTCGCTGCCGCCGCCATCGCCAATACCGCGAATCGTTATCCTGGTGTCGAGCGCGTCCGTCGCGGCAATATCCACGCCGCTGACTTCCTGGGCGATATCTTCAAAACGGTACAACCGATCCTGTTCCAGCGTTTTGCCATCCACGCGCGTAGAGAGCGTGGTCTGCTGGCGAACCTGCGGGCGCGAGGCGCTGACTTTGACTTTTTTCAGTTGCACCGTGTTATCGGTTACTGCGCTACTGGTTGCCACCCCGGAGGTATCAGCGGCCTGCGCCGCCGATAATCCCGCCAGAATGCTGGCGGTAATCAGTGAATAATGCCATGTGTTTCTCATCATTATTGTTCCTGTTTTTTTAATTTGTTTTTAGAAATGAATTGTCCAGCCATTGCTGCACATCGACCGGCTGACGAATTAATTTCGTTTGACGGGCGATATCGATCGCGTGGGTTAATTGCGTGACGAATTGCGGATCCAAATCCGGTGATAAACGCCAGGCGAGCGGCGGTAAACCATCCCATTCTGCGCGTAATATGTCTTGCGGGTAGCCGGACTGATTCGCCAGCAGCTGAATAAATGCCTCTTTATTTTGTGGATTACTGGCCCAGGCCGCCGCTTTATGCTGCACCTTAATTATTCGCTGCAAAATATCGCTATTTTCTCTGGCGAATTTGCCCTCGACGAGAATTAAACCGCTTAATTGACCGGCACCGTTCAGATCGCGACTGGAGAGCGGAATATCCGCCACGCCTTTATCCCGCAGCGCCAGCGTGTTATTACCGCCCCAGGTGGCATCAATTTGTTTTGCCGCCAGTGCCGCGCTCGCCGCCGCGAAATCGAGATTGATAATTTTCACGTCAGTGGGCTTCAGGCCCTGTGATTCCAGCGCCGAGACAAACGATAATTCCGCCGCGGTACCGCGAAATAAACCCACGCGTTTGCCTTTCAAATCCGCCAGCGTATGGATATTTTCGCCTTTCGCTACCGCCAGATAGTGGTTGATGCCGCGCGCCGCAACGCCAATCACTTTGCTGTCCAGGCCGCGCGAACGCCCGACAATACTGGCCAGATCGCCTAAATAAGCCATATCAATTTGCTGGTTGGCGAAACCTTCATTAATCACCGGCCCGGCGCCTTTAATAAACAGCCAGCGCACCGTAATACCGCTGCGGCCAAACTCCTGCTCCAGCAGTTTCTGGCTGTAAATAACATCCACCAGTCCGCCGCCTGCCGGTTTATCTCCTGCACCAATATCCGATACCGCAATGCGAATTTCATTGGCTACTGCCCCGGCCAATGTCGACCAGGCCAGGCTTAAACCCACCAGAGCATTTATCAACCATTTAAGGGAATGTACATATTTCACGCTGCCACCCGCTATTTATTGATTATCCAGGCGGCAAGGATTAAATGATGGTTATCCTGCTGGCTAATATAAAAAGCAGCATTGTATTTTTAAATATTTGCTAAATCAGTCGTGGCGCGAAAATAAACGGTCATGCATGGAGTGGAAATAAACTATGCAAAATACGCATTAGCCATCGCGATAATTTGCTTTTAAATAGCTAGAACCTCAGCAAATATTAATGCCAGGAGTTGTAGCGAATGACACAGATTGTCTATGCCGGTGAACCTGGAATTGCCGGGAATAACCTGTTACCGACGAAAAAAATGCGCCGGGTGTTTTCTTATTCTGAACGCGGACTGGCGCTGGCGGCAGCGCTGGGGTTGCACGCGGCCATATTGCCGTGGCTGCTTACCGCGCCACCCGCCGTACCGCCCGTCAGCGCACCGCAGGCGCTGCCGATGGAGATTGAACTGGCGACGCCGCAGCCGGCCGTCGTCGAGCCACCGCAGCCGGTGGTGGAACCTGAACCGGTTGCTGAACCGGAACCCGCGCCGCCAGAGGTGGATGAAAATGCCCTCGCGCCTGCGAAACCGGAAATCCGGCCGGAAGTGAAAGCAAAGCCAAAACCGGTGAAGAAAAAGATCGCGCCGAAACCGCAACCCGCGATCCCGGCGGCGAATAACCCGCCGCCTGCCGCTGCCGCACCGGCGAACCTGGCTCCACCTGTCGCCACGGTGACGCCGCCACTGGCGAACGCCAACTACTTGCATAACCCCGCGCCGGAATACCCGGAAAGCGCCATCAATCGCGGGCTGGAAGGCACCGTATTGCTGAAAGTGCAGGTCAACCCGGCAGGGAAAGCCACCGACGTACAGATTTATAAATCTAGCGGCGCGAGCGCACTGGATGAGGCGGCGCTCGGCACCGTTCGGCGCTGGTCGTTTGTTCCGGCCAAACGGGGCAGTGAGGCCGTCAGCGGCCAGGTCATCGTTCCGATCGATTTTTCGCTTAATTCATGAGGTGTTTCTGATGATTCCTGAACATTTTAACCTGACCTCGCCGGAGGGCGCGGTCATCGCAGTACTGGTGCTTTTTTCGCTGTTCACCTGGACGATAGGCGTGTTGAAACTGGCGCAGTATCTGCGCCTGCAACGTCGTAATCAGCGTTTTCGTCGCCTGTTCTGGCAGCAGGAAGATTTGCGCCAGGCGCTGGCGCAAAACGGTGCGCCCGGTGCGCTGGCGAATCTAGCGCAGGCGGCCTTGTATGCGCCGGAGCGTCTGAAAGGGCGCAATACGCTGGAGGCGCAACTGCCGGATCGCGTCGAGCGCGCGCTACAGCAACAGATCCAGCGGGAGCGGCGTACGCTGGAATCCGGCCTGGCGCTGCTGGCCAGCATCGGCACCACATCGCCGTTTATTGGTTTATTTGGCACGGTGTGGGGGATTATGGCGGCGCTGCGGGATATCGGCCTGGCGGGTTCCGCCAGCCTCGATACGGTGGCCGGTCCGATTGGCAGTGCGCTGGTAGCTACCGGCATTGGTATTGCCGTCGCGGTGCCTGCGGTGCTGATTTACAACTACTTCCAGCGGCGTCTGAAACTGGCGGTCGCGGATATGGATGATTTCGCGCACGACGTCTACAGCCTGATGCAGGCGCAGGGTTTCCAGGGCGCGGCCTTTAGCGTAGACGCACTGCGGGGGGCGGCATAATGGCCTTCTCTTCCAATAATCAAGACGACATCATGAGCGAAATGAACATCACGCCGCTGGTGGATGTGATGCTGGTGCTGCTGGTGGTGTTTATTGTCACCGCGCCGATGCTGACCAATGCGATTCCCATTAACCTGCCAAAAACCGCTGCCGTGGCTCCGGCCAATCGCCCCGATCCGCTGGTGGTCAGCGTCGATGGGACGCAGCAGCTCTTTCTGAATAAACAGGTGATAGATCGCGAGCAATTACTGAACCAACTGGCAGCGGCGCAACGGGCTAACAGCGAGGTGGTGGTGCAGGTGCAGGCGGATAAAGACGCCAGCTATGGCGTGGTGGCGGAGCTGCTGGCGGATATTGAGCAATCCGGCATTCATCGGCTGGCGCTGTTAACGCAGAAATAGAAGATGGTGAAACAGCTTTTACTGAAGCAGGGCAGCGGCTGGTTATTACCGCTAGGGTTACTGTTCTGCTGGTGGCAGATCAGCCAGCACGGCTGGATGTCAGCGCAGATTTTGCCTTCGCCCGCGATCGTGCTGGAGAGCGCACGCGATTTTATTCCGCAGGATCTGTTGCGTGAGCTGCCCATCAGCCTGTGGCGGCTGGCCGTCGGCCTGACGGGTGGGATTGTCCTTGGGTTTCTGCTCGGCGTTGCTTTTGGCCTGAGTCAGCCGGTTTACCGGCTGGTGATGCCGCTTTTTACCGTGCTGGTACAGATCCCGACGCTGGCGTGGATCCCGCTGTTAATGCTGCTGCTTGGGATCGGCGAAGCGCTTAAACTCACCATCCTTATCAAAGCGGTAGCTGTGCCGGTAGCGCTGTATACCTGCGCCGGGGTGCAGCAGATACCGCCGAAGCTGGCGGAAATGGCGCAAAGCCTGCGTCTGACACCGTGGGTTTACGGGCGTCGGCTGGTGCTCCCGGCGCTCCTGCCATTCCTGATGACCGGCATCCGGCTGGCGTTTTCCCAGGGCTGGGTTTCGCTGATTGCCGTGGAGTTACTCGCCTCCAGCGAAGGGCTGGGCTATCTGCTGGTGCAGAGTCGGCAACTGTTTATGCTCGATCTGGTGTATGTCTGCGTGGCCGTTATCGGCGCATTCGGCTTCGCTGGAGAACGGCTGTTGCTGGCGCTCAGTCAGCGGTGGATCTACTGGCCAGCTCCGGTGGCGGACGCCGGTAACTTGCCAACGGCTGGCGCGCGCGACCTGCGTGGCTGGCTGCTGCCGCTGGCGTTAGTGTTAGTCTGGCAACTGGCTTCCACTTTGGACGGGCTGAACAGTGCCTTTTTCTCTTCGCCGCTGGCGGTTGGGCAGGCGCTCTTTACCGGCTTGCTGCAGGGCAACCTGAGCCACGAACTGGTTGCCAGCCTGCTGCGTATGCTGCAAGGGTTTGTGATTGGCGCGGTTGCCGGGTTGCTTCTGGGCGGGTTGACCGGCAGCAGCCTGTGGGCCGATCGTGTGTTCACGCCGCTCTTTTCCGCGCTGCGTAGCGTGGCCATTTTTGCCTGGCTGCCGCTGATCACCGCGTGGTTTGGCTTGGGGGAGAGCGCGCGCGTGGCGTTTATTGCGCTGGCGAGTTTTTTCCCGGTACTGCTGGCGACGCATCAGGGCATTACACAGTTACCGCCGAGCTTACGGGAAGTAAGCCGCGCGTTGCGCCTGTCGTGGTTATCCCGCCTGCGCTATCTGGTGCTGCCGGGTATCCTGCCGTCGCTGTTTACCGGGCTGCGTATCGGCATGATGCATGCCTGGGTCGGCACCACGGGGGCGGAGTATTTTGTCTCGTCTGGCGAAGGGCTGGGAAGCATGATGATGCGCGCGCAGCAGCTACTGGCGGCCGATCGTATTCTGGCCGGGATTGTGCTGACCGCGCTGGTGGCGGCCGCTGTTTCCTGGGCGATTGGCGGTATTGAGCGCCGTCTGACCGCCTGGCGTTCCCTTTAAACTGTGAGAATCGCATGACACTGCAATTTAGCCATATCAGCAAAACATTTACCGTCAATCAGCAGCCGATGACGGCGCTGGATAACATCGATCTGACGCTGGCGCCGGGCGAACTGGTGGCGATTATCGGTGCCAGCGGCTGCGGGAAATCGACGCTGCTGCGCCTTGCCGCCGGGCTGGAGCGGGCTGAGCAAGGGACGATTAGTGTGAATGGCCAGCCGGTACAGGGCATTCCCCCGCAGGTGAGCCTGGTGTTTCAGGAGGCCCGGTTGTTCCCGTGGCTGACGGTCGCGCAGAACATTGCACTGGGCATGGAGCACCGCAATCTGAGCGCGGAACGAAAAGCGCAGCAGGTGGACGATTATCTGGCGATGATGGGATTAAGCGGGTTCGGTCGCGCCTTTCCTCATCAGTTGTCCGGTGGCATGGCGCAGCGCGTGGCCATTGCCCGTGGTCTTGTTGCTGAGCCGGAAATATTGCTGCTGGATGAGCCTTTCGGCGCGCTGGATGCCTTAAAACGCCAGCAGTTGCAGGATGTGTTAATCACTATTCGCCAGCAGACGTCGCTGAGTATTTTGCTGGTGACGCACGATGTGGAAGAGGCTATTTACCTTGCCGATCGGGTGGTAGTGATGTCGCCGCGCCCCGGACGAATTCGCACCACGCTGCCCATTACCCTGCCGTGGCCGCGCAGCCGAACCGATAGCGCGCTGCAACAGCAGCGCCAGCTGTTATGCGATTTGTTATGACGGTTTTCATATTCATGCCGGGGAAGAATGTGTGGAACAAAGCCCAGGCCCAAAGTACACGATAATCAGCAACGCTGATTCTGATCCGAAATCCTGCATCATTCAGAAACTGAATTCCGGCATGGTGAACACTCCCCTGCGGCAGTGACACCTATAAATGATCTCTCAGCAGGGTCGCGGCATTAGCGCCGGGCACGCTGACGCGCGGCGACTTCCAGCGCAAACACCTTCGTCAAGCTGATCTACTTGTGTGCCATCAGACTTTGCAGCCCCTTCATGAAATGTCGGCATATAGCATGTGCATGGCGCAGGACTATGTGCGCCTGTCAGCTGAAGGGCGGGATGTCGTGGCTCAGGTGACCGATGCCCGGGAACAGCAGCAACTGACGGATGCCATCCGCGACTCACGGCGTGAGACCGGAGAACTGGGCAGGGAGCAGGTGACACTCCGGGTACTGGAGCCGGTGTGGCTGGACAGCAAAACCCGTCATCAGCGCGATAACTACCGGCCCGGGATGGTGATGGAGCAGTGGGACGCTGAGAAGAAAATGATGACACGGCACACCATTGACCGGGTGGCAGAGGCCACCAACAGCCTGGTGCTGCAGGGAGAGGACGGCAGTCGCCTGACCCTGAAGGTCACGCAGGTAGACGGCAGCTGGAGCCTGTACCGCAGTCGGACACTGGATATTTCTGAAGGGGACCGCGTCAGGGCGCTGGGGCGTGAGCTGAAGGGAGCCATCAAAGCGAAAGAGCAGTTCACAGTAGCGGGGATGGAAAATAGTGTGGTACGGCTGCGCAGCGGCGACCGGGAGTTGCGCTTGCCCACTGAACGGGCTGTGAAGCTGGCTCATGACTATGTGGAAGGGATCGGGGCGGGTACCAGCGCGTCGCGCACGGTACTGGCCGCAGTCGGTCCGCGAGGCCTGAATAAACAGACCCTGAACGCGCTGGCGCAGAGTGGCAGCGACATCCGGATTTATACGCCACTGGAAGCCCGACAGGCAGCACGCAAAGTGGAAAGCGTGTCTGCCGTGCGACTGGCCAGTGACCAGGTTCGTCAGTCGACCGGCGAGGCAAATCTGGATACCGCCATACAGGCCAGCCGTGAGCGTCTGATGTCGGATGCAGAGCAGGCCGTCAGTCTGGCCATCCCGCGCGCGCAGCAGGGACAGGTACATCTCAGTGAAATTGCCCTGCTGTCAGAAGCGGTAAAATCCGGCCAGCCGCTGATTGATGTCCGTACTGAAATCGCCCGGCAGGTGAATAGCGGGGAGCTGATTCAGCTGGATTCGGTTGCCGGGATGGGAAACAGGGTGCTTGTTCCGCGTGTGGCGTATGAGATGGAAAAGACCATCCTCCGCCATATTGC
>Ga0209371_1002436_pt1 | contig 10440 bp, 14 predicted proteins | sample AgamicAtAmrz_FD_187165 | JGI IMG/M metagenome (GOLD analysis project Ga0209371, IMG submission 187165) | Agave microbial communities from Guanajuato, Mexico - At.Am.rz (SPAdes) (version 2) | ecosystem: Host-associated > Plants > Roots > Rhizosphere | place: Guanajato, Mexico | collected 2012-06-07
CCTGCCGCAGAAGCAATGCAGCCGATGGAACCGGCTCGTTGGTCGGGCAGCCGCACGCGTACAAAGTGCCAGACAGGCAAAACTGTCAACTAAAGATGAAAGAGGCGCAGTATGAACACAGATCGTTGTAGATCAGCACCATTCCGGTGCCATCCCATACAAGGACTTTTAGGCGATCCCCGCGCTTCGACCGGAAGATCACCGTCACCCCGGAATGCGGATCAAGCTTCAACTCGGTCTGCACCATCAATGCCAGCGCCTGATGGCCACAGCGGAAGTCCACCGGCCGCGTCGCAATCAGGATCGGTAGTCGTCGGCCCGCGACGATCACGTCGTCCCTCGCATCGCACGCACCAAGGCTGCAACCCGATCAACCGGCACATATTTCTACCGTCACGATCTGCGATGTGGCCGCGACCTGAGCCAGAACCGGCGATGCATCGGTAGTCTGCGGCTGCTCCCCTGTAATCGCCAGCGGCACGAAGGCATGTTCAAATGACGCGCTGGCATCACAAGGCACGACGGCCATTAGTTCCTCAGGCAATGTCAAAAGCCCCTGACGCGCTTGCCGCCGCCAGTCCGAAAGCTGATGCGCAATAACGCCATGGCGGCGCGCGACGTCAATAACCCGCGTACCCGGCTGAAGGCTCTCTGCTACGATCCGCGCCTTGAGATCGTTGGGCCATCGACGGTTTCCTCGACGCGCCTCGACAATCTCAAAGCGCCCAACAAAACCCTCACCATCCGCCATGCCAAATCTCCAGCTCTTGCCCCAGACCTATTGGCACGAACCTCAATGCTCAGGAATATCCGCATTTAATGGGATGCAGACGGCGGATACACCGGGCACCATGTGGAGAAGAAAGCAAGATCGCCATCGGCGATGTTGCGGCGGATCAGCAGTCCGCGTGTCCAGATACCGGGGAATGCCGCGTCGAAAACATCGGCGTCGAGATCGTCCAGTTCGAGATACACCCAATCATGCAGCCGTGCGCCTTTGGTGCCATCGCCTGCCGACAGGCGTCTCCAGGCGTTCTCAGGCAGGGCTTCGGCGATGTCCTTCGCCGTGCCGGCCACAGCAAGCGATTTACCCCAGGAGCTGAAGGGATGGTTGGCGTTCACGCCCAGCACATAGCCCTTGGCGGCTCGCTTGAGTGCCATTTCGATGTCGCCCACGCCATAAACACTGTCGGCAGCCACCCAGGAAAACGGCGCATCCGAAGCGATGCCCGCTCGATCATCTTGAGCGCCAATGCCGGCTTGGTCAGAAAGCTGAGATTGTCAGGCACATGAGCCCTGGCCATACGGTCTCGGTCATCCGTCCAGGCTTTCGGCAGATAAAGCGCCCGGTCGATGAAGGCATGACCATGCCGGGAGACATAGGATGCAAACACGCCGATCTGGCAATTGGCGATCTTGCCCGCCGATCCGGTATATTGCCGACCGACCCCGCAGGACGCGCTGCCCTGCTTGAGAAAACCAGTCTCGTCGATCACTAGGACTGCATCAGGATCAGCCAGTGTCTCAAGGACATAGCCACGAACGATGTCGCGCAAAGCATCCGCATCCCAGCGTCCCCGGCCCAAAATCGCCTGCTGCCGCCATGGGCCGGGATCGCCAGCCGCTTCCGCGCGCATCCATCCCGTCTTGCGCCGCTCGTCACCCAGCAAGCCATCCAGGAAAAGGTTCGCAGATGCTGCAACGCGCTCCTGCGTAAACAATCCGCTCATACGACCCTCCACCTCGCGCAGCGAAGATGCCCAAAGCTCCAGCGTCGTCTCAATCTATGCACCCGTCATCCATGACCTCCGAATCATGGAGACCTATAGATTCAGACTATCAAAAAATACGCAACTGTAATGCTAGGGCTCTTCAACTGCCAGTCAGTTCACCCGTTTAGATTTGGAAGAGGTGCTAACGAGCCCGCCGAACGTCAGTCTGCGTGAAATCTTCGCCCACATAAAGCAGAGGACAATCGTGCTCGTTGGCGACTTCATACGAAAAGCAATCACCATAGTTCAGTCCAGCCGGGTGAACACCCTTGCCCCACCGGCCGTAGGCATGGGCCACTCGACGGGCGGCGGCAGCCGTTACGGACACGATCTCGAAGCCGAGGCCTGAAATGAGTAGGCTGACTTCTTCGCCGACATTGCGTCGTGAGGCTACGATGAGGGCCTCAGCAACGGTGCCGGCGGAAATCAACAATCGATCCGCCTCTTCGATCGCCGTCATGCAAGCTTCGGCCTGCGGCTCGTCGAGCACGATCGCCATGAGAGCCGATGTATCAACGGCAATCATGCCGGCATCCCGTCATCGTCATAAAGAAAGTCTTGGCTGCGGGCGGCCGCTGGCCCTTGAAGCGCCTTAGCTATGGCCGACGCCCTGGCTTTCTCCATCAATGCGCGTCGTCCCTTCAGGCCGGGTGAGACTGCGACGGCGACCAGGCGCACGATCTCATGGCCGCGACGGGTTAGGATGACCTCATCTCCTGCTTCGGCTCGCTTCACCAACTCAGTGAGTTGTCCTTTGGCCTCGCTAACAGACACGCGCATCTCTTGGCCTCCTTTAAGTTTTCCCATATTCCTCCAAAGAAATGGTCTATGACTTGGTCTAAGTCAAGGCTGGGGGCGCACCCGCGGCAAGGACAGACCGGAAGCGCCGCAAATCGGACATCCCAATCGGGCAAAAGCCGGTGTCTGTTACTTAGGAATTTCAGACGGATGGCGCATTATGCCGATGGGGTAGCCGATTCGCTTTTCTTCAAGGCGCACTCTTCGAGTTTTTGGCATAACCTCAGGTTATCTAAGTCACTATTTTTTTTCGCCTGCCATCCCTGTGCGTGACTGTTAGAGTCTGGCCAACAAAAGTGGGAACACGGCGCTTCCGAACGGAAGCGATTAACAAAGCAGATATTCACGACGCTAGGAGCAGGGCTGTTCACGTCCGCGCTGACGCGTGCGCTTTATCGGGAGTCGACGGTATTGGTGACATCGTATGCAGTATCGATGGTTCAAGCCTCACCCCCCAACGCAAGTATCGAGGGTGGCCGGAAATGAAGGCCGCTGCCGGTAAAACTCTCATTGGTCTGCACTCGCTCAGCAAACATTATGGAACGCACACTGTTCTGGACAAGATCGATCTCGACGTCTGTTCAGGTGAGGTTCTCGCGATCATTGGCCCCAGCGGTTCGGGCAAGAGCACTTTGCTTCGCTGCATTAATTATCTCGAGCCTCCGTCGGGCGGCACGATAACCATTGGTCCAACCACAATTAACGCGGCGCAACCGGTATCTCGTGCCGAGCTTTCGCGCCTGCGTCGGCGTGTCGGCATGGTTTTCCAGTCATTCAATCTCTTTCCCCATATGTCTGTTTTGCGCAATGTCAGCCTTGCGCAGGAACGGGTGCTTGGCCGTAACAGGGCAGAAGCTGACGAGCGTTCGATGCAACTACTAAGCCGGGTCGGATTAACCGACAAGGCAGGCCAATATCCCGGCCGTTGTTCAGGCGGACAACAACAGCGGATTGCGATTGCCCGAGCCCTCGCGCTCGATCCCGAGGTGATGCTGTTCGATGAGCCGACGTCGGCGCTCGATCCAGAGCTGGGGCTTGAGGTCTTGGCTGTTATGCGGGAGCTTGCCGCAAGCGGCATGACGATGATCGTCGTCACCCATGAGATGGGTTTTGCCGAAAACGTATCCGACACGGTGATGATCATGGCGGATGGCCAGATCGTCGAAAAGGGTCCATCGGTCGAGGTGATGCGCAATCCGCAGCATGAGCGGACGCGCCGCTTCCTTCGCGCGGTGCATGATCGATGAACGCCGCCGACCTCGTCATGTTTGTTCGTGGCTTCACCTGGACTATTGCTTTGACCGCCGGCTCCTTCACGATCGGCGCTATCCTTGCCATACCGCTCCTCGCCGCGCGTCGAAGCCGGTATTTCCCGGTGCGTCTCGTCGCTTCGATCTTGATTCAGATCATTCGCGCCATTCCGCCGATCCTCTGGCTGTTCATCATCTTCTTTGGTCTCGGAATAAGCTTTTTTCCGATCAACCCGTTCGTAGCGGCGCTCTCCGGTCTTGGCCTTATCGCCGCCGCGAATATGGCAGAAATCTATCGCGGTGCGCTCAGCTCGATCCATCACGGTCAATGGGAAGCTTCAACGGCTCTCGACCTTGATCGGTGGTATACGATGAGGGATGTCGTGGCGCCGCAGGCGTTCCGGGTGGCTCTGCCGTCGGCGGCAACCTATCTTATCGGTTTGATGAAAGAGACGGCCGTCGCCTCGACCATCGGCGTGACTGAACTGGTCTATCAGGGCAACCAGCTTTCACAGCTGACATTCCGCGGTCTGATAATCTTCGCCATCGTTGGATTGTTCTACATTTTTCTCAGCCTGCCTGTGGCCTGGCTGTCGCGCATGGCCGATGCTCATCTCCGATCCAAGGTGGCCCGCTGATGTTTCCAAGCTACGAGGAAATCATCACCTGGATGCCCGACCTTCTCAGCGGCCTTTTCATCAGCCTTCAGGTCACGGCGCTCAGTCTGTTGCTTGGCATTCCCTTTGGTCTTCTCCTGGCCTTGGGCGTGCTGGCGCGCAACAGGGCGTTACGGGCCGTTTCGCTCATTCTCGTGGAAGTCGGGCGCGGCGCGCCGGCGCTGGTGCTCCTGCAATTCATCTATTTCGGATTACCGAGCGTCGGCTTGACGATTGAGTCCTTCATGGCGGCTGTGATCGCGCTTGCTTGGAATACTGGAGCCTATACGAGCGAGATCATCCGCGCGAGCCTGCAGTCAATCGCGCATGGCCAGCGTGAAGCCGCCGAGGCGCTTGGTCTCAACCGGACCGACGAGTTGCGTTTTGTCCTGCTTCCGCAGGGCCTCCGTGTCGCTCTTCCGGCACTTCTCGGCTTCTCGATCCTTATCTTCCAGGGCACGTCGCTGTGTTTTGCGATTGCCTTGCCGGAGCTTGTCAGCCGCGCCTACGAGATCGGCTCCAACACCTTTCGCTATTTCCCGGCTCTGCTGTGTGCCGGCGCGCTTTATGCCTGCATTTCGATACCCGCGGCTCTCCTCGTCAGTTATGTCGAGAATCGGGCAAGTCTCTACGCGCAACGTTAACCTTCCACAGAAAGGAACTCCGGCATGCCCGCACTCAGGTCCAAGATTTATTTCCTTCTGCCCGGCATTGTCGGCATGCTGCTGTCGGCGCAGATAGCGCAGGCTGCGGATTGCACGCCGAAGCATAAATTCACCACCATCGAACCGGGGACGCTGACGGTCGCCGTCACCACCTACGCGCCGCATTCCTATCTGGACGACAGCGGCAATATGAAGGGGATCGACGGCGATATCGCTGCCGAATTCGCCAAGCGCGAATGCCTGAAGGTCAAAGCTGTTGCCGTCGATCCTGCCGCGGCGATCCAGTATGTACTTTCCGGCCAAGCCGATATCACCACGGGTGACTGGTATCGCACCGCCGAACGGGCCAAGGCCATGAACCTGTCCGCGCCGCTCTATACGGACCAGATGGCGATCTATTCGAAGCAGGACTTCAAGAAGGTGTCCGATCTCGAGGGTAAAAAGGTCGGCACGGTCCAGGGCTATCTCTGGGTCGCCGATCTCAAGTCGTTGCTTGGCGGTTCGCTGAAGCTCTATCCGAATTCGGTCAACATGCAGCAGGACCTATTCGCCGGCCGCATCGATGTTGCCGTCGACGGTTATTCGACGGGTGTCGTTGCCGCGCAGAAGGGTGCGCTGAAGGACGTCAAGGTCGCCGTCGCGGCAGCCGACCCGCGCGTGAAGGCAACCAAGGAAGCAGCCCAGGCTGCCTTTCCCTATTCGCTGAAGGCAAAGGAATTCGGCGAGGCGCTGGATAGCAATATCGAGGCGATGCACAAGGACGGGACGATCGTGAAGATCCTAAAGTCCTACGGCCTTGATGGCACGGCTGGCGAGACCGGGGCTGCGCGTCTGGTTCAGTAAGGGTGTAATTGCGCGGGGGAGGCGATCTTCCCCCCTTTCTTTAAGATCGGATCCAGGGAGACATCGGCGATGACGGTCTATACGGTCACGCGCAAGACGCAGTCATGGTATGGAGAGCAGATCGGCATTCTGATCCTCGATGCCGCCTATCCCTGCGTTCCAGGCAATGTCGGTAATGCCACTACTTACACATATCCTGTCCGCTTCCAGGAAGTGCGGGGCGCATCCATCGACAGGCTTTTGAACCAGCGCGATCCCGCCTTGAAAGAGGCTTTCGTCGAAGCCGCCCTGGACTTGCAGAACCGGGGCGCCAAGGCGATCACCGGTGCCTGCGGCTTCATGGCCTACTTTCAGGAAGAGGTGGCGGCGGCGCTCGACATTCCCGTCTTTCTTTCCAGCTTGATGCAGATTCCGTTCATGCATGCTCTTTGTGGCGGCAGCGTTGGGGTCATAACGGCCAACGCCTCGCGGCTGACGCCGCGCCATTTCAAGGCCTGCAACGTGCCGGATGGCATTGCCCTGGCGATTGCCGGCATGGAGGATCAGAAGGAATTTCGCGAGGCGATCCTTGAGGAAAGGGGGACACTGGATTCTGCCAAGATCGAGTCCGAAGTGACTGAGGTCGCCCGTCGCCTGGTAGCAGACAATCCCAATGTGCGATCAATCCTCCTGGAGTGTAGCGATCTGCCGCCCTATGCGCATGCGGTGCAGGCTGCCACGGGGCGTCCCGTGTTCGATTTTATCACGATGATCAACTACGTCCAGCAGAGCGTTGCCCGCCGGCCCTATATCGGCGGCATGTGACGCAGCACGGTTTCGAACGGGAGGTCAATCATGTCTGTCGATGAATATTATCTGCTCGGACGCTCGGGGCTACGCGTCAGCCGTCTCGCACTCGGCACCATGACCTTCGGCAATGGCGGCATTCGCGGCATCGGCGGAAGCTGGGGCGCCGACGAAGGGACGGCACGGGCGATTTTTGACCGCTATATTGCCGCCGGCGGCAACTTCATCGATACAGCCAATTCCTATGCCGGTGGATTGAGCGAAAGATTGGTCGGCACCTTCGTGGCAGAATCGGGCCTGCGCGATGACGTCGTTATCACGACGAAATTTTCCAACAGCCTTTCCCCCGGCAATCCGAACGCCGGTGGCAACGGGCGAAAGGCCATGATGCAGGCGGTCGATGCCTCGCTTAAACGTTTGAAGACCGATTACATTGATCTTTATCTTCTCCACACATGGGACGGCATGACGCCGGCGGAAGAGGTCATGCGGACCTTCGACGATCTCGTGCGCGCCGGCAAGATTCGCTATGCCGGGCTTTCCGATGTTCCGGGCTGGTATGCGGCCCGTGCCCAGGCATGGGCGGAAGCGCATGCGCTGACCCAACCCATTTGCCTCCAATTGCCTTATTCATTGGTCGAGCGGAGTATCGAGCACGAATTCGTACCCTTCGCCGAGACGCTCGGTCTTGGCATCACCGCCTGGAGCCCGCTTGCCATGGGGCTCTTGTCCGGCAAATACCGCTCCGGCTCTGCGGAAGGGGGGAGGCTTTCGCAGGACTCATCGGGCGGCGGCCTCGGATTGTTCACCGAACGCAATATGCGCATCCTCACGGTGCTGGAAAGGGTCGCCAGCGAGTTGGGGCGCAGCATGGCGCAGGCGGCGCTCAACTGGTGCGTTAACCGCCCAGGCGTCGCTGCGGCAATCGTCGGCGCCAGCCGGCTGTCGCAACTGGACGACAATCTCGCCGCACTGGATTTCACGATTCCTGCTGAGTTTCGCTCCGAACTCGATGAAGCCAGCGCCATCGATGCCCCCTATCCATACGCGCTGTTTGCCGACGACTATCAGGCCGCGATCCTGAATGCCGGTGCATCCGTTGGCGATAAGCCGCCAAGCTATAGAAGGGAAATCCTCCTGCCCAAGGTCGCGGACTACGCGTTCGGTCAATCGAAGAACAAAGACCGCAATTGAATGGGCAACCGATTGGAAGGAATCATCATATGTTGAACGACGCACGCTCACATGGCCTGTGGGAAAAAACGGCCATTGCGGCTCCTCGGACATTTCCCTTGGGCGGCGAGCTCGCGGCGGATGTCGTGATTGTGGGTGGCGGCTTTACCGGGCTTTCAGCGGCCTTGCATCTTGCCGAGGCCGGGCGAAGCGTCGTCGTGCTCGAAGGGGCTGAAATCGGCTTCGGTGGATCGGGTCGCAACGTCGGCCTGATCAACGCCGGCATGTGGGTGATGCCGGACGACCTGCCGGGCGAGCTCGGCGACCTCCATGGCGAGCGGCTGCTCCAGCTTCTCGGCATTGGTCCGCAAATCGTCATGTCCATCATCGACAAGCACAGCATCGAGTGCGAGCTCGAGCGCAACGGCACACTACACTGCGCGATCGGCAAATCCGGCTTGGCGGAGATCACCGAGCGCGCGAGGCAATGGCAGAAGCGCGGGGCGCCCGTCGAGCTATTGGATGCGACGGCGACCGCGAACCGGATCGGAACGAAGGCCTATGCCGGGGCGCTCCTTGATCGGCGTGCGGGGACGCTGCAACCGCTTGCCTATGTGCGTGGGCTGGCGCATGCGGCGCTGCGTGCCGGTGCCGTGTTGCATACCGGATCGCCTGTACTTTCATGCGTGCCCGAGGGAACCGGCTGGAAAGTCATGACCGCGAATGGCTCCGTATGCGCTGACTGGGTTGTGGTCGCGAGCGATGCCTATAGCAAGGGACCTTGGGCAAAGGTTCGCAGCGAGCAAGTCCATCTTCCGTATTTCAATCTTGCCACCCGGCCGTTGCCATCCGAGCTGCGCAGCTCGATCCTTCCAGGTCGGGAAGGGGCATGGGATACGAAGGAGATCCTGTCGTCTTTCCGGATGGACAAGGCTGGCCGCCTGATATTCGGCAGCGTCGGCGCCTTGCGCAATTCGGGAACGGCGATCCATCTCGGTTGGGCAAAACGCGCGCTTGCGCGGCTCTTTCCGCAGCTAGGGTCTGTTGAGTTCGAATATGAGTGGTACGGCAAGATCGGCATGACGGATAATGCCCTGCCGCGCTTCCATCGCTTCGAGCGGAACATCGTGGGCTTTTCCGGCTACAACGGTCGCGGCATAGCGCCGGGGACCGTTTTCGGGCAGATATTGGCTCGCCATATCCTCGGGGAACTGCAGGAGGTCGATCTGCCGCTGCCGATCACGGACGTGAGCGAACAGCCCTTTAGGGTCATCAAGGAATCCTACTATGAGGTCGGAGCCCAAATCGCGCACTTTTCCGGCGGGAGGTTCTAGGTCGACTCTCTCCCGGCCGCCACGAAGACGGGTTCGTCGGCACCTTGCTCGAGCAGCCAATCGCGGAAGAGCATGGCACCATGTTTTGCCGGCCTTTGCGCCGGCATGACGATGTAAATAGTCTGGCCAGTGCGATGCACCGCGTCCAGCGGGTAGACCAGCCGGCCGGCCCTTATATGATCATGGACGAGGTGTTTCCAACCGAGCGCTATGCCTTGCCCGAGAACGGCGGCCTCAATCGAGCTCAATGCGTCGGTGAAAACGAAATCCTGATTAAGCCGAGCGACGGGAACGGAGTGGCGGTTGAGCCAATCATGCCAGCCGAGCCGAACGCGATGCCGTTCTTCGAAATGCAGCAGCTTGTGATTGAGTAAGTCGGCAGGCTCATCGATGGGGCCGTTCTCCCGTAGATAATCGGGGCTGCAAACTGGAACGACCTCCTCGGTGACGAAATGCCATGCATGCATGCCCGGCCACTTTCCCACCCCGAGCCGGGCTGAAATGTCGATATTTTCCTCATCCAGATCTTGATCGTCGCGACTGCTTTCCTCGATGCGCAGCGCGATATCGGGATGCTGTTGCTTGAAATCCTTGAGCCGCGGAAGAAGCCAGAGCTGCACGAAGGAAGCCGAGAACGACACCCTGACGGTGTCGTTCGAGTGTTTGGTGCGCAAGGAGGTCAGCACCATGTGGAGATGATCGAAGGCCTGCTGCGTTTCCCTGTAGAGCCTCTGTCCCTCGGCGGTCAGCTCGAGCCGCATATGTTCGCGGCGAAAGAGCCTCAGTCCGGTTGCCTCCTCCAGCAGCCTGATGGTCTTGCTGACGGCGGGTTGGCTGACATTCAGCTCCTCGGCAGCGGCTGTGAAGCTTCGTCGCCGGGCAGCGGCCTCGAAGACAAACAGATAGTTGGCGGAGGGAACGAGCGATCGCAATCTGTGCATAATCTGAAGTTATGCCCCTTTGCATTTTTTTGCAACGTCACAACTCTATTTGTCATCGGTAGTCTCGCCCGAAATCAACTCGGGAACTCTCCATGCAAACTCATGCTCGCGCCGTCGTCATCGGCGGCGGTTGTGTCGGCGCCGCCATTCTTTACGGTCTTACGAAACGCGGCTGGACGGATGTCGCGCTGCTCGAGCGCACGCAGCTGACCGCAGGATCCA
>Ga0209371_1002437_pt1 | contig 10439 bp, 5 predicted proteins | sample AgamicAtAmrz_FD_187165 | JGI IMG/M metagenome (GOLD analysis project Ga0209371, IMG submission 187165) | Agave microbial communities from Guanajuato, Mexico - At.Am.rz (SPAdes) (version 2) | ecosystem: Host-associated > Plants > Roots > Rhizosphere | place: Guanajato, Mexico | collected 2012-06-07
GTCCCGCAACCGTAACGAGAGCCCTGCCGCCTGAAACCGAAATGCTTTCGGGCCTGAGGAGCGTATCGATGCCGACAAAACGGGCAACGAAGGCATTGGCCGGTGCCTCGAAGAAGCGCGACGGCACATCGGTCTGCTCGATCCGCCCCTTGTGCATGACAGCCATCCGATCGGAAAGGCTGAGCGCCTCGTCCTGATTGTGGGTAACCAGGATAAAGGTCGCACCGGTACGCTTGTGAAGGCGGCCGAATTCGTCGCGCATCTGCTGGCGCAACCGCTCGTCAAGCCCGGTCAGAGGTTCGTCGAGCAGAAGAATGCCCGGTTCCATGACGAGCGCGCGAGCCAGCGCAACGCGCTGGCGCTGGCCGCCTGAGAGGAGATTGACGTCGCGATCCGCAAAACCCGAAAGTTCGACGAGGTCCAGTGCGCCATCGACCTTGCTTTTCAGGGCGGCTCCGGCCAACCCGCGCAACTTCAGCCCATAGCCGACATTCTGGGCGACATTCATATGCGGAAAGAGCCCGAGCGACTGGAAAACGGTATTCACCGGCCGGCGGTTGGCCGGAACATCTGCCACGTCCCTTCCATCGAAAAGCACACGGCCCGAGGTGGGCTTGTCGAAGCCGCCGATCAGCTTCAGCAGAGAACTCTTGCCGCAACCGGACGAGCCGAGCAGCGTAAAGAACTCCCCTGCCCTGATGTCGAGCGTCACGTCGTCGACGGCACGCGTCGGCCCGTAATTTCTGACGATATGGTCGAGACCGATCGCTATCGCCATACTAGACGCTTCCTCCGTCCCGTTCGCGGATGAGCAGCAAGCCCTCCTCGCTCACTTCCAGTTCCTGTCCGGCAACAACCAGCGATGTCGCGGTTGCCTCCTCGATGATGAGAGGGCCGGCAATTTTCGCGGAAGATGGTAGCCGTGTGCGCTCGTAGACGGGGCAGGACACCCAACCGGTCGTGCCGCCGAAATAGACCTCGCGTCGCCCCTTGAGGGCCGCATCCAGCGATCGACCGGCGCCATCGAGTTTCGGAATGGCAATGACCGGGCCGTGGAGCACCGCCTCTAGATGGATCATGGTAATCTCGACCGGCGAACCGGGCAGGCAGAAGGTATAGGCGCGCTCATGGGCAGCATGGAAACGTTGTGCAAAGCTTTCGGCATCATCCTCCATTTCGAAGAGAGCGAAGACGCCGTGCTCCTGTCCGCGATACCGAGCTTCGACGCGGCAGGCATAGCGTATCTCCGCTGCATCGCCTTTGGAGAAATATCTGACCGCCTCACGCTTCAGTTCGTCGAAACGACGCTTCAGATTGCTGACGGCTTCAGGGCCAAGGGGAGAGAACCACGTGCTGCGGAAATCGGCGCGTGGCTCCGCCGCCAGCATTCCCCAGGCCGAAAAGATGCCGGGATGCGGCGGCACCACAGTCATCTTCACACCGAGATCGCGCCCGAGGCGGGCGGCAAGCGCCGGCCCCGCACCCCCGGAAATGACGAAAGCGGCATCGCGCGGATCATGGCCGCGCTGGACCGTCACCAGCTTCAGCGCATTGATCATCGACGCATGCGCGATCTCGACGATCGCGAGCGCCGCATCCTCGACCGATAGCCCCATCGGCTTGGCAACCGTCGCGATTGCCGTCGCAGCCTTGGACTTGTCGAGCTGCATCTGGCCGCCGGCAAAGCTTGCCGGATCGAAGATACCGAGCGTCAGCAAAGCATCGGATAGCGTCGGCTTGTCGCCGCCACGGCCATAGCAGGCGGGCCCGGGTGTCGAGCCGGCACTATCCGGGCCGACGCAGAGCGCGCCGCGCTCGTCGATGCGGGCAATCGAGCCGCCGCCGGCACCGATTTCGACGATATCGACCACCGGCACCTGCACCGGATAGCCCGGCGCGATGCGGGTGTGCTCGAGCTTGTATTCACTGTCGAGCGTCGGGCGGCTATCATGGATCAGCGAGCATTTCGCCGTCGTGCCGCCGACGTCGAGCGACAGCACTTCGGATTCGCCAAGCACGGTGCCGATACGCGCGGCACCCGCCACACCGCCGGCCGGGCCGGATTCGACCAATGTCAGCGGGCTCATCTGCGCCTGATCGAACGTGGAGATGCCGCCGTTCGACTGCATGGCATAATAGGGGCAGGTGAGATCGCGCTCGGTCAGCGCGCTTTCAAGCCGCGCAAAGTAGCGCTTGATGATCGGCTGCACATAGGCGTTGAGCACGGCCGTATTGGAACGCTCATATTCCCGCCATTGACGGGAAACCTCGTGGCTGGCGCAAACCGTGACATCCGGCAGCGCTTCGGCGATCGCCTTGGCACAGGCAATCTCATGCTCCGGATTGGCGTAGCTGTGAAGGAAGACGACGGCGACCGCCTCGACCCTGCGGGCGCGGCATTCACGGACGATCGGCTCGATATCGCCAAGCTCGATAGGCGTCAGCACCCGACCCTTGGCATCCAGGCGTTCGCGCACCTCGAAGCGCAGGCTGCGCGGAACGAAGGCTTCCGGGCTCTTGAACTGGAGATTGTAGAGATCGGGGCGATTGCCGCGGCCGATTTCCAAGACGTCACGAAAGCCAGCGGTCGTCACGAGCGCCGTGCGGACACCCTTGCGCTCCGTAATCGCATTGATGACGGTCGTCCCGCCATGCGCGAAGAAAATCACATCGCGCGCCGAAAGCCCGTCCTTCTTCTCGGCAAGCTCGATTGCCGCAAGCACACCTTCGGATTGGTCGTGAACGGTCGTCAGGCTCTTGGCGGTAAAGATTTCGCCCGTGCGCTCATCATAACCGACGAGGTCGGTAAAGGTACCGCCTACATCCGTCGCCAGTCTGATCATGACGCCATACCCTCTTCATATCCATAGAGGCTGCGCGCCATCTCGCTGGTGATATAACCATCTTCGACATCGCGGCGGACCTGTTCCCGTTCGCGAGCACGCGGATCACCCCAGCCGCCACCGCCGCCGGTGATGATCCGCACGAGATCGCCTCGGTTCAGCCCGATATGCGGCTCGCGGCCGAAATTGCGGACCTTCCCGCCGCTCTCTTCCACCTGCAGAAGATTGATACTGCCGGATTTACCACCTTCTATTCCCCAGGGAGGCGTGTCGGTCCGCCCAAAGCTGCAATAGGCCGAAGCACCGTCTCCAAGGATTTCATAATCGCGAATGACACCGAAGCCTCCGCGACGGCGGCCAGCGCCCGATCCCCCTTCCACGTTCAGCCCATAACGGCGCACGAGCAAGGGAAAGCGCGCTTCGATGACCTCGACGGAGTAATTATATGTATCGCCATCGGTAAGTGCGATCAGCGCATTGGCGCCGTCGCCGTCCCTGCTCGCGCCCCAGCCGCCGTGTTGCGGCTCGATATGGATGAATGGCTGCCCCGCCTCGTCCCTGCCGGAAACGTAGAGGACGCAGAGGCTTGTATAGGAACCGGCGGAAAAGCGCTCCGGCATAAGCTTTGCAAGGGCCTTCCAGACGAGTTCGGAAGCGTGCACCGAACCCTCATAATACCAGCCCGTCGGAGAAGGCTTCTCGGCGGTGAAAACCGAACCCTTCGGCGCAATGACGGAGAGCGGCCGGAACCAGCCCTCATTGGAGGGCGCCTGTGGTGCGACCAGCGCCTTGAAGATAGTGCGCACCGCCGACTGCAGCGCGCCCGCCGCACAATTGATCGGGCCTGCGACGGCCGGCGGGCAACCGGTGAAGTCCGCCGTCAGGCGATCGCCGGCGATCGTGACAGCCACTTTGACGGAGATGGGATCGGTGGTGACACCATCGCCGTCGATGATATCTTCCGCCTCATAGGTGCCATCGGGCAGTGCGGCGATAGCGGCGCGTGCCTGCTTCTCGCTGACCGACAGGAGGTGATTAAACGCGGCTTCGATGACATCGGTGCCATATTTGTGCGCAAGCTCGGCCATACGTCTGGCGGCAACGCGGACAGTCGCAACCTGCGCAGTGAGATCGCCGATCGCGACTTCGGGCAGCCGGACATTCTCACGGATGATACGCAGGACCTCCCCCGAAAAGCGATCGCTGTGCACGACTTTCACGCCCGGCAGCCTCAATCCCTCCTGAAAGACGGAGGTGGCGTTCGGCGCAAGAGAACCTGGAACCGAGCCACCGACATCGAGATAATGGGCGACATTGATGGCATAGGCCAATATCCGGCCTCCGAAGAAGATCGGCTTGACGATGGCGAAATCGCAGGCATGCGTGCCCCCGGAATAGGGATCGTTCGTAAGCAGGATGTCGCCATCTTCCAGATCGTCGCCGTAGAGCGCGATCAGCGACTTGACCTGCGTGCCGAAAGTGCCGGTGAACAGGGTGATGCCGTTCATCTGCGCCACGAGCTCACCATCACGGGTGAGGAGACCGCAGGCGAAATCAAGCACTTCATAGATCACCGGGCTCATTGAGGTCCTGGCCATGACCACGCCCATCTCGTCGACCGTGGCTGCCAGCTTGCCTTCGATAATCTCCTGTGTCACCGGATCGACGACGATCACGAATCTACCTCTCATTATTATATTCGCACGAGTGCAGATTAGGTGTTTTTTTGTCCGTCGATAGCCTTCCCGATGGGTGGGCGGGCGCCTCAAAACCTACCCGAACGGGTAGGTTAGCGATCGAGCATGCCCTTTTGACGCGCTGCGGTCACGGCCGCAGTCCGCGTCGAGACGTTGAGCTTCGCAAAGATATTGCGCAGGTGAAACTTGATCGTATTGTCGGACAAGGCCAGAATCCGGCCGATTTCCTTGTTGGAAAGCCCTGAACTCAGCAGTTCCAGCACCATGCGCTCCCGGCCGGTAAAGGCATAGCCGCCATCATCGGCGGCTGGTTCGTGCACCGTCTCACCACTCATGAGCAGAGACTGGAGACGCCTTCGAGGAACGTTTGCGACGGTTGGATGATTGGCGAGTGCGCGAAGCTCGCCGAGTCCCGCGGAGTGATCGAGATGAAGCAGTGCCCGGTAATCGTCGAGGGGGGTCGTCAGCACGAGATCGGAAAGGCTGGCGGCGGCAAGATCCGCGCGGCCTTCCGCCAGAAGGATCCCTATTTCGATGAGAGCAAGCTCAATCGCGCGCGGAACATGCGGACGTTGCGACTGACGCATCCTGAACTGATCAAAGACCTCGCGCGCATTGGCCTTCTCGCCAAGAGCCAGGTAGGCGCGTGTCCAGAAGATCGCTGGCGTGGCTCCGCGCAGATGGATAGCCAGCGCATTGGCGCGATCTGAAACGATTGCCTGCATGCCGAAGCCGTTGGCCTCCGCATGCCTGATTGCCTGATCGAGATCGCCCGATGCCATGAGCAGCATGGCACGCTCGCCGTCAATCAGTCGCGTAAGCCGATCGAAGCCGCGCCGTCGCGCCACGGCGCGAATGCGATCCATCGCCGCGTGGGCGGCAAGCAAATCCTCGCGCATGCGCAGGATCCGTTGCTCGGCCATGAAGCCCGCCGCCAGAAGGTCAAACCAGGTATCGTGAAGCTCAAGATGAGGCAGCGCCCATCCAAGCATCTCCGCCGCTGGCTCCGCCTCGCCGCGCATCGACAGAACCTCGGCCTTCAACACCTGGCCGACGGCATCGAGATCGCTGCCCGGACCGATATTGGTCTGCGCTTCGCAGATCAGCTCTTCGTAGGCCGACAGAGCGCTCGCACAATCACCGGAGAGAAAGAAGGCCTGGCCGATATGGGTATAAAGGTGCATGGCGCCGAAATCGGCGCCGCCGTCGCGAAAGGCGCGAATGGCCAGATGCCCGTAGTGCAATGCCCGGTCAAGCTCGCTGCGGATCAGGAAATTGTAGGAAAGCATGTTAAGCGCGAGCGCGCGATGAATGAGCTCCATTCCATCCGGCTGCCGCAAATCATCTTCGAGTGCGGAAAGATCGGCCGCTGTCGCCCAGTGATCCGTGTAAAGCGCCAGAAGGATGCGCACGACGCGCAGGTCCTTTGCCAAGGTCGGGTCTACAGCCGCGGCCCGCTCGGCGATGACAAGATAATGATTGGCCGCAGCAAGCTGCGCCGCCTTGGCGTTGAAGATCGAGAGCCCAAGTGTCGCAAGCGGAAAGCGAACGAGATCGATTTCCGAGGCGCGTCCGCTCAAGGCCTGAAAGAGCGTCGCGCCGCCGCGCGTTGTGGCATAGACGCGCCGCCAGCCGCCGGCGGTTTCGACGATGCGCGCGGCAAGATTGGCGTCGCCCGCCGTAAGCGCATGATGCACGGCCCGATCTATGTCGCCCTGCGCCTCAAACCAGTGGGCGGCACGATTGAGTGCAAGATTGGCATCGATACCCCTGCGGCTGGCGGTCTTCTTCAGGAACTCGTTGAAGACCGGATGAAACCGCATCCAGTTGCCGGGGCCTGCCAGTAATGTGACAGGGAGTGCGTAGTCGGCCAGCCTCTCGCTGAGATCCGCCTGTTCTCTGCTTTCCAGCACGGCTTCGAGCAACGAATGATTGAAGGCCGGAAGGGCGGCCGTGCCGATGAGAAACTCACGTATGTCTTCAGGCAGATGTTCGAACACCTGCTCCGACAGGTAGGAGCCCATGTCAGCACCGCCGCCGTCGAAAGAGGCCAAAATGCTGTCGCTCTCCTCCGATTCTGATACGAGCAGGCTCACCATCTGCAGCGCGACCGCCCATCCTTCGGTCCGACGATTGAAGGAACCGACCTGTTCCTCTGTCAAATGAGTGCCCTTACCAGCGAAAAGCTCTCCCGCTTCGGCATCGGTAAAGCCAAGCTCGGCAACACCGAACTGTTTGAACTCGCCACGCAACCGCAATGCGGAGAGCGGAAAGCGCGGCGGACTGCGGCTGACCAGCACCAGCTTGACGTGTTCGAGCGAGAGGTCGGCGAGGATCTTCGCCATCAGCGCCTCGGTCGCATCCGTCTGGGCGAAATGATAGTCGTCGAGAAAGACGACGAGCGGTCCTTCGATCTTGCGCAGGCGGGTCGCTAGCACCGAAAGCAATGCTGCCGCGGGCAGGTTGCCGGCATCAGCCCCGTCCTCATGAAGCAGCGTCTGTAAGGCATCGATCAACGCGAGCAGAAAGGCTTCCTGATTGGTATGTTCGGCATCGAGCGACACCCAGCAGAGCTTGACACCATCCTCCTTCAACAGTTCGTACCATTGGACGGCAAGGGAGGTCTTGCCATACCCGGCAGGTGCGACAATGGTCGTCAAACGGCGCAGTCCGGCCCGCCGGAGCTGCCGCAACAGGTCGCTACGTCTGATTGTTTGCTGCCCACTTGATGGGGGAGCAAATCGATTCTGTCCACTCATGGGGCGGGATGATGCTGTCTTGGCCGGCAGTTTGCAACCCACGCGAAAACGTTTGCAAAGCCCGGTTTTCCCCATCTTTCGAAAGAGGGCGCCTTACAGGCACTGGTTGATGCCCTCACAAAATTGCAACGGCACAGCTGAAGCTTTCCATAATAAGGGTCGCCAGGGCTGGAGGTGACTTCCGCCGCCCCATGAATGCGCTCGAACGGACAAAATTTTGCCGTTTCCGCCTATAAACGGTCCGTTAGGGATTTGTTGACCATAATTGGAGGGTATAGCGATGCCGCAGACGCGGCGCCTCTGATTTCTGTTTCTCTTAGCAAGTGCGAAAGTCGTATCCGTGCATCACGTGATCTTTTCCATTCCGGCGATGGTTTTCGCCACGACTTTCTCATTCGTCGCTTGCCGGGTGGCGCTGATCGCAATGCTGGTGCTCGGTGCTTTTGCCGGCACCGCGGCGGCCGAGGATCGGGCGCTCAAGCTCTTCTTCACCCATACGGGGGAAAGAGCGACCATCGTCTTCAAACGCGGCGGCAAATATGACCCACGGGGCCTTGCTCAAATCAATCGTTTTTTACGCGACTGGCGAAAGAACGAGCCGACCAGGATCGATCCGGAATTGCTCGATCTCGTCTGGGAGGTCTATCGCCGCAGCGGCGCCAACGAGGCCATTCACGTCGTCTCGGCCTACCGCTCTCCCTCGACCAACAGCATGCTGCGCAACCGCTCGCGCAGCTCCGGCGTTGCCAAACACAGCCAGCATACGCTCGGCAAGGCGATGGATTTTTACATTCCCGGCGTGAAGCTTGCGAGCCTGCGCGCGATCGCCATGCAGATGCAGATCGGCGGCGTGGGCTTTTATCCCAATTCCGGCTCGCCCTTTGTGCATCTCGATGTCGGCAGGGTGCGAGCCTGGCCGAGAATGTCGCGCCAGGAGCTCGCGCGGCTTTTCCCGAATGGGCAGACGCTGCATGTACCGGCAGATGGCAGACCGCTGCCGGGCTATGATGTGGCGGTCGCACAATCCAAAAATCGGCCATCGCAAATGAGCAGCAGGATCGCAACCGTCATGGATGACGATGACGACGCCGGGTCATCGATAGCGTCACGCAATGACACGCCCGATCGCAGCCTTCTCACCAGCATGCTGCCGACGCCCAGGAGCCGGGCCCTGACCGGGCTGGAGCTTCAGCTCGGCAAGCAAGTGACCGAAGAAAACAAAAGCCAGCCCTTTGCCGATCTTGCGGCATATGCCGTTCCGCTGCCGGCTTGGCGGCCAACCAGCAGTATCGTCGTCGTCCCGACGGCCGCACCGGAGAGACCTGCCCCTCCTGCTGTGTTCGCCAGCCTGGTCGTCGGACGCAACGACGCCGGAAAGCTCGTAGTTTCGGACAATGCGAAGAATACGGCCGATAGCGCCATGGCAAAGATGCAGCCAATGGCGCAGCTCCCGAGTTCCGCCTCGCAGGACGTATCCGGCGGCGTCGGGGCGATGTCGACCGGCGCCATCGTCGCCTGGGCCCTGCAACCGCCGGGCATGGCAGTCGACATGACGCTCCCGAGCCTCGTCAGCGCGCCCATTCCGATGCACGACGACATGGCAGAGGCCCAAGCCGGAGCTTACGATGGCGACGACTTCGATGTCGAACGTTTCGGTTTCGAAGGCTGAAGCCCCCGAGGCGTGATTTGCCAGGAGTCAGCTCGGTTGTTCCGGTGATCCCGCCGCCTGTCCCGGTGGGGAGAGTTGGGCAAGCCCGCCGAGCGTGAAGCGAACAAGCCGGTCTGCCAGCTCCTCATCCGAGGTCGATTCCCGCCCGAGCGCCGGAATGATTTCGCACACGCGCTTTTCGGCCACCAGCAGCATGAAGCAGGGCGCCATCGTCGAGAGCGCAGCCTGAGCGACCAGCGGATTGTCTGGTGTTACGCCGATGATCTGGGCGATGACGCCGAACAGCAAGGCTTTCTTGGGCTCTATTTCCTCACGTCGCAGTTTATCGATATGCGGCGTCGGCGCGATCAGTTCGCGGACGATCACCTTGGCTGGCCATGAGTGCTCATTGCCAGTCCGCACGACTTTGACCAGCAACCCGATAAATCGGCGCAGCTTCTCCTTCGGCTCGATGTCCGCGCTAACCGTGCGGGCAAGCACGTCATAACTCATCAGGCGGTGATGTGCCTCGGCGAGAACGTCTTCGTACAAGGCCTCTATGCCGCCGAAATGATAGTTGACCGCCGCTGCATTCGTCCCCGCACGCAAGGCAATTTCCTTCGCGGTCGCGCGATCGAAGCCGAATTCGGCGAAAACGGCTCCGCCCGCCTCAAGCAGGCTTATTCGCGTGGCAGCCCCGTCCTGCCGATCTCGAGATCGCGCCGTTCGCCTTATGCCTCTGGCCATTGCTTTCGCCTTCCATTAATTCAAATATTAATTTGAAATTTGAATTTGACAAGCGCTATAATCACTCCGCGGATCGATATGTGTCACCGTTCGTTTCATCAAAGCTGGCATCTCTTTGGAGTTCAAATACAGCATGCAGCGCGTCATCGTCATCTTGCTCCTGTTGATCGCCGTCGCGGGCGGAGCCTGGTGGTATTTCCATCGGGATAACGGCTCGAACGAGCTTGTTCTCTATGGAAATATCGACTTCAGGCAACTTACCCTCGCCTTCAACGGCAGCGAACGTGTCGCCGAAGTCCTTGTCGAAGAGGGCGCGCAAGTCAAGAAAGGCCAGGTCGTCGCCAGGCTGGATACGAGCCGTCTTCAACCCCAGGTCGCCCAGGCCGAGGCGCAGGCAGCAAGCCAGCGGGCCAATCTCGAGCGCCTCAAGAACGGCAATCGTCCCGAGGAGATTGCGCAGTCCCGCGCCAATCTCGAATCCGCCAAGGCGGAGGCGGTCAATGCCCGCGCCCAGTTCGAGCGCCAGAACGCGCTTGCTCCCAAGGCCGCCGTCAGCCAACAGGCTTTGGACGAGGCGCGCTCTGCCGCCGCCGTTGCCGACGCCAAGGTCGTCGCCAATCAGAAGGCGCTCGATCTGCTTGTCGTCGGTTCCCGCGTCGAGGACATTCAGGAGGCGGAAGCGCAGCTGCATGCATCGGAAGCCAATGTCGCACTCCTGCACCAGCAGCTAGCCGATGCCGAACTG
>Ga0209371_1002441_pt1 | contig 10426 bp, 9 predicted proteins | sample AgamicAtAmrz_FD_187165 | JGI IMG/M metagenome (GOLD analysis project Ga0209371, IMG submission 187165) | Agave microbial communities from Guanajuato, Mexico - At.Am.rz (SPAdes) (version 2) | ecosystem: Host-associated > Plants > Roots > Rhizosphere | place: Guanajato, Mexico | collected 2012-06-07
CGACCTGACGCAGGATGCGCTGCGTGCTCGCGGCATCGGTGTCGACATTTCCAGCTTTACCGATGCCATGGAGCGGCAGAAGGCCGAAGCACGCTCGCATTGGGCCGGTTCCGGCGACAAGGCGACCGAAACCATCTGGTTCGAGCTCAAGGAAAAGAACGGCGCCACTGAATTCCTGGGTTACGATACGGAATCTGCCGAAGGCGTGATCCAGGCGATCGTCAAAGACGGTGTTGCAGTCGATAGCGCCTCTACCGGCGACAAGGTGCAGATCGTCGTCAACCAGACGCCGTTCTACGGCGAATCCGGCGGCCAGATGGGCGATACCGGCGTGATATCAAGCGATCACGGCAAGCTCGTCGTCAGCGATACGCAGAAGAAGGGCGAGGGCCTCTTCGTTCACAGCTCCGAGGTGTCGGAAGGCAAGATCAAGGTCGGCGATGCCGTCGTCCTGACAGTCGATCACAACAGGCGTTCGCGCTTACGTGCCAACCATTCCGCCACGCATCTGCTGCACGAAGCTCTCCGTGAAGTGCTCGGCACCCACGTGGCGCAGAAGGGATCCCTGGTTGCGCCGGAGCGTCTGCGTTTCGACGTTTCGCATCCAAAGCCGATGTCGGCTGAGGAGCTGAAGGTCGTCGAAGAGATGGCCAACGAAATCATCCTGCAGAACTCGCCGGTCACGACGCGCCTCATGAGCGTCGACGATGCGATCGCGGAAGGCGCAATGGCGCTGTTCGGCGAGAAGTATGGCGACGAAGTCCGCGTCGTGTCGATGGGGCAGGGTGTTCGCGGTGCAAAGTCCGGTAAGCCTTATTCGGTCGAGCTTTGCGGTGGCACGCATGTCTCCGCCACCGGCCAGATCGGTCTCGTGCGCATCCTCGGTGAAAGCGCCGTCGGTGCCGGCGTGCGCCGCATCGAAGCCGTCACCGGTGAATCCGCGCGCGATTATCTCGCCGAACAGGACGACCGCGTAAAGAGCCTTGCCTCGACGCTGAAGGTCCAGCCGGCCGATGTCGTATCGCGCGTCGAAGCGTTGATGGATGAACGCCGCAAGCTCGAGCGCGAATTGGCCGATGCCAAGCGCAAGCTTGCCATGGGCGGCGGCCAGGGCGGTTCGGCGGATGCGGTACGAGACGTCAACGGTGTCAAGTTCCTGGGCAAGCCGGTTTCCGGCGTCGACCCCAAGGATCTCAAGGGCATGGCCGATGAAGCTAAGGCAGGTCTCGGCTCCGGCGTCGTGGCGCTGATCGGCGTTTCGGACGATGGCAAGGCCAGTGCCGTCGTCGCCGTCACGGAAGATTTGGTCGGCCGTTTCAGCGCCGTCGATCTCGTGCGCGTCGCCTCAGCCGCTCTCGGCGGCAAGGGCGGCGGTGGTCGGCCGGACATGGCCCAGGCCGGCGGCCCGGACGGCGCCAAGGCTGATGAAGCGATCGAGGCGATTGCTGCGGCACTTGCCGGCTAAAGCACTGATTTCCGATTGGTAATCAAAGATGGCGGATGCTTCGGTGTCCGCCATTTTTCTTTGTCCGGGCAACTCCGCAGGATTTGTCAAATCGGGTTATGCTCTTGTCGGGCCGATCGATTTGCAAGGGGTTAGACATGAGCGGCGGAACGGCGTGGACGCTTTACGAGACCCGGTTGCGGCGGGTTTCGGCATATATCCACGAGCATTTGGATGACGAGCTCGATATGGAAAAGCTCGCCGAAATCGCCTGTATGTCCAGCTACCACTGGCACAGGATCTATCGGGCGATCTATGGCGAGACGACGGCGGCGACCGTCAAACGGCTGCGGCTGCACCGTGCTGCCGGCGATCTCGTCAACACCCGTCTATCCGTCAGCGACATTGCAAAGCGGTCGGGCTATCCCAACCTCCAGTCGTTCAACCGCATCTTCAGATCCGTCTACGGCATGCCGCCGGCGCGATATCGGAATGAGGGAAGCCATACGATCTTCGAACCCAGCACCCAAGGAAGGATCACGGTCATGTTCGACGTTACGCTTCGCACGATTTCCCCGATGTCACTGATCGGTGTCGCCCATCGCGGCTCCTATATGCAGATCGGGCAGGCATTTGAAACACTCTTCGGCACCATCTTCGCCCGTGGCCTGGCAGGGCCGGATATGCGCATGATCGGCGTCTATCTCGACGATCCCGATGTCGTGGAAGCGGACAATCTGCGCTCCTATGCCTGTGTTACTGCCAGCGAGGCCGTCGTTGCCAATGCTCCGCTGGAGCGGCGTTCGCTTGATGGCGGCGACTATGCCGTGCTGCGTCACAAGGGGCCCTATGTGAACATGCATAGGGCTTATCAGTGGCTCTATGCGCAATGGCTCCCGGCTTCCGGGCGGCAGCTGCGCGATACCCTCATGTTCGAAGAATATATCAACAATCCGCGTGATGTACCGCCGACGGAATTGCTGACGGATATCTATATGCCGCTTCAGTAGCGGCATAAGATCCCGATAGAGTTTTTCCTTTCAATACCTTGTATTGTCAGGCATTAGTCGGTTTCGGCATGGCGGCATTGTCAATCTCGTTGCCACGGCGGTAGGCGTCGCGGTCGCTGACCCGGGCCCAATAATCGACGAAGGCCTGGCGCTTCTCGATCGTGCCGAAATTGAGACCCCAGCCGATATGCGAACCGAAATAGACGTCGGCGGCCGTGAAGCGGTCGCCGGCGATAAACGGCGAGCTTGAGACTGCATATTCGATCGTATCGAGCACGCTTTGGATGCTGCCGCAGCCGGCCATGCGCTGACGTTCCGGTGGAATTTCGAAGCCAAGTGCGCGGATGGTAACTGCGGCTTCCAAAGGGCCGGCCGCAAAAAACATCCAGCGGAAATAGCGGCCGCGCTCGGCCGCTGTCGGGGCAAGGCCTGCCTGCGGGAAGGTTTCGGCCAGATAGGCACAGATGGCGGCACCTTCGGTGACGACGGTGTCGCCGTGCTTGATGGCTGGCACCTTGCCCATTGGGTTGACCGCAAGATATTCCGGCGACTTCATCGTCGTGCCGTAGTCGAGATATTCGGTGCGGTAGGGCTGGCCGATTTCCTCGAGCATCCAGCGAGCGATGCGTCCGCGTGACATCGGATTGGTATAGAAAACAAGTTCTTCAGCCATCTGCCTCTCCCTTTTGTTGCGCGCATTTTTGCCACCGGTTCGCCCGGGCGGCAAGATTCAGGGCAAAAGAAAACCCGGCGTTGAGGCCGGGTTTTCGTGTCTGCTCATGTCGGCAAGGCTTAGGCAGCCATGGCCTTCTTGAGGTTTTCGTCGATCTTGTCGAGGAAGGCGGTGGTCGAGAGCCACGGCTGATCGGGGCCGATCAGCAGCGCCAGGTCCTTGGTCATGTAGCCGGCTTCAACCGTGTCGACGCAAACCTTTTCGAGCGTGGAAGCGAACTTCGCGAGTTCGGCATTGTCGTCGAGCTTGGCGCGGTGAGCGAGGCCGCGGGTCCAGGCGAAGATCGAAGCGATCGAGTTCGTCGAGGTTTCCTGGCCCTTCTGGTGCTGGCGGTAATGGCGGGTCACCGTGCCGTGTGCGGCTTCGGCTTCGACCGTCTTGCCATCTGGCGTCAGGAGAACCGAGGTCATTAGGCCGAGCGAGCCGAAGCCCTGGGCAACGGTATCGGACTGGACGTCGCCGTCATAGTTCTTGCAGGCCCAGACGTAGCCGCCGGACCACTTCAGGGCGGAGGCAACCATGTCGTCTATGAGGCGGTGTTCATAGGTGATGCCGGCTTCGTCGAACTGAGCCTTGAACTCGTTCTGGTAGACTTCTTCGAAGATGTCCTTGAAGCGGCCGTCATAGGCCTTGAGGATGGTATTCTTGGTCGAGAGATAGACCGGCCACTTGCGCATCAGGCCGTACATCATAGAGGCGCGGGCGAATTCGCGGATCGACTCGTCGAGGTTGTACATGGCCATTGCAACGCCGGCGCCCGGAGCGTTGAAGACTTCCTTCTCGATGACCGTGCCATCTTCGCCGACAAACTTGATGGTGAGCTTGCCCTTGCCGGGGAACTTGAAGTCGGTGGCGCGGTACTGGTCGCCGAAAGCGTGACGGCCGACGACGATCGGCTGCGTCCAGCCCGGAACGAGGCGCGGAACGTTCTTGCAGATGATCGGCTCGCGGAAGATGACGCCGCCGAGGATGTTGCGGATCGTGCCGTTCGGGCTCTTCCACATTTCCTTGAGGTTGAATTCCTTGACGCGGGCTTCGTCCGGCGTGATCGTCGCGCACTTGATGCCGACGCCGTACTTCTTAATGGCGTTGGCGGCGTCGACGGTGACCTGGTCGTTGGTGGCGTCGCGGTTTTCGACCGAGAGGTCGTAATAGTCGATATCGATGTCGAGGTAGGGGAAGATCAGTTTTTCTTTGATGAGCTGCCAGATGATGCGAGTCATTTCGTCGCCATCGAGATCGGCAACGGGATTTGCGACCTTGATCTTCTTCATGCTTCTGCCTCGTTTAAGCTGATGGGACCCGATGGTCCTGTGGGTAATATGAAGTCCCGAGGCTATAGCACCGCAAGTGCGGAACGCAAAGCCGATAGAGCCTCCCGGGTCGCGTTTTTGATCATTCGTGACATCACCCCGCTTTTTACGATCCGGCCATTGCCAAAGCGATTGATGGGTCTAATGTCGCCCAGGTTTTGCCCGTTGCCCCTGCGTCATGGAATCACGTCATGCATAAATTTGCCGCCTCCGCTTTCGCCCTTATGCTTTTTCAGTTCTCGCTTGGCGCGCATGCGGCGTTGGCGGCCGATGCGACGACGCCGGTCAAGGCCATCATGGACGCGACCGTCTCGAACTGGGCGGGCGGCGACAGCGACTGGCAGGATATTTTCGGCGAGGACAAGCTCAAGGATATTTACAGCAAGGATTTTGGAGCGAAATACCAGGCGGCGGCGCAATTTCCCGCCGCCGACGAGGATGGTATCTCGCCCTTCGACTACGATGTCATTGTCAATGCGCAGGATGCGTGTCCGCTGGAAGATGTGAAGATTGCCGCCCAGCCGCCAAAGGGTAATGTGACGGAGGTTCTGGCGACCTTCAAGAAATCGACCTGCATGGGTTCCGACGCCGATTATCAGAAAGTGACGACGGTTCGTTTCGAGGTCATCGAAGAGGGCAGCAGGCCCGTGGTGGACGATATCGTCACAAACGACGACAATGGCAATCCAAGCTCGCTCAAGAGCGTGATGGTGGATCTTGTCAAACAGCAGCAGCAACAGCCAACAGACCAGACGCAGCAACCGTCGGATCAGCAGAAGCCGGCCAATCCGCAATAGTCGGGCGGGATTCGTTCTGCCGTTCAAGCGCAAAAACCTTGCCGATCGGCTGGCGTCTCGCTATTGCGACCCATGATTTGCGCGAGAAGGTTCGCGCACGGAGAGAAAGACTCATGGCAGGCACGAATAGCGAGCGTCAACTTCTGGCCGAAGGGCCGGCCATCATTCTGGTCGAGCCGCAGATGGGCGAAAATATCGGTATGGTGGCGCGCGCCATGGCGAATTTCGGCCTTGCCGAATTGCGCCTCGTCAATCCTCGCGATGGCTGGCCGAACGAGAGGGCACAGGCGACTGCCTCCAAGGCGGATCATATTATTGAGGCGACCAAGGTCTACGACACGTTGGAGCAGGCGATCGCTGATCTCAATTTCGTCTATGCGACAACCGCGCGGGAGCGGGATGGCTACAAGCCGGTGCGTTCGCCTGTCGTTGCGGCCGAGACGCTCCGCACCAAATTCAAAGCGGGCGAGGGCACCGGCATTCTCTTCGGCCGTGAGCGCTGGGGCTTGACGAACGAGGAAGTGGCGCTGGCCGACGAGATCGTCACCTTTCCCGTCAATCCCGCTTTCGCTTCTTTGAACATCGCGCAGGCCGTGCTGTTGATGTCCTATGAATGGATGAAGTCGGGCATGGAGGATCTCGGCGATGTGCCCTTCCAGGCGATCGAGCAGCGGCCTTCGACGAAGGAGCAGCTTTTCGGCCTGTTCGACCAGCTCGAGGAGGCGCTGGATGCGCGCAATTATTTCCATCCCGCCGGGAAAAAGCCGAAAATGGTCGACAATCTCCGGGCCGTTCTCTCGCGCCGGGCGTTCACCGAACAGGAAATCAGCGTCTTGCGCGGGGTGATCTCGTCTCTCGACCGCTTCTCGCGGAAGTCCCCGCGCGGCAGCGGTTCGCATCCCCGATCCTCGAAAGCACCGAAGGAATCCCCAAGCGATGACAGCAGCGGTGAATGAGCTGAAACCGGTCCTCGTCTTCGATTCAGGGATCGGCGGTTTGACCGTGCTGCGTGAGGCACGCGTGTTGATGCCGGAGCGGGGTTTCATCTATATCGCCGATGATGCCGCATTTCCCTATGGCAGTTGGGAAGAAGCAGCGCTGAAGGAGCGCATTGTCGGTCTCTTCGCAAAGCTGCTTGAGCAATATGATCCGGAAGTCTGCATCATCGCCTGCAACACGGCCTTCACGCTGGCCGGCGCCGCTCTTCGCGCCGCCTTTCCGCAGATGACGTTTGTGGGTACCGTGCCGGCGATCAAGCCAGCTGCGGAGCGCACGCGTTCAGGCCTGGTTTCGGTGCTGGCGACACCGGGCACCGTCAAGCGCGCCTATACACGCGACCTGATCCAGTCCTTCGCCACACAATGCCATGTCCGGCTTGTCGGATCGGAAAATCTGGCGCGCCTGGCGGAGAGCTATATCCGCGGCGATGCAATTACAGACGAGGCCGTCATGACCGAGATCGATCAGTGCTTCGTCGAGATGGATGGCCACAAGACCGATATCGTCGTGCTTGCCTGCACGCATTACCCTTTCATGGCGAATATTTTCCGTCGCCTTGCGCCTTGGCCGGTCGATTGGCTCGATCCGGCTGAAGCCATCGCAAGGCGCGCCCGCAGCCTGGTGCCGCAGGTAGCCGATGCTGTGCATCCCGACAATTTCGACTTTGCGGTCTTCACCTCCGGTGCGCCGGATTTCCCCACCCGCCGGCTGATGCAGGGTTTTGGACTCAAGGCTTGATGATGAAAGACAAGGTTTCGCTGCGAAAACTCGATCTCGCGGATATGCCGGCGGCTGCCGCTGTCCATCGCGCTTCCTTCAACGAGCGGCTGCCGACGCTTGCCGGGCTTCATACGCCGGAAGAAGATGTTGGCTTCTGGAGCGCCGTCGTTTTCAAAGATTGCCAGATTTGGGGTGCGGAAGAGGGCGGTCGTCTTGTTGGCGTCATCGCCTTTCTCGAGGATTGGATCGACCAACTCTACGTGTTGCCTGAGGCGCAGGGGCGCGGCATCGGCAGCCGCCTTCTCGATATCGCCAAGTCGACCTATCCGGCGCTGTCGCTCTGGACGTTCCAGAGAAACGAGCCTGCGCGCCGCTTTTACGAGAAGCATGGCTTCTTCGTGGTTGACGAGTCGGATGGGGCAGGCAATGAGGAAAAGGAACCGGATGTGCTTTACAAGTGGGAGGCACGCTTGCATCGGTTGTAATGCAGGATTGGGCTGAGTGGCGGAATATTGGGAGGGCGATATTTGATGTCTTTTGAGATTGATTGCAGTGTTGTTGAGGCAAGCCATGCGTCTGCGTGAATGCCACAACTTCCATGATTTTCGTCTTCTCGCCAAGAAGCGTCTTCCCGGCCCGATCTTCAACTATATCGATGGTGCTGCCGACGACGAAGTGACGCTCCGGCGGAACACAGCCAGCTTCGAAAGCTGCGATCTCGTTCCCAACGTCCTGCGTGGGGTCAGCGAGATTGATATGTCTGTCACCGTCATGGGACAAAAGCTCGCGACACCTTTTTATTGCTCGCCGACGGCGTTGCAGCGGCTCTTCCATCACCAGGGCGAGAATGCGGTTGCTGCCGCAGCTTCCTCGCTCGGCACCATGTTCGGCGTTTCCTCGCTTGGCACTGTCAGCCTCGAGGAAATCCGCAAGAAGCATCAAGGGCCGCAGGTCTATCAGTTCTATTTCCATAGGGATCGTGGCCTGAACCGGGCGATGATGGAGCGGGCGAAGGAAGCCGGCGTCAATGTGATGATGCTGACTGTCGACAGCATTACCGGCGGCAATCGCGAGCGCGATCTTCGCACCGGGTTTTCCATTCCGTTCAAGCTCAATCTGGCCGGGATTACCCAGTTCGCCATCAAGCCTGCTTGGGCGCTGAACTACGTGACCCACGAGAAATTCCGCCTGCCGCAGCTCGACGAGCATGTCGATATGAGCGGCGGCGCCATGTCGATCGGCAAGTATTTCACCGAAATGCTCGATCCATCGATGAATTGGAACGACGTCGCCGAGATGGTGAAGCACTGGAACGGGCAGTTTTGCCTCAAGGGCATCATGTCGGTCGAAGACGCCAAGCGTGCTGTCGATATCGGATGTACTGGCATCGTGCTGTCGAACCATGGCGGCCGGCAGCTGGACGGCTCACGCTCGGCATTCGATCAGCTGGCGGAAATCGTTGACGCCGTCGGCCATCGCATCGATGTCATGATGGATGGCGGCGTCCAGCGCGGCACGCATGTCCTGAAGGCTCTGTCGCTCGGCGCGAAGGCCGTTGGCCTCGGCCGCTTCTATCTCTATCCGCTGGCCGCTGCCGGTCAGGCGGGCGTGGAGCGCGCGCTGAGACATCTGCGCACCGAAGTCGAGCGTGACATGAAGCTGATGGGCTGCACATCGGTCAGCCAGCTGTCGCGGGCCAATTTGCGCTTCAGATAGATCTCGCAATCGCCTGTGGGTTTTTTCAATCCACGGGCGCGAAGCTTGGAAATCTTTGCTAGACGAGGGCGCGTCCTTTCAGAAAGATGGGACGTATTCACATTTGATTCTTGCTCATAGGGGAAGTGCATTGCAGGTCGGCATCGACATGGGAACGGCGTCCGGCGGGACCAGCGCCCAGCTCGATATCGAGGAGCTGCTGGCGACCCGTCTCCTGGTGCAGGGCAATTCCGGCTCCGGAAAATCTCATCTTCTACGGCGGTTGCTGGAGCAATCGGCGCAATGGGTGCAGCAGGTCATCATCGATCCCGAAGGCGATTTTGTCACACTGGCCGACAAGTTCGGGCATGTCGTCGTCGATGGCGAGCGTACGGAAGCCGAACTTGCCGGCATCGCCAACCGCATCCGCCAGCACCGCGTCTCCTGCGTGCTGACGCTCGAGGGGCTCGATATCGAGCAGCAAATGCGCGCTGCAGCCGCCTTCCTGAATGGCATGTTCGATGCCGACCGCGAATTCTGGTATCCGGTGCTTGTGGTGGTCGACGAGGCGCAGATGTTTGCGCCATCGGTCGGCGGCGACGTTTCGGAAGATGCACGCAAGATGTCGCTCGGCGCCATGACCAATCTGATGTGCCGCGGCCGAAAGCGCGGCCTTGCCGGCGTCATCGCGACGCAGCGCCTCGCGAAGCTCGCCAAGAACGTTGCGGCGGAAGCTTCCAATTTCCTCATGGGCCGTACCTTCCTCGATATCGACATGGCGCGTGCTGCCGATCTGCTCGGCATGGATCGCAGGCAGGCGGAAATGTTCCGCGACCTGAGGCGCGGCAATTTCGTAGCCCTCGGGCCGGCACTTTCGCGCCGTCCGCTGCCGATCACCATCGGCGCGGTGGAAACCTCGGCGCGCTCCTCCAGCCCGAAGCTGATGCCGTTGCCGGATGCGCCGCAGGATGTCGAAGATCTGATCTTCACGCCGGATCCGGAAGAGTTCGCGCGGCCCGTTATCCGCCGCACGACGCCGGCTCCCCGCCCAACGACCGATATTCTGGCCGAGCTTTCCCGCTCCGTGCCGGCAGCAAGCCCGGCACCGTCCGAGCCGAAGGTCAGTCAGTCTGAACTATCGAGTGAGGATCGGGAGGCGAGGGTGACTGCCGTGCTTTCCGAAATCCTCGATGATCCGGCTTCGGGCTTCCGAACGGATTCGGTGCTTTATCAGGAATTTCTTGTACGCTTGCGCATGCGCCGCGTTCCCGGTGCCCCCATGAGCCTGTCGGAATTCCGCCGTCGCGTGGCGATCGTGCGATCCGGTGCGGACGAGGAGGTCATGGCGACGGATCAATGGGCAACGGCGCTTTCCCTGTCCGCTAGTGTCACCGACGATCTGCAGGGCGTATTCCTGATGCTCGCCAAGGCCGCGATCAGCGGCGAGCCGTGCCCGTCCGACGCCCGCATTGCCCGTGCCTATGGCACCCATTCGGCCAGACGCGCACGGCGACTATTGAGCTATTTCGAGGAACAGGGCAGCGTCGTCGTCCACACGGATTTCTCCGGCAAACGTATCGTCGCCTTCCCGGATATGGGTTCGCAGACCGCGCCCGGCGATGCCAATGCGCCGGATATCGAGGGTGGGGAGCAGGCGGCGGCGGAATAGCCGGAATTACGACACCCTTGATACGTATCCGGGGATACGCCTATAT
>Ga0209371_1002452_pt1 | contig 10346 bp, 6 predicted proteins | sample AgamicAtAmrz_FD_187165 | JGI IMG/M metagenome (GOLD analysis project Ga0209371, IMG submission 187165) | Agave microbial communities from Guanajuato, Mexico - At.Am.rz (SPAdes) (version 2) | ecosystem: Host-associated > Plants > Roots > Rhizosphere | place: Guanajato, Mexico | collected 2012-06-07
TGTTTATCGACGCCGATATCGCCGGGCCGGGTAACGCCGTCGGTCCTTACTTCCAGAAGACGCCTTTAAACGATTCGCTTGCCGCTACGCTTGAAGAACTCCAGCTCGACGGCGATGTGAATGCTCGCTTACATCTTGATATTCCGCTTGATGGCGAACTCGTCACCGCCAAAGGCGATGTGGCGCTGAACAATAACTCGCTTTTCATCAAGCCGCTGGACAGCACGCTGCATAACCTTTCGGGCAAATTCAGCTTCGTTAACGGCAACCTGCAAAGCGAGCCGCTGCGCGCTACCTGGTTTAACCAGCCGCTGAATGTCGATTTCTCCACCGAGGAGGGGCAGAAGTCTTATAACGTGGCGGTGAATCTGGACGGCGACTGGCAGCCCGCCCGTACAGGCCTGCTGCCGGAACCGGTGAATAACGCGCTGAAAGGCAGCGTGCCGTGGCAGGGTAAAGTGGCTATCACGCTGCCTTATCGCGGCAGCGCCAGTTACAAAATCGATGTGAACGGCGATTTAAAAAATGTGAGCAGTCGCTTACCTTCACCAGTGAATAAAGCGTCGGGCGAGCCGTTGCCCTTTAAGGTAAATGTGACGGGCGACCTGAAAAGCTTCGCGCTGACCGGCAACGCCGGTGCAAATAACCATTTCAACAGCCGCTGGCTGCTTGGCGAAAAGCTGACGCTCGATCGCGCCATCTGGGCTTCCGACAGCCGTACGCGACCGCCGCTGCCTGAAAATGCGGGCGTGGAACTGAACCTGCCGGCGATGGACGGCGCGCAGTGGCTCGCGCTCTTTAATCAGGGCGCGGCGGATAAAGTGAGCAGCGCCACGCGCTTCCCGGAAAGCGTAACGTTACGTACCCCTTCGCTGACGCTGGGCGGCCAGCAGTGGAACAATCTCAGCATCCAGATGCGCCCGACGCCTGGCGGCAAAGAGGTCAGCGCTCAGGGCCGGGAGATCAACGGTACGCTGACGATGCGCGAGCGCGCGCCGTGGCAGGCAAACGTTCAGTACCTTTACTTCAACCCGAGCGCCAGCGCCAATAGCGGTTCGGCAAAAACCGCCTCGCCGCTTGCGGGTATGGATAGTATTGATTTCAGCGGCTGGCCCGATCTCCAGCTGCGCTGCGCCGAGTGCTGGCTGTGGGGACAAAAATATGGCCGTATTGATGGCGACTTCAACGTACGCGGCAACACGCTTGCCCTCAGCGACGGCCTGATCGATACCGGCTTTGCCCGGCTGACCGCGCAGGGGGAATGGGTCAATAAACCGGGTGAGCTGCGCACCTCGCTAAAAGGCGCGCTCAAGGGAAGCAAGCTGGACGCCGCCGCCAACTTTTTCGGCCTGACGACCCCGTTGCAGGGTTCCTCATTTAACGTTGATTACGACCTGCACTGGCGCGATGTGCCCTGGCAGCCGGATGAAGCTTCGCTCAACGGCGTTATACATACGCGTCTTGGCAAAGGGCAGATAGCCGATCTCGGCACTGGCCACGCCGGGCAACTGCTGCGGCTGCTGAGCTTCGATGCGCTGTTGCGCAAGCTGCGCTTTGATTTCAGCGACACCTTCGGCGATGGCTTCTACTATGACTCCATCCGCAGCACCGCCTGGATAAAAGATGGCGTGTTGCATACTGATGATACGCTGGTTGACGGGCTGGAGGCGGATATTGCCATGAAAGGCTCAGTAGACCTGCCGCGCCGCCGACTTAATATGGAAGCGGTCGTCGCGCCGGAAATTTCCGCTACGGTCGGCGTGGCGACCGCCTTCGTGGTTAACCCTATCGTGGGCGCGGCGGTGTTTGCCGCAAGCAAGGTGCTCGGTCCGCTGTGGAGCAAAATTTCCGTGCTGCGCTACCAGATAACCGGCCCGCTTGATAAACCGCAGATTAACGAAGTGCTGCGCCAGCCACGGGCAAATAAGGCGCAATGATTTGACGCGGACAATGAATTGCCGCAAGCTCGATAGATATCACCATTGTCCTCGCCCGTCAGGGCGCAAGTCAGAAGAGTAGCGAAACGATGAGTCTGAACCTGGTAACTGAGCAACTGCTGTCTGCGAATGGCCTGAACCATCAGGATCTGTTTTCCATCCTTGGCCAGCTGTCCGAGCGCCGTCTCGACTATGGCGACCTCTATTTTCAGTCCAGCTACCATGAATCCTGGGTTTTAGAAGACCGCATCATCAAAGACGGCTCGTGGAATATCGACCAGGGCGTCGGCGTACGGGCGGTCAGCGGCGAGAAAACCGGTTTCGCCTATGCCGATCAGATAAGCCGCCTGGCGCTGGAGCAAAGCGCCGGCGCGGCGCGCAGCATCGTGCGTGAAATGGGCGAAGGCCGCTCTCATACCTTAGGCGCGGTCGAACATAAATCGCTCTATACCTCGCACGATCCGCTGCAAAGTTTAAGTCGCGAAGAGAAGCTCGACATCCTCAAGCGTGTGGATAAAGCGGCCCGCGCGGCGGATACGCGCGTGCAGGAAGTGACTGCCAGCCTCACCGGCGTTTATGAGCTTATCCTGGTCGCGGCCACCGACGGCACGCTGGCGGCGGATGTACGTCCGCTGGTGCGCCTGTCGGTAAGCGTGCAGGTGGAAGAGAGCGGCAAGCGCGAGCGCGGTTCAAGCGGCGGCGGCGGCCGTTTTGGTTATGACTGGTTCCTTGAAGAGAGCGACGGTGAAGTGCGCGCGGAAGCCTGGGCGAAAGAGGCGGTGCGCATGGCGCTGGTCAACCTTTCCGCCGTCGCGGCGCCAGCGGGCACGCTGCCAGTCGTGCTGGGCGCAGGCTGGCCGGGCGTGCTGCTGCATGAAGCGGTAGGTCATGGTCTGGAAGGCGATTTTAACCGTCGCGGCACTTCCGTGTTTAGCGGGCAGATGGGGCAACTGGTCGCTTCTGAGCTCTGCACCGTGGTGGATGACGGTACGCTGATGAATCGTCGCGGCTCGCTTGCCGTTGATGATGAAGGCGTGCCCGGGCAGTACAACGTGCTTATCGAAAACGGCGTACTGAAAGGCTATATGCAGGACAAGCTCAACGCGCGTCTGATGGGTGTAGCGCCGACCGGCAACGGGCGGCGTGAATCCTACGCCCACCTGCCGATGCCGCGTATGACCAACACCTACATGCTGGCGGGCAAATCCACGCCGCAGGAGATTATCGAATCGGTGGATTACGGGATCTTCGCGCCGAACTTTGGCGGCGGACAGGTGGACATTACTTCCGGTAAGTTTGTCTTCTCTACCTCGGAAGCTTATCTGATTGAGAAAGGTAAAGTGACGAAGCCGGTGAAGGGCGCGACCCTGATTGGCTCCGGCATTGAAGCGATGCAGCAGATCTCCATGGTGGGCAACGATCTTGCGCTGGATAACGGCGTGGGCGTGTGCGGCAAAGAGGGGCAGAGTCTGCCGGTAGGCGTGGGCCAGCCGACGCTTAAGGTTGATAACCTGACGGTGGGTGGTACGGCGTAAAGTCGTAAGGAAGCGGTCATGAAAAAAGGATACGTGCAGGCGTATCCTTTTTTTTGTCTGATGGCGAATTAGGTTACTCCGTAATCGACAGACTCTCGTTGTCCAGCTGCAGCGCGATATAGAGCAAAATGCGATCGTCGAAGCTGTCCAGATTGAGACCGGTTATCTCCGAGATCCGCTTCATGCGGTATTCGAGCGTGTTACGGTGGATAAACAGCGCTTTTGCCGCGAGGCTCGCCTGGAGGTTATTGGCATACCAGCCTTTTAGCGTGCGCAGCAGCAGACCGTTGCTGTCCATCTGCTTTAAACGGGCCACCGGGCGGGTCAGCTCTTTTGCCTGCCAGTCCTCCTTTATGCTGTCTAACAGCAGCGGCAAAATCAGATCCTTATAAAAGTAGATTCGCTTCTGCGGCTGGTTGCTCTTGCCGACGGCCATCGTGGTGGAGGCCGTGCGGTAAGAGCGGGCGATGCCGCCCGCGTCGGGGAAATAGTTGCCCATAGCGAGGCGGATCTTCAGGCGGCTTCGCGCGCTTATCTGCTCCATCAACGCATGCATATATTGCCTCTGCTCATCGGGCGCCCACATGCCGCGCGCGTTGAGCGCGGGTTTCAACAACACGATTTGCGTCATCGAAACAATGGCGATAAGCGGCGATTTCTCTGTCGACGTCAGCAGCGTCTGAAGCTGCTGTAGTTCTGTCATGGCGGTATCGACGCCAAGCTGGCCGCTGTCTATCTCCACCACCAGCGCCACGCGCGGCTGGCTGAGATCGATGCCGAGACGGTGCGCCCATTCGCTCAGCATCGGCGAAGTCTGTTCCGAACGGATAAGGTTCAGCACCAGCTCTTCACGCAGGCGAACATCGCGCGCCATCATGTGCATAAGCTGCGCCTGCTCAAGCATCATTTCAGCCGTCATGCAAACCAGCTCGCCATACTGGCGCAGTTGCCCCGGGTCGCCTGTCAGGCCGATAACGCCGACGATATTGCGGTTAAGGCGCAAGGGCAGATTGATGCCAGGTTTTACCCCCTGCAAATGACGCGTTACCGCATCGTCGATATCCACAATCCTTCGCTGGGAGATAGCCAGCAACGCCCCTTCGTGCAATTCGCCAATACGCTCCGGATCGCCGCTGCCGATAATGCGGCCTTTACCATCCATGACGTTGATATTGCAGTCGATGATTTTCATCGTGCGGTCAACAATATTTTGCGCCAGACGGGCGTCGAGATGGTAATCGTCCATAACATTTCCTGTACAGAGTGGTTATCGAATCTGAATGAGCATAACTGTGAAAATGTTGTGCGGCATTGTGCAACTGCCCAGTCGGGAAACTAAATGTAAACTCTTCGGCGAGCGTCACGTTTTGCGGTTCAGTCGCAATGAAACGCACGCCGCAGACAAAAAACCGGATGCGGAAATCCGCATCCGGTTGAGGCATAGCGCGAGGCGTCAGGTCACCGGCGCCGGGTTAAAAACCGCGAGCTGGTTATGCAGTCCCCACTGGTCGGAAAAGGTTTTGCGACGACCGCTCGCCACATCAAGAATAAAGTGGAAAAGCTTCCAGCCCACCTGCTCAATGGTTTCCTCGCCGGTAGCGATGGTGCCGGCGTTAATATCCATCAGATCGAACCAGCGGTTGGCCAGCTCCGTGCGTGTCGCCATCTTGATAACCGGCACCGCCATCAGGCCATACGGCGTGCCGCGACCGGTGGTAAATACCTGCAGCGTAATACCGGAGGCCACCTGCTGCGTGCCGCAGACAAAGTCGCTGGCGGGCGTGGCGGCATAAATCAGGCCACGCTTCGTCGGGCGCTGGCCCGGCGACAGCACCTCGACAATGGCGCTTTTACCCGACTTGGCGATGGAGCCAAGCGCTTTTTCCACCACGTTCGCCAGCCCGCCTTTTTTATTGCCCGGAGAAGGGTTAGCGCTGCGGTCGGTCTGGCCCATATCCAGGTAATTATCGTACCAGGCCATCTCTTCCAGCAGCCGCTTGCCCACCTCTTCGTTTACCGCGCGCGGCGTTAACAGGTGGATGGCGTCGCGTACTTCGGTGACTTCTGAGAACATCACCGTGGCGCCGCAGCGCACCAGCAGATCAGAGGCGTAACCCACCGCCGGGTTAGCGGTCACGCCGGAGAAAGCGTCGCTGCCGCCGCACTGCATGCCCACCACCAGCTCTGAGGCCGGGCAGGTTTCGCGCTTACGCTGGTTGAGCTTAGCCAGATGCTGCTCCGCCACGCGCAGGATGTCGTCGACCATCGAGCGGAAACCCACGTGCTGCTCATCCTGCAGGCGGACAATGCTCGCGGAATCCACCGCGATTGCCGCCACATCTTCCGTGCCCTGCAGCAATCTTTCCGGCTGCAGTTTTTCACAGCCGAGGCCAATGACCATTACCTCGCCGCCAAAGTTAGGGTTCAGCGCAATGTTATGAATGGTGCGGATAGGGATCACCGCAGCGGGAGCGTTAATCGCCACCCCGCAGCCGTAAAGATGGTTAAGGCCGACCACACCATCGACGTTCGGGTAACGCGGCAGCAGGTCACGCTCAATTAATTTGATAACGTAATCCACCACCCCTGCCACGCAATGCACGCTGGTGGTAATGCCGAGCAGGTTTTTCGTCCCCACGCTGCCATCGGCATTGCGGTAACCCTCAAAGGTGTAGCCATCCAGCGGCGGCAACGGTTCGGGCACCCGGGTCGCCAGCGGCAATGTGTTGAGCGGCGGCGCTTTGGGCAGTTCCACCAGCGATTCGTCAATCCAGCTGCCGCGCGCAATGGCACGCACGGCGTAGCCAATAACTTCGCCATAGCGAACGATTTCGCCATGCGCGGGAATATCAACCAGCGCGACTTTATGACCTTGTGGGATATGTTCTATCAACTCGAGCCCATCCGGAAAACGCGCACCCGCCTTGAGCCCATTATCGTTGACAATAATCGCTACATTATCGTTGTCATCGACTTTTATATAAAAATTGCCCGTCTCAAGGTTTTTAATTTTTATATCAGTCATTGTCCAGTATTCTCCGAAATTACGGTAAAGGCGTTGCTTAAATAAAAAGAGCAATACGTATAAAGGCCCGCTTTAAATTAATACTGTCAGGATTGTCTTAAGTCTAATGTGATGCAGATCACTGAAACTGGTGAGCCCGCCCAATGCGATGTGACTCTTTCCCTGTTTTGTGGAATCAAGCGGCTGATATTGTGCATTCATACAAAAATATAGCGAAAAAAAGCGCAGGAATTGTGTGAGTCTCTAATGATTAGCGTGATGAGCCGAGTCTATACTGAGCTGCATAAAAAAGAGCAAAACCTGTGAAGGCCCGGTTATTGCTTTATCAAAACGAATATCTACCGCTACCAGATTTACTTTCAGGCTGTACTCATACATGGGGAATAAAAATGTCTGTGCAATCAGAAGCTGTTGTATCCAGCAAAAGAGTCCCTACCCGTTTTTATATATTGCTGACGATTTTTATTGTCACCACTATTAATTATGCCGATCGCGCTACGTTATCTATTGCCGGTACGGAAGTCGCCAAAGCGCTTCAGCTTGATGCGATTTCCATGGGTTATATTTTCTCGGCGTTTGGCTGGGCCTATTTGCTGATGCAGATCCCGGGCGGCTGGCTGCTTGACCGCTACGGCTCAAAAAAGGTTTACACCTGGAGCCTGTTCTTCTGGTCGCTGTTTACCTTTACCCAGGGTTTTGTCGATATGCTGCCGCTCGCCTGGGCCGGCATTTCTATGTTCTTTATGCGCTTTATGCTGGGCTTTTCCGAAGCGCCGTCCTTCCCGGCCAACGCCCGCATCGTTGCGGCCTGGTTTCCGACCAAAGAGCGTGGCACCGCTTCGGCGTTGTTTAACGCCGCACAATATTTCTCGCTCGCTATTTTCTCGCCGCTGCTCGGCTGGCTCACCTTCGCCTGGGGCTGGGAGCATGTCTTTACCGTTATGGGCGCCATCGGCTTTGTGCTGACGCTGGTATGGGTGAAGTTTATCCATAACCCGGGCGATCATCCGCGCATGTCGAAAGAAGAGCTGGATTACATCAGCAACAACGGCGCGGTGGTGGATATGGACCACAAAAAAACGGATAGCCAGCAGAGCGGGCCGAAGCTGCACTACATTAAGCAACTTCTGACCAACCGCATGATGCTCGGCGTCTTTTTCGGCCAATATTTTATCAACACCATTACCTGGTTCTTCCTCACCTGGTTTCCTATCTACCTGGTGCAGGAAAAAGGAATGTCGATTCTGAAAGTGGGTCTGGTGGCCTCTATCCCGGCGCTGTGCGGTTTCGCGGGCGGCGTGCTGGGCGGCGTCTTCTCCGACTACCTGGTGAAGCGGGGCGCGTCGCTAACGCTTGCCCGTAAGCTGCCTATCGTGGTCGGCATGCTGCTCGCCTCCACCATCATTTTGTGCAACTACACCGACAGCACCGTAATGGTCGTCTCGCTGATGGCGCTGGCGTTTTTTGGTAAAGGTTTTGGCGCGCTGGGCTGGCCGGTTATTTCCGACACCGCGCCGAAAGAGATTGTGGGCCTGTGCGGCGGCGTGTTTAACGTCTTCGGCAACGTGGCTTCTATTGTTACTCCGCTGGTCATCGGCTATCTGGTGAGCGAGTTGCACTCCTTTAATGCTGCGTTGATTTTCGTAGGGTGCTCCGCGCTGATGGCGATGGTCTGTTACCTGGTGATTGTCGGCGACATCAAGCGTATGGAACTGGCGAAGTAAGCCATACAGTCAGGGTTTGAACACTTTAGGGTCTGAACAATGAACGATATTTTTCCGAACAAATTCAAGGCCGCGCTGGCGGCTCACCAGACGCAGATCGGTTGCTGGTCGGCGTTAGCGAACCCCATCAGCACCGAGGTGCTGGGCCTCGCGGGCTTCGACTGGATTGTGCTGGACGGCGAGCATGCCCCTAACGACGTCACCACCTTTATTCCTCAGCTGATGGCGCTTAAGGGCAGCCACAGCGCCCCGGTGGTGCGCGTGCCGACCAACGAGCCGGTCATTATCAAGCGCCTGCTGGATATCGGCTTTTACAACTTCCTCATCCCGTTTGTGGAATCAGAAGAGGAAGCGGTGCTGGCGGTGGCCTCCACCCGCTACCCGCCAGAGGGCATCCGCGGCGTTTCTGTCTCGCACCGCGCCAATATGTTCGGCACCGTGCCGGATTACTTCGCCGCTTCCAATAAAAACATCACCATTCTCGTGCAGATAGAAAGCCAGCAAGGCGTGGATAACGTCGACGCCATCGCCGCCACCGAAGGCGTGGACGGCATTTTTGTCGGCCCGAGCGATCTTGCGGCGGCGCTGGGTCATCTTGGCAACGCCTCGCACCCGGAAGTGCAGCGCTGCATTCAGCACATCTTTGCCCGCGCCAAAGCGCACGGCAAACCGGCGGGTATTCTGGCGCCGGTGGAAGCCGACGCTAAACGCTACCTGGAGTGGGGCGCGACGTTTGTCGCCGTCGGCAGCGACCTTGGCGTATTCCGCGCCGCGACGCAAAAGCTGTGCGACGCCTTTAAAAAGTAATTCGCTAATTAACGAGAGATAAGAGCTATGACGATGAAAGTTGGATTTATTGGCCTTGGCATCATGGGTAAGCCGATGAGTAAAAACCTCATCAAAGCGGGTTATTCACTGGTGGTTGCCGATCGCAACCCGGAAGCGATCGCCGAGGTTATCGGCGCGGGCGCTGAAACGGCGGCGACCCCAAAAGAGATTGCCGCGCAGTGCGACGTCGTTATTACCATGCTGCCCAACTCTCCGCACGTTAAAGAGGTGGCGCTGGGCGAGAACGGCCTCATTGAAGGGGCGCACGCGGGCCTGACGCTTATCGACATGAGTTCTATTGCGCCGCTCGCCAGCCGTGAAATTAGCGAGGCGTTACAGGCGAAAGGCGTGAGCATGCTGGATGCGCCGGTCAGCGGCGGCGAGCCAAAAGCTATCGACGGCACGCTGTCGGTGATGGTGGGCGGCGATAAGGCGTTATTCGATAAATACTATGATCTGATGAAAGCGATGGCGGGCTCGGTGGTGCATACCGGCGATATCGGCGCAGGCAACGTCACAAAACTCGCAAACCAGGTGATTGTGGCGCTGAACATCGCGGCGATGTCGGAAGCGCTGGTTCTGGCGACCAAAGCGGGCGTCAACCCGGATCTGGTTTATCAGGCGATTCGCGGCGGCCTTGCGGGCAGCACCGTGCTTGATGCCAAAGCGCCGATGGTGATGGAGCGCAACTTCAAGCCAGGTTTTCGTATCGACCTGCATATTAAAGATCTGGCGAACGCGCTGGATACCTCGCACGGCGTGGGCGCGCAGCTGCCGTTGACGGCAGCGGTCATGGAAATGATGCAGGCGTTGAAAGCGGATGGCCTGGGCACCGCCGACCACAGCGCGCTGGCGTGCTATTACGAAAAACTGGCGAAAGTCGAAGTCGCAAAATAGCGATGAAATAACGACAGGGGCGCCGCTGGCGCCCGGTTATCTCTCCGGTCTGGATTACTTATGAAAATAGTCATTGCACCCGATTCATGGAAAGAAAGTCTCTCCGCCGCCGAGGTGGCGCAGGCGATTGAAAAAGGTTTTCGCGAAATATTCCCCCATGCTGACTATGTCCGCGTGCCGCTTGCCGATGGCGGCGAGGGGACGGTGGACGCGATGGTCAGCGCCACGCAGGGCACGACTATCACCACCCGCGTAACGGGGCCGCTCGGGCAGCCGGTGGAAGCCAGCTGGGGGATTTCGGGCGACGGCAACACCGCGTTTATTGAAATGGCGGAGGCGAGCGGTCTGGCGCTGGTGCCGACTTCACAGCGCAACCCGCTGTTAACCACCTCGCGCGGCA
>Ga0209371_1002453_pt1 | contig 10345 bp, 9 predicted proteins | sample AgamicAtAmrz_FD_187165 | JGI IMG/M metagenome (GOLD analysis project Ga0209371, IMG submission 187165) | Agave microbial communities from Guanajuato, Mexico - At.Am.rz (SPAdes) (version 2) | ecosystem: Host-associated > Plants > Roots > Rhizosphere | place: Guanajato, Mexico | collected 2012-06-07
GGCGGCGCATTCCAGGACGCCTGGATGGCTGGCGGCCACTTCCTCCACCTCGTTCGGATAGACGTTGAAACCGGAGACGAGGATCATGTCCTTCTTGCGGTCGACGATCTTGGTATAACCGCGTTCATCCATGAAGCCCATGTCGCCGGAACGGAAGAAGCCGTCTGATGTCATCGCCTTTGCCGTCTCGTCCGGCCGCTGCCAATAACCCGCCATCACCTGCGGCCCACGAATGCAGATTTCTCCGACCTCTCCGGTGGGCAGGCTGTTGCCGTCCTCGTCGCGAATATCGATTTCGGTGGAAGAGATCGGCAGGCCGATGGTTCCGCTGAACTCCGTGGAATCGAGGCGGTTGACGGTGGCAACCGGCGATGTCTCGGAGAGGCCGTAACCCTCCGCAATGGGGCAGCCGACGATGGAAAGCCAGCGTTCCGCGACAGGCCTTTGCACCGCCATGCCGCCGCCGAGAACCAGAATGAGCGACGACAGATCGAGCTTGCGGAAATCCTCGTTGTTCATCAGCGCGTTGAAAAGCGTATTGATGCCGGGGAAAATATGCGGCTGATAATGCGACAATTCTTTCACAAAACCGGGAATATCGCGCGGATTGGCAATCAGCAGATTGTGGCCGCCAAGCGCAATGCCCATCAGCGAATTCACCGTCAAGGCGAAGATGTGGCAGAGCGGCAGCGCGCAGATGAAGTTGAGAACTTCAGGGCGATCCTTCTGGCCGTTGAAGGCGGCGTCCAGCCACAGGCTGATCTGAAGCTTGTTGGCCAGAAGGTTGGCATGCGTGAGAACCGCACCCTTGGATACACCCGTCGTGCCCCCGGTATATTGAAGGAAAGCAATGTCCTGCGCCGTGAGGCTGACCGGCTTCAGCGAAAATCCCTGACCTTCCTTCAGCATCGCCTTGAAGCTGATGGAGCCGGGAATGGTATAGGCGGGCACCAGTTTCTTGACCTTGCGGACCACCAGATTGACGATATGTCCCTTGAGGCCGAGAAGATCGCCCATCGCCGCGACGACCACGTGCCGCACCGCGGTTTTCGGCACCGCCTGCTGCGCCACATGTGCAAAGTTCTCCAGCACGAAAAGCGCCTTCGCGCCGGAATCCTTCAGCTGATGTTCCAGCTCGCGCGGTGTGTAAAGCGGATTGACATTGACCACCACCATGCCTGCCCGCAGGATTCCATAGACCGCAACCGGATTTTGCAGGATGTTCGGCATCATCACGGCAACCCGGTCGCCCTTTTCCAGTCCTCTGGACTGCAGCCAGGCGGCGACGGCTCGGGTTTCAGCGTCCAGTTCCCGGTAGGTCAGCGACTTTCCCATGCTGGAAAAGGCCTTCCGGTCGGCAAACTGCACACAGCTCTTTTCGAGAAGATCGACGAGGGAGGCATTGGTCGATACGGGAATTTCGGAAGGAACGCCCGGCGGATAGGAAGACAGCCAGCGCTTCCCAATGACGGCGTTCTGCGGGTGTCCCAGGGACAATTCACTCATGCTGCTCCTCCCAGAGTCTCTTCGCGCCGCGCATTCTGTGGAACGCGTGAACAGCGCTTTCGGCTGCCTGATGTTCACGAGGCTCCCGCACCTGCCGGCATCTGCCGGCGTGAGGGAACCACTTGTGACGTCACCGGATCGACTGCTCCTCCCGCTCCCCGGTGACGAATGATAGACGCGTAATCCCTTGACGTCCATCTTGTCGGCGAAACCTATTTAACTCTAACGTAAACGTCAATATTGCTGCCGCACATCTCGCCAACTCGTGATGGAAAACGCATTTTCCCGGTCTTTTTTGACTTTAATCCTGATTTGAGCGATCAACATAATTCGCAAAGCAAGGCAGGATTGGAAATGGCAGGCAGCGCAGCGCTAGAACTGAAATCGGTGGGCAAGAAATTCGGCGATACGGATGTATTGTCCGACATCGATCTGTCCGTCGAAAGCGGTGAGATCATTTGTCTTGTAGGGCGTTCCGGCTGCGGAAAATCAACCTTGCTGCGTATCATCGCAGGCGTGGAGACACCCGATAAAGGCAGCGTTTCCCTGAACGGCGCTGTCGTGGCCGGGTCTGGAGCTTTCATCGAGCCCGAAAAGCGCAATATCGGTTTCGTATTTCAGGATTATGCGCTCTTCCCACATCTTACCGTCGAGCAGAACGTCATGTTCGGCCTCCGCTCGCTGCCGAAAGCGCAGGCCCGGGCGCGCACTGCGGAGATGATCGAACATGTGCATCTCAAGGAACTTGCGAAACGTTATCCCCATACGCTGTCGGGCGGTGAGCAGCAGCGCGTCGCGCTTGCCCGTGCACTCGCCCCGCAGCCTGGCCTTCTGCTGATGGACGAGCCTTTTTCCAATCTGGACAGGGGATTGCGTGACGATGTGCGCGAAGAGACGCTAGGTCTTCTACGCCAGCTGGGTACGACGGCAATCATGGTTACTCACGATCCCGAAGAAGCGCTTTCGGCGGGCGATCGCGTGGTTCTGATGCAGCGCGGACGGATCGTGCAAAGCGGCACGGGTTACGAAATCCACGACCATCCCAAGACCCGCTATGCCGCTGATTTTTTCTGCGCCTTCAACAAGATTGAAGGACGGGTAAGGCAGGGTCGCGTGGAAACGCCGCTTGGCCTGCTGGGGGATGCCTCCGATCTGCCCGATGGCCTCGCGGCGGTTGCCTATGTTCGGCCCAATGCGATTTCGATTATCGAAGACGCCGCGAAAGAAGGTATCGCTGGCGAAATATCGAGCCGGGTCTTCCTGGGGGAGATCGAACAGCTCGGCATCGCCGTGCCCGGATTACCAGCTGATCTTCGCGTCAGAACAATGCAGCGTACAGCCGCCAAGACGCGGGCGATACGCTTCGGAATTGATCCGAAGGGCGTGCTGATATTTACCTAAAGTTGAATGAGCGCATTTGCATGTTCGTTTTCTCCCCGTTTTCAACTCTTGGTGATCAAAAGGCGGCGTAAAATGGCGAAATAAAACTTGATTTGTATCATCATGTATGATGTCTGCTCCCCCTATTGCCGTTATCGGAGAGGGAGACAAAACATGAAGAAATTTACCGGGTTCGCCCTGCTTGCTAGCACGGTTGCCTTTGCAGCCGGCGCAGCCAATGCCGCTGAACTCAATATCTATACCACCCGCGAGCCGGGCCTCATTCAGCCCCTCCTGGACTCCTTCACCGCTTCGAGCGGCGTGAAGGTCAATACCGTGTTTTTGAAGGACGGCCTTGCGGAGCGTGTGCTGAGCGAAGGCGCGAGTTCGCCGGCTGACGTTCTGATGACGGTGGACGCCGGCAATCTTGTCGATCTCGCTGAAAAGGGCGTAACGCAGGCGGTCGAATCCGAGACCCTGAGCAAGGCCATCCCCGCTGAACTGCGCGATGCCAAGGGTCACTGGTTCGCGCTTTCCATGCGAGCCCGCGTTCTGTATGCAGCCAAGGACCTTGATCTCGCTTCCTTCAATTATGAAGATCTCGCTGATGCGAAGTGGAAGGGCAAGGTCTGCATTCGCGCCGGCCAGCATCCCTATAATACGGCGCTGTTTGCCGACTACATCGCCCATTATGGCGCTGAAGACACCGAGAAGTGGCTTGCCGGCGTCAAGGAAAACCTCGCCCGCAAGGCAGGCGGCGGTGACCGCGATGTCGCCAAGGACATCCTCGGCGGCATTTGCGATATCGGTATCGCCAACTCCTATTATGTCGGCCTGATGCGCTCGGGCAAGGGCGGCGAGGAGCAGGTGAAGTGGGGCGACGCCATCAAGGTGGTTCTGCCGACCTTCAAGAATGGCGGCACGCAGGTCAATATCAGCGGCGCGGCTGTGGCCAAGAACGCACCGAACAAGGCGGAAGCCGTCAAGCTGCTGGAATATCTCGTCTCCGACGAAGCCCAGAAGATCTATGCTGAAGCCAACTACGAATATCCGGTCAAGCAGGGTGCTGCTCTCAACGAGATCATCGCTTCCTTCGGTACGCTGAAGATCGATAACAAGCCGCTGACGGAAATCGTCTCGCATCGCAAGCAGGCGAGCGAGCTGGTCGACAAGGTCGGTTTCGACAAGTAAGGGCCAATCAGCAATAACATGGTGGAAGGCGTTCGCATTCGCGGGCGCCTTTCCGCGTATTTTCCAGAAGCACATGAATCCAGACGCCATCCAGCCATTGACACCTCGTGCCCGAGCCAGGTTTTCATCCTCCTTCTGGTGGCTGTGCCTCTCCGTGCTGGCGGTCTGTGGCGCCATGGTGCCGGTTCTGGCGCTTGTATCGCAGGCCTTGCAGGGTTCTGAAGGCCTGTGGGCGCATCTCGGCTCGACCTTGCTCTGGACGGCGCTTCCGGATACGGCGATCCTTCTCGCCGGGGTCGGGCTGCTGGCCGGTGTCGTCGGAACCTATGCCGCCTGGCTGGTCACCGCCTATGATTTTCCCGGCCGCAAAATATTGGAATGGGCGCTGCTGCTGCCGCTGGCCATGCCCACCTATATCGTCGCTTACGCCTATCTGGATATTCTGCATCCCGTCGGACCGGTGCAGGGCGCGATCCGCTGGCTGCTCGGTTATTCCAGCCCGCGCGAATTTCGCCTGCCGGACATAAGGTCCATGACGGGCTGCATCGTCCTTCTCGGCTTCGTGCTGTTTCCCTATGTCTATATTCCCGTGCGCGCCATGTTCCTGACGCAGGCGGGCAACCTGCTGGAAGCGGCGCGCACGCTTGGCGTTTCCAGGCGCGCGGCTTTCTTCAAGGTGGCGGTGCCGCTGGCGCGCCCGGCGATTGCGGTCGGCATCAGCCTTGCCCTGATGGAAGCGCTGAATGATATAGGCGCGTCGGAATTCCTCGGCGTCCGCACGCTCACCGTTTCCGTCTATACCACCTGGGTCACGAAATCCGACCTGCCGGGTGCGGCGCAGATTGCGCTCTCCATGCTGTTCATCGTTGTCGCCCTCGTGGCGCTCGAGCGCTGGGCGCGGCGCAAGCAGCGTTATGCCGTTTCGGCGCAGAAAAGCAGGGAACTGGAGCCGCTGCGACTCAACGGCCTGAAGGGCTGGGCCGCTTTCGTACTCGGCGGCCTGCCGGTCCTGATCGGCTTTGTGGTGCCGGCCGGCTATCTCGTCATCGAGGCATGGAAACGGTTCCGTTTCAGCGGCCTCTCCGCCCGTTTTGCCGAGGAGGCTCTGAACACGATCGTCTTTGCCGGGCTGGCGACGGTTATCACCCTTATCCTTGGCCTTGCGGTTGCTTACGCCATGCGCCTTGCACCGGGACGTCTCTCGCTCTGGTCGTACAGGCTTTCGACGGTCGGATATGCGGCCCCCGGCACGGTCATCGCCATCGGCGTGCTGATCGCGCTTGGCGGCTTCGACCGGTTTGTCGACCAGACCATGCGTGACTGGTTCGGCATCTCTACCGGCCTCATTTTCATCGGCAGCGGCGCGGCGCTGATCTATGCCTATTCGGCGCGTTTCCTCACCATTGCGGCGGGCGGCGTGGATGCCGGCCTCAGCCGCATACCGCAATCCTTCGATCACGCCTCGCGAACGCTCGGGCGATCCGCGACGCAGACATTCCGCCAGATTCATCTGCCGCTTTCCAGGGCGTCGCTTGCGGCAGCGGCGCTGCTGATCTTCGTCGATTGCGTCAAGGAGCTTCCCGCCACGCTTTTGTTGAGGCCGCTGAATTTCGAAACCTTCGCTACCCATCTTTATGGCGAAGCGGCGCGCGGCACCTATGAGGAAGCGGCAATCGCAGCGCTGGCAATCGTCGTCATCGGCATGCTTCCGGTCATGCAGCTTGCAAGGATCGGCCGGCGCAAGGGCTGATATCGGAGCCCCGTCCGATAAATGACGGACGCAAAACTGTGCGAGAGGCCAATAAGCTTCAAATCCCGCCAGAAAACGACAAGCATCCTGCCTTAATCCTGATGTAAATACTCAGCTTAATTGAGGTGCCGCGGCCTGTCGGATATGGACATCGGCCGCGATCTGTTTCGGGGCATATCTTGAAAAATTTGCATGGGATGTTTTTGAGCCGTCTGGCTTTGGGCACGGCCGCCGTTGTTTTGCTGGCGCCAGCGATGGGCCACGCGCAGGACACGACCGTTCTGCAGCAGATTACCGTCGAAGGGCAGGGCGCGGAAAACGCGACAGGTCCGGTCCGGGGTTATGTCGCGAAGAAAAGTGCGACCGGTTCGAAAACCGAGACGGAAACCAGGGATATTCCGCAATCCGTATCGGTCGTCGGCCGCCAGGAAATGGATGACCGCGGCGCGGTGACGAAAATCGACGAGGTACTGCGTTATACCCCCGGTGTGACGGCGGAGCCCTTCGGCACGGACCCGGATACGGACTGGATTTACATCCGCGGTTTTCAGGCCACCCAGACCGGCGTGTTTCTGGATGGTCTGAACCTGTTCAGCTACGGTTTCGGCGGTTTCCAGATGGATGCCTACGGTCTGGAGCGCGTGGAAGTTCTGAAAGGCCCCGCCTCGGTGCTTTACGGTGGCGCCAATCCCGGCGGTATCGTGCAGATGGTCCGCAAGCGCACGCAGGATGAGCCGGTGCGCGAAACGGAAATCGGCATCAATAATTTCGGCAATGCCTTCTTCGGTTTCGATCTCGGCGACAAGGTCGATGGTGAAGGCGTGTGGAAATACCGCGTCACCGGCAAGGTCTCCGGCGGCGACAATTACACCGATTATTCCGAGGATTTGCGCGGCTTCATCATGCCGCAGATCACCTTCGAGCCGGACGCGCAGACGAGTGCCACGCTTTACGGCTATTTCTCGGCGCTCGATCAGGTTCATATCGGCAACGGCTTCCTGCCTTATGTCGGCACGGTGGTAGACGCGCCCTTCGGCAAGCTCGACCGCAAGGCCTTTTATGGCGAGCCGGATATCGACAATGGCCGCGTCTACCAGTCCATGGTGGGTTACGAGGTCAGCCATGAATTCGACAATGGCTGGAAGATCAGCCAGAACGCCCGCTATGGCCACCTCTACAAGCACGAAACCGGGCCCTATGCCGGCGGCTGGGCCAATACAGATGCAAACGGCCAGCCGATCCTCGATGCCACCACCAACGACTATATGCTGACCCGCTTCGGTTACGATGGCGTGTCCAAAGTCGACAGTTTCGGCGTGGATAACCGGGTCGAAGGCCAGTTCGATACCGGCGCGGTCAATCACTCGCTGCTCTTCGGTCTCGACTATAAATATTACCGGCTGGACCAGGTGCAGGCCTGCTGCGGATCGAATGCAATCGGTGCGCTCAACCCGGTCTATGGCTCGACGCAGGGAACGAATTTCGTTTATGCCGACAATATCGTGACCCAGCAGCAGATCGGCATCTACGCGCAGGACCAGTTGCGTTTCGGCGATGGCTGGCTGGTCACGCTGAATGGCCGTTACGACTATGTGGATACGGAACTGAACAATAGGCTGCCGGCGGGCCTCTCCCGTCGCTCGAATGACGATGCGCTGAGCGGCCGCGCCGGTCTCGCCTATGAATTCGACAATGGCCTGACACCCTATGTCTCGGCGGCCACTTTCTTCAATCCGCTCATCGATACGCTTGCGGATGGTACTCCCGCTTCGCCCGAGGAGGGACACCAGTTCGAGGCCGGTATCAAATATGAGCCGACCTTCTTCGACGGCAGTGTCACCGCCTCCGTCTTCAAGCTGGTCAAGGACAATGCCATCGTTTCCTATACGGCCGGCGGCGTGACCACGAGTGGCCAGTTCGGGCAGGTGGAATCCACCGGCTTCGAGCTGGAGGCCAAGGCCAATCTCAGCGAGAACTGGAAGGCGCTCGCCTCCTATTCCTATACGGATCTCGAGATTACCCGCGATGCCAATCCTAACCTTATCGGCAAATCGCCATGGATCGTGCCCGCCCACACCGCCTCGCTGTGGTTGGACTATGCCTTTACCACAGACGCGCTGGAAGGCCTCAGCCTCGGCGGCGGCGTGCGGTATCAGGGCAAGTCCTGGGCGGATGAGGCAAATACGCTGCGCGTTCCGGATGCGGCCGTCTTCGACGCCGCAATCCGCTACGAGAAAAACGACTGGACCGCATCGATCAACGTCGCCAATGTCTTCGACAAGGAATATGTGAAGAGCTGCGCCGGCGTGTCCGTCTGCGGCTGGGGCGATAGCCGCACTATCACCTTCAAGCTTTCCAAGAAGTGGTAAGGCTTGGCCGAAGGCCGGCAGTTGCGGGGAAAGCAGTTTGCCACTATAAACATGAATAGATTTATCATGTTTATAGTGGCGCCATGGCGCCCTGCGGGATCGAGAGGCCATGGCTTTCCGCGTGCGGATGGAAAATGAGATCGAGGGCTTTGCCGTCATCGGCGGGCCGCGCTCGCGGGTCTGGAACGGCATCGTCGCCGATCTCTGGGATGTGCGTTGCGCCCCGAAGGCGGGCGGCCGTTATGTCGGCAAGGATCCGCGCTTCGTTTTCCTGCTGGATATGGACGGGACGGATGACGGCCGGTTCATGATGAACCGCTGCCGTCGCGACAATTACGGGTCGTCCAAGGCGAACCGTATTTCCTTCGTGCCCGCCGATCTGGATGTGCATGCCGAACTGAGCAACGTCTCCTTCGTGCGCCACCTCGATCTGCATTTCGATGCGGGATTGCTGGGTGCGCGGCTGGTGCAGGGCTTCGATCCGCACAGCCTGCTCGATCCGCATCTGATGTTCGAGGATGAGCGCCTGCTGGCGCTGGCGAGACTGATTGCCGCCGAATGCGATAATCCCGATCCGCTGCATGACCTTTATGGCGAAAGCCTCGTGCTGGCGCTATTGACGGATTTCCTGAAAGTGAAACGGGAGCCGGTCAAAAAACGTAGCAAGCTCGCCGCCTGGCAGTTGAGGGCGGCGACGGATTACATCCGCGAACATTGCCTGCGGTCGATCCGGCTGGAGGAACTTGCGGAACTCACCAACCTGTCGCAATCGCATTTCAGCCATGCCTTCAAGGCCTCCACCGGCGTGCCGCCCCACCAATGGCAGATGCAGGCGCGCATCGATCGCGTCAAGGAACTGATGATGCGAACCGACATGGCGCTGACCGACATCGCCATCGCCGCCGGCTTTTCGGATCAGGCGCATTTCTCCCGCGTCTTTCGCAAGATGGTCGGTGTTTCTCCCTCCATCTGGCAGAAAATCCGCCAATAAAGGCGCGTTTTCGTTCCATTCTCCTTCAAAAAAATTCCCGCCGAAGCGCCTGAAACGCCGCGGAACGAATTGTCCGTCGAGGGGTTTACCAGACGTGACACAAACGAGGAAAATCAAGGAGGAAAGGCACATGATGCATCAGGAACCCCGCGCCGGACAGGACCCCTATGTCAAGGATACGCCGAGCCTGATCGCCAGCGACAAGGTGGAAGGCACCCGTGTTTACGGCGCCGACAGCAAGCATATTGGCTCGATCCAGCGCATCATTCTGGAAAAGCGCGGCGGGCGCGTGGCCTATGCGGTCTTGAGCTTTGGCGGCTTCCTCGGCATCGGTGACGACTATTATCCGCTGCCCTGGGAAAAGCTGCATTACGACGAAGAACTCGACGGCTACCGCATCGATCTCACCAAGGAAGAGATCGAAAACGCGCCGCACTTCGCCAATCTCGATGATAATGACCTGCTGAACGCCAAGGACCGCAAGGTCTATGATTATTACGGCGTCGCACCCTATTGGATGTAAGGCCCAAGGGAAAAGCGCTTCCGGCTGTTCGATCACCAAAAGCGTCGCAAATAAAAGAACGGCTCCTTTTCAGGAGCCGTTTTCTTTTGGATGCGTCAATGCGGGTTTTTCTGCATCTCGGAAACCGCGTCTGTGAAGCACTTGCGTGCTTCTTCGGGCGATTTACGTCCGTCAAGGGCGGCACGGCAGGCGCTTCTCGCTCTCACGAAGCTCAATCCGCCAATTTTGGGCCAGCCTTCGGTCAATAATGTCAACGCTTCGAAGGGGCCGGCGATGACACTCTTGCCATTCGCCTCGAGATTGACCTCGACAGGTTCTGTCCATCTCTCGTTCTTCATCGTGCACCTCCCAGAGCAACGCGATCCCGAAATACACCCGACAGCGAAGCAACCCATGAACGCAGTCGTGTGTCACTGCTGCTTAGGATATGCGCAAGCGATCGAATTGACAACGGGGATCAACGGAAACCGAAAAACGACAGGATCGCCAGAACGATGACGACGAGGCCGACGATGTAGATGATCTGATTCATGATTTTCTCCTTGGCTGGTGTCATCACCATAACGTGAGGGAGAAGACGAGGTTCCAGCAGCCAATGAGAATTTAATCACGTACTAAAATGTTGCGGACGTCCC
>Ga0209371_1002454_pt1 | contig 10344 bp, 8 predicted proteins | sample AgamicAtAmrz_FD_187165 | JGI IMG/M metagenome (GOLD analysis project Ga0209371, IMG submission 187165) | Agave microbial communities from Guanajuato, Mexico - At.Am.rz (SPAdes) (version 2) | ecosystem: Host-associated > Plants > Roots > Rhizosphere | place: Guanajato, Mexico | collected 2012-06-07
TACCGCGCCCTGCCAGCAGACCAATGCGAGCCTCCTGTTCGTTTAACTGCCGTAGCGTAACAAAGCCACGCAACGAACGATCCGGCGCCTGCATTATCAGACAGGCGTGATCGAAAGCGCCTTTTACGGCGTTCTCCACCCACTGCGCATAGAACTGACCGCTCGCGTCCGCCGGATACCAGGGGGCGCGAAAGCGGCTTTGAGCAAAGACGGCAGCGGCGGCGGCGCGCAGCGCCGGAACATCTTCTTCCTGAGCCAGGGACAACGCCGTTGATGAAGACGCGGCGGCCACGGGCAAAACCAAATCCACTTCGCCCTCAACCAGCTGAAAACCAAGCTGTTGCAGCGCATCGAGTAAATCCGCGCGTTGCGTCGGAACTTTCGCCTGCACCCGCTGCCATGCGTCCAGCTGTGAAATATCCACCACCGGCGCTTCATCGGCGAAACGCATAATCGCGCTACGCAGACCAAAAAAATGGCTTTCCCAGTCAAGTGGGGCCAGCGTCGCTTTTACCGTCATACTTTTCCTCACAAGCTCTCAGGGTAATGAGCCTGCCAAAAAGCGCGTGACATTAGCGCCATACGCCTTTGGTATCTATCACCCACTGCTGGGTGATGGCCTCGCCTGCAATAGCCCTGAACTCTTTGTGGTCGACCAGCATCACCAGCACGTCCGCACTGCGCAGCGCTTCTTCAAGCGCCACCAGCTGGCATTTTCCGGAGAGCTTATTCGGCAGTTGATGAATATTCGGTTCCACCACCAACGTTTCACCGCTGTGCCAGTCGGCAATCAGCTGGGCTATCTCCATCGCCGGGCTTTCACGCAAGTCGTCAATGTTTGGCTTGAACGCCAGGCCAAAGCAGGCGATTTTCAGTTCAGAGGCGCGCTTGTTGGTTACCGCGAGGCAGTCGGCGACACGTTCCTTCACCTGATGAATAACCCAGTGCGGTTTGCTGTCGTTCACTTCGCGAGCGATACGGATAAGCCGCGCCTGCTGTGGGTTTTGCGCCACAATAAACCACGGGTCCACTGCAATGCAGTGCCCGCCAACGCCCGGGCCAGGTTGCAGAATATTAACGCGGGGATGACGGTTGGCGAGGCGGATAAGCTCCCAGACGTTAATGTCTTGCTCGGCGCAAATGAGCGAAAGTTCGTTAGCAAAAGCGATATTGACGTCGCGAAAGCTATTCTCAGTCAGCTTGCACATTTCCGCCGTGCGGGCGTTAGTTAGTACGCACTCGCCTTCAAGGAAAATTTTATAGAGTTCGCTGGCGCGCGCTGAACAGGCTGGCGTCATACCGCCTATCACGCGGTCATTTTTAATCAGCTCGACCATCACCTGCCCCGGCAGCACGCGCTCAGGACAATAGGCGATATTAACGTCCGCGCTTTCGCCTGCCTGCTGCGGAAAGGTCAGATCGCTGCGCAGCGCGGCAAGCCACTGCGCCATCTGTTCTGTCGCGCCGACTGGCGAGGTAGATTCCAGAATGACCAGCGCTCCTTTTTTTAATACCGGCGCGATAGATTGCGCCGCCGCCTGCACATAAGTCATATCAGGCTCATGTTCGCCTTTGAACGGCGTTGGTACGGCAATCAAGAAAGCATCCGCTTCTTCAGGACGGGTGGTGGCGCGCAGATAGCCTGCCTGCACCGCCGCTTTCACGACCTGATCTAACTCAGGTTCGACGATATGAATTTCACCGCGGTTGATGGTGTTAACGGCGTGCCGGTTGATATCAATACCAATAACCCGCTTTTGTCGTGAAGCAAAAGCCGCCGCAGTTGGCAAACCGATATATCCCAGACCAATCACCGAGATGGTATTAAAACTCATACTGATATCCGATTATTTTTCAGTGCGTGCAGAATCCGCTCACAGGCCTGCCCGTCGCCGTAAGGGTTATGAGCATGGCTCATGGCCAGATACTCATCCTCGTTGTGAAGTAATTTTGTGACTTCGTGGACAATATGGTCGGCATTAGTGCCGACCAAACGAACAGTCCCGGCTCTCACCGCTTCCGGTCGTTCTGTGGTATCGCGCATCACCAGGACCGGCTTGCCGAGCGACGGCGCCTCTTCCTGAATGCCGCCGGAGTCGGTCAAAATCAGCCAGGCGTGATTCATCAGCCAGACAAAGGGGAGATATTCTTGCGGTTCAATGAGCACCACGTTTTCTACATGGCCCAGGATACGTTTCACCGGCTCCAGAACGTTTGGATTCATATGCACTGGATATACAATTTGCACATTCTGATTTCGCGCGGCGATTTCGGCCAGCGCCTTGCAGATTTGCTCAAATCCTTCGCCAAAGCTTTCTCGACGGTGTCCGGTTACCAGAATTAATTTTTTATCACTGTCTAAAAATGAATATTGCTTAGCCAGCGAAACGCGCAGGCTATCATCCGACATCACCCGATCGCGTACGGAAATTAAAGCATCGACGACGGTATTGCCGGTAACAAAAATATGGTTTTCCGGTATACGTTCGTGCAGCAGGTTTTGGCGGGCGTCTTGTGTCGGAGCAAAATGATACATGGCCAAATGGCCTGTCAGGGTGCGGTTTGCCTCTTCCGGCCACGGCGAATAGAGATCCCCGGTACGTAAACCAGCTTCCACATGCCCCACCGGAATGCGCTGGTAAAAGGCCGCCATGCTCGCCGCCATTGTTGTCGTCGTGTCGCCATGCACCAGCACCACGTCAGGCCGGAAAGATTCCAGAATGGGCTTCATGCCTTCAAGGATACGGCAGGTAATTTCCGTAAGTCCCTGGCCCGGTTTCATAATATTTAAATCATAGTCTGGCACAATGGAAAACAGATTCAGAACCTGATCCAGCATTTCACGATGCTGGGCGGTGACGCAGACTCTTGCTTCAAAAAAAGGATCTTTTGCCAGCGCGTGCACCAGCGGCGCCATCTTAATTGCTTCCGGACGCGTGCCAAAAACGGTTAGTACTTTCACAACGTTTCTCTTAAGTTTACCGGTGGAGGCGAGACCGCCTCCACTTAAAGCGCCGTTGTTACTCTGGACGACGGCGAGCCAGTGCAACGCCTGCGCCAATCAACACACCCACAGTACCCCACATAATCATCAAAAATGCGCGACGCGGGCTATCGCGCTTGACGGGTTCTTCCGGAGTGCGCAGGTAACGATAGGTTTGAAAACGGGGATCGAGGACGGGGCCAACATTGAGTGTCGCCAGCATAGCCCGGTTTTGATCGTAGTCGATATCATAGGTCGCGCCGACCGCCTGAAGGTTTTCCAGTCTTGCCTGCAACAGCGGACGTCCGAGCATGAAAAGTTCAGAATCGGGCAATTCATCCGGCGGCACTTCCGTTTCACTGCGAGCAATATTGTGCTGCTGCGCGACCCGCAACGCCTGCTCAACGTTATGGACTTTACGGTCGTAAATCGCTTTCGCTACCGCTTCCTGGCGCTTAACCTGCGCTTTCATCTGTATTGTCCGCGCAGCCCAGGCGCCTTTCAGTTCATCATTAAGATGGCTGGCGGCCCGCTGGCTGGCGAAAGCGACATACTGGCGAAGCAGGTTGTTGGCATCCGGTCCGGTTTCCGCAGTCAGCCGAACATTGTCACTAAGATTGCGGGTGATATCCCCGGCGGTGAACTGAATATTGTCGATAAGCTCATCAAGCAGAGCCGCGTCCGCTTTACTGTTTCCTACTTTACGCTGTTTGTAGTAGTCCGTCTGCAACCAGAAATCCCGGCGAGTATCCCACGAAGAGAGTTGCATAATGAACTCCTTGTAAGCGTCATCCATTACAGAAGGCTGAGCGACCGACCCGTTGTCGGTTTTGATATCCAGGTTGCGCAGGAACTGCTGCTGCGAATAGAAGCCGCCTAACATATTCACCGTCGGCCTGTCTGTAATCGCCGTCGCGCTCCACTCTTGCCTGGCGAAGAGGGTATAGACAAAAGCCCCGATTGCAAACAGCAGCGCAATACCGACAATCCACGCTTTTCCAGTCCAAAGCGTACGGAACAGGCCACGGATATCCAGTTCGTTCTCTGCAACTCTGCCTTGTGCCTCCGGCAATGGTTGTTTCATCGCTTCCCCGCTCTGTTTTATTGAATGGTGGGTTTGTTGTTACTCCGACGCATGCGGCGCTTTACTCGTTTAATAAAGCGCGCCACTTTCCATGCCCGTTTAATACAGTAGCCATAAAGAAAAAAGGCCAGCAAAAAGAGCAACAGCATTACCCATTCAGGTATGAAGTGCGCATATTCCGCCGCTACGCCAATGCCAGCCAAAAGCGCGGCAGCGAGCGTAATCAAGACGAACGCCTGGCGGGAAGTAAAACCTGCGCGCATGATAAGATGATGAATATGCTGCCGGTCCGGCGAAAAAGGGCTCATGCCTTTGCGTAGACGGCGATACATAATGGCGACCATATCCATTAATGGAATGGCGATAATCCACAGGGCGGTAACCGGGCTAATGGGGTGCGTTTTACCCTGGGTGGTTTCCAGCAGGATCCAGATAACGGTAAAACCAATCAGCGTACTGCCTGCATCGCCCATAAACACTTTATAGCGACGGCCCAGTACGCCCAGGTTAAGCAGAATGTAAGGCAGGATGGCGGCAATCATCGCAAAACACCACATAGCGAGACTTATCTGTCCATCAAACCAGAGAATGATGCCAATAGCGGCGAATGACACGCAGGAAAGGCCACCAAGCAGCCCGTCAATGCCGTCCACCATATTAAATGCGTTAATGGCGGCCCAGACAGCAAACAACGTCAGGAAGTAGCCAAAGGGACCCAGCACCATCTCCCATGAGCCAAAAATATAGCCAAGACTGCTGAGGTAAAGACCGCCCACGACCATCATAACAACGCCGATTAGCGCCTGGATTGTCGCGCGGATTTTTACGCTAATATCAAACCGATCGTCCAGCGCCCCGACGAGAACGAGGATACCGGCGCAGGTAAGATAGAGAGCTGCGTGGGGAATATAGTAATTTGCGATACTAAATGTAAAACAGATCCCTGCGTAGACAGAAATCCCGCCGACAAGTGGAATTAGCCCCTGATGACGCTTACGGAAGTTAGGCTTATCGACCAAACCGATGCGTTTAGCTACTTTTCGAGCGAAAAAAATAAAAACAAAGGTGAACAAAAAAATACTGAGTAGCTCAGTACCAGCGGTTACTAAATTCACAGTATGCGCTCTCTGCAAACGTTAAGTCCGGGGGAAGTATAACCGCGGGGGTTAAGCATCAGAAACATATACCACCACTCATCCCTGAACAGACTTTATTATTCATTAAGATAAACATAGCCCAGACTGACTAAAAACAGGCGCGTAGGTGCCACAAATGCGTAAAACTTTACGCCCGACATGCTCTCACGACACGAACGAAAACGCCACGTCGTAACGTGGCGTTCCCCGAGTTTTTAGCGATTACGAGCGCTTCATCATATCAAAAAACTCATCGTTCGTTTTGGTCATCGCCAGCTTGTTAATGAGGAATTCCATCGCGTCGATTTCACCCATCGGGTGAATGATTTTGCGAAGGATCCACATCTTCTGCAACTCTTCCTGAGTAGTCAGCAACTCTTCTTTACGGGTGCCGGAGCGGTTGTAATCAATGGCCGGGAATACACGTTTTTCCGCAATCTTACGGGACAGGTGCAATTCCATGTTGCCGGTGCCTTTAAACTCTTCGTAGATAACTTCGTCCATTTTGGAGCCAGTATCAATCAGAGCAGTCGCAATAATGGTCAGGCTGCCGCCCTCTTCCACGTTACGCGCGGCACCGAAGAAACGCTTCGGACGATGCAGGGCGTTCGCGTCAACACCACCGGTCAACACTTTGCCGGATGCCGGCACAACGGTGTTGTAGGCGCGCGCCAGACGGGTAATGGAGTCCAGCAGAATGATAACGTCTTTTTTATGCTCTACCAGACGCTTGGCCTTCTCGATGACCATTTCGGCAACCTGAACGTGGCGGGATGCCGGCTCGTCGAAGGTGGAAGCAACCACTTCGCCTTTAACCAGACGCTGCATCTCGGTCACTTCTTCCGGGCGCTCGTCGATAAGCAGCACCATCAGCACGCAATCCGGATGGTTATAAGCGATGCTCTGCGCAATGTTCTGCAGCAGCATGGTTTTACCCGCTTTCGGCGGCGCTACAATCAGACCACGCTGACCGCGGCCAATCGGAGAAGCAAGGTCCAGCACGCGAGCGGTTAAATCTTCGGTGGAGCCGTTGCCGCGCTCCATACGCAGACGGGAGTTCGCATGCAGCGGCGTTAAGTTTTCGAACAGGATCTTGTTGCGCGCGTTTTCCGGCTTATCGAAGTTAACCTCGTTCACCTTCAGCAGTGCAAAGTAACGCTCGCCTTCTTTTGGCGGTCGAATCTTACCGGAGATGGTGTCCCCTGTGCGGAGGTTGAAACGGCGGATTTGGCTGGGAGATACGTAGATGTCGTCAGGACCGGCGAGGTAGGAGCTGTCTGCGGAGCGGAGGAAACCGAATCCATCCTGCAATATCTCCAGCACACCGTCGCCAAAAATATCTTCGCCACTCTTCGCGTGCTGTTTCAGGATGGCGAAAATAATGTCCTGTTTGCGCATACGGGCCAGGTTTTCCAGCCCCATATTTTCGCCGAGAGTGATCAGCTCAGAAACCGGCGTATTCTTTAATTCGGTAAGATTCATAATGGTGGGTTCTTAAACTCGGGGTAAATCTCGAACGTATTTGTGAATGGAATGGCAGGATCATCCATGCCTGTTAGTGGCTTTCAACTCATGTCTGTACGCTGTCTGGTCACAGGAAAGAACGCAGAACTGAAACGACGAGACGGATTGAGTGATAGCCCCGGAACAATTCACTTCTCGCGTACCGCTTTGGTGCTGGTATTGAATGGCGGGAAGTGTCGGGTATTACAAGATTCAAACTAAAAGGTAAGTTTAAATGAAGCTGAAAAATAACTTAGCATGACTCACGCCGGGCGTCCAGCGGTCCGGACAATTTCCGGAATTCTGTTCGCACCGGCGCAAAAGTTCTTACGCCAGGTTGGCGTCCAGGAACTCTTTTAACTGGCCTTTAGACAGCGCACCCACTTTGGTCGCCGCTACTTCACCATTTTTGAACAACAGCAGGGTCGGGATGCCACGGATGCCGTATTTCGGCGCAGTGCCCGGGTTCTGGTCGATGTTCAGCTTAGCAATCGTCAGTTTGCCCTGATATTCATCAGCGATTTCATCAAGGATCGGGGCGATCATTTTGCAAGGACCACACCATTCTGCCCAGAAATCAACCAGGATCAACCCGTCCGCTTTAAGTACATCCGTGTCGAAACTGTCGTCAGTCAGGTGAATAATTTTATCGCTCATGTTTTACTCCAGAAGATTAGGCCTTTCATGTTGGTGTAGCATTAACCAACATAAGGTTGACTTTATTTCACCGGATACGCTTTCGTAAAGCAATAGTTAGCTGATATTCTACCACACTATGAGCAAAACACATTTAACAGAACAGAAGTTTTCCGACTTCGCCCTGCACCCTAAAGTGGTGGAAGCCCTTGAAAAGAAAGGATTTCATAATTGCACCCCTATTCAGGCACTGGCACTCCCGTTAACGCTGACGGGACGTGACGTTGCAGGGCAGGCGCAAACCGGTACCGGCAAAACGATGGCGTTTTTAACGTCAACGTTTCATTATCTACTCTCACATCCGGCCGCTGAAAACCGTCAGGTGAACCAGCCTCGCGCTCTGATTATGGCGCCGACCCGCGAACTGGCGGTGCAGATTCATTCTGATGCCGAACCGCTGGCGCAGGCGACCGGTATTAAGCTTGGCCTGGCTTACGGCGGCGACGGCTACGACAAACAGCTGAAAGTGCTGGAAAGCGGCGTCGATATTCTTATCGGCACCACTGGTCGTCTCATCGACTACACCAAACAGAACCACATTAACCTCGGCGCTATTCAGGTCGTAGTGCTGGACGAAGCCGACCGCATGTACGATCTCGGCTTTATTAAAGATATCCGTTGGCTGTTCCGCCGCATGCCGCCTGCAACGCAGCGCCTGAACATGCTCTTTTCCGCTACGCTCTCTTACCGCGTTCGCGAGCTCGCCTTCGAGCAAATGAACAATGCGGAATACGTAGAAGTGGAGCCGGAACAAAAAACAGGCCACCGTATTAAAGAAGAGCTCTTCTACCCTTCTAACGAAGAAAAAATGCGTTTGCTGCAAACCATTATTGAAGAAGAGTGGCCGGAGCGCGCCATTGTTTTCGCCAACACGAAACACCGTTGCGAAGATATCTGGGGACATCTGGCGGCGGATGGTCATCGCGTCGGTCTGCTGACAGGCGACGTGGCGCAGAAAAAACGCCTGCGCATTCTTGAAGAGTTTACCCGCGGCGATCTTGATATTCTGGTCGCAACGGACGTGGCGGCGCGCGGCCTGCATATTCCGGCGGTGACGCACGTCTTTAACTACGATCTGCCGGATGACTGCGAAGACTATGTCCACCGTATTGGCCGTACTGGCCGTGCAGGCGCCAGCGGCCACTCAATCAGCCTCGCCTGTGAAGAGTACGCGCTGAACCTGCCGGCGATAGAAAGCTATATCGGCCACACCATTCCGGTAAGCAAGTACAACCCGGATGCGCTGTTAAGCGAACTGCCGCCGCCGAAGCGCCTGACGCGCACGCGTTCCGGCAGCGGCCCGCGCCGTACAGGCGGCGCCCCGCGCAACCGTCGTCGCACAGGGTAACGTGTTATGCGCAGCTCCACCTCCCTCTATGCGGCAATTGATTTAGGCTCGAACAGCTTTCATATGCTGGTGGTGCGCGAGGTGGCAGGAAGCATTCAAACGCTGTCTCGCATCAAGCGTAAGGTTCGCCTGGCGGCGGGCCTTAGCGCGGACAATCTTCTTTCTGCTGAAGCGATGGAGCGCGGCTGGCAATGTCTGCGCCTTTTTGCCGAGCGGCTGCAGGATATCCCCCCTGAGCAAGTGCGCGTAGTGGCGACCGCCACGCTGCGGCTGGCTAGTAACTCCCAGGAATTTATTGCGCGCGCGCAGGAAATCCTGGGCTGTCCGGTGCAAGTCATTAAGGGCGAAGAAGAAGCGCGGCTGATTTATCAGGGCGTAGCGCATACCACTGGCGGCGCGGATCAGCGTCTGGTCGTGGATATCGGCGGCGCCAGCACGGAACTGGTTACCGGCACCGGCGCCCACGCCACTTCACTCTTCAGTCTGTCGATGGGCTGCGTCACCTGGCTTGAACGCTTTTTTACCGACCGTAGCCTTACCAAAGAAAACTTCGCCGCCGCCGAACAGGCCGCCAGTGAAGTTTTACAGCCTGTGATTAACGACCTTCGCCAGCACGGCTGGAAAATCTGCGTCGGCGCCTCCGGCACCGTTCAGGCGCTGCAGGAAATTATGATGGCGCAGGGCATGGATGAGCGCATCACCCTGGCCAAGCTGCAGCAGTTAAAAGCGCGCGCTATCGCCTGCGGCCGTCTGGAAGAGCTGGAGATTGAAGGTCTGACGCTTGAACGCGCGCTGGTTTTTCCAAGCGGCCTTGCCATTCTGTTAGCCATTTTCAACGAGCTCCACATTGAATGTATGACGCTTGCGGGCGGCGCGCTGCGTGAAGGCCTCGTTTACGGCATGCTGCATCTTGCCGTCGATCAGGATATCCGCAGCCGCACGCTGAAGAACATTCAGCGCCGTTTTATGGTGGATACCGAACAGGCGGAGCGCGTGGCTCAACTGGCGGACCGTTTCGCCGAAACGCTGGCCGGGGAATGGGATCTCGACGCGCTTAGCCGCCAGCTGCTGCGCAGCGCCTGCCTGCTGCACGAGATTGGCCTGAGCGTCGATTTTAAACGCGCGCCACAGCACGCCGCATATCTGGTGAGCAACCTGGATCTGCCCGGCTTTACCCCCGCGCAAAAGAAACTGCTGTCAACGCTGCTGCTTAACCAGACCAACCCGGCGGATCTCTCCTCGCTGCATCAGCAAAACGCCGTACCGCCACGCGTAGCGGAGCGCTTATGTCGTTTGCTGCGCCTGGCAATTATTTTCGCCAATCGCCGTCGTGATGATTTACTGCCTGAGATTAACGTTAAAGCGCAGGGCGAAACGCTTTCGCTGGCTTTACCGGAAGGCTGGCTGGCGGCGCATCCGCTGGGCGCGGAGCTAATAGAACAGGAGAGCCAGTGGCAAAGCTACGTTCACTGGTCGCTGGAGATAAAATAAAAGCCTCCCGAGGGAGGCTTTTTTGCCTTAACCGCCGCGCGCTTTCGCTAGCATCGCTTTAATATTCGCTACGTTCGCCTGCCCTTTTTGCATTCGCTCTTCG
>Ga0209371_1002456_pt1 | contig 10340 bp, 7 predicted proteins | sample AgamicAtAmrz_FD_187165 | JGI IMG/M metagenome (GOLD analysis project Ga0209371, IMG submission 187165) | Agave microbial communities from Guanajuato, Mexico - At.Am.rz (SPAdes) (version 2) | ecosystem: Host-associated > Plants > Roots > Rhizosphere | place: Guanajato, Mexico | collected 2012-06-07
CTCCTCCGCTTCAGAAGAGCAGAGCCGCGGCATTGAGCAGATTGCCCGCGCGGTCGGCGAGCTTGACAGCACAACCCAACAGAACGCCTCGCTGGTAAGCGAATCCTCCTCCGCCGCGGGTTCGCTGGGGGAGCAGGCGCGCCTGCTGGAAGAGCTGGTTGCCGCATTCCGTCTCGCCAGTGATAAGGCAAAACCGGCGAAAGTTAAGGGCGGTAAAAGCACGCTTATCCCGCCAACACCGCGTGCAGCGGCACTCGCCGAAGAGGGCTGGACCACCTTTTGATGGCCTGAAGCGATAAAAAAGCCCGGCGCATGATGGCCGGGCTTTTTATTGCCTGCGGTGTAGATTAATTAAACTGGTAGGCCACCGATAAGCCAACGCCGTAGTTACGCCCCGGAGCCGGTTCGTAGTAACGGTTGTTGGATTCGTTGACGATCACCGACCCGACATAGTTGCGGTCGAAGAGGTTATCAACGCGGCCAAAGAGATCCATCATCCAGTTGCCATAGTTGAACTTATACCCGGTATTCAGCCCGGCGACGGTGTAGGAAGGGGCTTTGGCGCTGTTCTCATCATTAGCCATGATGTTGCTCATATAACGCACATCAGCCCCGGCATACCAGCCTTCCTCCGGCATCCAGCCGAGTGAAGCAAAGCCCATATTGCGCGCGATGCCCGGAATGCGGTTGTCTTTGCAGGAAGCGTCACCACACACTTCGCTGCGGTAGGTAGCGTCCAGCCAGGTCCAGGCCGCTTTCGCGCGCCAGTTACCGGCGAACTGCTGATCGACAGAGAGTTCAACGCCCTGGCGACGGGTTTTCCCGGCGTTTTTATAGCTGGTGCGTCCGCCGCTGCTGCTGTCGGCAACGATTTCATTATCCGTATCGGTGCGGAACAGCGCCGCCGTCAGCAAACCATTGCCGATGCGCGTTTTGCTGCCGATCTCCAGCGTGTCGTTGGTGGCCGGTTTCAGCGCAAAGTTCAGCCCGCTCCGATCGCCGGAGCGGTAAGAGAGCTCGTTAATGGTCGGCGTTTCAAAACCGCGCCCGGCGGCGGTGTAGATATTCCACGCCGGGGTGACGGCATATTTCAGCGAGGCGGCCGGGAGCCACTTGTGGTAACTCGCATCACCGCTGTCATCGCCATTCTGCGCGGTGACATAGTGGTCGTTAGAGTCAAACCAGACCGAGCTATAGCGCACGCCCGCATCCAGGGAGAGTTTCTCAGTAAGCTGCCAGGCGGTTTGCAGATAGGGATCGACGTTCCACATCAGGTTGCGCTCGTTACGGCGCAGGTTGCCTTTCTGCCCGTACTCCGGCGTGGTGCCATTCATGATGAAGTTTTCATAGCCTTTACGCTCTTCACTCATGTTTTCGTAGTTCAGCCCGGCGGTGAAGGTCATCGGCACGCCCAGCTCGCCTTTGTGCGTCCAGCGCGTATCAATGCCCTGGTAGTGACGGCTCAGATTGATTACTCCGCCAGCATGGGTCGGTTTAAGCTGCGGCGCGCGGGGAATCGACTGGTACTGCGTGGTTTCACGCTCACCGGCATACATCATCACGCTCAGATCGTCGCGCTCGCTCAGTTGACGCTCATAACGCAGGCCCGCCTGGGTCTGTTTGATGGTTTTGCGCGTGTGAAACGCATCGGCGCGCGGCGACTGGCGCGGATTGGCCCGCCACTCTTCGCGGCTCAGCCCGCCGGCATCGTCCGCTTTAATATCAACGCTGTTAAAGATGAGGTTCAGTTTGCTGGCCTCATCGATGCGCACGCCAAGTTTGGCGTTAGCCAGATTTTTGCGCGCGCCGCTGCGGTCGCGATAGCCGTGAGTTACAAAACGGGTGGTCGAGGCGGTGTAATCCACATCCCCCGCGTGGGTGCCGTCACCCATGGCGCCGGTGGCTTTCATGCCATAGCGCCAGCTGCCAAAGCTGCCGTAATAGCTGCTCGCTTCCACGGTGGCGGGTTCGCGCCCGGTCTGCGTCGTCACGTTCATCACGCCGCCGGAGGCATTACCGTAGAGGGCAGAGAAGGGGCCGCGCAGCACATCAATATGCTCGACGCTGTTGAGATCGATATTCGAGGTCTGCCCCTGGCCATCCGGCATGGTGGCGGGAATACCATCGACATAGAGGCGAATACCGCGCACGCCATAGGTTGAGCGCGATCCAAACCCGCGAATGGAGAGTTGCAGATCCTGGGCGTAGTTCTGGCGGTTTTGCACCTGTAACCCGGGGACACTGCCCATCGATTCAGAGAGATTGACGCGCGGCGCGGCCTGGCGAATATCGTCGCCCTGAACCACGCTGACGGCAGCGGGGCTATCAAGCTCCGAGACCGCCTGAGGCGCAGCGCTGACGATCATGGTTTGTTCACCAGAGGCCGCCCAGGCGGAGGTAGAGAGTGCAACAGGCAGCAGCAAAACGGGCAGCGTGACCTTTGTAACTGAAATGATTTTCATGACGGAACCGAGTTGAAAGAGGAGCAAAAAAAGAAAAATGCGGCAACATGTTAATGGATATGTAAATTTTTTGAAAATGTTGAACGCACGTTAGGTTAAGAATGAGTCTATATGGCGGCAGAAATTTTGCCGCGAAAGCGATTAAGACTCCACTTTACGAACATAAATGATTACTATTCTCACCTACAACAATAAGCGAAACCCCCGTTTCGTGCACTGGATGCGTGTGAATACGTAATCATAATTTCAACAAAGGGAGTCGTTATGTCTTTAGCTCATTTTTCTCCGTCGCGCCTGCACCGCGCGCTGTTCCTCGGTTCGTTGCTGCTGGCAGGTTCATTCAGCGCCCACGCAGCCGAAGAGATGCTGCGTAAAGCGGTCGGTAAGGGGGCGTATGAGATGGCCGTCAGCCAGCAGGAGAACGCTTTATGGGTTGCCACCTCGCAAAGCCGTAAAACCGATAAAGGCGGCGTGATCTACCGCCTCGATCCCGCCAACCTTGATATAACCCAGGCCATTCACAGCGATGTGAAACCCTTTGGCGCGGCGATCAATCAGCAGACGCAAACGCTCTGGTTCGGCAATACGGTGAATGGCTCCGTCACCGCGGTTGATGCAAAAACCGGCGATATCAAAGGCCGCGTGGTACTTGATTCACGTAAACGTTCCGACACGGTGCGTCCGCTCAGCCCACGAGAGCTGGTGGTGGATGAGACCAGCAATACGCTTTACGTGACCGGCGTGGGGAAAGAGAGCGCCATCTGGGTGGTTGACGGCGCGGCGATGACGCTGAAAAGCACTATTGCCAACACCGGCACCTACAGCACCGGGCTGGCGCTCGATGCAACTGCAAAGCGTCTTTACAGCACCAATTGCGATGGCGAACTGCTGACCATTGATACCGCGACGAACAAAATCATCGACCGCAAGAAGTTGCAGGATGACGGGAAAGAGCACTTCTATCTCAACCTGAGCCTTGATACCGCTGGTCACCGTGCTTTTATCACCGATTCGAAAGCGGCGGAAGTGCTGGTTGTCGATACCCGCTCCGGCAAGGTGCAGCAACGCGTCGCCGCCCCGGAATCGCTGGCGGTGCTGTTTAACCCGGCGCGCAACGAAGTCTATGTCACGCACCGCGAGGCGGGCAAAGTGAGCGTTATCGACGCGAAGAGCTACAAAGTCGTGAAGACGTTCGACACGCCGACGCACCCGAACAGCCTGGCGCTGTCACCGGATGGCAAGACGCTCTACGTTAGCGTAAAACAGGCCTCGAGCCGCGAAAAAGAGGCTACGCAGCCGGACGATATCATCCGTATTGCGCTGTAACAGCCAACAGCAACATGCTCCCTGCGGGGAGCTTTTTTTCACCGCTCCTCCATCTTTTCTACGCCGATAAAATGGCTGACCCGCCCCTGTGGGCTGATGTCGTGAAGCATCAGCGAAACGGGATCGGTTATCGGCGGAAGGTTTTTCTCATCCAGCAGCAGCGGATTCGGCGGGCAGATGGAGCCGCAGCAGTAGGCGGCCACACCGGCGAAGGTCGACGCCATTGCGCGGTGCACATGCCCGCAGCAGATCGCCAGCGGCGGGTGCGGCAGGCGGGTAATCATTGCCGCCAGCGCCTCTCCACCTTGGCACATTGCCGCATCCAGCGGCGCAATGCCGCTCGGGAAGAGGTGCTGATGCAAAAACAGCATCGCCGGGTGCGCAGACTCGCGCAAACGCTGCTCCAGCCACGGCAGATGGGGCGTAATATCGCCGCCGCTCTTGCCTGCAACGGTCACATCAACGCCGATCAGCGAAACGCCTTCCACCGTTTCATTAAAATGCAGCGGTTCATCGGCTGAAGATCCCGCCAGCTGCGGCATGCTGGCGCACATCACCGCTTTATCATCAGCATTGCCCGCCAGCAGCAAAACGCGGCAGGGCAAACGGCTGAGCTGTGCGGCGATGTCGCGATACCCCTCAGCCCAGCCATCATCGGCCAGATCGCCGCTCACCACCACGATATCGGGCGGGAAGGCGAGAAGCCATGCAATGGCGGCACGCAGCCGGGCGAGGTTACCGTTATCCGCTGCGGCGTGAATATCGCTAAGTTGAGCAATGCGCATCGTGTCCCCGGATGAAATGAGTTTGCACTCAGCAGTATGGCAGCGCTGCGCCATCAGGCATAATCCGGCAGATATAATATTCACCGCTTAACAAGGATTATCGCTATGCATCTGCCTGCTAAATCATTTCTCGCACTGCTGCTGCTCGGCGCGTCAGCCGCCAACGCCGCCACCATCGATGCGGCAACCCTCACTGCCATTGCCCGTTTGCAGGAGGAGAAGCTGCACGCGCGCATTGGTATTGCGGTGATCGATACCGCCTCAGGTAAGAGTGTCAGCTACCGCGGTGATGAGCGTTTTCCGCTGAACAGCACCCACAAAGCGCTGCTCTGCGGCGCGCTGCTCAGTAAGGTGGATCGGGGCGAGTTTGCCCTCAGCGACACCACGCAGTTCAGTAAAGAGAGGCTGGTTGACTACTCACCGGTGACCAGCAAATTTGTCACGCCGAAAAGCATGAGCTGGCAGCAGGTGTGCAGCGCGGCGATGGAATACAGCGATAACACCGCCGCCAATCTGGTGGCGCAGAAACTGGGTGGCCCGCAGAAGGTGACTGCCTGGCTCGCCGATCTCGGTGACAACGTCACGCGACTCGACCGCAGCGAACCGGAGCTGAACAGTGCCGTGCCCGGCGATCTGCAGGACACGACCACGCCGCTGGCCGTCGGCCGTACGCTGGAGAAACTGACGCTTGGCGACGCGCTCAAGCCCGAAAGCCGCGCGCAGCTGGTGCAGTGGATGCGTGATGATAAAGTCGCTGACGCGCTGCTGCGCGCCTCTCTGCCGTCCGGCTGGAAAATCGGTGATAAGACCGGCGCAGGTGCCCACGGTTCACGCTCCATTATCAGCGTCGTGTGGCCGAAAAAAGGGCAACCAATCATCGTCTCTGTTTATATTACGCAAACAGAAGCAACGCTGGCGCAAAGTAACGATGCCATTGCACGGATCGGCAAAAGCATATTTGAGGCGACGCGCTAAATAAGCGGGCAGGGATAAAAACCAGCTTAAGTTAAATCTTATCTCTGCCACGTAATACCCCTCACAATAACCATAAATGGATAATGGTTATTAGTCGGAATATCCTTATAATCTCCATCCCTTTTCATGTCTTAAGTTTAAGCTGGAGAAGTAATGGAGCTCAACCGGAGGCAGTTCTTTCGGATCTGCGCGGGCGGTATGGCAGGGACAACTGTCGCATCTCTCGGATTTCTATCCTCTTTTTCCGTTAATGCGGAAACCCGTCAATATAAACTGTTAAAAGCCAAAGAGACGCGCAATAACTGCACCTACTGTTCAGTGGGCTGCGGCATGTTGATGTACAGCCTCGGCGATAATGCCAAAAACGTTAATGAAGCCATTTACCATATTGAAGGCGATGCCGATCATCCGGTGAGCCGGGGATCGCTCTGTCCGAAAGGGGCAGGCGTGCTGGATTATATTCACAGCGAGAACCGTCTGCGTTATCCGCAATATCGCGCGCCCGGCTCGAATCAATGGCAACGTATTTCCTGGGATGACGCCATTGAGCGCATTGCGCGCTTAATGAAAAAAGATCGTGATGAAAACTTTATTGAGAAAAATGCTCAGGGCGTAACGGTCAACCGCTGGACCACCACCGGCATGCTCTGCTCGTCGGCGGCGAGTAACGAAACCGGCATTCTTGACGGCAAATTCACCCGCGCGCTCGGCATGGTGGCGATCGACTGCCAGGCGCGGCTCTGCCACGGCCCGACCGTCTCGGCACTCGCGCCAACTTTCGGCCGTGGGGCGATGACCAACAACTGGGTCGATATCAAAAACGCCAACGTGGTGCTGATCATGGGTGGTAATGCCGCCGAAGCGCACCCGGTCGGCTTTAAGTGGGTGGTGGAGGCGCAAACCAAAAATGATGCCACGGTGTTAGTCGTCGATCCGCGCTTTAACCGCAGCGCCGCAGTGGCCGACTTTTATGCGCCGATCCGCGCTGGTTCCGATACCGCCTTTCTGCTCGGCATCATCCGTTACCTGATTGAGCAGGATCAGATCCAGCATGAGTATGTGCGCCACTACACCAACGCCGGAATGATTATCCGCGATGACTACGCCTTTAACGACGGCATCTTTAGCGGCTACGACAGCGAAAAACATCAGTACGACAAATCCAGCTGGTTCTATCAACTCGATGCGCAGGGCCACGCCGAGCGCGACGAAACCCTGAGCCACCCGCGCTGCGTCTGGAGCCTGCTGAAAGCCCACGTCGCGCGCTATACGCCAGAGATGGTGAGCCGCTTGTGCGGCACCAGCGTTAACGACTTCCTGCATATTTGCCGCGTGCTCGCCACTACCAGCGTGCCGGATCGCACTGCCACCATTCTCTATGCGCTGGGCTGGACCCATCACTCCGCCGGGGCGCAGATCATCCGCGCGGCGGGCATGCTCCAGTTGCTGCTCGGCAATATCGGCATGGCGGGCGGCGGCGTAAATGCGCTGCGCGGCCACTCCAATATTCAGGGCTATACCGACTTAGGGCTGCTCTCGACCAATCTGCCCGGCTATATGCCGCTGCCGTCGGAAAAACAGCCGGACTACCAGACATATATTTCGCAGATCACGCCGCCTGAGCTGGGTGTGAACGAAGTGAACTACTGGCAAAACACGCCGAAATTCTTTGTCAGCATGATGAAGAGCTTCTGGGGCGATCGCGCCACAGCGGAGAACAACTGGGGCTACGACTGGCTGCCGAAGTGGGACCGCCTCTACGACGTGATGACCCAGGCCGAGCTGATGCTGGCGGGCAAAATCAATGGCTACATAGTGCAGGGCTTTAACCCGCTGGCGGCCTTCCCGGACAAGAACAAGTCGGCAAAAGCGCTGGCGAAGCTGAAATATATGGTGGTTATCGATCCGCTGGCGACCGAGTCCTCCACCTTCTGGCAGAACCACGGCGAGATGAACGACGTCGATCCGGCGGCGATCCAGACCGAAGTATTCCGCCTGCCATCCTCCTGTTTTGCTGAAGAGAATGGCTCAATTGCCAACTCCGGCCGCTGGTTGCAGTGGCACTGGGCGGCGGCCGAGCCGCCGGGCGAAGCGCTGCACGATGGCAAAATCCTCGGTCGGCTGTTTATGCGCCTGCGCGAGCTTTATCAGCAAGAGGGCGGTGCCAACCCGACGCCACTGCTCAATATGTCGTGGCAGTACAACGACCCGTACGATCCGCAGCCGGAGGAGATTGCCCGCGAAGCCAACGGCAAAGCGTTGCAGGATCTCTATGATGACAAAGGCCAGCTGATTGCCAAAAAAGGGCAGCAGCTGAGCAGCTTTGCCCAGCTGCGCGACGACGGCTCCACCAGCAGCTTCTGCTGGGTCTACTGCGGTAGCTGGACCGAGCGCGGCAACCAGATGGCAAACCGCGATAACAGCGATCCGCATGGCCTCGGCTGCACGCCGGGCTGGGCGTGGTCATGGCCGGCGAACCGCCGCATTCTCTACAACCGCGCCTCGGCAGATCCGGCCGGAAAAGCGTGGGATGCGAAAAGAGCACTGCTGCACTGGGATGGCCAGCGCTGGGCAGGCATGGACGTGGCAGATTACAGCCAGGCCGCGCCGCAAAGCGGCGTCGGGCCATTTATCATGAACCCGGAAGGGGTGGCGCGGCTCTTCTCCCTCGACAAGATGAACGACGGCCCGTTCCCGGAACACTACGAACCCATCGAATCGCCGATTGGCACCAACCCGCTGCACCCGAACGTGGTGTCCAGCCCGGTGGCAAGGATCTTTGCCAGTGACCGAAACAACATGGGCAATGCGGAAACATTTCCCTATGTCGCCACCACTTACTCCATTACCGAGCTGTTCCGCCACTGGACCAAGCATGCGCGCCTGAACGCCATCGCCCAGCCGGAACAGTTTATTGAGATCGGCGAAGGGCTGGCGCAGCAGAAGGGGATTTTAGCGGGTGATACCGTCAAAGTGTCGTCGAAACGCGGCTATATCAAAGCCAAAGCGGTGGTCACCAAACGGCTGCAAACCCTGACCATCGATGGCCGCAAAGTTGATACCGTCGGCATCCCGTGCCACTGGGGTTTTGAAGGGGCGACGCGCAAAGGCTTTCTCGCCAATACGCTGACGCCGTCGGTGGGCGATGCCAACTCGCAAACGCCGGAGTACAAAGCGTTTTTAGTCAACATCGAGAAGGCGTAAGGAGGCGCAACGATGCAATCACAAGACATTATCAAACGCTCGGCGACCAGCGATCTGACCCCGCCGCCGCAGGCGCGGGATTTTCGTGCCGAAGTAGCGAAGCTTATCGACGTCACCACCTGTATTGGCTGCAAAGGGTGCCAGGTAGCCTGTTCCGAGTGGAACGATATTCGCGATGACGTGGGCCACTGCGCCGGGGTGTATGACAACCCGCGCGATTTGAGCGCCAAATCCTGGACGGTGATGCGCTTTAGCGAAACGACGCAGAACGCCCGGCTGGAGTGGCTGATCCGCAAAGATGGCTGCATGCACTGCGCGGAGCCGGGCTGCCTGAAGGCCTGTCCCTCGGCGGGGGCTATCGTGCAGTACACCAACGGCATTGTCGATTTCCAGTCCGAGCACTGTATCGGCTGCGGCTACTGCATTGCTGGCTGTCCATTCAACATTCCGCGCCTCAACCCGGACGACAACCGGGTCTATAAATGCACGCTCTGCGTCGATCGCGTCAGCGTCGGCCAGGAGCCAGCCTGCGTCAAAACCTGCCCGACCGGGGCGATCCAGTTTGGCACTAAAGCGGAGATGCTTGAGCATGGCGAGGCGCGCGTCGCGCAGCTGAAAAAACGCGGTTATTTGCAGGCGGGGCTCTATAACCCGGCGGGCGTTGGCGGCACTCATGTAATGTACGTTCTGCATCACGCCGACAAGCCTGAGCTGTACCACAATCTGCCCGCCGATCCGCAGGTGGCGACGCCGGTAAACCTGTGGAAAGGGATCCTTAAACCGCTCTCCGCCGCCGGGTTTATCGCCACCTTTGCCGGGCTGCTGTTCCACTACATCGGCGTCGGGCCGAACAGGGAAACGGACGATGACGAGGAGAATGGTCATGAGTAAAAGCACGACGATCCTGCGCACTAAATTTTTCGATCGCGCCTGTCACTGGACGATGGTAATCGCCTTTTTCCTTGTGGCGCTGTCGGGCATTGCGCTCTTTTTCCCTTCGCTGCAATGGCTGACGCAAACCTTCGGCACCCCGCAGATGGGGCGCATTTTGCACCCCTTTTTCGGTGTCGGCGTGTTCCTGCTGCTGATGGTGATGTTTGTCCGCTTTGTCCATCACAACATCCCGGATAAAAAAGATCTGCCGTGGCTGAAGGGCATTGTCGAGGTGTTAAAGGGCAATGAGCACAAGGTCGCCGACGTGGGCAAATACAACGCCGGGCAGAAGATGATGTTCTGGACCATCATGAGCATGATTTCGCTCTTGCTGGCAAGCGGAGTGGTTATCTGGCGGCCATGGTTCGCCCACTTTTTCCCCGTTGCGCTGGTGCGCTGGTGCCTGCTACTTCACGCTACCTCAGCGATTATTCTGCTGCTCGCCATCCTCGTGCATATCTATATGGCCTTCTGGGTGAAGGGCTCGATCACCGGGATGATTGAGGGGAGAGTGAGCCGCCGCTGGGCTAAAAAGCACCATCCGCGCTGGTACCGCGAGGTCGAAGCGCAGGAGGACAAGCAGAGACAATAACCGCCATCGCCCGGTATACAGCGCTGTACCGGGCGACGTACACCTCCGACCTGCGCCCATCGG
>Ga0209371_1002459_pt1 | contig 10333 bp, 9 predicted proteins | sample AgamicAtAmrz_FD_187165 | JGI IMG/M metagenome (GOLD analysis project Ga0209371, IMG submission 187165) | Agave microbial communities from Guanajuato, Mexico - At.Am.rz (SPAdes) (version 2) | ecosystem: Host-associated > Plants > Roots > Rhizosphere | place: Guanajato, Mexico | collected 2012-06-07
GCCTCACGGCGGCCGTGATTCTTCAGCGCCACGGTTTTAACGTAACGGTGTTTGAGGATGAGCCGGCGGATGCTGCACGGAGTCAGGGCGGTTCGCTTGATTTGCATGCTGACAGCGGCCAGGCGGCGCTGCGCAGAGCGGGCCTGCTCGAACAGTTCATCAACATCGCCAGGCACGAGGATCAGGAAAGCCGGATGCTGAATTACCTTACCGGAGAAGTTGAGGCCGACAGATTCACGCCGGAAGGTGAAATGGATAAACCGGAAATCGATCGCGGTGAGTTGAAAAACCTGCTGCTGAGCGCCCTGCTACCGCAGACCCTGCAGTGGGGTCACAAACTGCATTACGTTGACGATGGCCAGCAAAAAGCGCACGGGCTGGTGTTCAGAAACGGCAGGCGCTACGAAGCCGATATCGTGATTGGTGCAGACGGTGCCTGGTCGCGGGTCCGCCGTTATCTGACACCGGTACGTCCGGTTTATACCGGCATTACCTTTTTCGAAGGCTGGATAGATCACCCGTCCGACCAAATCAACAGCATTGCCGGCAACGGAACCGCTTTCAGCTTTGGCGGTGCGCAGGCGCTGGTCACGCAACGCAACGGCGGCGGTAGGATTTGCGTCTATGCGGCGATGAAGCGCGCCCCTGATGTCATCGATCAACACATAGCCTCCTCCGGCCTCACCGCCTGGGTACGCGACAGCTACCGCGACTGGGCCGCTTCCCTGCAATTGGTGGTGAACGCCACCGGTGACTATGTCAGACGCCCGATTTACAGCCTGCCCGCCGATTTTGGCTGGGCACCGCGTCCGGGCATCACCCTGATTGGCGATGCCGCTCACCTGATGCCGCCGGTTGGCGTCGGAGTCAACCTGGCGATGCTTGATGCCTCAGACCTGGCTCTGGCACTGTGCGAGTCCTCGCACCCGCAGAACGGACTGCGCTCTGCGGAAACCCTGATTATGGAACGCGCGCGCGACATGCTGCCTGATGCAATAGCGGGGTTTCAGAACTGGTTCGATGAGAAAGCCTGACACCAGTTTTACGTGACCCGCCACCCGCGGTTTACTGTTGCTTTTGTTCCGCCTCTTTCTGTTTTTTGGCGGCCATGTGGTGGCCCACCGCGCAGCCCGCTGCCGCTCCGGCAACGCCATGATGAACCAGATGACCTGCCACGCCGCCAGCGACGGCGCCTTTCAGACACCCTTTTGCCTCTGCCTGGGCGCTAACGACTAAAAGAAGGCCTGCCGCTGCCAGGGCCGCAATCCACTGTTTTTTCATTGCCGTAAATCTCCATAAAGATACGTGTTATCTCTGTGATGCTGAGCATAGCCTGGCCGGGCTGACGGCGTGATATACAGGGGTTAAACGGCAAACTTTGTTACCTATGGTTACGCTTATGCAGCAACGGTCTGATCGGGAGAAAGCCAGTCAGGGCGCAAAACGCACCGGTATCTTTTCTTTCAGATACGCAGGCCGCATGGGAAAGGTGTTGGCATCTATCGCCTGCTTTACCGCATCGATAGCGACGGCGCACAGATCAGCATCTCCGGCCTGCGCAGTGACGTTTGTCGGTGGCTGACCTAAGGGTTGCGTAATGACCAAATCACAGGTCTTACCGTGATATAAATTCGCGTCAAAAAACCGATACTGTATTGCGGTAACGGCCTGACAAAGCCACAGATGAGTATCTTTATTTGCTATTTGCGAGGAGGTTTGCGATTCGCACTCACTTCTTATCTCGGAAGCGGTTGGAAACCTGAATGATTGCCTTGCTGTTTGTTTAGTATGGGACTGGCAGCCGACTAATAACATGACGGCGATAAGTGAGAGTGTTTTTTTCATCATGGCATCCATGCAGATCATTTATGCATTTATAGCATCCCGGACAGATTGCGGAAACCGTGCCTGCTATCGGGTTGCTTTCGCATTGGCAGCGAATACTCACAACCCAGCAACCGACCGCATTATAGATGTGAGAATAAACAGCGTAACGTCTCAAGCCAATTCGCAGACCCCATCAAAGGTTGCGAAATAAGGCCAGCGTGTTTTGGCCAGCCTGACATGCAGGGATAGGTTTCTGTTGAAAGGTCGGGACGGCTGCAGAATAAATTCAGCAAAGATCTTTCCGCCCCACCCGACTCAATCCCCAATATGCAAGTGATTTATTGGGCGTCCTTAGTCTGATTTCTACTCAGGAACGCTGAGCCCTTTTACGTCAGACACGAAATGTGTCCACCATCCCCCGCAGAGCGTGCGCCTGCTCAGAGAGAGACTGAGACGCCGAAGAGGACTCTTCAACCAGCGCAGCGTTATTCTGCGTGACACCATCCATCTGACTTACCGCAATGCTAACCTGAGAAATGCCCTGCATCTGTTCTGAAGAAGCCAGTGAAATATTATCCATGGCCTCTGCGAGTTCGCCCACCATGCTGACAATCTTCAATATGCTCTGCCCTGTACCTGCTGCCACCTCAACGCCGCTTTCGACCTGCTCAACGGCCTGTTCAATCAGCTGTTTGATGTCGCGAGCAGCATTTGCACTGCGCTGTGCAAGCGTTCTGACTTCACCGGCAACCACGGCAAAACCGCGTCCTTCTTCACCTGCCCGGGCGGCCTCCACCGCTGCGTTGAGCGCCAGAATGTTGGTCTGGAAGGCAATGCTTTCGATCACGGAGGTGATGTCCCGTACCTTTGTCGCGCTCAATGAGATCTCATTCATGGTTTCAGACATACGCTGTACGTCGGCCTCACCTGCGCGTGCCAGCGTTGCCGCATCCCGGGCAGACCCAGCGGTCTGCTGCGCACCGGCCGTATTACTTTTCACGGTGGCGGTAAGCTGCTCCATACTGGCCGCAGTTTCCTGCAGCGCTGCAGCCTATTCCTCGGTGCGGGATGACAATTCTGTATTGCCCTGTGATATCTCATCCGCCGCCAGCGCCACTGAAGCAGCAGAGTCTTTTATCTTTGATACCAGACCACGCAGGTTTGCCTGCATGTTATCCAGAGAAGCCATCAGGCTGGTACTGTCATTGTTTCGCAGCGTTACAGACGTCGTCAGGTCGCCAGATGCAATGGTCGCCGCAAGAGTCTGTGCCTGCACTGGCTCACCGCCCAGCTGGCGCATCAGTACGCGAATGGTCATAACGCATGTTCCCACTGCCAGCAGTGCTGATGCAGCCGCGAGCAACATCAGGATCAGCGATGCCCGGCGTGTCGCCTGACTGTTGGTTTCAACAGCGGACTGCGTATTTTTCATCTGAACCAGCGTCATGTCATTAAGCGCTTTGAGCAAGGTACTCTGCACCGGACGCGTGACGTTCAGCAGATAGGCAGTGGCTTCCTCGGCACGATTTTCAAGACCGAGCCGGCCAGCCTGCTTCAGCGAGGCAAGTGCAGGCTCCTCAGCTTCAGTAATGCGGCTCATGACTTCCCGCCCCTGCGGTGTTGAATCCTCCTGCATCACCTCAGCCAAAGCCTTGCGGCTGGCTATATACTGCGCTTCTTGTTTTTGTACGCGCTCCCATTCAGGCTTCATTGCCTCAATATCCGTTAAGAGCGCCAGGTTACGAACCGCAATGCCCATATCCCTGATGCTGCCACGCATATCCAGCACCAGCTGATACTTTTTCATTTTGACGTTAACCGCATCGTCCATACCTTTGCTCGCATTACTCAGAGCGTTGAGCGCAATGCCGGTACAGATAATAAAAAGTACAACAAGCAGGCCAAAGCCCGTTGCAAGTCGGGTGGATATTTTCATATTAATTCTCGCTGTAAGTAGATGAGAGTGTCGGATATGAATGTGTTATCGGCATTGTGTGACGCAGATTCATCACCCGGAATAGTTAATTTTAAAATTTATTTCGGACCAGTTAATCAGATTTATGCTGGCTGCGTATCGCTATATTAGTGACACTTTCATTGGAAAATTAATCTCAGGATTTTTAGAGACATCATTGTTGTGTGCAGATAATCAATGCTCCTCAAAAACCCGCCCGCACCAGGGATTTTTTCACTAATATGCTATCGCTGATACCCTTGCCTTTTCCTGGCACAAGGATTCTTATTTTGCACAAAACAAAAGCAAACCATTGATTAAATGACAAAATTACAGAGGAACCGTCTTAAATAAACATTCTCCTCGCCAACGCAAAACACTCGTTATCATTCAATCTTAAATCCACTAAACCAGGACGAAATAAATTGCGTGAAAAATTTCATAAAAAAAAGATTAATTATTATTTAGTATCCATGCATAAAAGGTGACAGGTTGATATTAACGGCCGTAAGTATTTAGCAGGAATGGCCAGACGCGATCCCGAGTCAGGTGCCATAACTATTTCCAGTACATTTTTAATGAATATCGTCATCCGCGCCTGACTGACAGAGGTTAAGAAAATCTGTCTGGCAGGAAACATCGCATCTATCCTGAATGGTCAGATTAACGTATATAATTCCTGTCTAAAAAGGCATCGCGCGTTGACTGTCAGCGGGAGTAATTCATCAGGGTGCTTATGCCCCAGTGAGCTGGCGTTTCGCCTTGTCATGCTGTGCTCTGACATCAGCACAGAGATGGGCGGATGAGAGAGCATCGAAATGGTTCGCAGGTATGCACACCTGACACCTAACCATCTGACAGGCATGCGAGGCAAATTGACGCGATTTTAGGCAGTCGTGTCCCAAATCTGTCCCACGGGAAATTTTGAAGGTTGAAAGAGGTTGGTAAGTAATTGATTTTCTAGTCCCCTACAGAATTGGAACTTAAAAGGTAGGCAATTGTTCTTATTGAATTGTTTTGTATTTCAATTTTGACAAAGCCCCAAAATTCTCCTAAGGGTTTATGTCATAAGTAATTTTTTTACGCTAAACATAAGTTAGTTACTTTTCATAACACATACCGCATAAAAACATGTTTTCAATAGTTAAAACCAATTATTGGGCTCAATCATCAAGAAATAATGTTATGTAATCGGCATATTTACACTTATAATACAACTTGTAAAAATCATTGGGTTAACCCCTAAAGTTCTATACTAAATGATCATATTCTAGCTTTCTCTAAGCCTACTCTTTGAGATAAAAATAATGCAAAACAATCATTCTTTTCCGGGAATTATAGTAAGATATCGTTATAAAAATGATCCTGAAAAAAATGCGACATTAACTTCATCCGATGATCAGCAAAATACTGCATCATCCGAACAAAAAGATGAATTACATGTTAATTTGTGGGAGATTGGGCTTAATCACTCTTATCCTTTTATGGACATTGGAGTAATGATCTATGATCACAGTAATGTAGAAGCAGTGGTAGTTGATTTACCTTGGCATTTAAACAAAAAGAATATATTTGACCTTGGTGCAAAATTAAATGGTGAAAAAAGCGTAGCGGCAATATTTAATGAAGTAGTTCATTATGATGGATTCGCCGAAGGTAATTTTGCCAATATAAGCTTTAGGAAAAATGGCGAAGACATCATGCCGTTCTCTCTATTTCGCTTAAACTCGCAATCTTTTATTTTGGATGAACTTCATTTAAGTAATGATACTCAATGCACTCGTTTAACTATTATAATTCCCAGATACCTTGAGACAGTTAAGGAAAGTGATAAAAGGAAATCAGCATATATTAGATTTCGCATTAAAAAAGTACCTTCTACCGTTTATACTGTTCACTTCACTCAAAATGATAAAGCATTAATTAGTTCAAGCACTGAAACTCGAATAATAGATTTTAGAATTAATGTTTTAAGAGGTGTTCCTGAGGAACTATTGAATGGTAATGAAAAATTAAAATTCCCTCCAAAATTGAGCAAAATTCACTGTTTTTTAACTACTATACAAGATGAAGAGTGTGTCTCTGTTAGTAAATATTATAATGGATATCGCTCTCTGATGGATGAGGATATATGGAACGAATATGTAAAAAATGACAATACATTATCCCTTCAAAATACAAATAGTGTTAAAAATTACTTAGGGTATCAATGGACAGCAAAAAGTAAAAATGATAACAGTAGTGTCAAAGATTTAATTGTTTTAGGCCGCTTTACCAAAAAAACATCGAATTTTATATCTATTTTTCGTTTTATGATAGTGGTCATTTTATTAGGGGCGATGGGAAGTGGACTTTGGGAAACTATAAGTGACTGGGAGCATGCTCATTCGTCAAAATTATTTTACCTAATCTTGGGAATTGGCATTTGCTTTGGTGATAGGCTCTTACCTGTTGCACGAAAAAAATCAATTGAAGCATATAATAAAATCAAAAAAAAATAATTACTTTAATAGACCATTAAAACTAAATTCGTTTTTTAATGGTCTATAATAATCGTTATATTCTTCACCAAACTCAAAACCATAATAGTTAAATAATTTGTAGAAATTATTTTTTTGTTCTTCTGAAATGGAAAGCAAAGGTTTTTTTGTATCTAAAAAACAAAAACTTCTTTCAAACAGAGTCAAGCCTATTCCGGTTCCTTGGTATTTTGGCATAACCTGTAAGCAACAAAGTTTTTTCTCATCCGGACTATCTTTAAGAATTGCTAATCCAGCAAGATCGTTTTGTCGATATTCAAGTATAATTGACCGTTCCCCAGTAAAGACACCGGGAATTACGGTATAATTAATCCAAGATTTGAAATCAGGATAGTAAAGTCTAACTCCCCCCAAAGTTTCCATCAAAAAATCATCAATTTTTTTTGGCATTAAGGAATGTTGAAGTAAAAAGCTTCTATCAATAATCGATGGCTGTCCAAAATTATATAGAAATTCATCTCTTTTAGATAAAGCATTTTTGTTCATAGAGATGCCTCCATAATCATATATATTTGAATTCAAATTGTTTTTCATCCATATCATTACTTATGTAACAGAAAGACTGTGGAGGAGAAACCTTTTCGCCTAAACAATTTATATCCAATGGTTTTTTATAAACATCAACTTTTCCAATAGCTATAGCAACTGCTTTATCACGTCCTTGGTAGTATGAATCAAAATATTTCTTATCAATACCCGCGAAGGACTTAGTGATTGTCCAAATACTATCTGGGGATCCCTGATGGATTTCAGTCACTTCAAACTCACCGACTAATTTCCCAACTGGCTTTGTAGCATAAATTAGAACTTTCGTAATTCCTTTTTTTGAAAAATTAACCTTCCTGAATTCGAATTTTTTTTCTCCACTAAGAATTTTATTAACATATTCAGGTTTAATCGATAATAATACCTTCATTTACTTGCCCTTCTTCTGCTATCCACCTGAATTGTTTTTCTGTCAATGGGATAAAATCCCAACGAGTCTTAGTGCTGATACCACAATCTTCAATTAAACGGCCCCTTATAATTCTTTTCCTAAGAGCACCATTGTAAGTGAACTTAATTATATACCTTTTCTTCTTATTAGTAAAATAATCTTTTAATTCTTCATTTTTGAATACACTATACGGCTCCACATATTTCATAAAATCACTTTCGCTTGAAAATGATTTTATTTGCCTAACTTCTTCAACCACTCCAATTGAAGATACAACTGAGCGGAAATAAGCCTTCCCTTTGCCACCCTTATTTGTCCGATATATACAAATCGCATCACCCTTTTTTAGGTTTTTAGTTCTACTAATTCCAGATATGTATATTTTATGGATGCTATTTGTATATGAAATATCTTCAAGTATGTCATGACTTTCATTCCTAAGAATTGAATCTGGCAAAAACTTTGAATGATACTCAGGGTATATTGCTAAAAGATAATATTTCTTCTCACTTAATGTAAGATGAGGGAAATCTTTAATTACATCCCCAGTGACCACCTTCATTCTTTTTAGATAAACATTTTCAATGCCGTTTCGAGTAGTTTTAGAACCATGAAGCTCGAATCCATACTTTTCAAGAATTCTTATTAATGGCTTTTCTTTATCAAAAACAGTAACATAAATATAGTCCGAAGCTTGGCTAATGGCATGATCAAAAGTTTTTTTAAGTAAACGCTCTCCTAATTTAGTCCCATGAGCATTAATCTTGAAAGTTCCTATTTTTAAAACATTCCCAATAGGTAATGATGGTTCAATATCCTTAACCATTTCATTCTCAAGCTTGAGATATATAAAAGCATCTAGCTTTTTTTTACCATTTAAGAATACGTATGCTTTTGCATTTTCCCTAGCCTTCTGAATGAACCAATTTGGGAATTCGTGATAACTGGCCTTTAAAGAATCAAAGAATACATCATTCAAATCTAAGTCTCTGAAATATTCATATTTAATATTACTCATTAACAGTCCCTTCCTTATATAAACTTGAGATAAAACCTTTTATTTCGCAATAATCGGAAGAATAAAAAGATTCAAAAGGAATGTTGTTTTCTATAGCAAATTTGGAAGCCTGCTCTTCCTCAACGTGCAATAATTCACTTAAAGTAATCTCATCCCAAAACTTATTATCTCTTGTTAACAATCTTTTGCAAATTACCTCTGCATTTTCTTTAAGCAGAAGTATTGCCCCTAGATTTAGTTTATTAATTACATTAAAATTCAACTTAATTATATTACCTTCACCATCTAATAAACAGAAATGACCATCTAATAAAAAGTCAACTCTTTTCAGCTTATTTACTGCATTTACTAAATATTGTTGATTGCTTTCGATTTTATCTGTTTTCTTGTTCTCACACCAAGTAACTGAACCTCTTTCTGACTTGATCAATTCGCTTGCACTAAAGAACTTTAGATTTAGTTCAAGTGATAACCTCTTACATATGGTGCTTTTGCCAGCACCATACACACCAGCTATCATCACAATCATACCCCCCCCAAATCAGCAGCTTAAATCCCCTCATCTAAATCTAATCTTATATTACTTAGTGAGCAAATGCATCAATATTGTTTATTCTTCAAGCAAGGGCTAACTGAGCGATGCTTAGTTGCCTTGCTTTTTCTACTTTTCAGTTGAAAAAGCAAAATTTAAAATCAAAATTTGTACATAAATTATTGACACAGAAGCATATTATGCTGTTAGTTTACACATGATTTAAGATTTTGCTATATACCTAATATTAACAGGAGTTGATATGAAAAAAATTTAATAATCTATTCGATAAAGAATTCTCGTCTTTAATTACTGAGAATACTCAGTCAAAAAATAATCACCAAATCGTCTTCGCAAGCACACCGTAACTGTTCGCTTAAATGATACAGAGCTTGCTCAAGTAAATAAATTAAGGAAACAACTCAGCAGAAGTAGCTGGTTGAGATCTTAAGCACTTCAACAACTACAGTTAATAGTTCCCGAATTGAACCTGGATGCATGGCAATAGCTCACAGCTTCTTAGCAAAAACTTAAAGACCTAACTTCGTTTCTGAGCCACAGAGGAACAGAGGAACAGAGGAACAGAGGAACAGAGGAACAGAGGAACAGACTCTCAGCCGCTGTCATAGGAAGTAAATGCACTGAAAGTAAAGCTATCGCATGTCCGAGATGCACTACTCAATTTCGACAAGTAATGAGCAGACATGAAAAGGTATGGATAGGATAAAAAGGGGAAAGAACTTCCGAGGTGTCATCTTTTTTATGCCCTATCCCCTACTCGCCATCACAAAATTGATCCAATAGAGATAGGAGGTAACCTGGTAGGCTTAACTGTCGATGAATTGACTTCTGAGTTCATAGCAACACAGAAGGTCCGAAAGGATGTCAAAAACAAGTATGGCACAACTCACTTCGTCTAACTTGTGGTGATTCGCTTACCAATGAACAGTGGAAGACATTTGCTGATAACTATATGGAAAGAATGGGATTCAGCAAAAACCACCTTCGCTGTTATGTCATGCATTATGATAAAGCTGGGCAGCACATACACATCATTGCCTCCCGTATAGATCTACTACATGGCCAACTCTATCTTGGAAGAAATGAAAATCTCATCAGCACTCGCATCATCCAAGGTCTTGAGAAAGAAGACCTTCTCCCCCAGACTGTTGGTCCTTCCCCTACCAGCCCCCCCAGAAGCACAGGAAGCTCACTCTTAATGAAAATTTTATGGAAGCAAGGACAGGTGAAAAATCATCAAAGAAAGTGCTCCTGACCAGCCCCCCAATCGGAACAAGATCGCAATAGGTGACCTTGGACCAAACTGGACCATAGAAAAGTGTTATGTGCTGAAATTAAGAGGAAAGTAGACTAGAAAGGATGTTAATAGAATAAAAGATGGCACGCCCTACAGGATTCGAACCTGTGACCTACGGCTTAGAAGGCCGGTGCTCTATCCAGCTGAGCTAAGGGCGCATAGAAGATGCGTCGGATTATACGTCGGCACGCTGGCGCGTCAACGTTT
>Ga0209371_1002460_pt1 | contig 10323 bp, 9 predicted proteins | sample AgamicAtAmrz_FD_187165 | JGI IMG/M metagenome (GOLD analysis project Ga0209371, IMG submission 187165) | Agave microbial communities from Guanajuato, Mexico - At.Am.rz (SPAdes) (version 2) | ecosystem: Host-associated > Plants > Roots > Rhizosphere | place: Guanajato, Mexico | collected 2012-06-07
GTTCGACCGAAACGGGGATGCGCGTGCCATCCGGCAAGGTTGCAACACCCTTCGAAAGCTGCACGGGCAGGAAATTCATGGCCGGCGCGCCGATAAAACCGGCGACGAAGCGGGTTCTCGGGTTGCGGTAAAGCTCCTGCGGCGCACCGATCTGCTGGATGTGACCGTCCTTCAGCACAACGATACGATCGGCCATGGTCATGGCTTCCACCTGATCGTGGGTGACATAGATCATGGTGCTGCCGAGCCGCTGGTGGAGCTGCTTGATTTCCGCACGCAGATCGACACGCAGTTGCGCGTCGAGATTGGAGAGCGGCTCATCAAAGAGAAAAACCTTCGGTCCGCGCACCATGGCGCGCCCCATCGCCACACGCTGGCGCTGGCCACCGGAAAGTTCGCGCGGGCGTCGCTTCAGCAGATGGGTGAGCTGCAGGGTGCGCGACACGTCTTCGACGCGCTGCTTCACCTGCGCCTCCGGCACACCGTTCATCCGCAGGGCAAAGCCGATGTTCTTTTCCACGGTCATATGCGGATAAAGCGCATATTCCTGAAACACCATCGCCACATCCCGTTCCCAGGGACGAAGCCTGTTGACGACCGTTCCGTCAATGGAGATCGAACCTTCCTGAAAATTCTCGAGGCCGGCAATCATGCGCAGCAGCGTCGATTTTCCGCAGCCGGAAGGACCGACGAAGACAATGAATTCGCCATCGACAATATCAAAGGAGAGGCCATGGATGACACGGTGCGCGCCGTAAGCCTTGACGACGTTCTGGATGGAAAGAGTGGCCATGGAATTATCCTTTGACTGCCCCTGCGGACAGGCCCGCGACAAGGCGGCGCTGGACGAGCAGGGTAAGAATGAGCGGCGGAAGAGCGATCATGGTTGCGGCGGCCATCAGCGCGCCCCAGTTGGTGACGCCCTCGCCGATGAAATTGAACGACGCGACGATGGCGGTCTTGGTGTCGAAGCCGGAGAGCGCCAGAGCGAACAGGAAATAGTTCCAGGTGAAGATGAAGCAGAGAATGGATGATACCACCACGCCTGGCATGACCACCGGAAGAACGATGCGCCAGAGCACCGACAGCGGACGGCAACCGTCCATCTGGGCGGCTTCCACCAGTTCGCGCGGCATGGCGTCGAAATAGGGCAGCATCGTCCAGAGAGCGACCGGCATGGCGATGACGGCATGGGTCAGGATCAACACCGTGTAGGAACCGACAAGCCCGAGTTCGGAAAAGATGATGAACCAGGGCAGCAGGAACAGCGTGCCCGGCGCCATGCGTGAAAACAGCGCCAGTGTCGCGGGCCATGTGGTGCGATGCCAGGAGACCGCAAAGGCCGCCGGAAATGCGAGCAGGATGCCGAGCAATGTCGCACCCGTCGAAACGATGAGCGAATTCAGTGTATTGGAGAGAAATTCCGTGCGCTCGAAAAGCTGGCGGTAATTGTCCAGTGTGGGTGTGAAAAAGAGGCTCGGTGGCAGCTTCGTCACCTCATAACGATCCTTGAAGGACGACAGGATCATCCAGAGGATCGGGGTGATCGCGGCGATGACCAGAATGGCGGTGCTCAGGCCGCCGCGCAGTCTTTCGGCAAGGGAAGGCTGATATGCCTCGTGTTCGTGCATGAAAATTCCTCCTCGATTTACCAGGTGACGGCCTGTCGCAGCCGGGAAAAGGCGACGACGGTGACCATGACGACGGCCGCGAGCGTGATCATGCCGGCCGAGGCGTAGCCGAAACGGGAAAACTCGAAACCCTGCTGGTAGGCATAGATATTGAGCGTAGTCGACGCGTTGCCCGGCCCGCCGCGCGTGGTGATGTAGATCACGTCGAAGAAACGCAGCAGATCGACCGACCGCAGGATCGCGGCGGACAGCAGCGTCGGTGCAAGCAACGGCAGGGTGATGTGAACGAGCCTCTTCCAGCCGATCACGCCATCGATCTCCGCCGCCTCGAACACCTTTGTCGGCAGGGATTGAAGGCCGCCCAGAACCAGAAGTCCGATCAGCGGCGACCATTGCCAGGTGTCGACGGCGGCAACCGTCAGAAGGACCCACTTGGGATCGGCGAGCCAGAGGCTCGGGCCGATCCCCACCTCCCCGAGCAGCCAGTTCGCAACGCCGACGGCCGGATCGAGAATGACGATAGCCATCATGCCCACGACCACCGGCGGCATCATGAAGGGCATGACAGCCACCGTGCGAACGAGATTGCGCGCGCTACGCACCCGGTTGAGGGTGAAACCAAGCCAGGTGCCGATTACCATCTGCATGGCGAGCGCGAGTCCATAAAGCACCCATGTCAGAATGAAGGCGTTGTGAAATTCCCCGTCGGAAAGCAGCTCGAGATAATTCGCAAGACCGACGAAACGGTCGTCCATGCCGAGCGAGTTTTCGCGCAGCGAAAGCCAGATCGCATAAAGAATGGGGAAAACGATCATCAAGCCGACGAATGCTACGGCGGGCGCCATCATCCAGCGAAAGGAAAGAACGGTCTGGCCGGGGCCGGAGATGCGGGAAGGCATCGGAGCGGTCATCACACGGGGATCCCTCATGAAAATGATATTTGTGTCTGCAATTGCCTGCCCCAAGCCGCGCCAGACCGCTCGCCGTGAAACTGACCAGCGACCTGTGCAGCGATTGGGGAGAGCAATATTTCCCGCCGGGGATCCGGCTCCGGACTTTGCAGCACGGAACCGGATTTCCCGGGAGGAATTCCTGGAGCCGGCGAATTACTGCAGGGCGAGCAGGGCCTTGTCCGCCTCGCAGGCGCCATCCTTGATCGTATTGTTGCCGAGCAGGTAATCCTGAACCACCTTGCCGATGATCTCGCGGGTCTGCGGCACCTTGTCGGTCGGCGATGCGTAGTCGCCGGTGCCGGTTTTGCTGATCTGCCTGATGGCGTCGGCCCAGCTCTTGCGGATCGGCAATTCGTCAGTGAACTTTTTCATATCCGCACCGTCAAAGACCGAGCTGCGCGGCGGCGCGACACCGGCCTGAATGAGACGGGCCTCGATCTCCGGCGACGTTGCCCATTGCATGAACAGCCAGGTGGCCTCCTTGCGTTTGGAGAAATTCGACATCGAAAGCCCCCAGCCGAAGGCAACGGGCTTGGAAATGCCGGTCTCCTTGCCGGGCGGTAGTACCTTGATGGCAAGATCTTCAGCGCGGCCGGGGAATTTGACGATATTGGAGAATTCGTTGGAGGACTCATGCGTCATGGCAATCTTGCCCTGACCGAGAAGCTCGACGACCTGCGGGAAGGAATGGTTGGAAGCACCGACGGCGCCATAGGTTTTCAGAAGATCGCCATACATCTGCAGACCGGCTATGGTCTTTTCCTGGCACAGGCCCGGCTTGGTCTTGTCCGCGGACTTGAAGTCGCCGCCAAGATTGAAGACGAAAGACGCCATCGGATAGGGGATCGCGTTGCGCACGCCGCGCGCCGTCCAGGCGTTGACCGACTTGTCGCATTCCGAGATTGTTTTTGCCGCGGCGGGAATATCTTCGAGATATTGCGGTTCCGGAACATTGCACTTGGCGAAAATATCCTTGCGCCAGTAGAACAGCGGACCTTCGACATTGATCGGTACGCCGGTCAGCTTGCCATCGAAAATCTCGTTCTTGCGCAGCCCCTCGCCGAAATCCTCGAAATTGAAATCCGGCGAGGTCAGGCTCGCATCCTTCAGCAGCGGGTTGAGATCGGCATACCAGCCAGCCTTGTTGTAGACCGCGCCCTCACGGATTTTCAGCGAAATGAAGGCATCGACATCCGATGACCTGGCCTGCATGAGCGTCGACAGACGCGCGCGGATCGGGTCTTCGTTGAGAATCTCGACGCGAACCTTGATGCCGGTCTTTTCCGTGAATTCACTGGTCATATCCTTGATGGCGTTCGGCCAGGGATGGTTCGTGAACAGGACATTTATTGTCTGGCCTTCCTGTGAACGCCAGTTGAAATCGGCGGCTCCCGCAATCGAACCTGTAAAAACGACGCATGATGCAAGGGCTGCCATTTTTGACGCCGCCGCCAGACTGTTTCTGAAAAATTTCATGTCAATCATATCCTCCCAAATCTCGGTTATTTTCCTCAATGACGTATCGCCCCGGATGAGAATGCGGGCGCATACCTCTCCCTCCCGGTCGGCGCGGATTTGCTGCGCGACCGCATCTCCTCCCTCAAGACAGACGGAAGCTAGCAGGAAAATTTCACTGCCGCAATAGCTAACATGTTACCTTGATTGATAGTGACATTCCACCTGCGGCGCCCTTATGCATTCGGCAGCGGTTTCATTTGACGTCACGCTCTGGGGTGGCTGCCCCAAGCATGGGAAAACGGCCCGGAAAGCCCGCCAGAAGGGCGGCTACCGTGCGATCGCGCGGTTTTTGGCATTGTGAATGTGCTGTTCCATCGCTGCTGCTGCAGCGGCCGGATCGCGTGAGGCAATCGCATCGAGAAGGTTCAGGTGATCGTACATCGTGGGCAGGACGAGCGGAGGATTGAGCTGTGTATGCGCCTGGCGGATCAGCCGGATTTTTATGGCGTTCACACGGTAGATATTGGTGAGGATCGAATTCTGCAGGGAATCGATCATGCCGTGATGAAATCGGGAATCCAGCTCCTGCGCCCTGTCCACAAGGGCTCTGGAAACGTGATTGGCGTCCGGCTCGGCATTGCAGGCATCGATGATATCCAGATGTTCCCGCCGGATAGCCTCCAGCGTCTCGTCGCTAACCAGCCGCGCGAATATCTGGACCGCCTCCTTTTCCAGAAACAGCCTGACCTGAAATGCATCCTGCACCAGATTGAGATCGACCTGGGCAATCTGCATACCACGCTGCGGAACCGTCACCAGCAGCCCTTCGGCCTCAAGGCGCGGGATCAGCTCACGGATCGCCGCAAGCGGCAACTGGGTAAGCTCGACCAATTGCCGTTGCGAAACAAATTGTCCGGGGCGGAGCTGGCGGGAAAGAAGGTGCTCCGTGAAACTGGAATAGGCGCGGTCTCTCTGATTGACGTGCCCCTCCGCATTTCTCAGGCTACGGCCATCCTTTTTCTTTTTCTCTACCAAAGAGCGAACCTCCAATGCATGTACCTAACATGTTAGTAAGGTTGCCAATGAGATTCAATCACGGTCAAAAACGAAATTCGAAAATAGGCCATTCAGGCTCGAGGGGACTGAAATGCCCGGGTGATCCGTCGCAGCACGGCGTTCGCGTGATCGCCGGTGACCGCCGAAATCATCACCACGTCCAGTTTTGAAAGCTGTGGGAGCAGGCCTTCCCTCACCTCCCGCAGACCGGCAGGCGCCACACTTCGCGCCAGCAGTGCGACGCCGATCCCTGCTTCGGCAGCCGCTCCCACCGCCGTTGCCCCGGTTCCGACGAATACCTCACGCCAGGCGATGTCCGCCGCCTCCAGCGCCCGAAGGGCCATGGCTCGCAAATTGCAGGGCTCCGGTTGAAGCACCAGCGGCACCGGCAGGTTCGAAGACAGATCGAAATCCGCGCTGCAGTACCAGCCGAAGCTTTCCTGAATCAGCAATTCGCCATCGCGGCGGATGTCGTCATGCCGCAACACGACGATCGCATCGAGCGCGCCGGCATCGTAGAGTTCAAGCAGCGTCCTGGTGCCGGCCGTGCGCAGATGAAGCGTAACGCTCGTCTCACGCTCGCTGATCACCCGGAGTATCCGGGGCAGGTCGGCCCCGATCAAATGATGCGTGAAACCGATCGCCAGGCGGGTCGGCTCCTGCCCAAAGACATCGAGCGCCCGACGACCAGCCGCAACATAAGCCCGCGCGGGCTCCAGAAAGCGTTCGCCGGCGGCCGTCAAACGCACGCGGCGCGGCGTCCGTTCGACGAGACGATGCCCCAACATGTCCTCAAGCCGGCGCAGGCGCAGCGATATCGCCGCCTGTGACGTGTTCATCACGCCTGCAACCCGTGTGAACGACTGCAATTCGGCAACGAGAAGGAAAGCCTCGACGGCCTCGGGATCCAATGAGCGCATGTTTTGCATAACAAGCTGTTATCGCTGAAATGCGCAAGCCCCTAATTCTATCGGTTTCTCGCGAGCGCTATTGCACACGAAAACTCTCGATAGGAGCTTTTCGTGTCTTCACAGATTTCCTCGCTCACGCCAGCCGCCGACCGCCGGATCTGGGCAGTCCTTGCCGTCGCCGTCGCAACGCAAACCGCCGGCTCGTTCGTATCGCAGGGGATTTACATCCTCGTGCCCTTCTGGCGGGAAGCATTCGGCATCTCCCTCGCATCCGCGTCCCTTGCCGTGACCGTCATGAACGGTGTGCAGATCGTGACGATGTTCACACTCGGCCGCGCCATCGATATTCACGGTGAGCGCCGCATTGTCGGCATTGCCATGCTCGGCATGGCGCTCGCGATGGCCGGCGCGGCGTCATTCGCAAACAGCCTGCCCGCGCTGCTTTTGTGCATCGCGTTTCTGGGCGGCACCTATGCTGCGGTCCAACCGGGCGGCACGCGGGCGATCATGCGCTGGTTCCCGCCTGCCAAACGCGGCATAGCGACAGGGTTTCGGCAGGCCGCGGTTCCTTTCGGAACGATGATCGCCGCCGCCCTCCTCCCGTTCATGGCGGTTCGTTACGGATGGCATGCGGCAGCATGGCTCTGCGCCGGTGTTTCCGTCATGGGCGCCGCACTCTTCTGGGGTCTCTATCGCGAGGGAGGCGATGTGACCGCAAAAACCGAGCGCCCGCTTCCCCTGGCAAGACTCGCCCGTGAGGTAGGGCAGAATCCGAGCTTCTGGCCTGTATTGCGGCTTGGTATCGCCATGTCGGCATTTCAATTCACCCTCACCGCACACGTCATCGGCTTCATGGCGGATGGATTGGGCCTTGGCCTTTTTGCCGCATCGTCCATGTTTGCCGCAACGCAGCTTGCAGGCATTCCTGGCCGGATTTTGTTGCCATGGCTCAGCGACCGTTTCCGACCCGGCCTTCGCACGCAATCCTTCGGCCTGGTATCCGTCATTGCCGCAGGCGCTGCCGCAATCCTCGCGGCTCTGCCCATCGGCGTTCCGGCACCTATTATCCTCGTCGTGCTTGTCGTGCTGGGAATATTCGGGATCGGGTGGTTTCCACTTTATCTTCTGCAGATCGCCGAAAGCGCACCGAAAGGTTCGATAGCGTCGACGATCGCCTTCGCTTCCACGATCTGCCTGGGTGTCATGGCAATCGGCCCCTATATATTCGGCCTTCTGGTCGATCATTTTGGCTACGGGGCAGCATGGTCCGCATTGATCGTGCCGGTGGTCGCAACGGCGCTACCCCTCGCAATCTCATCGCCGCGCCGGCAGAAAGCTCAGATCGGCTCTTCATGAAACGGGATAGGCGCGGCGACAATCGAAGACGTAAAAGTGACGGCGGTCGCTGGGGAAACCTATGCGGCTGCCACCTTCCGAGGAAAGCGAAGGGCAGCGCAATCTCTCCCGAAATCGCCGATTTCGGGAACTGATTTTCTATAAAATTAGTAGATATAGAATGACCGGTCTTCCTCTATACCGCTCGAAGGCCTTACGATCCGTTCCAGACTGCTTCTGAACCGCATCATGCCACCGTCCTCAATCGCCCGCCCGCACCGACCGCCGAACCAATCAATAACCGAAATCCTCCGGAAAATCCGGGGCGTAAAAGACAGGACGAAAAACGACAGATGCCACGTTACGTTATCATTGGCGCCGGCGCGGTGGGCGCGAGCCTTGCAGCACAATTCGCACTTTCCGGCATTGACTATGCGCTTTTCGGACGGGGCGCCCAGATCAGCCATATCAGGCAGCATGGCCTCACTTTCCAGCGCCCCGCGGAGACGCGGCAGATCGATCTGAATGTTTTCGACCTGACGGATCTTCCGGAATTGACGCCGGACGATATCCTCCTGCTCACGGTGAAAGCTCAGGATGCCGTAAGCGCGCTCGCCTTCTGGTCCTGGCAAAGCGTCTCGAACACGACAACACCGGCAGCGGCAAACCTGCCTATCGTGACTTTTCAAAACGGACTGGCGACAGAAGCGAATGCCCTGAGAACATTTGCCCGGGTCTATGGTGCAAGCATTCTGACACCGGCGCGGTTCACCGAAACCGGCAAGGTGGTGGTGGGCGGCGAGCCGCAATTGGGCATCGTGACAGTCGGGCGCTTCCCGCTTGGACAGGATGACGTAACCGCGCAGGTCGCGGCGGACCTGAACAGCGCAGGATATCTTGCCGAGGCAAGCGACGATATTCGCCGCTGGAAAGCAGCGAAGCTCCTTCACAACGTTCGCAACGTCCTCGAACTTTTCGACGGTCCGACCGATCTGAACGACAGGGTCAGCGCGGCTCTGGTGGATGAGACCCGCCGTGTGCTGGAAGCGGCAGGCTACACCCTAGCTTCGCCCTCCGAGCGAACCGTCGACATTTCGAACTGGCGGGTGGCGCCGAACAGCGGAATTCATCCGGGCCAGCAATCGACATGGCAGAGTTTCAGGCGCGGAGCCTCCAGCGAAGTGGATTTCCTCAACGGCGAAATCGTTCTGCTGGGCCGGCTTCACAATGTTCCGACGCCCTATAACGAAGCCGTTCAAACGCTTGCCGGAAAACTGGCGCATCAGGGCGGGTTTTCAAAGCCGCTGCCACTCGATGCAATCACCTTTCTCATCGCCGCCCCGGACCGGACGGCACATGCCAATCCCGCCGCTTCTTCATGAGCGGCGGCCTGTAGCAGTGCGACTTTTGAAACGACAGTGTGAAACGATAATGCGAGAAGCCATATCAGACCATATCCTCGCCGCCGCTGGCACGCTTTTCTATCGAGAGGGCATCCGGGCTGTCGGCATAGATCGGATCATCGAAGAGGCGAATGTTGCAAAGGCGACGCTCTACCGGCATTTCCCGTCGAAGGATCATCTCGTTGCGGCCTATCTGGAAGCGCGTCATGAGCGCGTGATCTATTCGCTTGAGAAAGTGCTGGATGCGGACATGGCTCCGAAAGAGCAGATCCGGTTGATCTTCGAGCAGCTCCACGAAAAGGCCGACAGCCCGGATTTTCGAGGCTGCGCCTTCGCTCTTGCGGTTGCGGAACATGGCGAATCCGAGCGCGTCGTGGTCGTTGCGCGTGCCCATAAGGCGAAGGTCAGGGACGTGTTTGCCGCTGTTCTGGCAAGAGCCGGCAGCACCGTGGAGATTGCCGCCGCTCATCTTTCGCTTCTCTACGAAGGGGCCTTAGCAACTGTTGCCGTCGGGCGCGATCCCAAAGCGGTGCTGATTGCGCGTGACTGTGCGCTCTCCGTCTTCGACACGGCCGCCTCCACCGATCAACCCAACTGAAAGCAGCAGACAATGACAAAGACGATCGATTATTTTTTCAGCATCGGCTCTCCCTGGGCCTTCATCGGTCTTGAACCGTTTGCTGCGCTGACGAAAGAACAGGGCGCCACGATCCGCCCCCATGTCATTCCGCTGATCGAGGAAAACGGCGGCATTTATTCCCGAAACCGGCCGGAGGCCAGACGCGCCTACTGGATCAGGGATTTGAAGCGCTGGGCGGCATTGCGCGGAAAAGTGCTGAATTTCGACAATCGCGCCGCTCTCTCGGATCCCTCACCGGCCGGCCTGATGGTTGCCGCGGCGATAGAAACGGGCGAGGACTGGCTGAAGCTGGCAGCTGCGCTTCAGGAAGCCTTCTGGGTTCGCGGGGAAGACATTGGCAAGGCGGACGTCCGCCGGGCGATTGCGACAGTCGCAGGCTTTGATAGTGCCGCGCTTGATGAGCACGGCCAAAGCGATGCGGTTGCGGCATTGCAAAAGGCCAGCTTTGAGGCGGCCAGGACAGCCGGTGTGTTCGGGGTGCCGACCTATCGCTATCAGGATGAGCTCTACTGGGGGCAGGACAGCCTTCCGTTCCTCGAGCGTCATCTCAGGGGCGAAAAGCTCGCCGCCTGATATCGCCGCCAGAAGGCGGAGACAGTACTGGCGATCTGCCGGGCAAGGCGCTTCGCCTTCAATGCTTATAAGTCTGCTGTAGCATTCTGCTGCCAGATTCCCATGGAATTTTCTTATGCCTGACCTCTCACCTCCTCTCATCCAATCGCTGCGGAACCTCCTCGGGGAGCGTCTTTCAACGTCGCTGACACTGCGCGAGCAGCATGGGCGCGGCGAAGCGCATCATGCAGCCGTGTTTCCCGATGCGGTCGCTTTCGCTGAAACCACATCGGAGGTATCCGAGATCGTGCGGCTATGCGCGGCGGAGGGGGTGCCCGTCATCGCTTTCGGCGCTGGCACTTCGCTTGAGGGGCATTTGACGGC
>Ga0209371_1002462_pt1 | contig 10319 bp, 10 predicted proteins | sample AgamicAtAmrz_FD_187165 | JGI IMG/M metagenome (GOLD analysis project Ga0209371, IMG submission 187165) | Agave microbial communities from Guanajuato, Mexico - At.Am.rz (SPAdes) (version 2) | ecosystem: Host-associated > Plants > Roots > Rhizosphere | place: Guanajato, Mexico | collected 2012-06-07
CGCAGGGCCGCCGGCCGGAGCTTGCGCGCGCCTTGCGACGCGGCTTCTGCGACTCGTTCATCCTTGCCGCAGCGCCGCATTGGAAGTAGGCTTGGGACCTTTCTCTCCTACCGACCAGGGAACTGCAATGATCGTGTTCGTCACCGGGGCGTCCGCAGGATTCGGCGCCGCCATCGCTCGTGCCTTCGTAAAGGGCGGCCACCGCGTGGTCGCCACCGCACGCCGCAAAGACCGTCTGCAAGCGCTTGCCGACGAGCTGGGCGACGCGCTTTTGCCGTACGAACTGGACGTGCGCGACCGCGCGGCCGTGGAAGCGGTCCCGGCAGCCTTGCCTGCGGAATTCGCCGCCATCGACGTGCTGGTCAACAATGCGGGCCTCGCGCTCGGCGTGGAGCCCGCTCACAAGGCAAGCCTCGACGAATGGCAGACCATGATCGCAACGAACTGCACCGGCCTCGTTCAGGTCACGCATGCGCTGTTGCCCGGCATGGTGGAGCGCAACCGCGGCCATATCTTCAACCTCGGCTCGGTGGCCGGGCATTGGCCCTACCCCGGCGGCAACGTCTACGGCGCGACCAAGGCTTTTGTGCGGCAGTTCAGCCTGAACCTGCGTGCCGACCTGGCCGGCACCGCGTTGCGCGTGACCGACATCGAACCGGGGCTGTGCGGCGGCACGGAGTTCTCGAACGTGCGCTATCGCGGCGACGACGAAAAGGCGGGCAAAGTTTACGAAAACGTGCAGCCGCTCACGGCCGAGGACATCGCCGATTCGATCTACTGGATCGCGACGCGCCCGGCTCACGTCAACATCAACACGATCGAACTGATGCCGGTCGCGCAATCGTTCGCCGGTTTGAGCGTTCATCGCGGCTAAAGCCCGCCCGGGCGTGCGCACATCTTGAAACAGACCTCGCGTTGTGCGTTCCGGTAAAATGCGCCGCATGAATATGACGACAAGCCAGCCCGGCACGGAAATCGGCCACACGTGGGACATCCGCGTGTATTACGAAGATACCGACGCCGGCGGCATCGTGTTTTACGCGAACTACCTGAAGTTTTTTGAACGGGCGCGCACCGAATGGCTGCGCGCCTGCGGGATCGAACAGAACCGGCTCGCCGACGAAACGGGCGCAATCTTCATTGTCCGCAGCACGGCTGTCGACTATCGGGCGCCCGCGCGTCTTGACGATATTGTCAAAGTGGTCAGCCGCATCGAGCGCCTCGGCAAAGCGTCCGTCGACTTCGCGCAGGAAGCCTGGCGCGGCGGCACGCTGCTTGCTACCGGCTCGATCCGGATCGGCTGCGTAGCGCGCACGGGGTTGCGCCCCGCGCCGATTCCGCCGCCGGTACTCGCCGCCTTGCGGCGCGGACCGGGCGCGAGCGGCGGCGTGTCAACGAACCCAGGCTGACTCCCGTTGTTACGGGGCCAGTGAATTCGCATCGATCAAGCAGCACCAAGCATGGTTCGGCTTGCAGTACAGCCGATGCTTCCGTTTTGCTCACGGCAAGCTTCGTGTGGCCTTGCAAAGCCGGACGCCCCCTTTCGGGACGTTAAAACGAACCTTTATGAACACTACACAAGATCTGTCGATCGTTTCTCTCGTACTCAATGCGAGCCTGCTGGCGCAGGCCGTCATGGCGCTCCTGCTGTTGTTGTCCCTGTTGTCGTGGACTTTCATCTTCCGCAAGTGGTTTGCGATCCGCCGCGCCCGCGCGCAAACTGAGCGTTTCGAACGCGATTTCTGGTCGGGCGGCGACTTGCAGGCGCTTTATCAGAGCGCGGCCAATAACCGCCACACCATCGGCGCGCTGGAGCGTATTTTCGAATCCGGCATGCGCGAATTCCTCAAAGGCAAGGAAAAACGGCTGAACGACCCGGGCGCGATTCTCGACGGCGCCCGCCGTGCAATGCGTGCGGCGTTCCAGCGTGAAATGGACGTGCTTGAAGCGAACCTGGCGTTTCTCGCGTCGGTGGGTTCGGTAAGCCCGTATATCGGTCTGTTCGGTACCGTGTGGGGCATCATGAATGCGTTTCGCGGACTCGCCAACGTGCAGCAGGCAACCCTGGCGAACGTCGCACCAGGTATTGCCGAGGCGCTGACCGCCACCGCCATCGGCCTGTTCGCCGCGATCCCGGCCGTGGTCGCGTACAACCGCTACGCGCACGACATCGACCGTCTGGCGATCCGCTTCGAGACCTTCATCGAAGAGTTCTCGAACATCCTGCAGCGCCAGGCGCACTAAGGAGTCCACGATGGCAGGCTCTCGCTCCTCCAGCATGCGCGGCGGCCGCTCGCGCCGCGCAATGTCCGACATCAACGTCGTGCCGTATATCGACGTGATGCTCGTGCTGCTCGTCATCTTCATGGTGACCGCGCCGCTCGTCGCGCCGTCCATCGTCAATCTGCCGACCGTCGGCGGCGCGGCGCCGCAGCAGCAAACTCCGCCGGTGATCGTCAACATTCGCGCGGACGGCAACATGAGCGTCAAGTACAAAGACGACTCCGGCGCGCAACAGCAGGAGGACATGACGAAAGCGGGCCTCAACGGCTTTATCGCCGATCGCGCGCAGTCGCATCCCGATCAGCCCGTCGTGATCGCAGCCGACAAAACCGTGAAATATGAAGCCGTGATGAACGTGATGTCCGAGCTGAAGGCTCAGGGCGTCAAACGCGTTGGACTGCTCGTCAAATCGCAATGATCCGTAAGAACACCGAATATCCGCTCCAGCCACCGCGTGAACGCGGCACCGGGCGAGCCTTTGTGTTCGCGCTGGTGATGCATGCGCTGCTCGGGTTCTTCCTGTATCACGGCATCCAGTGGCAGAACAGCACACCGGAGGGCGCGGAGGCCGAGTTGTGGACCGAGGTGCCGGACAGCGCGATTCCGCGCCCCGTCACGCCACCGCCGGTGCCGGTCGCGCCTGCTCCACCGGTGCGCGACGAACAGGCCGACATCGCGCTGCAGGAAAAGAAACGCAAGCAACAGGAAGCCGCGCGTGAGGCGCAACTCGCCGAGCAGCAGCGTCAGGAGAAGCTGCGGGCTCAGCAGGAAGCGGAAGCCAGGCGTCAGCAGGAACTTGCGGCCGAACAGGCCGCAAAGGCCGCGGCAGCAAAGCAGAAGCAACTGCAACAGCAGCAGGCGGAGAAGCTGCGTCAACAGCAACTCGCCGAGCAGAAAAAGCAGCAACTGAAGGAACAGCAAGAGGAACAGCAGAAGCAGGCAGAGGCGCAAAAGCAGGCTGAAGCCGAAGCGCAGAAAAAGGCAGAAGCCCAAAAGGCGGCAAAGGCCAAGGCTCAGGCCGAAGCCGCGGCCCAAGCGAAGAAGCTCGACGCTGAGCGTCGCGCCCGGCTCGCGCAGATGCAGGGCATGGCAGGGCCTCCAGGCTCCGCCGGCAATGGCCTCGGCAAGAGCGGCACGGGCAGCGGCTCGGGCGGCACGGCGGCATCGCCCGGTTATGCGGACAAGGTGCGCCGCGTCGTGCGGCCGAACATTACGTGGGGCGGCGAGACGGAGGGCCTCGAGACCGTTATCGCAGTTCGTTGCTCGCCGACCGGCACGCTGTTGAGCGCAACCATCGCGCACAGCAGTGGCAACTCGGCCTGGGACGATGCAGCGCTGCGGGCGGTTCAGCGCTCGGATCCAATGCCTCAGGACATCGACGGCAAAACACCGGCGAGCTTCCGGATCACGTTGCGGCCGGCAGGCTGATGGCAAGCCTGACAGTATCTTGACGGCAGACACCGCGCCTCGCCCGGCGCGGCGCACCCGGGAACGAAATAGTTCTTTTCCGGTCTGTCTGCTGTCGCGAAGCTTTAGTAAAACCGTTTTTGGGGAAACCATACAGCATGAGTTTGATGACCAAGCTAGGCCTGCGGACACTTGTAGCGTCGTGCCTGATCGCCGTCGGCGGCGCCGCGAACGCGCAACTCAACGTGCTCGTCACGGGCGTCGGGTCCACCCAGTTTCCGATCGCAACGGCGAATTTCGCCAATGAAGCGAACTCGCCGCAGCAGGTCAGCACCATCGTGCGTCAGGATCTGCAACGCAGCGGCAAATTCACGAATATCGACGCGGGTTCTGCGCCTGTGCCCGAAACGGCTTCGGTCGACCTCGGCAGCTGGAAGGCGAAAGGCGCCAATGCTTTTGTCGCCGGCAGCGTGAACCGCCTGCCGAACGGCCAGTACGAAGTGCGCTTCAAGCTGTACGACACGGTCAAGGGCGAAAGCTTGGGCGGCCTCGTGCTGGTGAGCCCGGAAAGCGGCCTGCGCATGAGCGCACACAAAGTGGCCGACTACATCTACGCAAAGCTGATGGGCGGCCGCGGCGTGTTCGCCACGCGCCTGTCGTATGTCATCAAGACCGGCAACCGCTATCAGTTGCAAATCTCGGATTCGGACGGCCAGGACGCGCACATCGCACTCTCGAGCCCTGAGCCGATCATCTCGCCGGCATGGTCGCCTGACGGCACCAAGGTCGCTTACGTGTCGTTCGAGAAGAAGAAGCCGATCGTCTACATTCACGATCTGCCCACGGGCCGCCGCATTGTCGTGGCGGATCAGAAGGGCAATAACAGCGCGCCTGCATGGTCGCCGGACGGGCGCACGCTCGCCGTGGCGCTCTCGCGTACCGGCAACACCCAGATCTTCGCGGTCAATGCGGACGGCAGCGGCCTGCGCCGCCTCACGCAGGGCAGCTCGATCGACACCGAGCCGACTTTCTCGCCGGACGGCCAGACCATTTACTTCACCAGCGACCGTGGCGGCCAGCCGCAGATCTACAAGATGTCGGCGCAGGGTGAAAGCGCCGGCGCCGCGCAGCGCGTCACCTTCACCGGCAGCTACAACACGAGCCCACGCGTGAGCCCAGACGGCAAACAACTCGCGTATATTTCGCGCGTCGGCGGCGGCTTCAAGCTGTACATCCAGGACCTGCAAGGCGGAACCGCCACCGGCCTGACGGACACGACACATGACGAATCGCCGAGCTTCGCGGCGAACGGTCAGTACATTCTTTACGCCACTCAGGTGAACGGCCGTGGCGTATTGGCTGCGGTTTCGACCGACGGTCGCACCCGGCAGGTCCTGTCAGTGCAGGGGGGCAGCGTACGCGAGCCGTCCTGGGGCCCATTCATGCAATAACGTTGATGCAATAACACAAGGAGAGTAAAAAATGATGTCCAAACTTCGCTTCGCATTTGCAGTTCTGATGGTCGGTGCACTGGCCGCGTGCCATTCGGGCGTCAAGCTCGATGAAAACGCCAACAAGGGTGGCGCTGTCTCCACGCAGCCGAACCCGAACGATGTCGCGCAAGTGAACGTCGACCCGCTGAACGACCCGAACAGCCCGCTCGCGAAGCGCAGCATCTACTTCGATTTCGACAGCTACTCGGTGAAGGACGACTACCAGTCGCTGCTGCAACAACACGCGCAATACCTGAAGAGCCATCCGCAACGTCACGTGCTGATCCAGGGCAACACCGACGAGCGCGGCACCAGCGAATACAACCTGGCGCTCGGCCAGAAGCGTGCTGAGGCTGTGCGTCGCTCGCTGTCGCTGATGGGCGTGACGGACTCGCAAATGGAAGCCGTGAGCCTCGGCAAGGAAAAGCCGCAAGCCACGGGTCATGACGAATCGTCGTGGGCACAAAACCGCCGCGCCGATCTCGTGTATCAACAGTAAGTAACGGGTGATGAGCCGAATGACGCATCGTTTCCCCTGGCCGCGGTTTGCCGCAGCGGCCTGTGTCGCGGGCACGGTCCTCGTGGCTGTGCCCGCGCATGCCGGCATCTTCGACGACGATCAGGCCCGCCAGGCCATTCTCGATCTGCGGGCGAAGACTGACAGTCTGTCGAGCCAGTTGTCGGCAGCCCAGCGCACCATCCTTGATCAGTCCAACCGTCTCGACCAGCTCAACCAGCAAGTCGCGACGCTGCGCGGGCAGAACGAGGACATGGGCAATCAGCTCGCCACGCTGCAAAAACAGCAGAAGGACTACTACACCGATCTGGACACGCGCCTGAAGAAGTTCGAGCCGCAGCAACAAACGGTGGACGGCGTTCAGGGCGAGGTCCAGCCGGGCGAAACCGATGCGTTCAACGCGGCTTCACAGCAGTTTCGCAATGGAGACTTCAAGAGCGCGGCGGCGTCGTTCCGCAGCTTTATCGCGAAGTTTCCGAACAGCCCGTATCAGCCGACCGCGCAGTACTGGCTCGGCAATGCGCAGTATGCATTGCGCGACTACAAGGGTTCGACGGCGACGTGGCAGGGTGTGGTGAAGAACTATCCGCAGCATCCGCGGGCGCCGGAAGCATTGCTGGCAATTGCCAACAATCAGATCGAGCAAGGCCAGAAGGCTGCGGCCAAGAAAACGCTCGAGCAGATCGTTGCGCAATATGGCGGCTCGAACGTTGCACAGTCCGCGCAAAGCAAGCTGTCGCAAATCAAGTAGGCCGGCGGTTGCAGAATTCGTTGGCTGGTTTGGTTGTGCTGGCTGTCCGCGTTGGCTAGTTGCGTAGGCACAGTCACGGTTCAGTGGCCGCGGCTCGGTGGCTGCGGTTCAGTGGCTGCATTCTGGTGGCCGCGTTCCGCTAGTGACGTTTAGCAGTAGGCAGTAACGCGCAGTGTCTACGTGCAGGCAAGATAGTCACGCGCGCCTCTCGCTGAAAAGCCCGGGCCTCGTGCCCGGGCTTTTCACTATCTGAACTGCTTCCCGGCGCTGCGGTTGCCGGATACGCCTAATGTGTTGACAGCTCCTTAGGGCCATCGCTATAATTTCGCTTCTCTTTTGGGTCGTTAGCTCAGCTGGTAGAGCAGCGGACTTTTAATCCGTTGGTCACAGGTTCGAATCCCGTACGGCCTACCAAAAGATTCGAGGGCTTACACGCGTTAGCGTCGTAAGCCCTTTTCTTTTTTGCGTCGCCGTTTCCGTCTGCAACGGGCCACAACTTGTCGTCGCTCCTTCCGAGCAAAATCCATCAGCCAGAAAGCTGAAATCCTGCAGCGCTTCCAGGATATTTCCCACACCAAGCCCCGCCGTTTCGTCCGCCCGACTTCGCGCATTCCGACAACGCTACGGACTGCGAACCTGAGCATTTATTGAGACATAAAGACGTGCAATGATCGCCGCCGTCTGGCCCTGCTGCTGTCCATCAGCGCAGGCAGACGCTCCCGCAACACCGCAATGCGCGGCGCCTTCATTTCATGGATATGACCAATTTTCTGTTCGATCTCGTCTCGAATTTTGCATTGCTGGCGATCGTCGTCATTGCGTGCCATGTCTGCAATCGGCTGATCCCTGGCGTTGCGCTGAACGGTCCGCGCGTGTTTGCCGCGCTTGCGTGCGCAGCGGTGCTGCTGGACGCCGCGCTCACCTTTCTCGTATTCGCCGACGCCCGGACGCGCTATGGCCAGTTCAGCACGCCATCGGCCTTCGTCGTCCGCAGCGCGGCATACGCGCTGACTGTCGTTGTGGCCTTCGCCTGGAACAGCGTGCGCCGCCGCAACCAGTCGGCCAACGCCAGCCCGCGCGCAGGGCTCGTCATCCCCACATCGCCGTATTCGAAATCTCATTTGCCGATGTGAGCGGCGCAGCCGTTCGAGCGTGCGGAGCCCGCAAACAAAAACGGCGTCGCGAGAAAGATCGCGACGCCGTTTTTTCATGCTGCCAACGCGGCGAGTAGACTGCCCGTCCTCCCTCTCAACCTGGTTTGGACGCGTTCTTGCGCATCATCTTCCACAACGCGCCGAGCACGACCGGCACAATCGCGGCACCAATGCCGACCAGCACGATCACATTCAGATATTGGCGAATGAATGGGATGTTGCCGAAGAAATAGCCAAGCAGCACGAGCAGCAACACCCAGAACAGCGCGCCGGCAATATTGAAAAGCTGAAAGCGGCTGACCGTCATTGCCGAAGCGCCTGCGACAAACGGGGCAAATGTCCGCACGATCGGAATGAAGCGCGCGAGCACGATGGTCTTGCCGCCATGTTTTTCATAAAAGTCGTGCGTTCTCTGCAGCGCGCGCCGGTCCAGAAAGCGCTCCAGCATGGGAATGCGCGAATTGAAAACCTTCGGACCAATGGCTCGCCCGATCATATAGTTGACGGTATTGCCGGTGGTGGCCGCGACGACCAGCAGCAGGATCAGCAGCCCCAGACTCATCTGTCCCGACGCGCAGAATGCCCCGCCTATGAACAGCAGCGAATCGCCAGGCAAAAACGGCAGGATCACGAGTCCGGTTTCGCAGAAAACGATCAGGAACAGCACCGCATAGACCCAGGCGCCGTACACGTGGATGAATTCTCCGAGGAACTTGTCGATGTGCAGCACAAGGTTGGCGAGATGTAGCAGCGTGTCCAAAAAGCGTCCTTTATGAAGCGAGAGTGATTGCGGCGGGGTGTTCGGCAAAGATCTGCGAGTGATAGCGTCAGGCATCGCCTGTCGCCACAAATTGACCGCGTCATGATACCGAAAGTGCCCGGGCGGGCCTGAAAAATCTCGGGCATGTTTCCGCCATTTGGCGGCCGCCGCGCTCAAATCGCTATAATTTCGCCATGTCCGAATTCTCCGAAACGGCCGCCCGCGCCGACGCCCCGCCCACTGCTGCCGCTGCGCCAGTCCCGCGGCCGCTACGCGCAATCCAGCCGCTGCCTGATCAGCTCATCAGTCAGATTGCCGCCGGCGAAGTGGTCGAGCGGCCCGCATCGGTCGTCAAGGAGTTGCTCGAGAACGCGCTCGATGCCGGCGCGCGCACGCTGCGCATCCTGCTCGACGAAGGCGGCGTCAAACGTATTTCGATTACCGACGACGGCTGCGGCATTCCCGAGAACGAACTGACGCTCGCCCTGATGCGCCACGCGACGAGCAAGATCCGCTCGCTCGCCGAACTGGAGGCAGTCGCCACGCTCGGGTTTCGCGGCGAGGCGCTGGCATCCATCGCGTCGGTCGCGCAAATGACCATCACGAGCCGCACGGCCGAGGCGCCGCACGCGATGCGCGTCGATGCGCAAACCGGCGTTCTGAGCCCGGCAGCGGGCGCGCAAGGCACGACCATTGAAGTGCGCGAGCTGTACTTCAACACGCCGGCGCGCCGCAAATTCCTGAAGAGCGAACAGACCGAGCTTGGTCATTGCCTCGAACAGATTCGCCGCGCTGCACTCGCGCGCCCGGACGTCGCGATTTCGGTGCTGCACAACGGCAAGGCCGTCGAGCATTGGAACGCAAGCGAGCCGCCGGTGCGGGTCGCGAAGATTCTCGGCGAAACCTTCGCGACGGCTCATCTGCCGCTCGACGAATCCGCCGGTCCGCTCGCCATTTACGGTTGCGCGGGTCTGCCGACCGCGAGCCGCGGGCGCTCGGACCAGCAATACTTCTTCGTCAACGGGCGCTTCGTGCGTGACAAGCTGCTCACGCATGCGGTGCGCGCCGCTTATGAAGACGTGCTGCACGGCGACCGTTACCCATCATATGTGCTGTTTCTCGATTTGCCGCCCGAAGCGGTGGACGTGAACGTGCATCCGTCGAAAATCGAAGTGCGCTTTCGCGACTCGCGTTCGATCCATCAATTCGTGTTTCATGCAGTCCAGCGGGCGCTCGCGCGCCATGCGGGCGCGTCGCCGGAGACCACCGCGGGCGGCCACGCAGCGCATTTGCAGGCTTCCGCTGGCGGAGCGGTCTCGTTCGGCGCGTCGCCTGTGGGCGGTGTCGGATCGGGCGCTGCAGGCGCGATGAACACCGGGAACGGCGCAGGCAGCGCGGGCGGCTTCGCTCATAACCCATCAGCCGGTCCGGCAACCGGTGGCTTCAACGCTTCGCAGTCGCAGCCCGGCAATACGTGGATGCGCCAGTCGCGCATGACCCAAGGCACGCTCCCGGTCGCGCAGCCGCTCGCCTTCTACGACGCCCTGTTCGGCCGCAAAGACACCCAGGCGGGCACGCCGCAGGCGGCGACGCTTTTCGAAGCGCGCGATTCCGCCGCCGAAGGTTCGTCGCCCTACAACCCGTCGGCGCCCTACGCGCCGCCCGCCTTCAATCCCGCCGACGACCAGCCGCTCGGTTTCGCGCTCGGCCAGATTCACGGCATCTATGTGCTCGCGCAGAACGCGCACGGCCTCGTCATTGTCGACATGCATGCAGCGCACGAGCGCATTCTGTACGAGCAGTTCAAGAATGCGCTTGCCGATCGCTCGATTGCCGTGCAGCCGCTGCTGATTCCGCAGACCATGCAGGCCGACGCGGTGGAAATTGGCACCGTCGAAGAAGAGCGCGCCACGCTCGACGCACTCGGCTTCGATCTTGCCGTGCTGTCGCCGAC
>Ga0209371_1002467_pt1 | contig 10299 bp, 9 predicted proteins | sample AgamicAtAmrz_FD_187165 | JGI IMG/M metagenome (GOLD analysis project Ga0209371, IMG submission 187165) | Agave microbial communities from Guanajuato, Mexico - At.Am.rz (SPAdes) (version 2) | ecosystem: Host-associated > Plants > Roots > Rhizosphere | place: Guanajato, Mexico | collected 2012-06-07
GGCGAAACACCTGAAATCAGCGACGGTCTGATATCAGTACAGAATCGGTGGAGCGGTAGTTCAGTTGGTTAGAATACCTGCCTGTCACGCAGGGGGTCGCGGGTTCGAGCCCCGTCCGTTCCGCCACTTAAATTGAGAAGCCCTGACTGTAAAGTCAGGGCTTTTTCATGTCCGCTAAAAAACCGCCATTGTTGAGTAAAACGCAAAATTCCTCTGCTCATAAGCGGATTTTTCAGCAACAATAATCCTGCCACAATACGCCTCATCGCAACATTCAACGCAATAATGAGGAAAACATGACAATCCCCGCTTTTGGTTTAGGAACATTTCGTCTGCAGGACGATGTCGTTATTCATTCCGTGAAAACCGCACTGGAACTCGGTTATCGCACCATCGATACCGCACAAATTTATGAAAACGAAGCTGCCGTAGGTCAGGCTATTGCCGAAAGCGGCGTGGCACGTGATGAGCTGTTTATCACCACTAAAATCTGGATTGAGAATCTCGCCGCCGACAAACTGATCCCCAGCCTGCAGCAGAGCCTGGCGAAACTGCGTACCGACTATGTCGATTTGACGCTAATTCACTGGCCATCGCCGGGTGCAGCGGTATCGGTCAAAGAGAGCATGCAGGCATTGATGGCGGCGAAAGAGGCGGGACTGACGCGTCAGATTGGTATCTCTAACTTCCCGATTGCCCTGATGAAAGAGGCCATTGCCGCTGTGGGCGCAGAGAACATTGCGACCAACCAGATTGAGCTGCACCCGTTCCTGCAAAATCGCCAGGTCGTGGAGTTCGCGAAACAGCAGGGCATTCACATCACTTCATACATGACGCTGGCATATGGCGAAGCGTTAAAAGAACAGGTGATAAAGCAGATTGCGCAGAAACATCAGGCCACACCCGCGCAGGTCGTCCTGGCGTGGGCACTGGCACTGGGTTATGCCGTGATCCCCTCCTCAACCAAACGTGAGAACCTGGCCAGCAATATGGCGGCGCAGGATCTGACACTGGATGCGGACGACATGGCGCAGATCGCCGCGCTGGATCGCCAGCAGCGTCTGGTCAGCCCGGAAGGCCTGGCACCAGACTGGGATTAATTCTCCCATGCATCAGCCCTGCACGCGCCAGGGCTGATCTCTGACCCACTCGCTGAGAAAATCAATAAAGGCCCGCACGCGCTGGCTCACCCCTAAATCGCTGTAATACACCGCATTAAAAGGCATCTCAACCGGTACCGACTGGTGCGCCAGCACCTCAACAAAAGTGCCCGCCGCAATTTCCGCATTCACCATAAAGTCCGACAGGCAGGCGATACCCTGATCGTTAAGGCACAGCTGCTTGATCGTCTCTCCGCTGTTTGATGACATCGCCGCGTCAATTTCATACAGATCGCTGCCATTAGCCGACACGGGCCAGCGATTGAGACGAGGCGTCTCGACAAAGCCGAGGCACTGATGCTGTGCCAGCGCCTCCACCGACGCCGGCGTACCATATTTCGCCAGATAAGCTGGCGTAGCGACCATTTTACGATAGCTGGTGAACAGCAGCCGGGCACGCAGCGTGGAGTCGGTTAAATCTCCGGCACGAATAGCGACATCCACTTTACGATCGATCAGGTTGATAAAGCTTTCAGAGGAGATTAGCGATAGCGTGACCGCCGGATAGCGCTCGCGAAAGGGTTTAATCATCGGCATCAGCAGGTTAAGGATCACCGGTGTAGCCGCGTCGATGCGCAGCACGCCCTGTGGCGCCTGCTGGCGCTCAATCAGCTCATTCTCTGCTGTCGCCATCTCAAGGATCAGCTTCTGCACGCGCCGGAAATAGAGTTCGCCTTCATAAGTCAGCGCCAGCTGACGGGTGGTACGCGTCAGCAGCGACACGCCAAGCTTGTTCTCCAGCTTCTTCACCGTGCGGCTCACCGCCGAATTGGCCATCTGTAACTGCTCCGCTGCACGGCTAAAACTGCCGCTTTCCACCACAGCGATAAAGACTTTTAACTCCTCTGAAGATGCCTTCATTATGCCTCCTCAGGCAAAAGTTTATTGTTACTTTGCTTCTTTTTGTTATTAAAGCACGAGTCGATAATGGCGCCCATCAAAACATTATTGGGAGTCAACCATGCCACTTGCACTCTGGGCGCTGACCATCAGCGCCTTCGCTATCGGAACCACCGAGTTTGTTATCGTCGGGCTGATTCCGACCATCGCTGAACAGCTCAGCATTACGTTACCTTCTGCCGGGATGCTGGTATCCATCTACGCGCTTGGCGTGGCCGTCGGCGCGCCAGTGCTCACCGCCTTAACCGGCAAGCTGCCGCGCAAGCAGTTGCTGATGGGGCTGATGGCGCTGTTTACCGTCGGTAATCTGGTGGCCTGGCTGGCACCCAACTATGAAACGCTGGTGATGGCGCGTCTGCTGACCGGTCTGGCGCACGGTGTTTTCTTCTCCGTCGGCTCAACCATTGCGACCAGCCTGGTAAGCAAAGAGAAAGCTGCCAGTGCGATAGCCATCATGTTTGGCGGCTTAACCGTGGCGCTGGTTACCGGCGTACCGCTTGGCACACTGATTGGTCAGCACTTTGGCTGGCGTGAAAGTTTTCTGGCGGTCTCTCTGCTGGGCGTGATTGCGCTGGTCAGCAGCATGATACTGGTACCGCGCAACATCGCACAGCCGCCTGCCACCTCCCTGGCACAGCAGGCCGCGGTGATGATCAATCCGCGTTTGCTGCTGATCTACGCGATTACCGCGCTGGGCTACGGTGGCATCTTTACCACCTTTACCTTCCTGGCACCGATGATGCAATCGCTGGCCGGTTTCTCGCCGACCGCCGTCAGCGGCGTGCTGCTGGGGTACGGTATTGCAGTGGCGATCGGGAATATCTGGGGCGGCAGGCTGGCCGATCGCCGCGGTGCGGTACCGGCGCTGACGCTGATTTTTATCGCGCTGGCCATTCTGTTAGTGGTATTTCAGTTCACCGCCAGCATGCATTACCCCGCGCTGCTCACGGTGCTGGTGATGGGCGTCTTTGCCTTTGCTAACGTACCCGGCCTGCAGGTTTACGTGGTGCAAAAGGCTGAACACTATGCGCCAGGCGCAGTTGATGTCGCGTCAGGGCTGAATATCGCGGCCTTTAATATTGGCATCGCACTGGGTTCAACCGTCGGCGGTCACATCGTGGAACATTACGGTCTGGCGCAGACGCCATGGGTGGGTGCCGTCATCGTGTTTGCGGCTCTGCTGCTGGTCCGCCTCAGCGGCCAGCTGGATAAGCCACGCGCGGCAGCCATCATTGAATAAGCCACACAACAGCCTGCCGCATGGCGGGCTGTTGCCGTTGCTGGCTGTGAGGCGAATTCCGACAATCAATAACAGCAATTGAAACCCCGCGCTAAAATCCCTATAACAGTCAGGTGAAGTTGTAGTCGAAAATCAGCCAGGCGGGACAGTGCGAAAAAAAACTTATGCAATGCGGTATGTAGCAGGTCAGCCTGCTGAGCGGATTTTTCCGCCAGGGGCGATGCTGCATCTTGGGCAGGCGTTACCGCCCGGTGCACCGCTGCCAGCCGACCCAACCCTGCGCGTGCTGGTGTGGAATATCTTCAAACAGCAGCGGGCAGACTGGATGTCAGTACTGCAGGGCTTCGGTAAAGATGCCCATCTGGTGCTGCTGCAGGAGGCGCAGACCACCCCGGAACTGGTGCAGTTCGCCACCAGTAATTATCTGGCGGCCGATCAGGTACCGGCCTTTGTGCTGCCGCAACACCCCTCTGGCGTCATGACGCTGGCTTCTGCCCATCCGGTCTACTGCTGTCCGCTGCGTGAGCGTGAGCCGCTACTGAGGCTGTCTAAATCCGCCCTGGTCACTGCCTATCCGCTTCCCACCGGCGAAATGCTGATGGTGGTCAACATTCATGCGGTCAATTTCAGCCTCGGCGTTGATGTGTACAGCAAACAGCTGGGGCCGATTGGCGAGCAAATCCAGCATCATCGCGGGCCGGTGATCATGGCCGGCGACTTCAATGCCTGGAGCCGTCAGCGTATGAACGCGCTCTACCGCTTTGCCCGTGAGATGGCGCTGCGCGAAGTAAACTTTACTGATGATCATCGACGCAAAGCCTTCGGCCGCCCGCTGGATTTTGTCTTTTACCGCGACATGAAGGTGAGCGAGGCATCGGTGCTGGTGACGCGTGCCTCTGACCACAATCCTCTGCTGGTTGAATTCAGTCCCGGCGCGGCTAAACGTTAAGCCAGGCGCGGCACGCCAAAGCGAATGATTCACAGCGCTGATGCCGCATCCTGCTCAATAAACCATTTCAGACCGCTAAAGGCATGGCGCAACGGCGAAAATAACGAGGTTTACGCGTGAGTGTGTCGGACTGCGGGAACGGGAAAAGGTAAATAATGAAAAAGGCTGACAAAAGTCAGCCTTTTCGGTGCATCAGGTATCAGGTGTTGCGCTATTCTTCACAAACAGCGTCAGCTTGTCGCCGGGCTGAATGTCTTTAGCGTCACTGTTCCAGCGCATCACGTCTTTGGTGTTAACACCGTGACGTTTGGCGATACTGGCAAAAGAATCACCCTTACGTACACGGTAGGTGATGCTGTTGCCGTTATCCGCCAGCTGCGACGCGCCAGCTTTGCTGCCAACGGTCAGTGTCTGACCGATGCGTACTGACGCACTGCGCAGGTTATTCTGCTGCTTCAGTGCACTAACGCTCACGCCAAGCTTACTGGCAATGCCCGATAAGGTGTCGCCTTTGCGGACCTTATAGCTATTGCCTGCAGCGCTGACTTTCGCCAGCTCGCCGGGCTGTACCGCAGCAATATCACCGGAAGCCAGCGAATTACGCAGCTGAGCCACGTTGGACTTTGGCACCATAATATAGTGCGGTCCGTTTGGCGCGGTGGTGCCGTTTTTATACCCGGCATTGAATGTCTTCAGCTTGCTGAGCGACATACCGGCCATATCTGCGGCCTGCGTCAGTTCAATCTGCTGTCCCACTTCAACGCGAGCCAGTGCACGGCTCTCATTGGCGGTTGGCAGCTTAATACCGTAACGCTTGCTGTTCTTGAGAATATCACTCAGGGCCAGCATTTTAGGTACGTAAACCGTAGTCTCGCGTGGCAGCGATAAATGCCAGAAGTCGGTCGGCTTACCGCGCGCCTTGTTCTGTTTCATCGCCTTCAGCACACGCCCTTCACCGCTGTTGTAGGCGGCGATGGTCAGTAACCAGTCACCGTCAAACATGCCGTTCAGACGCTGCATCATATCCAGCGCAACTTTGGTTGAGGCCACCACATCGCGGCGTCCGTCATACCATTGGTTCTGTTTCAAACCATAGTTTTTGCCCGTTTGCGCAACGATCTGCCAGATGCCAGCGGCATTCGCAGAAGAGGTTGCGTGTGGGTCAAAAGCGCTCTCCACTATGGGTAGCAGTACCAGTTCCATCGGCATTTTACGTTTCTGTATCTGCTCGACAATCCAGTACATGTACGGCTCTGCCCGTAATGTTACATCGTGGAGATAGCTCTTATTTTTTAAGTACTTTGTTTTTTGTTCGCGGATTCGCGGGTTTTCCGGAATCCCCATCTTCAACTCGTCACTAATGTGATTCCAGAGATCAGTGTCTTCTGCGAGGCTGGTTCCATCATCTTGCCAGCGCGGCGACAACAAGCGATCTCCGTACTTTCCATTTTCACCTTGACCAGCTGAAGACAGACTCTGTGCATGCTGTACCGGGATACTGGCGTCATTCCTTGATGCCTGACATCCAACCAGCAAGACCGAGGCGAGTAATATCGCTTTAGCCTTCATGTGTGTGTCAATAGTTCGCTTAAAAGACGAGCAACTATACGTTAGCGACCGGCACAACACAACCAGAAATATCAAAAACGGTCTTTCTTCTCGCGTAGATCGGCAAAAGTCTGCCATAACGGAGCCGACGACACATTAATGCCTAAAGCCTTTTGCAAATCAGGATCTTGCGTACGCAGGAATAAATTTATTTCACGCTCCAGCGCCAGTTTTGTTGGCAAAGTAATGCGATTTTCTGCGCGTAAGTCCTTAATTTGCTGATACCTTGCCAAAATTTTCGGGTCCTGAGGCAGAATAGCCGCAGCAAACTTCATATTGGATAAAGTGTATTCATGCGCACAGCAGATAAGCGTATCGGCAGGGAGTTGATTAAGCGCCTGAAACGACTCAAACATTTGCTGCGCAGTGCCTTCGAACAGTCGTCCGCAGCCACCCGAAAACATCGTATCGCCACAGAAAAGATAAGGTGAGCTGAAATATGAGATATGTCCTAAAGTGTGTCCAGGCGTTGCGATGACGCGGAAATTTAGCCCGAGCAGCGTAAATTCATCACCGTCACTGAGAATAGTGCGCGCGCCTTTATCGGCGGTCTCCTGCGGACCATAAACCTCAAGTTGCGGATAGTGCTCCAGCAGTTCGCTAACGCCGCCCACGTGATCGTGATGATGATGGGTCAGCAGAATGGCCTGCGGCTGCCAGTGATTGGCGCGAATTTTTTCCAGCACCGGCCGGGCTTCACCCGGATCGACGATCAGACAGCGTCCCTGTTCATCGTTCAGTGTCCAGATGTAGTTATCCTGCAACGCGGGAATACTGGTAAGATTCATAAACACCTCTCAGGTCGTAGAAAAAGGAAAATGGTAGAGCATGAAGCCAGCGAAAACACGCCAAATCCTGACTGCGCCGCGCTCCTGGCAGGATATGCCCTGGGGCGACTATTTCCGCGACGCGTTAACCCAGCAACTGCAACCGTATCTCGGCAAGCTGTACGGCTTTCATATGCTTAAAATTGGCAGCCTCAGCGCAGAAATCAATACCCGCCAGTGTGCCATATCGCATCAGGTTAATGTGGGCGATGAGGGCGATGGGCTGCACGTCATCGCCAGCGCAACGCAGTTGCCATTTGAAGCCAAATCGATAGATGCCTGTCTGCTGGCGCACACGCTGGCCTGGAGCCAGGATCCGCACCGCGTACTGCGCGAAGTGGATCGCGTACTGATTGATGACGGCTGGATGATTATCAGCGGCTTCAATCCGTTCAGCCTGCTGGGCATCAGTAAAGGCCTGCCCGGATTACAGCGCCGCGCACCGTGGAGCGGACGGATGTTCAGCCAGGTGCGCCTGCTCGACTGGCTGAGCTTACTCAACTATGAAGTGGTGTACCGTACGCGCTTTCAGGTGGTGCCGTGGCACCGCCAGGGCGGCAAGATGATCAGCACGCACCTGCCGGCGCTGGGCTGTCTGAATATCGTGGTTGCGCGTAAGCGCACCTTCCCGCTGACGCCGGGCAAAGTGAAGATGATGCCCGGCAAAACCCAGTTACGGCCAGCGGTCAATGCCACGCGGCAGTTTCGTGAAGCCAGCGATCAGGACTCAACCTGATAGCCAATATCGTCGAGGGAAGGATTGCCGGCAGCGCTGCGTGCCAGTTCATCGCAGCGTTCGTTCTCCGGATGACCGGCATGGCCTTTTACCCACTCCCACTGAATCTGATGAGTGCTGAGCGCCGCGTCGAGTCGCTGCCACAGATCAACGTTCTTCACCGGCTTCTTTTCTGCGGTTTTCCAGCCGCGCTTTTTCCAGTTGTGAATCCAACTGGTGATGCCCTGACGCACATACTGGCTGTCGGTGCTGAGCACCACGTCACACGGCTGGGTCAGCGCTTCCAGTGCCACAATGGCCGCCATCAGCTCCATGCGATTATTGGTAGTAAGGCGGTAGCCGGCGCTGAATAATTTCTCGTGCTGGCGGTAGCGAAGAATGGCGCCGTAGCCGCCGGGACCGGGATTGCCCAGGCAGGATCCATCGGTGAATATTTCTACCTGTTTGCGCATCTCTGGTAGACTTCCTTCTGACAAAACGCCAAGTCTGACATAAAACGAGTCCTATGAGCACTGCAAATAACCGCCAGATCGTCCTCGATACCGAAACCACCGGCATGAACATGATCGGGGTGCATTACGAAGGACATCGCATCATTGAAATCGGTGCGGTTGAGGTGATCAACCGTCGCCTGACCGGCAACAACTTCCATATGTATCTCAAGCCCGATCGGCTAGTGGATCCGGAAGCGTTCGGCGTACACGGTATTGCCGATGAATTCCTCGCCGATAAACCGACCTTTGCGCAAATCGCCGACGAATTCCTCGATTATATTCGCGGCGCGGAGCTGGTGATCCATAACGCTTCGTTCGACATCGGCTTTATGGATTACGAATTTTCCATGCTGCAGCGCGACATCGGCAAGACAGAAACCTTCTGTCAGATCACCGATAGCCTGGCGATGGCGCGTAAAATGTTCCCGGGCAAGCGCAACAGCCTGGATGCGCTGTGTAATCGTTTCGAGATCGACAACAGCAAACGTACGCTGCACGGCGCTTTGCTTGATGCCGAGATTCTGGCCGAAGTGTTCCTCACCATGACCGGCGGCCAGACCTCGCTGGCGTTTTCAATGGAAGGCGAGCAGAGCAATCAGGTGGAAGGCGAGCATATACAGCGCATCGTTCGTCCGGGCGCCGGCCTGCGCGTGGTTAGCGCCAGCGATGAAGAAATAATGGCGCATGAGAGCCGGCTCGATCTGGTGCAAAAGAAGGGCGGCAGCTGCCTGTGGCGCGCCTGAAGCCGCTGATTTTGCGTGGAAAAGCGTCGTTAAGCTGAAAAAACCGGCAAACGAGAGATTCCCCTGCAAAAAGCGTTGACGAGGGATGAGGCTGCCATTAATATGCGCCTCGTTCCCGACGGGGAACAAAGCGCGGAGCGGTAGTTCAGTTGGTTAGAATACCTGCCTGTCACGCAGGGGGTCGCGGGTTCGAGCCCCGTCCGTTCCGCCAATCTCTTTAAAGAAGCCGATGCAGCAATGCATCGGCTTTTTGCTTTTCTAAATCATACCCATCTGGCGTACGGTCGCCATTCATGGCGACCGCCAGCGCATTAATCCTTCTGTACCGCCACTTCCGCACGATAGCTGGCTTGCGGCACCTCACGTTCGGCGCGTGCCAGCCAGCGGTAGCAGCCAGCGCCCAGCGCCACGCCGATGAACCAGCTGAAGTTCGCCACTGCGTGCAGGGACGGAATAAAGCTAATCACCAGACAAATACCCACGGAAGGCAGCAGTGCAGCAATCGCTTTCGGATTGAAACCGCCGCGATACCAGTAGCGGCCTTTTGGCGTATCGTTGAACAGGTCATCAACGTATACCTTGCTGCGTTTGATCAGGTAGAAATCGGCGATCAGAATGCCAAACAGCGGTCCGATAAATGATCCCAGCACATCCAGCGTGTAGTGAATCAGCTCTGGCGACTGGAACAGATTCCACGGCGTCAGCAGCACTGAACCCACGGCGGCAATCATGCCACCGGCGCGGAAGCTGATCTTCTGCGGTGAGCAGTTAGAGAAATCAAACGCTGGCGAAACGAAGTTCGCCACGATATTGATGCCGATGGTGGCGGTAATCATGGTCAGCAGCCCGATAGCGACCGCTACATCGTTGCCTACCATGCTCACGGTTTCAATCGGATCGGTGATCATTTTGCCAAACAGCGACTGAGTACCCGAGACGATGACCACGGTCACAATCGAAAACAGCAGGAAGTTGAACGGCAGGCCCCAGCGGTTGCCGCGGCGAATCTCACCCATGCTTTTGCCGTAGCGCGAGAAGTCACCAAAGTTGAGCAGCGGACCGGAGAAATAAGAGACCACCAGCGCGGTCGCGGTAATCATCTGCCAGGTCTGCTCGCCCGCGCTCAGTGATTTACTGGCGAGGGTGAAGGAGATACCGTCAAAACCGGTTTTGTATACAATCCAGCCCGCCAGCGCCACCATCACCACGTAGACCGCCGGACCGGCGATATCGATAAAGCGTTTAATCGCGCTCATGCCGTGCCAGAACACCATCGCCTGCAGCAGCCACATGACGCCGAAACAGCACCAGCCAAGCTGCGACAGGCCGAGCCAGCTGCTCTGCGTCATGCTGCTTAACGACGGATAGAACTTCAGCAGCACCAGCATCAGCGCATTCGCCGCCAGATAGGTCTGAATACCGTACCAGGCGAAGGCGATCAACCCGCGGATCACCGCCGGGATGTTGGCCCCGAACACGCCAAATGCCTGACGCGAAATCACCGCATAAGGCACGCCGGCCATCTGGCTCGGCTTCGCCACCAGGTTAGCGCACAGCTGCACGATACAAATTCCCACCAGCAGACACAGCAGCACCTGCCAGCTGGCCAGACCGAGGGTGAAGAAGCTGGCCGCCACCACAT
>Ga0209371_1002468_pt1 | contig 10298 bp, 10 predicted proteins | sample AgamicAtAmrz_FD_187165 | JGI IMG/M metagenome (GOLD analysis project Ga0209371, IMG submission 187165) | Agave microbial communities from Guanajuato, Mexico - At.Am.rz (SPAdes) (version 2) | ecosystem: Host-associated > Plants > Roots > Rhizosphere | place: Guanajato, Mexico | collected 2012-06-07
GACCATCTGCAGGGCGACCACCCGCTCTCCGAAGACGAGCCAGCCGGTCGCGACAACAAGCACATAGCTGATGCCCGTCAGCGGAAAGGCGCGGCTCAGATCGAGCTCGGCCAGCACATTCATCCAGATGAAGAAACCGACAATCTCGATGGCGATAGCCACCAATATCCATGGAGAGGAGAGAGCCTGCCAGAGCCATGCCCGCATACCTCCATCGTGCAATTGCCCTGCACCAAGCTTGATGAGGACTTGGTACAGGGTGCTCAGCACCGGCACGGCAAGCCAGAAAAAACGCATATGGGGCATTACGCATCCGCCTCGTCTGTCGAGAACAGCGGCGATATCAGTCGCAGCACACTCTGAAGCAAAGGATTGCGATGGTGAAAATACATCGCATTGGCGGTCAGCTTGCTGCCGAGGCGCACCTTGTTTGCATAATGGGCCTGCCCGCTCTGATAACGGCTCAGGCCGTTCTCCAGGCAGTAACGCAGATTGGTAAACCAGCTGATGAAATAGAGATTATAGGGCCGGCCCTTTTCCCCATCCATGCAGAAGAACTTGTCGATAGCCACGCGCTCGTTATGCACGATCAGATTGGCGGCAAGCAGCTTGTCCTCGACGAAATAGAAGGTGCAGAAGGAGCGGCCGGACATGTGGGCGAGAATGCCCTGGAAATAGGCAGGCGTCAGCTCCTCGAACTGCCATTCGCTGCGATTGCGCGTGTCATGATAGAGCGCCATCACCTGAGGTAGGAACTCGCCGAAATCCGTCCGCATCTCCACCCTGACCTGGTCGAAGGATTTCATCTTGCGGCGCATATCCTTGCGGGTGCCGGCCGAAAGCCTGGCGAGATATTCGTCGGTCGTTTTGAAATCGATGTCGAGCCACGCCGTCGGAAGACCGCCGATCGAGGCATAGCCGCGCGCGGCAAACAGATCGCCGAACTCGGCCGAAGCCTGCTCCGGAATATCCTTGAGGCCGATCAGCGCACAACGCTCCGTCGCGGCGACCTGCTCGAAGAAGGACAACATCTCCGTCAGCAGCATGCGACGACGCTCCTGCGAGAGGTCGGGGTGAAAGCCGATCGCACCGGTCTCGGTGCAGGGCGATCCCAAACATGCAAGGCGCAGCTTCAGAAATCCTGGAAAATATCGCTGCACGCTGCGCACGGACCGTCGCAGGAATCCCTCATCCAGCGTCGTATCGAGAGCGTAGAGGCAGACAAAGGCCGGCATGGCGACGCTCACGCGCCCACCCTCCGTAACGGTGATATAGCGCCATTCGAACCCTTCGAGGCCGGCTTCCTCGATCGCGAGCAGGCAATCATAATCCTCGACGTCATTCGGGAAACACGCATTCCATGTGTCGCGGCCGATGGCGCGGATGCTGAAGTGAACTTCGGCTACCGGGTCCCCCGTCGGCTGTGGCACGATTTTAAGCAGCGGCTGCGACATGACGCGCCTCGAAGAAGTCGGCCGTGAAATCGGCCACCTGCCGATGCTGCCGGTCGACATGGATCATGTGATAGCTGTCCGTGATCCATTTCAGCTCATGCGGAGCACCGATATGCTCGGAAATATAGCGGGCATGCTTCGGGCTGGCGAGATCGTCGTCCTCAGCATGCAGGATCAGCGTCGGTGTCCGCATCTGCGGCAGCATGCTGCGTAGCGTCTTGCCCAGCCGATGCATCTCGACCAGGCCCTTGCCGGGGAATTTTTCCAGAACCCCTTCGCTCGCCATGCCTTCGATCAGCCGGCGCATGCGCTCGTCCTTGATCCCGAGCGAGGTCGTTTCGCTGAAGCTCAGCCGATCGAGGAACGGAACGCGTGATAGCCAGCCGATCTGCGAGGCCAGCAGCGGATAATAGAAGGGAACGTCCCAGCCGTCGTAATTAAAGCAGGGAGAATAGATCGCCACCGCGCTGATGGTCTTCTTCTGCTGTTCGGCAGCCAGCATGGCGAGCTTGCCGCCGACGCAGATGCCGGCGGCAAAGACCTCCTGCGTTCTGGATGCTAGCAGCTCCGATGCCTCGACGACCGAGGCGAGCCAATCTTCCCAGCGGGTCCCGCGCAGCGTCTTCGCATCGACGCCGTGACCGGCCAACAATGGCGCATAGATGCTGTAGCCCCTGCGGTTGAGATGCCGAGCCACCAGTTTCATTTCGGCAGGCGCGCCCGTCAGTCCGTGGACCAGAAGAACGCCCTTGCCGTTTGAGCCCTCCATGAAGAAGCTCAAATCATCAGCTTTCATGAGAGAGCTCCGACTGCCGGTTTTCCTTGGCCATGAAGCCAAGCGCATGGCAGGTGCTGATCACATGCGTCCCATTCTTTTCCTGCTCTTCCTTGATCTGCTCGTGCAGCGCTTGCAGCTTCGTCCAGTGGGTGCGGGGACGATAATGGTGCTCGGCATGATAGCCATTGCCGAACCAGAGCCAGTTGTAGAAGGATTTGTGGCTCGAAACACCCCAGGCGATCGGCTCGTCCGGATCGCCGTTCAGATGTTCGTAATAACCGTTCAGCGACGACAGGCAATTGCCGATATAATAGAACGGCACGAAGAACAGCACCGCCTTCCAATCGTAGATCAGCGCGACCGCGGCAAGTCCTAGAAAGAAATAGAGCTCGAACCGTCCCCAGGCAGCATCGAAGGGGCGGTTGCGGGCAATCGCCTTGTGGATGTCGCCAAGGCTGTCGCGGAAGAAGCTCAGAAACGTATAGGACCAGACGTTTTCCGGTTGGCCGTCACGGCCATAGCGATAGATCGAGAGCATATCGATCGTCTCGCCCTTTTCGTTCGGACGGTCGCTATTGCCCGAATGATGGCGCATATGCACCCAGTGATAATAGGTCTGCGAGAAGCCGATCGCGACCGACTCCAGGAGGCTGAAGCCGTAGTTCATCCAGCGCGGCTTGAAATAGGGCGTATGGATGAAATTGTGTGATATGCTGTTGATGTTCCAGGAAATCGAAACGGCATAAAGGCAGCCGAGAATGGCCGAGAGCCAAAGCGGCCGGCTTTCGAAGCCGACGATCAGATAGACGTCGAAGGCGAGATGGGCGACGGCGGCAAGCACCGGTGCAAGGTCCCATCGGGTGTGCGCAAAGATTTTCATAGTCCTGTAACTCCCACGCAAACCACACCGGCGGTGACGAGAAACACGCCCGTCGCGTGGCGCAGGTTGATGTTTTCCTTGAAGATGACGGCGCCGGCGAGCACGATGACGACATAGCTCATCGCCATCAGCGGGAAAGCGATGGTCAGTGGCACGTGCTCCAGAACGGCCGTCCAGGCGAAAAGCTCCACGGCCCAGAGCAGAATGCCGAGCCAGGTGACCGGTTTTGCCAGCGCCTGAAGGGGGGCGTTCTCACTGGCGGATTGCTTGAAGCAGACTTCGCGGGCGGTTTCCGCGACCACGCAGAACAGGATGAGCCCAAGCATGGGAAGTGTCAGGCTGCCAGTCATTGCATATACTCCGCCAGCACCTCCAGCAGGGCGTGATTGGCCGCGCTGTTGATATTCCGCATTGTTTCGGCACCCTGCCGCATACGCGGCTGATCGATGAAGATCTCCGCGCGCTTCATGAACTGGGTCCGCAGGCTGCCAGCATAACTCGGGGTTGAATAATCCCCGATGACATCCGCGCCGATGATGCGGTGACGGCTGCCGATTTCGCTGATGAGGGAGAGGAGATAGGGCAATCGCATGCGGCCCTGATCCCAGTTGGTAACGGCATCGTCGGCGGCCAGCACGTCCTTGTCTATCGTCACGTAGACGGCCTCGGTGCGAATGCGGCTGAGCATGTGATCGATGAAATTTTCCTCGCCGATCTCGGCGATCGATTTCCAGTGCAGCGCACCTCTTTCCTGCCGGTAGCTGGCGCCATTGCCGTAATCGGCCAGTACACGGCTCGGCGGATGTTCGTAAGGATAGAGTTCCAGCTTGCCGTCGGCGAGCCAGTGCAGATTGGCGCCCTTGCGCTCGGGACTGCGAAGATCATGGCTGCAGACGCCGATCGTGATGACCTTTTGGATGCAGGGATTGGTAAGGGCGCGATTGACCCAGGAGCCGCAATGCATGCCGCCGTCGAATTTCACCCAGTCCGGATGGTTGTCGAAATGGATCAGTGTGGCCGCACCGGATTGTCGTTCGAGTGCGCCATCAAGCAGCAAGGCCGTGACATGGTGGAAGTCGCCGGAGCCCATGAAACACAGTTGCGGGTCCTTGCCGGCGGTCGGCCTGTTCTTGACGATCTCGCGATTGAGATCATCAAGGGCGCTCTGTTTGCTCCACAGCCGAACCTGTTGCCCCGCATTCTTGCCGAAATACTGGTGCGCGCCGGCAAATTTGCAGGCGCGCACAAAGTCAGGCTGCAACTCCAAAGCATCATCGAGATGAAGAAGCAGCAGTTGCACCGTCTTATCTCCGGGCAGCACGCGTCAGAAGCTGATCGAGCAGGGAAAGCGCCAGATCGATCTCTTCGCGGGTGATCAGCAGGTTGGGAGCAAACGTGATGACGTTCTTGTGGTAGCCGCCGACATCGAGCACGAGACCGTAGGTCCTGCCGCCGACCTGAAGGTCGCCCTTCATGCCTTCATCGCACATCCAGTCCAGCGTCGCCTTGTCCGGCGTGTAGCTGTCGTCCTTGCAGATTTCCATGCGCAGGGCGAGGCCTAGGCCGTCGACTTCGCCGACGATGGCATGGCGCTTCTGCAGCTGCTTCAACCCGTCGAGGAAATGCGCGCCCTTTTCCATGATCGCAGCGCCGAAATCCTGCTCTTCCAGCATCTTCATCGTTTCGAGCGCAACGGCAGTGCCCATCGGGTTGCTGGCGAAGGTCGAATGCGTGGAGCCAGGCGGGAAGATGTCTGGATTGATCATCTCTTCGCGAGCCCAGACGCCGGAAAGCGGATTGAGACCGTTGGTGATCGCCTTGCCGAAGATCAGCGCATCCGGCGAAACGCCGAAATGCTCGATCGACCAGAGCTTGCCCGTGCGGTAGACGCCCATCTGGATTTCGTCGACGACGAGCAGGATGCCGTGATCGTCGAGCACCTTCTTCAGTTCGACGAAGAAGTTCATCGGCGGAATGACGTAGCCGCCCGTGCCCTGGATCGGCTCGATGTAGAAGGCCGCATATTCGGACTTGCCGGCCTTCGGGTCCCAGACGCCGTTATATTCGCTCTCGAACAGGCGGGCGAATTTCTGGACGCAGTAATGTCCGTATTCTTCCTTCGACATGCCCTTCGGGCCGCGGAAGTAATATGGGAATTCAACGAACTGGGCACGATCGCCGAAATGGCCGTAGCGGCGGCGATAGCGGTAGCTCGAGGTGATCGCCGAGGCGCCGAGCGTGCGGCCGTGATAGCCGCCCTCGAAGGCGAACATCAGGCTCTTGCCGCCCGTATAGTTGCGCACGAGCTTCAGGGAATCCTCGACGGCCTGGGAGCCGCCGACGTTGAAGTGCACGCGGCCCTTACGGCCGAACTTGCGCTCGGCATCCTGGGCGATCAGTGCGGCAAGCTCCACCTTCTCGCGATGCAGATATTGCGAGGCGACCTGCGGGAGACGGTCGAGCTGGCGATGGGCGGCTTCGTTCAGGCGCTCGTTGCGATAGCCGAAATTGACGGCGGAGTACCACATCTGCAGATCGAGGAACGGTGTGCCGGTCCGATCGTAGACAAAGGAACCTTCGCATTCCTCGAAGAATTTGGGCTTGTCCGTGTAGTGAACCGTATCGCCATGGGAGCAATAGAGCTCCTCAAGAGCGCGCAATTCCTCTTCGGAGCGGACGGACTCGGTCTCGCCGCTGAAGGCTTCGGCTACATTCGTTTTCATTCAATGCCTCTTGGTCTGGTTCACGCCGTCTTGACTTGCGGCAGTGCACGGGAGCGTCGCTCGACGCTCGGGAGAACGGCTTCCATCTTTGGAAGCAGATCGGAGAAGTCTTCGAAGCCGACATACGGAATGCCGTTTTCCTCACAGTAATCGACAAGCCTGGCCTTGGCGAAAACGAGATCGACCTTGTCGGAAACGCAAAAGTCGCTGCGCCCGTCGCCGATATAGACCTGCAGGTCGCTGCTATCGACGACGCGGCATTTGCAGACACCGGCACCGGATACGCAGCCGGTCGCCGTAAATGGCGGGAACAGCGAATAGGATTCGCGCCCCTGCGAAACGCTGCAAGTCAGCACATTGGCGACGATCGGCAGACCTTCGATGCCGTGACGCGCCAGGATGCGCCGGATGAAATAGTCCACACCATCGCTGACGATCGTGACAGGCAATTCGCCGCGGCGGCAGAAGGACAGGAAAGTCTCGAAGCCGGAATCGATCGCCAGCGTATCGAGAAACCGGTCAAGCTCGCCTCTGCTCGCCTCGATAAGAGCGATCTGTCTGCGCATGCATTCGCCGGAGCCGATCTGCCCCTGCTTCCACAATTGCTCTATATCTTCCCACTCGGAACCGGCGAAACGGGACAACACCATATCCGTCGCGTCTTCGATGGATATGGTTCCATCAAAATCGCAAAACACCTGCATGAAATACCCCTTCGCCTAATCCTAAGTTGCGTCTAACAACCTCAGATGAGCCGGGCATGAGGGGAAAATGATGCGAAAATGAAAAACGACGAGACGTTGTACTTTTAACTCAACGGCAATCTTAGATCGACCTGAAGACCATTGCCCAAACGTGAAGTAGAAAGATCGACCGTTGCCGAGAGACGGTCCGCCGTATCCGCAACGATAGCGAGCCCGAGGCCGGCCCCTTCCGTGTGAAGCGTGTTGAGGCGATAGAAGCGCTGGAATACCGCCTCCCTCTCATGCGGCGGAATGCCGGGACCGCTGTCGCTGATGGAAATGCAGCCAAAACCGTCCTCCGAAGCGATCGAAACTTTGATCTCCCCTCCGACGGGCGTGTATTTGATGGCATTGTCGAGCAGATTGGTGACCAGCATGCGTAGCAGCGACTCATCCGTCCTGACTTGGATCGGCTCGTCCCCTTCGAGCACGACCTCGAGCTCGCGGCTGGTGATGATGTTGCCGAATTCGGCAATGAGCGACGCCATCCAGTGATAGAGCGGCACCGATGTCAGATTGAGGGGATGGTGGCTGACCCTGGCGAGCCGCAGCAGCTGCTCGATCAGATGGATGGTGCGGTTGTTGCTGGCCACCAGATCGGAAATGATCGCCTGCCGCTCCTGATCGCTATCGCTGTTTTCGAGCATTCGCAAAAGCAGTTTCACGCTCGCCTGCGGCGTGCGCAGCTGATGCGCGGCAAGGTCGGAGAAACGCCGCTCCAGCGTCAGCGACTGGGCGAGCTTTTCCAGCAGCTGGTTGATCGAGCGGCCAAGCGGCAGCAGATCGCGCGGCAGCTCCTCGACGGGGATAGCCGAGAGATCATCGGGCGATCGCGTGCGGATCTGCCGCACCAGCCCGTGGATGGTGCGCAGACCACTATTGATGCCGAGCCAGATGAGAAAGCCGATGACCGGCACCAGCATCAGCAGCGGAAAGAACAGATTGAGGAGAATGTTGGAAACGAGCGTTTCGCGAAGCGCGATCTTTTCGCCAAGCTCGATCACGATGGTCGTGTTCGGGATCGGCAGAGAATAGACGCGCCACTCGTCTCCGCCATAGGTCAGCGTGGTGAAGCCGACCTTCTGCTGCGGTACATCGGAGAGAAAGGCCGTGCTGCTGTAGAAGCGGATATTGCCATCGACCCAAGCGCGAAACATGTGCGCATCGGCATAATCATCGGCGTCCTCATTGAAGGCCAGCTGATTGTCCATGTTGAAGTCGATATCGTCGATCTGCTTTGCCGCGTGGTCCGGATTCTTCTCCAGCGGCCGGCGCAGCAGGCTCCAGATCACGTTGGCATCGTCGATGAGCTGGGCGTCGTAGATATTGTTGATCTCCCGCGTCGCGCTGTTGAAGGCGAAAGCGGCGATCACGACGATCGTCACGACGACGACCGGCGCGATGCGCAGAAACAGCTTGCGGGTAAGCGTGGAATTGTTCATCGCTCGATCATGTAACCGACGCCGCGGATCGACTTGATGAAATCGGTGCCGAGCTTCTTGCGCAGATTGTAGATCGTCACTTCAATCGTATTGCTCTCGACGGTGTTTTCCGCGTCATAGAGCGCATATTCGATATCGTTCTTCGTCACATACCGGCCGCTGCGCTCCATCAGCAGCTTCAGGAGATGGAATTCCTTTGCCGTGGTATGGACCTGCACATTGTCCTTGCGCGCCACCATGGCGGAGGGATCGACTTCCACGTCGCCGCAGCGGATGACGCTTTCGGTCCGCCCGTCGCGCCGGCGGATGAGCGCGCGCAGCCGCGCCAGCAGCTCATCGAGATCGAAAGGCTTGACCAGGTAGTCGTCGGCACCCTCATCGAGGCCTTCGACCTTCTGGCGCACGGAATCCATCGCCGTCAGCAGCAGCACGGGCACCGAATTTCCCCGCTGGCGGATGCGCCGCAGCACCTCCATGCCGCTCAGCTGCGGCAGATTGATATCGAGCACGATCGCCGCGAAATGGGAATGCGCCGCCGCCTCGAGGCCGGATTCGCCATCGCGCATCCAGTCGACGCCGTAGGCGTGTTTTTCCAGCGCCTTCTTCAGCGATGATCCGAGGATATTGTCGTCTTCAACTAGCAGAACGCGCACGACCAACCTCATTTAGCCGAATATTTCATAGCCGATGTGGGCCGCGTTTGGAGCGGCGATGTGGCAAAGCTATGACGGATCATTTCCGCCTGGCAAGAGCAGGGCATCGTGCATCTCCCGAACAGGCGAAAACGCTCGGCAATCCACTGGCGGAAAATGCTATCTCAGTTTCCGTATGGAGGCCTCCAGCGCCTCGAATATCCGGGGATCAGTCGACTGCGCGACATTGAAGCGCATGAAGCGTCCGGCCGTATCCGAGAGGCTGAAAACATTGCCGGGCGCAAGGACGATGCCTTCGACAAGGCAGGCACGCGCGACATCGGCGGCATCGAGCCCTTCCGGCAGCCGGCACCATAGAAACATCCCGGCCCGGGGCTTCAGCCAAGGCACGATGCCGATTGCCTCCAGCCGCGTCGACACCTCCGCCATGGTCTTGGCAAGCCGTACCCGCAGGGCCTCGACATGCCGACGATAGCTGCCGTCCTTCAGCGCGAGATGGACAAGCTCGGCCGACAATTGCCCACAGCTGAAGCTGCTGGCAACCTTCAGATCGACAAGCCCGTCGATCCAATCCCGCCGCGCCGCGATGAAGCCGCAACGCACCGAGGCCGAAAGCGTCTTCGAAAAGCTGCCGATATGGATCACCCGGTCGAGCCCATCATAGGCAGCGAGACGCGGCGCCGGAACATCCTCGAAATCAGCGAAGATATCGTCCTCGATGATCGTCAGCCCGGCAGCATCCGCCAGCTTCAGCAGCCGGTGTGCCGTCACGGGCGAGAGCGTCGCACCCGTCGGATTGTGGATAGCTGAATTGGTGATGTAGAGCCGCGGCTTGTGCCGTTCGAGGATCTGCCCGAACAGCTCGACATCCGGCCCCGTGGGCGTGAAGGGCACGGAGACGACATTCGCACGATGCGCCCGCAGGAGCGCATGGAAATTGAAATAGCAGGGATCGTCCACGAGCACGGTATCGCCCGGCTCAAGCAGGAAACGGCAGAGAAGATCGATCGCCTGCGTGCCGGATTCCGTCAGCAGGATCTGATCCGGCGGCACCGTGATACCATGTTCGCCAAGGCGCCGGGCGAGCAGCTGCCGCAGCGGCGGCAGGCCCAGCGGCGTCCCGTAATTGGCAAGCGCTCCCATGTCTCCACGCGCCAGCATTCGCATCGCCTTGCGCAACGCCGCCTGCGGCAGCCAGGAGGGTGGAAGCCAGCCGCAGCCGGGCTTCAGGACATCGTCTCCCACCTCCAGCGATTGCCTGGAAATCCAGAGCGGATCGACGTTGCGATCCGATCTTGCTCCGGTCTCGGACAAGGAAAGCGGCGGCAGTGGGCCGCAGACATAAAATCCGGCACCCGGCCGTGAACGGATCGTACCCTCTGCGGCAAGCCGCTCATAGGCCTCGACCACGGTGGAAACAGACACCTGCATCGTCTTTGCGAAGCTGCGCACAGAGGGAAGCCGCGCGCCCGGCATCAGGCTGCGAGTGGCGATACGGTCGGAAATCGCACCCATCACTCCCTCGATGCGCGTGCCGCCACCTGCGCTTGCCACCAACAGACCATCCATCCGTACTGCCCCTTATACCATAACAGTTCCTATGGATTGTACTGCACCGTCTCTGG
>Ga0209371_1002469_pt1 | contig 10294 bp, 7 predicted proteins | sample AgamicAtAmrz_FD_187165 | JGI IMG/M metagenome (GOLD analysis project Ga0209371, IMG submission 187165) | Agave microbial communities from Guanajuato, Mexico - At.Am.rz (SPAdes) (version 2) | ecosystem: Host-associated > Plants > Roots > Rhizosphere | place: Guanajato, Mexico | collected 2012-06-07
CACGGGGCCATCGGTTGATACTCGTCCAGGGTAACTATGCCCGCAGCTGTAATCACTCATGAAAGAATAACGAGTAAGTCACGATGAAAAGAATGTTAATAAACGCAACTCAGCAGGAGGAGTTGCGCGTTGCCCTGGTTGACGGTCAGCGTCTGTACGATCTGGATATTGAAAGTCCTGGACACGAACAGAAAAAAGCCAACATCTACAAAGGTAAAATCACTCGCATTGAACCCAGCCTTGAAGCTGCGTTTGTCGATTATGGCGCAGAGCGTCACGGTTTCCTCCCGTTAAAAGAAATTTCCCGCGAATATTTCCCCTCCAGCTACAACGCACATGGTCGTCCGAATATTAAAGACGTGCTGCGTGAAGGCCAGGAAGTCATTGTTCAGATCGATAAAGAAGAACGCGGCAACAAAGGCGCTGCGCTGACAACCTTTATCTCTCTGGCGGGCAGCTACCTGGTACTGATGCCGAATAACCCACGTGCAGGCGGTATCTCTCGCCGCATCGAAGGTGACGATCGTACCGAACTGAAAGAAGCCCTGTCAGCGCTGGATCTGCCGGAAGGCATGGGCCTGATTGTGCGCACTGCGGGCGTTGGTAAATCTGCCGAGTCGCTGCAGTGGGACTTAAGCTTCCGTCTCAAGCACTGGGAAGCGATTAAGAAAGCCGCTGAAAACCGCCCTGCTCCGTTCCTGATCCATCAGGAGAGCAACGTGATTGTGCGTGCCTTCCGCGACTATCTGCGTCAGGACATCGGTGAAATCCTTATCGATAACCCGAAAGTGCTGGAACTCGCGCGTCAGCATATCGCTGCGCTGGGTCGTCCGGACTTCAGCAGCAAAATTAAGCTCTACACCGGTGAAATCCCGCTGTTCAGCCACTATCAGATCGAATCGCAAATCGAATCCGCCTTCCAGCGTGAAGTCCGCCTGCCTTCCGGTGGTTCGATTGTGATCGACAGTACCGAAGCGCTGACCGCTATCGATATCAACTCAGCACGCGCCACGCGCGGCGGTGACATCGAAGAAACAGCGTTCAACACCAACCTTGAAGCGGCCGATGAGATTGCCCGTCAGCTGCGCCTGCGTGACCTGGGCGGCCTGATCGTTATCGATTACATCGATATGACGCCGGTACGCCATCAGCGCGCCGTTGAGAACCGTCTGCGTGAAGCTGTCCGTCAGGACCGTGCCCGTATTCAGATCAGCCACATTTCACGTTTCGGCCTGCTGGAGATGTCCCGTCAGCGTCTGAGCCCGTCATTAGGTGAGTCCAGTCATCACGTCTGCCCACGCTGTAGTGGCACCGGCACCATCCGTGATAACGAGTCACTGGCGCTGTCCATTCTGCGTCTGATTGAAGAAGAAGCGCTGAAAGACAACACCAAAGAAGTTCACGCCATTGTTCCGGTTCAGGTTGCTTCTTACCTGTTGAATGAAAAACGTGAAGCGGTTAACGCCATCGAAAAACGCCAAGGCGGCGTGCGGGCAATCATCGTTCCTGATGACAAGATGCAGACCCCGCATTACTCCGTGCTGCGCGTACGTAAAGGCGAAGAGACTCAGACCCTGAGTTATCATCTGCCGAAGCTGCATGAAGCCGAAATGGCGATGCCGTCTGAAGAGGAACATGCTGAGCGCCGTCGTCCTGAGCAGCCTGCTCTGGCCGCCTTTGTGATGCCTGATGCGCCTCCTGCGCCGGTAGAAGTTGAGCCTGAAGTGAAGCGCACTGAAGCTCAGCCAGCAGCAAAAGCAGCTCCGGCTGTCGCTGCACCAGCGACCGTCAGCACCGGTTTCTTCGGGCGTCTGCTTGGCGGCCTGAAAAAAATGTTCGCTGGCGAAGAAGCCCCTGCTGCTGCACCAGTAGCTACTGAGGTTGCGGAACCGCAGAAAGCGACTGAAGAGCAGGAAAGCAACAGTGGCCGTGGCGAGCGCCGCAGCAACAATAACAACCGTCGTAACAACAATCGCCGTGAACGTACGCCGCGTAACGGTGACAATGCACAGTCCCGTGAAGGCCGTGAACCACGCGAAAGTCGCGAGCCGCGTGAAAGCCGTGAACCGCGCGAAAGTCGTGAGCCACGTGAAAGCCGCGAGCCGCGCGATGGCAACGACAACCGTCGCAACAAGCGTCAGTCTCAGACGGGTGAAGTGCGCGAAGAGCGTCCGGCACTGAGCGAGGAAGCGCGTCAGCAGCGTGATGAGCAGCAGCAACAGCGTCGTGAGCAGCGTGCTGAACGTCAGCGTCGTCGTCAGGAAGAGAAACGTGCCGGTGAAGAAGCGGCCAAAGCGGCTGAGCAGCCAGCCGTCGTTGCTGAAGCCCTGGACGTCACTGAGGCGCAGGATGATGAACGCGTTCAGGTTATGCCGCGTCGTAAGCCACGTCAGCTGAACCAGAAGGTGCGTGTGGATGATAACCGTCAGCCTATGCCAGCCGAAGCCAGCGACATTGCCCAGCCTGCTGAAGTGCGTCAGTCACAGCCAGCTGACATTGCTCAGACACAGCCTGAGTTCCAGGCTTCGCAGAGTGATGAGCAGGATGACAATGACAGCCGTGATAACGCCAATATGCCGCGTCGTTCACGTCGTTCGCCACGTCACCTGCGCGTCAGCGGACAGCGTCGTCGTCGTTACCGTGATGAGCGTTATCCGACGCAGTCAGCTATGCCTCTGGCCGCTGCCGCCGCTTCACCTGAAATGGCATCCGGCAAAGTCTGGATTCGCTATCCGGTGAGCCAGGCCAGCGAAGAGCAGGTTCAGAATGTCACGCATGAGACGCCAGCTTATAACAGCGAAGAGACCGCAGACGCGACCCCTGCGCTGCCGGTTGCTGCCGCCGTTGAATCGGTTGCTCAGGACGCGCCAGTGCAACAGGCCGAGCCGCAGGCAGAAACGCCAGTGGCGATCGTCAACACTGATGATACCCGTGCTATCGACGCCCCGGTTGACGAGCAGCCTTCTGTTGTTCCGGCTGCGGATGAAGCCAAAGCGGAAGCTGTAGCGGCTGAAGCTGTGCCTGCTGAGCCCGCTGCTGAAACGCCCGTGTCACAGCCTGCTGAGCCGGTCACCGAAACAGCGGTGGTAACGCCAGCTGCTGAGGTTTCACAGCCTGCCGACGTTGCTGAGCAGTCAGCTACTGATGTCAGCGAAGCGATCGCAGCAGAGGTGGAAGAAGTGCTGAACGCGCCGGTTGCTGCTAACGCTGAAATCGCGCCAGTCAGTGAACCTCATGCGCCGGTTGCCGCGCGTGATGTCGCGCCTGAAGCACCGGTAACGGCGGTCGAGCCTGTCTCATCAGCGCCGGCTGTTGAAGCGGTGCCGAATGACGGTACGCGCTGGAAGCACTATGCTTCTGCGCCGATGACCAAAGCGCCTGCGCCGGTCTGGCAGTCAGAACCCGCTCCGCACAGTGACTGGGTCCGTGCGCCGTATGAGTTCGACGGTCGCGGTTCTGCGGGTGGTCATAGCGCCACCCATCAGGCCACTGCCCCGGCGACAAAGCCGTAACGCATAAGCTGTTGTGAACTGAACCCCGGCCTGAAAGCCGGGGTTTTTTTATGGCATCGATTCAGCCCCAGGCAGAAAAAGAATTAATACCGCCCCGTTTACGTCGTCAGCCATCAGGAAAGACGGCGTCAGTTACCCTGGCGTAACAAAGTGCGGGAAAACATCAGGCATGCATGGCTGCGGGATAGTGTGAAATGAGGAAGCAGGAAAGCCATACAGGCAGACTTTATGACAAATCGCCCTGCCACCGGCTGAATCACAGGCAAAAAAATCCCACCCTCCTTTAGCAGGAAGGTGGGAAAAAGTAAGCGTATCCGGTTAAAGTACGCTCAAAATTTCAGGTCAGATTACGAATTCATCTGGAACAGCGACATCTTCGACATATCAGTGAAGGTCTTATAAGAGGCCTGAAGTGCTGTCTGCTGCATGGTGTAGCTGGAAGCCGCTTCCGTTAAATCCACGTTAACCAGGTCACTCATCTGCGAGCTGTAAATCACTTTACGGTCATCGCCCTGCGCATTCAGCGTATCAATTTCACCAAGCTGAGTACCAATCTCAGAAACCACGGTTGAGACATTATTCAGCGCGTTGCCCAGTCCGCGGTTGGTTTTATCCATTGCATCCTGGAATGTCTGTTTAGTCGCGGCATCAGCATCATCCTGCGGGACTTTCAGTGCTGCAATGGCGCTATCCAGCATTTTAAACAGATTGGTTTCACTGGCGCTGCCATCAGGCTCTTTGGTGGCATTGCCGGTGATTGACATGAAGATGCTGTCACCGGTATGCGCCACGGTCATAGTACGACTGGTATCAACCTTCTGGGTGATCGCATCGGTGCCGCCTGCATAACTGACACCCGTGCCCGCCGTATCAACAAAAGGCGCGCTGTCAGTTTTATAGCCGGCAAAAATGTAGCGGCCATTGGCATCTTTGCTGTTGGCCAGATTCAGCAGCTGGGCGCGAACACCCTCCAGCTGGGTAGCAATCGAACCACGATCGTCATCGCTCAGCGTACCGGTTGAACCATTGACGATCAGCCCCTGCGCCGCAATGATGCCATTGGTTACGCCTTTCAGCGTATTGTCTTCCAGTGACAGGCCCTGTTCAGCGAAGGTGCGCGCCAGCGCATACTGTTCACCCTGCTGCTGAGTCTGAGTCAGCACCACAGCACGTGACGCCGCAATCGGGTCATCCGAGGGATTCGTTACACGGCGACCGCTGGAAAGCTGCTCACCCACTTTCAACCAGGAGGCTTGCGAGTCAGTAATGCCGCGCACCTGCTGTTCAAAAATCATATTTGTACTGATTCGCATGTTATCTCCTGCCCTTAGCGAATATTGATCAATGCGTTAAACACGGTGCTGGCAGTCTGAAGCACCTGCGCATTGGCCATGTAATATTGCTGATACTTGGTCAGATTGGCGTACTCCTCATCAAGGTTTACGCCAGAGACCGACTGCTGGCGTTCGGTCAGCTGACTGACCACACTTTTCTGAGTGGTACTGGTCGTTTCCAGCGAGCTGGTTTTGTTACCCACGGTGCTGACGATAGCCGCATAGGCCTGCGACAGCGTGGCATTACCGCCGACCAGCTTTACATCCTGCAGATTCAGCAGTTTCTGCGCATTGCGGTTATCACTTTCACCGCCAACCGCGCTCGCAGCAGCCACCTGAGATTCACTGGTGATTGCCACGGACATGTCGTTAATCACATTCTGAACCGGCTTCACCAGGAAGCTGTCTTTGGCAGCAGGTGCAGGTGAGGCACCCACAGTCAGTTTCAGGCCATCAAAACTCAGCGTGGTGTTGCCACTGGCATCAGTACTCTGCGTGATGGCGGCTGCGGTGCTGTCAGAGGCACGCGTGGCGCTCCAGTTTGTGCCGTCAAAGCTGACGTTATAGTTAGTGGCTTTCAGCGCGCTGGTATCGGTCCACTCTGCGGTAACCGAGGCAGCGGTGCTGTTTTTGCTGTTGCTCACGACCAGCGGGCTGCCGATATTAAAGAAATCGACGCCCTGGTCGCCGTTGCTGTCAAAGCCCTGCTTGTGGACATCGTTAAAGCTGGTAGTAAACGCAGCCGCTAACTGACCCAGCTGATTCTGTGCCAGATCCAGATCCTGAGTACGGAACGCCAGCAGACCACCCAGCGAACCCGTGGTGATCAGTTTTTCCGGGATCTCAACGTTGCCCGCCTGCTTATCGACATAGCCAATAGTGGTGCGCGTCGGATCGCTGCTGGAATTCATCGCCACCAGATCGTGAGATTTGTTGCCGTTCACCAGCGTCAGGCCGTTGGCCATAGATACGGTGTAATTGCCATCCTGCTGCGATACCGTCACGCCAACGACTTTATTCAGGTCATTGACCAGTTGATCACGCTTATCAAGCAGATCGTTAGGCGCAGCACCGTTGCCATTAGTCAGCTTGCCAATCTGCTGGTTAAGATCGGCAATCTGGCTGGTGAGGGTGTTGACCTGTTTAACACTGGAACTGACATCGGAATTGACGCTGTTCTGCATATTGTTCAGGTATTGCGCTGAGGTCTGGAACTGGTTTACCAGACCCTGCGCATTGCTGAGCATCGACTGACGCGCTGACGGATCGTTGGCGTTGCTGACGACGTTCTGCAGGTTGGTAAAGAAGCCCTGCAGCGAGGTCGACAGGCTGGTCGTCGCGGTCGACAGCAGATCGTCAATGTTAGAAATCTGCGTATGCTGAGTATCGACCGCACTGTAGCTCGCGCTGGCACCCCGCAGCTGTGTGGCAATGAATGAATCATATTCACGTTGTACACCGGTGATGTTCACGCCGTTACCATAATAGCTATTACCCTGAAGGGTACTGTTCGCCTGCGCCAGTACCGTGGTCTGACGTGAATAGCCCGCCACGGTGTAGTTAGAAATGTTGTTACTGGTGGTGCTCAGAGCGGCCTGCGCGGCACTCAATCCGCTCATCGCGGAGTTAATTATGCTGGACATCTCGGTTCCTTACGTTCCCCGTCAACCGGGCTGGCAGACATCAAAGTGGGCGCCAGCAGGCGAAAACGCTTCTGGCTATAGGGATGTTATCGGCTTGCTTAAGTGAAACTTGAGGCGAAATAATCAGAACAGGTCGCCAATATCCTGGCTGTACGCTTTGACGACTTTGTCGCCCATGCTTTTGAATTGCTGAATCATTCCCACCAGCTTTTGCGCATATTTCGGGTCGGTGGCATAGCCTGCCGCCTGTAACGCCTGCGCGCCCTGCTCTGCGCTTGAGGCGTTAGTCACCGCCGCATAGCGAGGATTTTTGGTCAGCAGTTTGACGTAGTCAGTCAGCGCCTCGAAATAGGAGTTGTACACCCTGAAGCTGGCACGGACTTTCTTCGCTGCGCCCTGCTCATATTCGGTGGTCATGATATCGGTGGTCTCACCTTTCCAGTCACCGCTGGCTTTAATGCCGAACACGTTATAGCTCGGCTTGCCGTCGCGGGTCAGGATCTGTCGCTGGCCCCAGCCCGACTCCAGCGCAGCCTGCGCCAGAATCAGGTGATGCGGAATACCACTCTGCTGACTGGCCGCCTGCGCTGGCTGCGTCAGCTGAGCGATAAACTCACGGCTGTCGCTCGGCAGCCCCGTCGGAGACGCGACCGGCGGCAGACGTGGCATCGCTTTACGCACCATCTGCTCCAGCTGCTGGGCGGGCAGTGGTGTGGCCCCGCTGGTGCTGAGAATAAAGCTGTTATCCAGCTTCATCGGTACCGTACCCGCTTTTTCATCCGGCGCGGTGGCGGGCTGCATCTGTTTGACAATGGTTTCCGCCAGGCCGAGGCCACGCTTGCCCATCTCCTGTGCAATCTGCTGGTCATACATAGAGGTAAAGAGTTTGGTCTGCTCGTTGCCCATAATGCCGTCCTGCGGCAACGCATCGCGCATACTCTTCAGCATCATCTGTACAAACATCCCTTCAACCTGACGTGCAACCTGCAACGCATGTCCTTTCGGATCGTTGCTCGCCTGGCGTTTGAGATCATTCAGGGAGCGGCTGTCGAAAGCCGGACTCGTGACAGATTGCATATCAGCCATCAGATAATTTCCAGTTTGGCACGCAGACAGCCGGCACTCTGCATCGACTGCAGAATCGACATCAGTTCGATAGGTGATGCACCCAGCGCATTCAGCGCACGCACTACGTTGTTCAGGTTAGCGCTGGCATTGACGCGCTGCAGCGCACCGCCGGTCTGGCGCAGATCGATCTGGGTCTGCGTCGTCGCCACGGTCTGACCACCGGCCAGCGGTGTATCAGGCTGACTGACGTTCTGCTGCTGGTTAACCGTCACTGACAGGTTGCCCTGCGCTACCGCACACTGATTCAGCGTGACTTCGCGGTTCATGACTACCGAGCCGGTACGGGAGTTGATGATCACTTTGGCATCTTCAACCGGAATCGAGACATCAATGTTCTGGATCTCAGCCAGCAGACGCACCTGCGCACCATTATTGGGTGACACGCGGATCTGCACGGTACGGGCATCCAGCGGCTGCGCTGCGCCATAACCGCCACGGGCGTTGATCGCATCAGCAATACGCTGCGCCATCGAGAAATCTTCAGTATTAAGCTGCAGGTTAAGGGTGTTCTGCGAGCCAAAGTTGCTCTGCAGTTCACGCTCAACCGTTGCACCGCCGGTGATACGGCCACCGTTCAGCTGGTTGACCTGAACGCTGCTGCCGCCCGCAGAGGCACCTGCACCACCGACAAGAATGTTGCCCTGAGCCAGCGCATAGACCTGGTTATCTACCCCTTTCATCGGCGTCATTAACAGCGTGCCGCCGCGCAGGCTTTTGGCATTACCCAGTGATGAGACCACCACATCCAGGTTCTGTCCCTGACGGGCAAACGACGGCAGCTTAGCGGTCACCATAACGGCTGCCACGTTTTTCAGCTGCATGTTGGTACCCGCAGGCACGGTGATGCCAAGCTGTGACAACATGTTGCTCACTGTCTGGGTAGTAAATGGCGTCTGCGTAGTCTGGTCACCGGTGCCATCCAGACCCACCACCAGGCCGTAGCCCAGCAGCTGGTTATCACGTACGCCCTGTACCGTGGTTAAATCACGAATCAAATCGGCTTTGGCCAGCAGGCTGACGCCCAGCAGCAGCGCCAGCCCGGCGCGTAACAGCGTTAACTTTTTCATTGAAACCTCTTACATCGGCGAGATGTTCAGGAAGAAACGCTGGAACCAGCCCATGGTCTGCGCCTCATTGATGTAACCATTTCCGACGTACTCAATACGTGCATCGGCGACAGCGGTAGATAACACGGCGTTACTGGCGCTGATGGTGCGTGGGTTGACCACGCCCGAGAAGCGAATGAACTCCGTGCCCTGATTAATGGCGATCTGTTTTTCACCGACCACGTGCAGGTTGCCGTTTGACAACACCTGATCCACGGTGACGGTAATGGTGCCGGTAAAGGTGTTATTGGCGGATGCGCCGCCTTTACCTGCGAAGTCGTTTTTGCCTTCGGCGCTGAGATTGGCTTTTTCGCCACCTGCACCCACCAGGCCTGCCAGACCCGTCGGCACGCCGCTTACACCAAAGCTGTTGCTGCCGTCGCGGCTGGCACTGGCTGAGGAGCTTTTGCTGGCGCTGACGTTTTCCTGCAGCGTGATGGTCAGGGTATCGCCAATGTTGCGTGGACGGCGATCTTCAAACAGCGGCTGATAGCCGTAGTTAAGTGGCGCGACGCCCTGGAAGATAGAGCCGTTGACCACCGGTGGCGCGGACGGCATCGGCTGCGCTGTAGTTGCCCCTTCGACCAGCGGGGTACGCGGGACCAGGGCACATCCGTTAAGAGTTAGCAGCAACGAGGCGACTAACCAATGTCCAGGCTTGAGAATCTGTTGCTTCGCCACGGTGTCACGACCTTATTAATGTCTGTATCTCAGGCCAGCACGGGCTGGCCCTGTTCGGGATTAAATCTGGGTTAATTTCGCCAGCATCTGATCAGAGGTGCTGATCGCCTTGCTGTTGATTTCGTAAGCACGCTGCGTCTGGATCATGGTAACCAGCTCTTCCGCCACGTTAACGTTCGAGGTTTCGGTATAGCCCTGATAGAGCAGACCCGCGCCGTTCTGGCCTGGCGTGCTGTCCGTCGGTGCGCCCGATGCCTGGGTTTCCTTGTAAAGGTTTTCACCCACGCTATCGAGACCGGCGTCGTTCATAAAGGTGCTCAGCGTTAACTGACCGACCTGCGCAGCCTGAGCCTGCCCCTGCTGCGTCACGCTGACCACACCGTCACGCGACACCGTAATGCTGGTGGCGTTGGCCGGAATGGTAATGCCTGGCTGCACCGGGAAACCGGAGTTGGTCACCAGCTGGCCGTTCTGATCAACCTGAAACGCGCCATCACGGGTATACGCAGAGGTGCCGTCCGGCATCTGAATCTGAAAATAACCCTGACCGTTAATAGCGATATCTTTTGAGTTACTGGTCTGCGACAGGTTGCCCTGGGTGTGCAGACGCTCAGTGGTCACCGGACGTACACCGGTACCGATCTGCAGGCCCGATGGCAGCGTTGTCTGTTCTGACGACTGCGTGCCCGGCTGGCGCATAGTCTGGTACATCAGATCTTCGAACACGGCACGTGAACGTTTAAAGCCGTTGGTGCTAACGTTTGCCAGGTTGTTGGCAATGACGTCCATGTTCATCTGCTGCGCATCAAGACCGGTCTTAGCGATCCATAAAGAACGAATCATGTTGTTATCCTCGCGCCTTAGCTCATGTTCAGGAGCTGATTGGCTTT
>Ga0209371_1002473_pt1 | contig 10287 bp, 7 predicted proteins | sample AgamicAtAmrz_FD_187165 | JGI IMG/M metagenome (GOLD analysis project Ga0209371, IMG submission 187165) | Agave microbial communities from Guanajuato, Mexico - At.Am.rz (SPAdes) (version 2) | ecosystem: Host-associated > Plants > Roots > Rhizosphere | place: Guanajato, Mexico | collected 2012-06-07
GATCGCGTTCATGCCGTTACACTGGATGCGCGCGCCATTCTTCGGCCTGCGGCCGGCGAACTCGATGTTGCCACGTTGGACACCACGTTTTCGATCCGCGTGAGCGAAGCCTTTCTCGAGCTTTTGTCTGCGCCCCTTGTCGCGGCCATCACGGAAGCCGCCCCTCATGTCCGTATCCGCTTCGTGCTCAAGCGGGACAAGGAGCCGCATATGTTGCGGGAAGGACTGATCGATCTGGAAATCGGCGTCTTGGGCGTGCCTGCGCCGGAGCTGCGCACGCGACTTCTGCTTCGCGATCGGCTGGTTGGAGTGGCACGGGAAGGTCATCCTCTGCTGACGGGCGGGGCGGTAACGGCAAAGCGCTATGCCGCCTGCGCCCACATCGCCGCTTCGAGAAGAGGAGAATTTGCCGAAACGGTCGATGAGGCTTTGGACAGGAAAGGTCTGAAGCGGGAAATTCGCGTTGTGGTGCCTGGTTTTCCGGATGCAATGAGAATTGCGGCTTCGACGAATTTCATCGCGGCTGTCCCCCTCTCCTGCCTCGGCAAGAGCAAGCTGAACGAACCGGTGGGCGAGTTTGGTATTCGAAGCTTTGAATTGCCGTTCGAAACGCCGGAAATACTCATTGCCGCCATATGGCATCCGCGCGTCGACGCCGACCCCGCCCATAAATGGCTACGCAATATCATCACGCGCGTCTGCCGCGCCGCCTATCCATGAACTGATCCAGCAGACGGTCGAACTGCAAAATGAGATGCATTGGCCCGCATCGCTCCCGGCTCTGAAAACCATCTCGAAAATGGAGTGTCGGAATCTCGTTCAACCGATCGTCTTTAAGGCAGACAAAGCCATGGAGAGCAGCAATGACGATAACGATCACCGCCTTTGAAAAATCGCCGGATCGCGGCAGAGGTCTGGCGCGCGACATGCGCGTTCGCTGGGCCCTCGAAGAAGTCGGCCAGCCTTATGAAGTGCGCCTCCTCTCCTTCAAGGCGATGAAGGAGCCTGCGCATCTCGCCCTTCATCCCTTCGGGCAGATCCCGACCTACGAAGAGGACGGCCTTGCCTTGTTCGAATCGGGGTCGATCGTGCTCCATATCGCGGAGCGCCATGCCGGGCTTCTACCGGACGATGCCAAGGCGCGGGCACGGGCGATCACATGGATGTTTGCTGCGCTTTCCACGGTGGAGCCGCCGATCATCGACCGCGCAACCGCAAGAATCCAGGAGCGCGATCAGACCTGGTATCAGCAGCGCCTGTCCATGGTCGATGGGCACATCCGCCAGCGGCTGAACGAACTTTCCGATCGCCTCGGCAGTGCCGACTGGCTCGAGGACGCATTCAGTGCCGGCGATCTTCTGATGATATCGGTCCTGCTCAGGTTGAAGGATTCCGGCCTATTGCAGGAATATCAGAACCTCTCTGCCTATGTCGCCCGTGGAGAAGCACGGCCTGCATACAAGCGCGCTTTCGAGGCTCAGCTGGCGGTCTTCACCGCCGCGTCGGCCGACTAAGCGAACTCCAGTCCGATCAGTCCTTCTCGACCCGCAAGCCTTCAAGGAAGGTCCGAAATGCGCCGACTGCCCGTTTCGAGATTGTCTCGGGATCGTCCGAATTGGCGATCCACTGCGCGGCACAACTGCTTGCAGCATTGATGAGGCGAGCGCCGGCTTCCGCGTCGATATCAACGATGATACCCTCCTCGCAAAGGCAACGAAGGCTTTCCCTGATGGTGGCGATGCAACCGTTGGCGCTCGGCCATCCGGAGGGATCGCCTAGCACAGCGGGGCCGTCACGAAACATGATGCGCTGGATTTCCGGCTCCAGCGCCATCTCGACATAACCGACATTCTCGTCGACGAATGCCTGCCAGCGCGACGGCGCTTTCGACGAGATCTGACAGAGCCTTGTGGTCATTTCCGCATCGATCTCGCTGACGACGGCCTGTAGCAGCCCCTTCTTGTCGCCGAAATGATGATAAAGTGCGCCCCGCGTCAGTCCGGCAGCCGCTGTAAAGTCATCCATCGATGCATCGGCATAGCCGACGCTACCGAACGCCTCACGGCCGGCGGCGAGCAGCTTGGCTCGCGTCTCGGCAATCATTTCACTGCGAGGTTTGCGCATTGCGTCTCCATCGATCACCCATATTAATTTGCATACGCCGCGTATATTAGTTGACATACGTGGCGTATGCAATTACTTGATTCACATACGCTGCGTATGTCTGCGGCCATTTCGTTCAATATAGGGAATGTTCCGATGTCCAATCCGTACAGAGAGATTTTCCGCGCACCGGGCGCCAGGAGCTTTTCGGCTGCGGCCTTCTTTGCTCGCCTTCCCCTTGCCATGGCTCCTATCGGCATCGTCGCCATGCTGTCGCAGACGCGCGGTGAATATTGGCTGGCCGGCGCCGTTTCGGCGACCTTTGCGCTGACCAATGCGTTTGTCTCGCCGCAGATATCGCGCCTCGTTGACCGGCTGGGTCAGCGTACGGTCGTTACGCCCGCCACCATACTCTCGGTCATTGCCTTCATCATTCTCGTCATCGCAGCAAACCAGATCTGGCCGGCCTGGACGCTGTTTACCTCGGCCTTCTTCGCGGCAGTCATGCCGAGCATACCAGCCATGGTACGCGCCCGCTGGACGGAGATCTTCCGGGACCGGCCCGAATTGAATACGGCCTTTGCCTTCGAATCCGCTGCCGATGAGCTTGTCTACATCATGGGCGCATCCCTTTCCGTCGGGCTCGCGGTCTCGCTGTTCCCGGAAGCCGGCATGGTCGTCAGCACCATCTTCCTCGCGCTTGGATCGGCAGCCTTCCTGGTGCAGCGATCGACGGAACCGAAAGTGCGCGCGGCTAGCTCCGCAGGCTCGCAACGCTCGGCGATCCGGCTGCGGCCGGTCCAGATCATCACGCTCGCCCTGATCTTCGTCGGCGCCACCTTCGCCACGGCGGAAGTGAGTGCCGTTGCCATCACCAAGCAACTCGGAGAGCCGGGTGCCGCTAGTGTCGTCATCGGCGTCTATGCGCTCGGCTCCTTCATCGTCGGTCTCATCATCGGAGCGCTGAACCTCAAGATGCCATTGCAGCGCCAGTTGCTGGTGGCCGTCAGCGTTCTCGCCCTGACCTCTCTGCCGCTTCTGGCTGCCAGCACCTCGGTCGCTCTGCTTGCCTTTGCCGTCTTCCTCAGCGGCGTTGCCATTTCCCCCACCTTCATCACCGCCTTCGGATTGATCGAACGCCGCGTGCCCGAAGCCATGCTGACCGAAGGCGTGACCTGGGTGATGACCGGCATCGGCATCGGCATGGCACTCGGTGCCTTCGTCTCCGGCTGGGTGGTGGACAGCTTCGGGCCTGCAAACGGCTTCTGGGTTTCGGTCGCGGCAAGTATCACAACCGTCGTGGTGGTAGCGCTCGGCCAGACAAGCCTTTCCGGCACGCGTGCGTCCAGCTCGGCCGCCGTCACCCAACTGGCGGAATGAGCGGGCCGCAAAGTTCGAACAAGGGCCGCGCGGCAACATATGGGTAAGTGATGAATTTGCCTTCGTGACAACAGTGCCTATGCGCGCCGAAAGACCCGTTGCCAGGCACCGACCCAGTCGAGAAAAGTCAGCATCCCTCCCATAACCAGAAAGGCTGTTGCCAGCAGCCCCATGTTCAGCAGGACGGCTTCAAGGCCGATATCGCGAACATCCAGGAATGGGTAAGGGTAGAAGCGCGAGATATAACCATGCGCAAGCGTATAAGCGGAGTAGGCAGCGGGAAAAGCCAACCACCAGAGCACATCGCGCCAGGAAAGCCTGCCGCGCCCACTCAGAAAAATCCAATCTGCGGCGTACAGCAGCGGAACGCAATAATGGAGTATCTGGTCTCCGAACAATTGCCAACCGCGAGGATGCCAAACGTCCCTCAGCATCAAAAAGTAAACGATGCCGGCGATCCCCACGTAAAGAAGAAGGGCGCTGCGTACAGACGGCTTGCTCGCCCATTTGCCAATCGACGAGAGCGGCGCAATTTGCGCGCAAAGCAGTGTCATGGCGAGCAGAAGATTGGATTGCATGGTGAAATAGCTGAAGAAATTCACCGTCATCGTCAGCCGTGAAACATGCGCACCGGGTATGATAGCGAAATATGAGATCGCGATACCCGATAAAGCGAGCAGGGCAAGCAGATAGCGATAGACGCGGATCAAGCCTGCCATGACGTCCTCACCGCTGAATTGACGCCGGAGTGGGGCCAGGAAGAATTCAGCATCATATCGTTCGACTTCATCGAAACTCTATATCTCATTGATGACAGACCGGCCTCGAAATCCCCGCCAGCCCCACCGAACTCCGCGGCGAGATCGGCTGTATCGAAGACATCTACCCTTTCGCAGCAGACTATTCGACTGCGGCAAATCAAAAGCAAGCATCGAACGGCTGAAGAAATCCTTCGGCCAGGAGGTGACGACAGCTCTTGGTCAAGTCGATGTCGTCACGCTGAGCCCTGAAAGCGGTTTGCCTTTCGCGCTTTCAGAAAAAGGTCGTCAGATGCGCATCCGTGGCACGTCGTTGGGGTCGAGGCGCAGCTCGATCAGCAGCGGGCGACGGCGATTCCTGATGGCGTCCAGAGCCCCTTCAAGCTCATGAACCGAGCTGACCGCAACGCCGTGTCCGCCGAGCGCGGTCGCGACCTCGGCAAAGGAGGGCCAGTTGAACTGGGTTAGCCCCGGATCCATGCTGCGATCACGAAACTGGATATGCTCAGCCCCATAGGCGGAATCATTGCAGACGATGACGATCAGGTCCTGCCGGAGACGCACGGCAGTATTGAATTCATTGACACCGCTCATCATGAAACCGCCATCCCCGGTGAAAAGCACCACCGGTCGATCGGGTGCGGCAACGCTTGCGCCGATCGCTTCCTGCAATCCGAGGCCGATCGAGCCGAAATTTGCCGTCACGACGAAACTCCGCGGGTCGCTGACGGAAATCCGGCACCAGACCTCGGTCATGAAACGCCCGCCGTCGGTCACAAGCACCCGGTTCTTCGGCAAGGCCTTTTCCAGCTCTTCGAGCGCCCAGATGTAGTTCACATATCCCGCGCTCGTCTTGCCGCGCTGATCGCGTGGATGCCTGTTGAGGGAGGGGACATCCAGTTCATGCGTGAAGCCGCTCGGCGGAATTTCAGCCGCATCCAGCCAATGGACGAAATTGTCTGCCGTCAGGCCTGAATCGGCCACTAGGGCCGCATCCGGATGAATGTTCTTGCCGATGGCGCTGGCATCCATATCGATCTGGACGACGCGCTTGCCCTTCAGGAGCTTGCCCCTGTCAGTGGTGAAATCATGCAGTCCCGCTCCGAAGCAGATCAGGCAATCGGTCCTGGCGATCAGATCATAAGCGGCAGGGGTGCTGAGCGTGCCGAAAATGTCCATATTATAGGGATGGCCACCGAAGAGCCCCTTTGCTTTCAAGGTCGTCGCAAGCGGAGCCTCCAGCCGGTCCGCCAGGCCGATAAGCTGATCGCGCGCAGCGCAAGCCCCGCCGCCGGCGAGGATGAGCGGACGCTTTGCAGAGGCAATGATGCCAATGGCCCTGTTCAGCCCATCTCCTTCAGGCACATATCCAGGGGCATCGAAGACTTCGAAGACGGCCCGCTCGTAAGCCTGTTCGCACCACATGAAATCGGCCGGCATGTTCAAGACAATCGGGCGCCGTTCGACCCGGGCGCGGTAGAAAGCGCGGGCAACATCCCGTGTTGCGGTTTCCGGTGAGCGCATCTGCTCGAAGCCGGCGCCGGTGACCTTGACCACCTCGCGCTGATCGATGCTCTGCAGATGGTGCGGGTTGACGATGGGCGTGTCACCCGCCAGTAGCACCATGGGGATGGAGCCGCGGGCACCTTCGGTGAGCGCGGTGACACAATTGGTCAAAGCCGGACCGTGGGTCACGCTGGCCACACCGACCTTTCCGGAGACATGGGCATAGGCGAGCGCCATTAGGACCGAGCTTCCCTCATGAGCCGCCGGCACGAAGCGACCACCGCATCCGCGTACATAATGGTCGATCATGAAGAGGTTGGCATCCCCCATGAGGCCGAACATCGTACCGGCATCGTGATCGCAAACCGCACGTGCAATCGACTGGTACACATAGATCGCATTCTCGGCCATTTTTGAGTATTTTCCCTCCCGCAGCACCTCAAATCACTGATGCTCAGAATATCAGCAAGAGCGTGCAAAAGGCGCGCAAGTTACAGAGAGAAACCCTATCCGCGCGCAAGATAATTTCACAAATCGGAAAGGAATGCACGATACGTGCGCGAACTAATCCAGAGTTCATCGTGCCATCAAATTCCGCCCCTCGGAAGATGGACAGACGGGTTCTAGGACGCGAGGCTCAACGGGACCAAATGATTTTGCCCCAGCTCTGAAGATCGCGGTCAGCCAACCAGACCAGCGCGGCATCGCCTTCCGGTAAGGTGTTTCGCATTTTTCTATAAAGTCATGAGACGGCACACACCGTAACGTGCAACGCTCGTTTGGAGGAAACGAGAAACGCAAAGGTATGGAGGAGATTACCTTGGCAATAGCAGCAGAGGAAAATACCGCACGCCTGGCCCCCGAAGATGAAAAGCTCAGCCTTGGCGCCAATCTGGCCTATGGCCTTCAGCATGTCCTGACCATGTATGGTGGCATCGTTGCCGTTCCGCTGATCATCGGCCAGGCATCGGGCCTGACACCTCCCGACGTCGGTCTGCTCGTGACCGCATCGCTGTTTGCCGGCGGTCTCGCGACCATCCTGCAGACGATCGGAATACCGTTCTTCGGCAGCCGTCTCCCCCTGGTGCAGGGCGTATCCTTTTCTGGCGTCGCGACGATGATTGCCATTACCGGACATGGGGGCATCCAGACCGTTCTCGGTGCAGTCATTGCGGCGTCCTTCATCGGGCTCCTCATCACGCCCGTCTTTTCACGCATCACCCGCTTCTTTCCGCCGATCGTCACCGGCATCGTCATCACCACCATCGGGTTGACACTGATGCCGGTCGCGGCGGGCTGGGCGATGGGCGGCAACAGGAGCGCGCCGGATTTCGGCAGCCAGGCCAATATCCTGCTTGCGGCGGTAACGCTCGTGATCGTGCTGCTGCTGAGCAAGTTGGGTAGCGCCGCCATATCAAGACTATCGATCCTGCTCGCCATCATTATCGGCACCGGGATCGCCCATGCGGTCGGCATAGCGGACTTCTCGCGGGTAATCAGCGGCCCCTTCGTCGCGCTGCCGCAGATCTTCCATTTCGGCTATCCCGTGTTCGATACTGCGGCAATCATCTCGATGTGCATCGTCATCATGGTGACGCTGGTCGAAACTTCAGCGGATATCCTTGCCGTCGGTGAGATCGTCGGCACCAAGGTCGATGCGCGCCGGCTCGGCAACGGCCTGCGTGCCGATATGCTTTCCAGCATCCTCGCCCCGGTCGTCGGCTCCTTCACGCAGAGCGCCTTTGCCCAGAATGTCGGCCTCGTGGCCGTGACCGGCATCAAGAGCCGATTTGTCGTGGCGACCGGCGGTCTTTTTCTCGTCGCCCTCGGTTTGCTGCCGATCGTCGGTCGCATCGTCGCCGCCGTTCCGAGTTCCGTCCTCGGAGGAGCAGGCCTCGTCCTGTTCGGGACGGTCGCGGCAAGCGGTATCCGCACGCTCGCCAAGGTCGACTATGAGAACAACATGAACCTGATCATCGTGGCGACCTCGATCGGCTTCGGCATGATCCCGATCGCCTCACCAGGATTCTACGAACACTTTCCCGCATGGGTCATCACCATCTTCCACTCCGGCATCAGCTCGGCGGCATTGATGGCGATCGCGCTGAACCTCCTGTTCAATCACCTGACGACCGGAAACTCGGATCAGCAATCGGTCTTCGTCGCGGGAACGGAACGCCTGATCCGCTATCAGGACATTGCCGGCCTGCATGACGGCGATTATTTCCTGAACGGCAAGCTTTACGACGCCAATGGCGCGGAAGTTCCATTGGTCTCCGCGGAAGCCCATTAAAACACAGAGGGACCTGCTTCGGAGGCTACAAATCATTCCGCACGGCTGAGTCCGCCTGCGAAACTCCGTGGACCGGCGGTCCCACAATTGCGCCGGTCTCGTAATCCGGCCATTTGGCCGGGGTACATCTGCCACTGAAGCATTGCCTGAGCGGCCTGCGCTGAGTTCGGCTCAAGGCGCGCTGCCGAGCAGCACGTTCCCCTCTCCACCCCTAGATTGGTAGGTCGTAAACCACGACCTCCGATCCCTCCGTAGTTCATCTAACTGACTTGAGTAAGATTGAGTTCGGATTCGCGCTACACGCACTCCTCAGTAATTATTGTATAGTTTGTATTCTTTACTTATTATTTTTAAAAAATCTTTGATTAACAACATACGTTTGGTACGTTTATTACGTATAGATTTCTAATATACTTCATATACATACTAAGATCGCGTGATTTTATGGTGTATTTTTGCATCTTTGACGAATTTATGACGATAATTACTTTATAACTTCGAATTATTCTATTCCGATGTACCAAAAGCCCCGCTAGCGTGCCAGCACGAAAGTCTTTTGGGCTTTCGGTAAGAGGGAACACCGAATTGGTGAACATGGCGGAAAATCTCCGGCCGCGTTCCGATCCGGCAAATCGATTGGAGAAAAAATGAATATCAAGAGCCTTCTTCTCGGCTCCGCTGCTGCACTCGTAGCAGTATCCGGTGCTCACGCGGCTGACGCTATTGTCGCAGCCGAGCCGGAGCCGCTGGAATATGTCCGCATTTGCGACGCTTATGGCGCTGGCTACTTCTTCATCCCGGGCACCGAAACCTGCCTCAAGATCGGTGGTAAGGTTCGTACCGAAGGAAAGTGGTACGACGCCTACAGCCCAGACAGTCACTATGGCACTCTCTGGCACACCCGTGCCGAACTGCAGCTGCAGACGGCAACCGACACCGAATACGGCCCGCTGAAGACCAACACGGAACTGCGTTGGGACTGGAATGACGGCGGCGCCACGGCTACCAACCTGCTGCACGCCAGCATCAGCCTCGGCGGCTTTACCATCGGTAAGGAAGATTCTCAGTTCAACGTCTTCACCGGCTACGCCGGCGACGTCATCAACGACGACGTGATCGGCGATGGCCCGTACGAATTGAACCAGATCACCTACAACTACGACGCCGGCAACGGCTTCACGGCTGTGATCTCGGTTGAAGACTCGAACTCCGGTTCGGGCGCTACGGGTGCAAACGGCGAAGACAGCTCCGACCACTATGCACCGGACGTTGTCGCAGGTGTTGGCTACAAGGCCGGCGCATGGGGCTTCAAGGTCGTCGGCGGTTACGACTCGATCGTCGAAGAAGGCGCTATCAAGGCTCGCGTCGATGCTGACTTCGGCGTATTCGACGCCTTCTTGATGGGCGGCTGGAATACCGACGGCGACAAGCTCAACAAGTATGCCAACGGCGATTCGATCGGCCAGAGCTGGGGCGACTGGGCTGTCTGGGGCGGCGTTGGCGTTCCGGTCAACGAAAAGCTGAAGTGGAACCTCCAGCTCGCCTATACCGACAACAAGACCTTCTCGGCAACCACGAACGTCAAGTGGAAGCCGGTCAAGAACCTGCTCATCGAGCCGGAAGTTACCTACACCAACTGGGATTCGATCAACGAAGACCAGTGGGCTGGCGTTCTTCGCTTCGAGCGTAGCTTCTAATCTGATCTGAACTAGACCTCCGATCAGAGACGGAAGAAGACCTGGTTTCCCTCCAGGTCTTCTTCTTTAATTCGTTAAAGCCGTGCTCCGGTTGCCATTCCAATCCGCATGACACGCGCCCTCGGCAATACGAGAAGAAACACACGGTTACCGAGGCGAAACTTTCCAGCCAGGCCGCCTGCGCCTACCGCGATAAAGGCGGGCTAAGGGCGAACACTGCTTTCGCGATCCCTCCCGTTACGGCGTATGGCCCATCGCGAGACCCAAGAAAGCTCCTTCCGACCCTCAAGATCCGAAGACGCTATCGCCCGACGCGCCTCTGCATGGCCAAGAAACGCTGCACACTGCATCGTCTACGGCATCTCAAGGTCGAATCCGGTAGGTTCAGCTTCGTATTCGCGGCTGTGTTGACGATCCTCGCAACGCGCGCAACACGAATGTTTCGAGAATCTTTCCCGAAGGAAAGCATCTGTCTGGTTGCCAAAAAACCATAATTGTTCCACCTAGATTATAGATTGAACATTTAACGTTGAGAATCGGGCCAAGACTT
>Ga0209371_1002477_pt1 | contig 10278 bp, 12 predicted proteins | sample AgamicAtAmrz_FD_187165 | JGI IMG/M metagenome (GOLD analysis project Ga0209371, IMG submission 187165) | Agave microbial communities from Guanajuato, Mexico - At.Am.rz (SPAdes) (version 2) | ecosystem: Host-associated > Plants > Roots > Rhizosphere | place: Guanajato, Mexico | collected 2012-06-07
GATGGCGTGATCATTACATCGATAGAGAATGAGACGGTGCTGGGCCTGGGAGAGTGGGACCCGCCAGGAGGTTGGGAACCTTTTAAGCTCGATCTTAAAACGGGCATCCCGATTTGAAGAAGGGGGGCCCCTCGCAGTCTTCGGCCGACGCGGACGTTGCATTCCAGCAATTATTGCCTGAAGAGTTAATGTTCGATTGTGATGAGGACAAACACTATGCTCCTGGAGACGCTAAAAAGACTTGAATGCTCTCTTCATAGCAGCAGGCCGAAAGATCGGGTATGGCTTGAACAGATACTCCACGAAAGATTTAGCGAAATAAGACGCTCAGGTGTAGTCGTTGATCGTACTCAAACTATTGAAGCGCTTTTAAGTGAAGTTAATGTTCCGGCTATTCTTAGTCGTGATTACCGGCTTATCAGCGTTGGGAATAATTTCGCAACATTGCACTACAGAACTGTTAATCCAGATGGCAGTCGTGCAACCCTACGTTCTTCATACTGGGAATTTTCTGCGAACGGGCAATGGAAATTGGTATTCCACCAAGGAACGCCAGAGGCAGGGAGCGTATAGATGCCAGATACAATGTCCGCTTCTCGCTCATAGCGGACGTTGTCCGCAGATATGTCTGCTATATGTCCAAAGCGTACCCCTACATTTATCAGCCATCATGCCAGCCGTTACCAATCCCATAAGTGATTTTGCCAGGCACCACGACATTCTCCAGCTCATCTCCAGCAATGTACTGACCGTCTTCAGTGATCACACAGCGATTGCCAGTTCGAGCCATCATTGCTTCCCCTTCATGCAGCAGCGCAAAAGATAACGGCAAAAAAAAAAGCCCGCTTGCGCGGGCAACAATACTGGAAGCAATGTGAGCAATGTCGTGCTCTTCACCGGTAGAGCCACCGCTGAAGCGCAATGAAATAATAATCATTCTTGTTCTCACTTGTAAAGCTCTAATTGAGAATTTTTCTCATTACCACAGCAAGGGTGTGTCTATTTTCTGCTCTCTGGCGAAAATCCCCCCAGCCGCGTCACCATATTTTGGGACATCGCCGCCTTTGCGATACACTCAGCCTATTGCCCGAACACCGTTGAGTTCTATGTCAAAATTAATCCCGTCGCTGATGCTTATTCTCAGCCTATTCAGCGCGTCTGCCTGGTCGGCTGAGAGTCGTGATATTCGCCACAGCGGCTTCGTCTACTGCGTCAACGGCACGCTGAATACCTTCAATCCGCAGATGGCGAGCAGCGGCCTTGCCGTCGATACCCTCGCCGCGCAGCTTTACGATCGTTTGCTGGATGTCGATCCCTACACCTATCGTCTGGTGCCCGATCTGGCCTCTTCCTGGGAAGTACGCGATAACGGCGCGACCTACCGCTTCCACCTGCGCGGCAAGGTTTCTTTTCAGCGCACGTCCTGGTTTACGCCGACGCGCGCAATGAACGCCGACGACGTGGTATTCAGCTTTGCCCGCATGTTCGATCGCCACCATCCGTGGCACAACGTTAACGGCGGCAACTATCCCTACTTTGACAGCCTGCAGTTCGCCGACTCGGTGCAGAGCGTTAAAAAGCTCGATGGTAATACGGTTGAGATCCGGCTCAACAGCCCGGACGCCTCGTTTCTCTGGCATCTGGCGACCCACTACGCGCCGGTGCTGTCGGCGGAATATGCCGACCAGCTGACCCGCAGCGGCCGCCAGGAAGAGCTCGATCGCCAGCCAGTGGGTACGGGTCCTTACCAGCTCAGCGAATATCGCGCCGGACAGTATATTCGGCTGGCGCGTAATCCCGCCTACTGGAAAGGCGTGCCGCGCCTGCAGCAGGCGGTGATCGATATGGGCGCAGGCGGAACGGGCCGCCTGTCAAAGCTGCTGACGGGAGAGTGCGACGTGCTCGCCTATCCCGCCGCCAGTCAGATCTCTATCCTGCGCGACGATCCTCGCCTGCGCATGACGCTGCGCCCCGGCATGAACATCGCCTATCTGGCGTTCAACACCCGCAAAGCGCCGCTGGACCGTCCGGAAGTGCGCCACGCGCTGGCGCTGGCGATCAATAACGAACGCTTGATGGAATCGATCTACTACGGTACGGCGGAAACCGCCGCCTCGGTGCTGCCGCGCGCATCATGGGCTTACGATAGCGAAGCGCGCGTCACCGAGTATGACCCGAAAAAAGCGCGCGAGATGCTGGCGTCGCTGGGCATTACCGATCTCCATCTGCGCCTGGTGGTACCCTCCGCCTCGCAGGCTTGGAACCCCAGCCCGCTGAAAACGGCGGAGCTGCTGCAGGCCGATCTGGCGCAGGTAGGCGTCAAGGTGAGCATCGCACCGGTAGAGGGCCGCTTTCAGGAAGCGCAGCTGATGGCGATGAATCACGATCTCACCCTCACCGGCTGGGCGACCGACAGTAACGATCCCGACAGTTTTTTCCGCCCGCTGCTGAGCTGCGCGGCAATTCGCTCGCAGACCAACTATGCGCACTGGTGCTCGCCCGGCTTCGATGAAGCCCTGCAGAAGGCGCTGCTGTCGCAGCAGCTGGCGGGCCGTATTGAGAACTATCACCTGGCGCAGCAGATGCTGGCACGCGATCTGCCGGTGCTGCCGCTCGCCTCTTCGCTGCGGTTGCAGGCCTACCGCCACGATATTAAAGGCCTGGTGTTAAGTCCGTTCGGCAACGCCTCTTTTGCCGGAGTCTACCGTGATGAGCGCGAGGAGCCGTAAGTGATCATCTATATGTTGCGTCGCCTGTTATTGCTGGTGATTACTCTGTTTCTGCTGTCGCTGGTGGGCTTTAGCCTGAGCTACTTCACGCCCAACGCGCCGCTGGAAGGCGCTTCGCTGTTCGATGCATGGTGGTTCTGGTTCAGCGGCATGCTGCAGTTTGATTTCGGCGTCTCCAGCACCAATGGCCAGGAGATTGGCCTGCAGCTGCGCGAAGTGTTTCCCGCCACGCTGGAGCTGTGCGTGCTGGCGTTTGTGCTGGCGCTGCTGACCGGGATTCCGCTCGGCATCTGCGCCGGCGTGACGCGTAATAAGTGGCAGGATAAAGTGATTAGCGCGCTGGCGCTGCTCGGCTTCTCGATGCCGGTATTCTGGCTGGCGCTACTGTTTACGCTGTTCTTCTCCCTGACGCTCGGCTGGCTGCCGGTGTCTGGCCGTTTTGACCTGCTATATCCGGTGCAAAATATTACCGGTCTTGCGCTGGTGGACGCCTGGCTGAGCCCGTCGCCGTGGCGTCATGAGATGCTGGTCAGCGTAATGACGCATATGATCCTGCCGGTGATTGTGCTGGCGGTCGCTCCCGCTACCGAAGTAATCCGCCTGCTGCGCGCCAGCACCAGCGAGGTGATGGATAAGAACTACGTAAAGGCGGCCGCCACGCGCGGGCTGTCGCGTTTTACCGTGATCCGCCGCCATGTGCTGCATAATGCGCTGCCGCCGGTGATCCCGCGTCTGGGCCTGCAGTTTTCCACCATGCTGACGCTGGCGATGATCACCGAGATGGTGTTCAACTGGCCTGGTCTGGGCCGGTGGCTAATAAATGCGATTCGGCAACAGGATTATGCGGCGATTTCCGCCGGCGTGATGGTGGTTGGCGGTCTGGTGATTCTGGTGAACGTGGTTTCCGATATTATTGGCGCGGCGATGAATCCGCTGAAGCATAAAGAGTGGTATGCATTGCGGTAGGGAATGTGGGATGGCGGTGCGTCTCTTTCAGGCTGATCCACACGAGGTCTAGATTATAAAGCCGATTGTTTATATATGGGCGCATCAAAAGCAGCGATTCCGGCATAAGCCGGCATCGCTCATTCAGTCAATTAGCGCTGCCGCCGCTGACAATCTCAGTGCCCTGCTGACGTACCGTTTCATTAATAACGGTTTTCTTACTGCCGCTGATAAATAAAGCAGGCGCTGATGCACTGCCTCAGGCGGGAAAAGCGAGCCTTTATCGCACGGCCTCATGTCACCTTTCCGGCGGGCGTTAAAGCGGATTTTCACCGTTTTGCCCGGCATCAAATTCCTGCAAGGCCGCTTTTAGCGACTTCAGCAGCAGCGTCGTGCGATAAGGCATGTACTGTCGGGTCGGCAGCAGCGCCCAGACCGCCAGCGCGTGTCGACTGGCGTCTGACAGCGCAATCTCCACCAGCTCTCCCCGGCACAGCTCGTCGCGAACATCGAGAAAGGTCAGCTGCGCAATGCCGATCCCGGCAACGCACATCTCCCGCACGCCCTCGACGCTGCTGCAGCTGAAGCGCGCGGCGATCGGGCAGTTCACCACCTGTCCGTGCTGCTCGAACATCCAGTGCGCCACCCCGGAAATTTTCAGGCAGCGATGCTGCTGCAGATCGCTGAGGCTGGTCGGCTGGCCATAGCGCGCCAGATAGCCGGGCGCGGCGCAGAGTATGCGTGGATTATCGGCGAGCCGGTGGGCGATCAGCGTTGAATCCTTCAGCGGCGCCAGCCGCAGCGCCATGTCATAGCCCTGCCCGACGATATCGACCACGCTGTCGCTCAGGTTGAGATCGACCCGCAGCGCAGGGTTCGCCTCCATCAGCGCAGGCAGCAGCGGCAGCAGATGGCGCTTGCCGAATTCCGACGCCGCCGTCACGCGCAGCAGCCCGCTGGCGCCCTGCGATGCTGAATTAAACAGGCTTTTGGCGGTTTCCCCTGCCTCCAGCATCAGGCGCGCATAGGGCAGAAATTCTTCGCCTTCGCTGGTTAACGATACCGCGCGGGTGGTGCGCTGAAACAGACGCACGCCCAGCTCGCTCTCCAGCTGCGCTAACCGTCGCGAAATGGTCATGGCCGTTGCGTTAACCCGTCTGGCCGTCTCGGTAAAGTTGCCGGTGTCGGCGATGCTGCAGAAAATCTCAACGTTTTTTAAATCCATTGTAACGTTATCCGTTATACAGCTTGTCGATTTTGGCGATTATTCGCCGCTGGCCGCTGCATTACAATAGCTTCAGTAGATAATTACTCAGGAGATCCTGCCGATATGGCTAAAAAACTTTTTACGGCCGGCGTTATCAACGCCACCCCCTTTAACAACCGCGCCATGGTGGCGCCGATGACCCGCATCTCCGCTTCGGAAACCGGCGTGCCGGGCGAGACAATGCAGCGCTACTACGCCAGCTTTGCGCGCGGCGGTTTCGGCGGCGTGATTTCAGAGGGACTCTATGTCGACCAGGCCTGGTCGCAGACCTATGCGTTTCAGCCTGGCATCGTGACCAACGAGCAAGTCGAGGGCTGGCGCAAGGTGGTCGACGCCGTGAAAAGCCAGGGCGCCGTGTTTATCGCGCAGCTTATCCACGGCGGCGCGCTTTCGCAGGCCAATATCTATCGCCGCTCTACCGTTGCCCCTTCGGCTGTGCAGCCGGTCGGCCAGCAGCTCGGCTTTTACCACGGTCAGGGCGACTATGCGCTGCCGGAGGCGATGAGCGAGGAGCAAATCCAGCAGGCGATTAGCGCCTTTGCCGCCAGCGCAGCGCGCGCGGTTAACGCGGCGGGTTTTGACGGCGTGGAGATCCACTCCGCCAATGGCTATCTGCTCGATCAGTTCCTGACCGACGATACCAATCAGCGCACCGACCGCTGGGGCGGCGATATCGAAGCGCGCCTGGGCCTGACGCTGGCGGTAATCAAGGCGGTGCGGGCGCAAATCGGTCCTGATGCCATCCTGGGCGTACGCATCTCGCAGGGCAAGGTCAACGATTTCCATCACAAATGGAAAGAAGGCAAAGCGGGCGCCGCGAAAGTGTTCGCACTGCTGCAGGCCGCGGGCGTGGATTATATTCACGTGACGGAATATCAGGCGTGGCAACCCGCCTTTAGCGACGGCGAACAGACTTTTGCCGCTATCGCCCGCGAGGCGGCGCCGGATACCGTACTTATTGTTAACGGCGGCCTGGATACCGGCGACCTGGCTGAAGAGCAGCTTGAACAAGGCGCCGACTTTGTGGCGATCGGCAAGGCGGCGCTGGCCAACCACGACTGGCCGACGCGCGTCGCGCAGAAGGCGCCGCTGCGCGCCCTGCCGGAAAACGTGCTATCGCCGGTGGCGAATATCAAACCAGACGAAATCTAATTTTCGCCAGCATGCCGGGCCGTTGTCATGAAGCGAGCCCGGCGGTGAAGCGCGGCTTGCCAGTGCGACGCGATCGAGCTTAAAGCGCGATCGCCATATCGATGCAGCGCAGTTCAGCCTGGGCGAGCCTGGAATGATAGATATTTTCCTGCACAAAGCTAAAGCCGTGCCGCTCATAGAAGGTTTGCGCATTAGGGGTCGAGGCGAGAGTGAGTCGGGTAAACCCTCGCTGGCGCGCCTCGCCTTTTATCGCCTCGATAATCTTGCCAGCTAACCCTTTTCCAGCGTGTTCGGGCAAGGTAAAAATTGCCTCGACACTGCCGGAAGAGAGGTCGAGAAAACCCGTTGCCACCGGGCGGCTATCCGGCCCTTCAATCACGAAGAAGGGGTTCGCTCTGATTACCTCGAGATAACTTTCAGGCATCCCATCTGGCGTCCAGGCCTGAAGGATCTCGGGCTTATAGCTGTTGCGGCACCCGTCGCGGATAGCCAAATTTCTGACAAGCCAGCATTGTTCCGCTTCGTCAGGTCGCGCGCGTCTCACCCTCATCGCTTTTCCTTATTCTTTTCTCTGTCGGTTGATTATCTCGGCAGTGGCGCATCAGCGCTCGCCCCAGCGCATCTGCTGAATCACAACGCGATAGCCATCGACATCCTGGAATGTCACGCCTCTTCTGTCCCAGTAGGGATTGAACGATTTCACCCTGACAAAGCCAGCCTGATCCATCTTCGCGCAGCGTATCTGCCAACTATCCTGGTCAGGCACGTAGAGCACCAGCAGATCTTCGGCAGACGGAGACGGCATGACCGGATGAAAATGACACTGCGTAAATTCAAGATGCCAGGGCAAATCGTCGCGCCCTAACATACAGCCGCTAAATCCATCGTGATCGCGAAATTCGCCGATGATCTGCAGATCCAGCCCGCTGACGTACATCTCACCGCTTTTGCTCAGCAGGCTCACCGGCCTGGCGATACGCATATGCTGAAATTCCATTGCCGCCTCTCTTTATGCTCCAGATGGATCGCTGCCGCTCGTGACTATAATCTGTACAACCCACCTGCCAGGAAAATAAATATGTTTGAAGGATTTATTCATACAGAAATAGCGCTTTCCGACGCGACAATCAACGTACGCTATGGCGGAAGCGGTCCGCCGCTCATGCTGCTGCATGGCCATCCCCGCACCCATGTCACCTGGTCAAAAGTCGCGCCGCAGTTGGCTAAGTTTTTTACCGTGGTCTGCCCAGACCTGCGCGGCTTCGGCAGCTCGTCAAAACCTGCCGATTTGCCGCATCACGCAGGCTCTGCCAAAAGAGCGAAAGCGAAAGACTGCATTGAGCTGATGCGCCATCTTGGCTTTGCGCGCTTTGCGCTGGTCGGCCATGACAGAGGGAGTTATACGGCCTATCGCGCCGCGCTCGATTATCCCGACAGCATCACTCGCCTCGCGCTTCTCGATTCTGTTCCGATCCTTGAAGCCCTGGAACGCTGTAACGAGAGGTTTGCGCGTCAGTGGTATCACTGGTTTTTCTTTGCCCAGCCTGAAAAGCCTGAACGCGCAATTCTGGCCGATCCAGACGAATGGTACGGTCCGCAGCCGAAAACAATGGGAGATGAGGAGTATCAGGCGTTCCGGCAAGCCATTCACGATCCCGCCACCGTGCACGGGATGATTGAGGACTATCGCGCGGGCTTGTCGATAGACAGAGAGCATGAGGCGCAGGATCGCCAGGCCGGACGTCTTATCACCTGCCCAACCTTATGTTTATGGTCGAAGCAGGATGATCTGGAAGATTTGTACGGCGATATCCTCGCCATCTGGCGGCGCTGGGCGCCGGATGTGCGCGGCCACGCGATTAACAGCGGTCATCATATGGCGGAAGAGGCGCCTGAAGAGCTGAGCGCCGCGCTGCTGCGCTTTTTTCAGTAGCGGCGCGACGGCTCTGACCAGGTAGCAGCCTCTGCGCCAGAGGGATATCCGCTCCTCAGGCGCGTTCGGGCGCGAAACGGGTGAGCAGCAAAGTGAAAAGGCAGATCGCCGCGCCGGCGAAAAAGGTCGACGCGGAGCCCCAGAGATCCCACAGCAGCCCTGCGCCCAGGCTGGCGAGCAGTACGCCCACGCCGCTCAGCAGGCTAAAGAAGCCAAACGCCGTGCCCCGCAGGTCGGCAGGCGCGGTGCGGGCGATCATGGCGTTGAGCAGACCCTGCGTCATGCCCATATGCACGCCCCACAATGCCACACCCGCAATAATGCCAGCCCAGCTGTGGCTGAGCGCCAGCACCACGTCAGCCAGAATAAGCACCACCAGTCCCGCCTGCAGCAGACGGCGATGGCTCATGCTGTCGGAGAGTCGGCCAAAGGGATAAGCGGTAAGTGAGAAAACCACATTCATCGCCACCATCACCAGCGGTATAAGCGCAAGCGCGATCCCCACTTCCTGCGCCCGCAGAACCAGAAAAGCCTCGCTGAATCTGGCCAGGGTAAATACCCCGCCCAGGCCGATCACCCACCAGCACTCTGCGCCCAGCCGCTTAAGATTTTCTTTCTTAACCGGGCTGGAGCGAGGCGCGGTCACCGGCGCGCGCGGCTCTTTTAAGCCGAAGAAGAGCAAAGCGACCGCCAGAAACGCCGGGATGACGGCCACCCAGTAAATCGCCCGGAAATCGTTGTTCCACAGCAGCATCAGCCCGACCGCCAGCAGCGGCCCCAGAAAGGCGCCGGTGGTGTCGAGCGCCTGACGCAAACCGTAGGCGGCGCCGCGAATTTCAGGTGGCGTGACATCGGCGACCAGCGCATCGCGCGGCGCGCCGCGGATGCCTTTGCCCAGCCGATCGATCATGCGAGCGCTGAAAATCATGCCGGAGGTCGACGCCAGGGCGAACAGCGGTTTGCTGAGCGCGCCCAGGCCATACCCCACCACGGCCAGCCCCTTGCGTTTGCCGATGTAGTCGCTGATTGCGCCGGAGAAGACCTTAACGCATAGCGCGGTCGCTTCGGCAATGCCCTCGATCAGACCGATAATCACTACCGGCGTGCCGAGCGCGGTGGCCATAAACAGCGGAAGCAGGCTGTGGATCATCTCGGAGGAGATATCCATCAGCAGACTGACGAAGCCGATAATCCATACGCCGCCGGGTATGCGTTTCAGAGTGGCAAAGCGAGCAATCATTTCCGTTCCTTAGCATCCTTTACAGTAGCCTTTAACAACAGACTGGCTGACGCTGGGTTCTTTTTAGCGTAGCGGCCAGCGCCGCCTTTAACGGCAAATATCCTTCAGACATTCGCGGCAGGGTTTTGTATTCACCTTTCTGTTTTTTGCGGTCAGCAGCGCGTCGCGTGGATGATAAAACGTGCCGATAAATACCCGTAGCGCCACGTCGGGAAGCCGTGTACAGGCTTTGGTATGCAGAACAAAACAGCCAGAGGGATCGCATTCCAGAGTAAGGTAGTAAAAGCTGCTCATCATAGTTACTGAGTAAAAGTTGTATCGTAAATACACTATTAAATATCCTGAAATAAATTGATACATCAGTAAAATCTATCGCTGGAAAAGGTTTTAACTATCGATAAAAGTCAGCATTTTCTGCTGCCAGCCTGGCTTAAGTCGGCGTAACGCCGACAGCGCGCACCTCATAACGCCTGAAAACTTAAGGTTCATCTCTATGATTAAGCTGACCTTAAGATGAAAATAAATAAGCGGCTCGCATTAACTTCCGCCGCGCCTCTTTTGCACTTTTTTCATGCAGCCATGCGCTTTTTCCGTGCAGAAGCGCGGTATGGCCTCTGCTTTTGCGCCTGTTTTACCGGTTTCGCCTGCCCGTTTGCTGGCACAACTTTTGCTACTTGTATGTACAAGTTAATCCTGCTCTGCATTTAACAAAATTTTATCAAGTGATGCTCACAAACTGGGCAAATCAACGATGTATCAGAACGGATTTACTTGTATATACATGAAATGTCATTTGCACAGATTTCACCATGAGATGGCCTGAATCTAATACTCACCAGGAGAAGCCGCATGACGCAACGCGCACCCGTTCGCCTTTTTTGCCTTGCCACCCTTTTCGCCACGCTGATGTTGAGCGGCGCGGCCGCGCAGGCCAAAGAGTGGAAATCGATTACCATAGCGACCGAAGGAAGCTATGAACCCTGGAACCTGACGCTGCCGGGCGGCAAGCTGG
>Ga0209371_1002480_pt1 | contig 10262 bp, 10 predicted proteins | sample AgamicAtAmrz_FD_187165 | JGI IMG/M metagenome (GOLD analysis project Ga0209371, IMG submission 187165) | Agave microbial communities from Guanajuato, Mexico - At.Am.rz (SPAdes) (version 2) | ecosystem: Host-associated > Plants > Roots > Rhizosphere | place: Guanajato, Mexico | collected 2012-06-07
GGACGAATATCACTCTCGCCGCCTTTACCGGGCTGCGGAGCATCGCTCTGTTCGCTGTCGCCGTTCAGCAGCGCATCAATTTCGGCCTGTGAAAGAATGCTATCGCCCATGTCTTTACCGCAAAATAAAAGCTGTATAGAGAACGTCAGTCACTTCCTGCTTTGGCTGGCCAGGGACTAACGGCGGAGAGAGCGTCTCTTTGATGGCGGCGACCAGCTGGCGCTTGCCTTCGTCGGTTGCCAGCTGCGTGGCATCCTGACGGGAGAAGAGCAGCAGCAGGCGGCTACGCACCTCCGGCAGATACTCGCTCAGGCGTGCACGCGTGCCTTCGTCTTTCAGGCGCAGGGTAATGCCAATGTAGAAGACGCGATCGGCTTCGCCCAGGTTAACGGTAAAGGTATCCAGCGCGAAAAAGACCGGTGCGGGCGGCGGCGGTGCTTCGGCTTTCACCTCTTCACCTGGCTGCTGGTGCATGCGCCAGTAGCTATAGCCGGCGGTGGCGCACGCGGCGAGCGTGATCAACACCAACAGCGGGATCCAGATTGAGCGTTTCTTCTTCTTGGTAATGGCGGCGTCAGTCATCTGTTACGTGCTTCCTGTTTCGGTACTGCTTATAGACTGATTATCCCGTGTCCTGCGTCCGTCAAAGGGCGGAAAAGACGGGGATAATCATGCTACCTTTTGCGTTTAGGCAAAGATGTCTACCGCGCCGTTGCCGCGAGCACGCGATTGCAGGCTCGCCGGAACGGTCAATGCATCTTCTTCGTCAGCGGCAAACGTGCCGCCGTGGCCCGATCGAGAGGCCTGTTGTTGCTGGGAAGAGGAGTGCTGCTGTCCAGCGGAGCTTTCGCTGCTGATGCTGCTCTGACCAAGCTGAATGCCGTTTTCCGCCAGCTGGGTGCGTAGCACCGGCAGCGCGGCTTCCAGCGCGGCACGCACGTGGCTGTGCTGGGAAACCATCTGCAGCTGAGCCTGGTTGTCGTCAATCTTCAGGCTAATCTGCACCTGGCCTAAATCTTCCGGATGCAGGCGTAGCTCGGCGCTCTGCTGGCCCTGCCTGGTAAACAGGGTGATATTCTGGCTGATGGTCTGCTGCCATTCGCTGCTGCCCAACGGGGCGCTGATCACCGGCGCGGCAACCGGGGCGCTGGCCTGCGCTGGCGCGGCGGTGGTCACCGCTGGGGCGACGCTGACGCTGGTGTTGACTACCTGCACGGCGGTCTCCGGGGCATTTTTCAGCGGCGCGGCGGCGGTCAGCTGGCTGGTTTGCGCGTTGCCGTCAACGGCAGCGGCAAAACGCTCGCCGTCGGCGTCATCCTGTGCCGCTGGCGTTAACGTGGGCTCACGGGTGAGAGAGGCGAGATCCGCGCCACGGCCAGCGGCAGTGGTCACCGGCGTGGAGGTAGCAGCAGCGTCGCTCTTCGGCACGGCGGGCGTTGCCGTTTGCTGATGCGGCAGCATGGCCAGCAGGGCGCTCAGCCCGGCCAGCTCCTCGTCACTGAGATCGCTGTGGGTGTCGTCATCTGCGTCAGCGGTGGTCGCGGTTGGCTGTACCTGTGAAGCAGTCGCTGTCGATGTCATACCTTTAAGGCCGCCGGTTAGGCTGGCTAAAATACTCTGCGCTTCGCTCTGCAACGGTGTGCTGGTCTGGGCTGCGTCGTCGATGACGTCTCCCTTAACGGCAGTCGCCGTTGCAGCGGCAGCCGCAGCGCCTGCTGGCGTACGGGCGAGCAGGGCGGCAAGCTGGACCGCCGGAGAGCGGGTATCGGTCTCATCCGCGCCGCCTTTCAGCAGGCTCTGCTGTAGCGTCGCGCCTGCCGTGCGCAGATCGTTAAGCGTCAAGGGTGCGTCCTCACCTGACGCCTGGGTGCCGGAAAGCGCGCCCGACAGCAGGGCAAGAAAGTCTTCTGCGCCCGTCGCCGTTTTACCTGTTTGCAGGCCGCTGGTAGTATCGGCATCGGTAACAAGCAGTTTTGGCAAAGTGATCACTCTGTTTTCCTCATTGAAGCGCGCTGGGCGAACTCATCCATTTTTTTCTGATCGAGGCGGTTCTCTGCCAGCAGGGCGGCGCTGGTCTGCCGATCCTGTAGGGTTTGCCACGCCTGCAAACGTTGTTTCTTCTCTCGCCAGGCGTTCAACGCCTGTTCGACTTTCGTGGTCCACTGCATTAGCTGCTGGCGGTGCTGATCGATGGCTTTTTCCAGCGTGGAGATAAACTGCTGATAGTTCTGCCAGCGCTGGCTGCCAATGCCCTGGGTCATATCCGTGTTGAGGTTATTGCGGTACTCGTTCTGATAATCCATCAGCATCTTGAGCTGCTCTTCCGCCTGCTGACATCCCCGGCGCATCTCGCCGAGGCGTATTGCTGCGTCATCCACCGCTTTTTCAGCCAGATCCTTTAGCGTCGTTAATGCGCTAGTCTGCGTCACGATCGTCGCCCTCCCACTCTTCTGTTACACCGTCGGGAAAATAAGCTCTAAGCCCTGGATGGACTCTTCCCATCCGGCGCGTTCAAAAATGCCCTGCTGGAGATAGGCTTCCAGTTGCGGCCACAGGGCGATGGCTTTATCCAGCATCGGATCGCTGCCCCGGGCGTAGGCGCCCACGCTCACCAGATCGCGGTTGCGCTGGAAGCTGGAGAGCAGCTGTTTAAAATGTCTGACTCTGGCGTAGTGCTGCTCGCTGATTAACGCGGTCATGGCTCGGCTAATAGAGGCTTCAATATCGATAGCCGGATAGTGACCCGCCTCGGCCAGCCGCCGCGACAGCACGATGTGGCCGTCAAGAATGGCGCGAGCGGAGTCGGCGATGGGATCCTGCTGGTCATCCCCTTCGGTCAGCACGGTATAGAAGGCGGTAACGGAACCGCCGCCGTGGATGCCGTTACCGGCGCGCTCCACCAGTGCGGGCAGTTTGGCAAACACCGACGGCGGGTAGCCTTTGGTTGCCGGGGGCTCGCCGATCGCCAGGGCGATCTCACGCTGCGCCATGGCGTAGCGGGTCAGGGAGTCCATAATCAGCAGCACGTGCTGGCCGCGATCGCGGAAATCTTCTGCGATGCGGGTGGCGTAGGCCGCGCCCTGCATACGCAGCAGCGGCGAGACGTCCGCCGGGGCGGCGATCACCACCGACCGGGCGCGACCCTCGGCGCCCAGAATGTTTTCGATAAAATCTTTTACTTCACGGCCACGCTCGCCAATCAGCCCGACCACGATCACGTCAGCCTGGGTGTAGCGCGCCATCATGCCCAGCAGCACGCTCTTACCGACGCCAGAACCGGCAAACAGGCCCATACGCTGGCCGCGGCCAACGGTTAACAGGGCGTTGATTGCCCGCACGCCGGTATCCAACACGTGTTCGATGGGGGTACGCTGCAGGGGGTTGAACGGCTGGGTGATCAGCGCCCCGGTTTCGGTGGTGTCGGGGGAGGGGAGGCCGTCCAGCGGTTTGCCCGCGCCGTCCAGCACCCGGCCCAGCAGCGCGGGACCTAACGGCAGCTGTTTTCCGCTGTGCAAACCGTCGCCGCTGGCGCTGCGGGCGTAGACGCGCGCGCCAGGCAGAATACCTTCCACCTCTTCCAGCGGCATCAGAAAGAGGCGCTGGCCGTTAAAGCCCACCACTTCACTCTCTACTTCCCGGATGTCGCCGTTCTCCTGGCGTTCAATAACGCAGGTGGCCCCCAGCGGCAGCTGCAGGCCCGTCGCCTCCAGGACCAGACCGGTGGCGCGGGTCAGCCGCCCGTAGCGGCGTACCGCGGGCAGCTGCGCCATTTTGCTCTCAAAGTTGTCCAGCGTGGTCAGCCAGCGGGTCAGGCGCGCAGTCATCAGATCGCTCCCGGTGCGGCCAGGCGGCACAGTTCCTGCCAGCGGGTGGCGACGCTGGCATCCAGATCGCCCTCGTCGGCAGAGACTTTACAGCCGCCGGGATGAAGGGTCGGATCGCCCCGCAGACGCCAGCCGTGCAGGCTCAGCGTCGCGCCCAGCATCTCTTCCACGCGCTGCAGATCGTCCGGGTGGACGCGCAGCTGCGGCTTGCCGTTAAACAGCGGCTCCTGCTGAAGCAGCTGCTGGATCTGTTTGATCAGCGCGGTGTTATCCACGCTCGGCGTCTGGCCGATCACCTGGCGCGCCGCCTCCAGCGCCATCTGCATCAGGCGGGAGGCGATCACGCTGTCCAGCGCATCAAGCGTGTACTGGAACTCGCTCACCAGCTGCTGCATCCGGGCATGGATCGGTGCCTGCTGCTGCTGAGCCTGGGCCAGACCCTGCTCCAGGCCCTGAGCCAGACCTTCCTGGTAACCTTTGCTATGGCCGTTCTGCCGACCTTCGGCGAGACCGGCGCTGTATCCCTGCTCGTGGGCCTGGATCTGCAGCTGCGCCAGCTGCTGCTGTTGCTTCTGCTCGTCGGTTAAAACGACCTCTTCGCTCTCCTGCGGGGCGTCGTCGCTGTCGCTATCGTGCGCCGCCGCCGGAACGAATTCGCTTACCGGCATCGCCAGATCTTCCGGCGTCCAGATTTTCCACGGCAGCTCGTTAGACATAGGTATCCTCGCCGCTGCCAATTACCATCTCGCCGGTTTCTGCCAGACGACGAACGATAAGCAGGATCGCTTTCTGTTCGTTCTCCACCTGGGAGAGACGCACCGGACCACGGTTGGCAAGGTCGTCGCGCAGAATGTCTGCCGCACGCTGGGACATGTTGCGCAGGAACTTCTCGCGCAGCGGCTGTTCGGAGCCTTTGAGCGCGATAAGCAGGGATTCGGAATCCACTTCCTGCAGCAGGCGCTGGATGCTGCGATCGTCCACCTCGGAGAGGTTTTCGAACAGGAACATCTCGTCGATAATTTTCTGAGCGAGCTCGCCGTCGAATTCGCGCACCGCGGTAATAACCGCCTCTTCCTGCTGGGTCTTCATCAGGTTGATGATCTCGGCTGCCGTTCTTACGCCGCCCATTTTGCTGCGCTTGAGGTTCTGGCCGTCGAGCAAGCTGTTCAGCACCTCGGTCAGCTCTGCCAGCGCGGCTGGCTGCACGCCGCCGAAGGTGGCGATACGCAGCATCACGTCATGACGCAGACGCTCATCGAAGAGGGCGAGAATATCCGCCGCCTGGCCGCGCTTAAGGTGCACAAGGATGGTAGCGATAATCTGCGGATGCTCGTCGCGGATAAGATCGGCTGCGGTCTGCGGCTCCATAAAGTTGAGGGTCTCGATACCACTGGAGGTATCGCGCGTCTCAAGAATATCTTCCAGCAGGCTGGCGGCGCGCTCTTCGCCGAGCGCTTTGACCAGCACCGAACGCAGGTAGTCGTTGGCGTTGATATTGAGCGCGGCGAACTGCTCGGCTTCCTGCTCGAACTCTTGCAGAACGTCGGTCAGCTGCTTGTTGGAGATCTGGCGCACGCCGGCCATGGCGGTACTGAGGTGCTGAACCTCACGCTGGGAGAGGTGCTTGAACACCTCCGCAGCACGGTCTTCGCCAATGGTCATCAGCAGGATGACGCTCTTTTCGGTTCCGGTAAGGTTACTCATGCTCTTCACCACTCATCCACTGGCGGATGACCAGCGCAACAACGCGCGGATCGTTATCTGACATTTCGCGAATACGCTGGCTCATCACCTCGGCGCTCAGGCGCTGGTTAGCCCGGCGCTGCTGGGTCTGCTCGTCTTTGCTGAGGCGAACCTCCACGGCTTCCTCTTCCGGCATCTGGCGAGTCTGTGCATTCTCAAGCAGCGCTTTGCGCTCCTCTTCGCGACGCACCAGCTGTGGACGAACGGCTTTGCGCCACAGGATCCAGGTAACAATCAGCACCAGCAGCCAGCGACCGGCGGTCATCAGCTGATCGATAAAGGCCTGCTGTTGCCAGAACGGCAGCTCGCCTGCGCTCTCATCGGTGGCGTTGAACTGAGAGTTCACCACGTTGAGGGTATCGCCACGCTGCTGGGAGAAGCCCATCGCTTCGCGGGTCAGGTTTTCGATCTGCTTCAGTTGGTCGGCGGTCAACGGCAGCGGTTTGCCATCGGTCAGGGTGCGATAGTTCACCACCACGGCCACGGAGAGACGCTGCACGTCGCCGACGTTCATTTTGGTGTGGCGAATGGTGCGGTCGACTTCGTAGTTGGTGGTTTCGTTGCGCTGCGTATTACGCGGACCGGCGCTGTTTGCCGTGCTGGTCGAGGTGGTCTGCTGCGCATTCTGGTTCTGCTGGCCGTTCTGCGGTGTATTCGCGGTAATCGGCGCGTTGTTCGCTGGTGCAGGCTGGTTAGAGAGTGCACCCGGCACGCCGCCCGGATAGGGGCCGCCCACCTGCTCGCTTTCGTTCAGCTGACGGGAGCGCATCACGGCTTCGGACGGGTTGCCGTTCGGATGATACTGCTCTTCGGTCTGCTCTTTATTATCAAAGTCAATCTGGGCGTTAACCTGGGCATGGATGTTGCCATTGCCGACGATAGGGGAGAGGATCGCCTCGATACGGCGCTGCACGCGGCCTTCAACGTCAGCGGCATACTTCAGCTGGGCGTCGTTAAGATCGCGACCGCTGGTGTTGGACTGGGTCAGCAGGCGACCGCTCTGGTCGACCAGGGTAACGTTACCCGGCGGCAGGCCCGCAACGGCGCTGGAGACTAAATGAACCACGGCGCTGATCTGGCCTTCGTCCATGGCGCGACCCGGTGCGAGGTTCACGGTAACGGAGGCCGAGGGGGATTTCTGTTCGCGCACGAACAGCGACGGTTTAGGCATTGCCAGGTGGACACGGGCTGACTTCACCGGCCCGAGGGTTTCGATGGTACGGGCCAGCTCGCCCTCCAGCGCACGCTGGTAGTTGACCTGCTCGCTGAACTGGCTGATACCAAACTTCTCCTGGTCCAGCAGCTCAAAGCCCACCGCGCCGCCTTTCGGCAGCCCAAGCTGGGCGAGGCGCAGGCGCAGCTCGTGCACCTTGTCGGCTGGCACTTCAATTGCGCCACCGGTGTCAGAGAAGCGGTAGGGGATGTTCATCTGCGTCAGCTGGGTCACTATCGCGCCGCCGTCCTGATCGGAGACGTTGCTATAAAGGACGCGGTAGTCCGGCTGCTTCGCCCACAGCACCATCGCAACGATGATGGCGATGGCGGCTGCACCGGCGACAAGCAGTGGAATTCTGGGGTTCGCGCGCAGGCGGTTCATCCATTCGAGAGATTTATTCTGTGATGCGGTTGCTGTCGCACTCATTGCACACCTCGTAACTCAGGGTGGACGGCATTATTCGTGTAATGAAGCAAAACGGACTCCCGGGTCGGCAAACACGACAAAAGTTCCATGTTGATGGCCCAGCCATTATTTGATGATTTACGATTTTCTATGGGTCAAATAACCTGGTTTTTTGTCGCTATTTACCGCCTTCATCTTATTGACAAACTGGTAACCTCGTCGCCAGTCAAATCATGTAGGGGTTAAATCATGTCTATCCAGGGGATTGAAGGCGTCATCAGCCAGCTGCAGGCCACGGCCGGCGTGGCGAAAAACCAGAGCGTTGGCGCTGAGTCCACCGTTAGCTTCGCGGGCCAGCTGCACGCCGCGCTGGATCGCATCAGCGATACGCAGAACGCCGCGCGTACGCAGGCTGAGAAATTCACGCTGGGTGAGCCGGGCGTTGCCCTGAACGACGTGATGACCGATCTGCAAAAATCATCCGTGTCGTTGCAGATGGGGATTCAGGTACGTAACAAGCTGGTGTCTGCCTATCAGGACGTGATGGCGATGCAGGTGTAGTCAACCTGTTTCTTACGATTCAATGCAGTATTGCCTGATTCGGTTGATAAGGTAGGCTTAAGGGAAATTGATTCGATTCTGAACGGTTTATCCACAATCATGAGTAAAACTCTATACGGGATAGTGCGGCCACACTAGGCTATATATGAGTAGCATGATAAACTGTCCCTTGGTGCCGTTGTAGCCAACGGCACTGTCTGTATGAAATCACTCATCACAATGTAAAAAATGTCCTTAAGTATTACACTTTAGCGGAGTGGATCGTTCTGCTTGGCCTTCTAAGTTAAGCTTTTATCATGATAGATAGGTAACCTATCTGAACTTTTCAGCTAAAATCATGAAAAATGTGATTTTTGATATTATTATCATCAAGAACAACTTCTTAAGAATTGTAAGTTAGCAAGATAAGTAATAAAATGAATTTTTATTCTCTTTGATGGTGTTAACAGTGGTTCTTGGCAAAGTTAAAAGCATACATTATCTCCGTGGTCTGGCAGCTTTGATGGTCGTGTTCTACCACCTCAAAGCCACGCTGAATGATGTATATGCACAAAAAGATTTAGGCGATATTCTTTTTAATAGCGGTGCTTTTGGGGTTGATTTATTCTTTATTATAAGTGGTTTTATTATTTGCTATGCCACCGAAAAAAAAGAATCATCTATGCCACTTAAATATACCTTAAGAAGGTTTTTCAGAATATATCCTCTCTTATTTATTTGCCTGGTTATAATGTATCTCTTCCTTAATAATCAAGGTGGTTTGCCTTCTTTATTTCGCTCAGCCGTTCCTTTAAATGCTAACTTTGAGGCAGGCTCGCCTTTCTTTGGTTATAACCTATTAGGTCCGGCCTGGACGTTAAGCTATGAAATAGCATTCTATGCTCTATTTCTTGTTTCTTTTGTCATATCCCACCGCTTTCGATGGCTGATCTGCTCTGGTTTGATCCTTTTGTTGGTTGTAGGCATCCAGCACTATTATACTGGCACAGTGACCTTACTTGCCTATAATAATAACAATTTCGCAACGGGAACGCTCCTGCACGCCCCTGCAACATTTCTATCATCACCTTTGTTCATTAACTTTATTTATGGCTTAGTTGCTTATAGGCTCATTTCTTATCTTCAGACGGTGAGATTATCAGCTAACTTTAAGAAAATTTTAACGTTATCGTCCATCTTTGTCTTTCTGGTTTCAGCTTTAGCAATCCTCTCTGTTCAAGTGTTTGGTCACGGCCCGCTTCTGTGGGGTGCCTGGTGTTTTGCACTGGTCATGTCTGCGCTGGTATTTGAAATAAATAATAATATAAAAGACAATAAGGTCCTCAATTATTTAGGTGATGTGTCTTATTCTTTGTATTTAACGCACGCTATTTTAATTGAGCTCTTCCATAGGTACCCTGATACATTTACGCTTTTTAATAACCAGAAGGGACTTTCTCAAGTGATCTATCTGGTTATCCTGTCGCTCTTTGTCGCCTATATCGCTCATCGATTTATCGAGAAACCTTTCATCTCCGTTGGGAAAAACTTGATATCAAGAGTGAGAACGAAAAATGAGCGGAGAAGCGCAAGCGTAAGAACTGACGGTACTCTGGGCACAGAATAAGAGTTCGTACCTGAATACAGGCTATGTGTGCTCTGTGATATGGCTGTCTTTGGCAATGATGTTAATCAGCCATATCATGCTATTGCAGGTGTAGTCAGAACTTCCTTAAAACACGCTTACGTCAGCCGCTTCCCCTGACCTCTGCTACACTTTCAGAGTCTTAACTTAACGGTAAGGAGCTGAAAATGGGTCTTTTCAATTTTGTAAAAGAAGCAGGCGAAAAGCTGTGGGACGCCGTCTCAGGGCATGACGACAAGGAAGAGCAGGCGAAAAAGGTGCAAGAGCATCTGAGCAAAACCGGGATCCCGGATGCCGATAAGGTGAACGTGCAGGTTGCCGACGGTCAGGCTACCGTTACGGGTGAAGGCCTGAGCCAGGAAGCGAAAGAGAAGATTCTGGTGGCGGTAGGTAACATCTCCGGTATCGCCAGCGTTGCTGACAACGTTAAGGCCACTGCCGCAACGGATACTGCAGTGAAAGAGAGCCAGTTCTATACCGTGAAATCCGGTGACACGCTGAGCGCCATCTCTAAACAGGTTTACGGCGACGCTAACCAGTACAACAAGATTTTTGAAGCGAACAAGCCGATGCTGAAAAGCCCGGAAAAAATCTATCCGGGCCAGGTGCTGCGTATTCCGCAGTAATTCGGTCATACGCCGGGCAAATGCTGCCCGGCGTATACATCTATTTCTGAATTAAATAACGAATCGTTGGTCCATCCTGCTGGATATCCAGCACGGTATAGCCATGATTGCGAGCGTCCAGCGGAATGTTATTAATGGATTGCGGGCAGTCGCTCACCACCTCCAGAATCTCACCCTTTTTTAACTGCGGCATCGCCTCCAGCGTGGCGACGGCAGGGTAGGGGCAGGGCTCGCCCACCATATCCAGGCGGTAATCGGGTACT